>JAABUS010000178.1_pt1 | contig 158149 bp, 148 predicted proteins | sample 5560161 | NCBI WGS metagenome assembly JAABUS01 (sample SAMN10711885, study PRJNA513376) | rock metagenome | isolation source: Antarctica rocks | place: Antarctica: Victoria Land, Trio Nunatak nord | collected 2016-01-04
GCGTAATATTTTAATATTTATATAAATATAATTTAATTTAATAGAGAAACTTAGCGCGTAATATTTTAATATTTATATAAATATAATTTAATTTAATAAAGAAACTTAGCGCGTAATATTTTAATATTTATATAAATATAGTTTAATTTAATAGAGAAATTTAGAGTATAATAATTATTATTAAATAATAATAAATTAATCCGTATTAAAGTTTTAGAATTAGAGTAGCGGCGGGTAGTAATAATTATTACGAATATTAATATTCTTAAACCCTAGAATCTAGTATAGTAACTAGATAGTATAAGAAATTTTAATTTTAATATAGAGAAGTTAATTATATTAATTTAAAATAAAAAATAAAAAAGTTTAAAGAATTTTAAATATAGGGTCGTTTAAAATTAACGTGAACTAAAGTAATAAAATATATTTTATTTATATTATTATTACTATAATAACTTTAAAGATACGCGTAGATATAATTTATTAATAAAAATAATAATTAATATAATTAATAAAATACTATTAACGACCTTAAAGATATTTATTAATTATATTAATTATTATCTTAATTAATAAAGTATATATATATATATATATATATAAATTATATAAAGTTAATTTTATTAAAAAGGGAGAAAAGAAATAATAAAGAATCTCTTCCCTTCTTTAAATTAAAAAAGAAAATATTTCTAAAAATATCTTTTTTCTTCTCTTCTCTTTCCTCTAAAGAAAAGAAGAGAAAGAAAAATAATATCTATTTTATTCTATAATATAAATACTAATTTAATAAATTTAATTATATATTAATTATAAATATTGATTAATTTTATAACTAGATTGAATTTAAAAGAAATAAATTAGTTTTTTAATATATTCGAAATTTTAAAAATATTAATTAAAGATATTAATAAATAAATAAATAAATAAAATGAAAAATAGGAAAATTTTTAATAAAAATAATTAAATCTAGTTAAATAATAATTTTATATATTTCTTTATATAAAAGGGTCTACGTCCGTTATAAATTAATATAAATATCGAGGATATATATAAATATATTATCGCGGGCGAGATAATAATTATATTTAAAATAAAATAAAAAAACGATAATAATAATTATAATAATAAAAGAGAGAAAGAGTATTATATAAATATAAATTAATAATAACGAAATAGCGAGGACTTAAATAACGATAATTATATTTATAATAAAATTATTAAATATATCGAAGCTAATAAATAATAATATAAAAAATATTTCTAAATATATAAAAAAAAAAAAAAAAAAATCGAGAGATATTCTACTTCTATATAAAATAAATTTAATTATATTACGGTTTTAATTAAAAGTAAAATTGAATGAAAAAAGACTAAAATCGGCCGCGGAATTAATTAATTTAAAATTAAAATAAATTTCCTTAAAAATTACCTAGAACCTTAAATAATCTTATATAATAATATAAATTAAAAAATATAATTATTAAATAGAATAAATTATTATTTAATTTTATAATAATATATTATTTATTTCTAATTATAGTATTTAAAATAAAAAAACTATATTATAATATTAATACCGCGTAATTAATAAATATTTATAAAACTATTTATAAGAAATTCCTCGAAATATTATAAAATAATATTATAGATATTATAAAGACTTTATTTTATAATATTAAATACTCTTAATATAATTATTAAATACGAGATTATTTTATTAATATTAATTAATAAATTATTTATATTTTCTATATTATATATAGAATATTAAATATTAATATTAACGAATAATCTCGAAATTATTAAAAATACTAAATTTATCTACCGGGAATTAATAATATATAAATTTATCATAAGTATTTTATTAATTAAACTCGGTTTAGTTAAATTATTAAAATAATATTATATAACTTTTTTATAGAGTTTCTTAAAATAATTATTATTATAAATTAAAATCTAGATTCTATTAAAGATAAAAATTTAAAATTATTATTTTATTTTAAAAAAAAACGAAGGGCCTATTATTAATATTTAAAATAAAAATATTAATAAAGATTTTAAAAAATCTCTAAATTATAATATAATAATAATATTATCGAAAATAGTAATAATTGAATTATTAAAAAAATATTATTATTAATATTTCGAATATAATTTTAATATTTAAATAGATTTTGAGAAAAAAAATTATTAAAATTATTAAAAAATCTAATTTAATAAAATTTAAAAAAGAGACTCGAAATTTATAATAGAAATTAGAGATAAAATACGTAAAGTTACTTTAAAGAAAATAAAAATAAATATTAAATTAGAAATTTATTTACGAGAGTTAAAAATATTAAAAAAAGAGTCGATAATATTATTAAAATAATAAATAGAAGAAGAGATTCGTTTAAAATTAATTAAATAAATATATAAAGACTAGCTAGCGAAGTTAGTATAATAATATATTATATTTATTTATTTTCTTTTCTTTATTTATAAAATTTACTATATCGATAATTTTTTTTTTTTTTTTTAATCGCGGGGCTCGTTCCTATAATAAAGAAATAATTATTAATAAAAGATTCGAGGTACTTTTTAAATTAATAACTACTATTTAATAAAATCTATAATAGATAGAATTATTATTTTTCCAATATACAAACGTATACCTCTATTATTATCCATGTTCTTTATTATTTGGATCACGCGCTAGGGGTGTCGATTTATCAAACCAGGTCTTGGCACGACTGGGCTGGGCTCTTCAAGAAATGGCTGGGACAGGGAACAAAGAAAACCAACGAAACCGTAACACCAGAGTACCAGCGCCATTAGGAATCGAACCTGACACAGTAAAGTACGGAAATCCGACAAACGGGAACGTCCCCAACTTCCTGAAATCTGTCGCAAGTGCCATGTGAAACTCCTCTTGAGCCAAATTTATACGTACACCCTGTCTGGCCCCTCTACCAAAGTTAAAAAGGAACTTCTGCCTGAATTCTGTCTCTGGCCCGATCCAGCGTTGGGGATCAAACCTTCGCGGCTCCGGAAAGATGGTTGGATAATCGTGCATATATAAGGAACTCATCCCGATGGGCGTTCCAGGTGGGATCGTCCAATCCCGAAAAGTCAAAGCATTATCAGGGTGGACACGCTGTAGTCGATGGATTGACCCATATGAGACACGCAGACCCTCATCTATCACGGCGCTTAGGTAGGGCAATTGCTCAAGGCTCTGTAATGCACATGGGGTAGCGATATCAGAGATCGCTTCTTCGAGTTCCGCCATTAGTTTACTCAGTACCGGCGGATTTGCGAGGACATGATAAGTCGTCATACTTAGCATGTGCGTAGTTGTCAACGTTTCGGCACCGATGAGACTCTGCGCCTCCATAACAAGGCGGGGGAGAGACTTCTCCGATAGCGGATGATCAGTGTCATCTCGTAGGGAATGAAATACGGTAGGATGAGATCCGGATCTAGTCTCCTCGGTGTGAGACAGAATAGATTGGACTTGGGACACGTTCTCTAATTGCTGTGCACGGAACTGGGCAAACAATGGGTTCGTGGCTCGCACCCACCATTCGGGCAATAGGTTCAGAGTCGGAAGCATGCGTGGAAACTGCTTAATTCTAGTATGTAATGAGCCCTTAATCACAATGTGATCAGGGGAATGTTATATGCAGATTTCATCGTTCGATGCGTAAGCTACAGCCCCGAATAATTGTCACGTGATGGTAAAATTCTGTTTACTCGTAGCAGTTGGGGCGCGTTGTCAAGCTACAACGCCAAGAAACTGCAATCGGTTTTGAACGATAAATCCGTCTATGAATTCCACTTCCACTTCCACTTCCACTTCCATTTCTACTTCTGATACTCTCCGCTCTCAAAGCGGTCGATCGAATTTCCATTTCGCCTCTATAGTAGCCTCCATGAGCCAACAATTTCGACCTCTGTGTCTAAGGTTGCTGCGCCATCTACTGACGTCGCTAACCCATGCCACCAATATTATCTACTCGGGACTCGAAGACACCATCCTCTACATCGTGCGACTCATTCTTGGCTATCGCAATGTGCTGCAAGAATTAATCGCCTTCGCCTTCCCCAGCCATGAAGGGGCTGTCAGGAGAAAACGCGGCGTTTCAATCTTTAAGACTGCTCCCAGACCTCTTCCAAAAATTCGACCTCGAAAACTCACTTTACCCACCGAGCCGAGCATCAGTATCACCTCTGAACAATCGCAATCCCCGTTCTTCTACATCCTTCCTCTCGAGATCCGTCAGATAATCTACTACCATGCCCTTGCGGGCCAGCATCTTCATATCATCAGGCTGGACTCACAGCTCAGTCACGTGAGATGCCGCGACCCCTTACACTTTCGTCTCTGGCACCATCAATGCTGGGGCATTACCGTGAGAGACAGTGATCGCTACCATGCGCCGCATACTGGCTTTATGGACGAACATGGTGGGTTCCTACCATTGTTGAAATGCTGTCGCCAAATCTACACTGAGGCTATCGACATACTATATTCCCAGAATTCGTTCTCAATGCTGCACCTCGAGAGTATAATATGCCTTTCATCTACAGTCTTGCCTCAGCGTATGAATGCCATACGTACGTTGGAGTTTGGATGGCTGTTTTACTCACCTCATCCACCCTATACGAGGCCTTCGGAGATCAAATTCCCGTCTCACGACGAAGGTACATGGGAAAGAGTGTGGGATACTTTGGCGGACATGCAGGGATTAAGGGAGCTACGCGTGGATCTTCTAGGTAATTGGACAACACGCCTTGAGAGGGATGCAGAGCGAATGTTGCTCCTTCCGGCGGCTAAGGTTTGGAGGCCCAAGGTCTGGGAAATGAGGGTGAATTGGCTCGATACGGGGGCAGATTTAGAAGACGCTCCATTCACGATTGAGAGGTGCTCATCAGACCTGTGAGTCAAGGGCAGGAGCAAATATTGATAGAAGACTTGGCATTGGAAGCAAATGTTTGACAATACCCTGTGCTGAGCCATGAACGAAGAATGAGCTCTAATCCGTCTATCCCCACAAACGTTTCCTTGCGAGAGGTTTATGAAAGCATGTGCTGAACCAAAAGGAGAGAGAACCGCGCCAACACAGTCTCCCGCACTTCTCTCAAGCCTCAAACTCCTGTGCCGCGACGAGGAAGCCTTTCTTTGCCGTTATACCTATCTCACGCTTGGATGGCGGATTGCCGGGGGAAGTAGATCCACTACCTGCAGCAGGACTGTCAGGGTCACCGGAGCTTGAAGAGACCGAGCCATCCCTGTACGTCGTTTCCGAGTCAGCATTCTACTCAGATGTGTATTGAGCTGCAATGCATATTCAAGGGCTGACTTTGGAGAATGTAGCGCACAAAACATGTCTCGCCACTACACATGATAGGAAGGGATAGCTCTGAAAGTACATACGAATGACCCGCCATAGAGTCTGGAGAAGGCGGTGGGTCTATTAGGTTCACTTGATCGCGGGTAAGGCATTGTCCATCTTCCAATATGGTGTAACCAGCTTGGATCTTTTCGACACCCAGTGCGTACATCGCTAAGGACTCTAGTCACCACCGTTAGTATAGGACTATGAATTTTGGCAGTAGTGCTCTACCCGAATTCCTAGGATTCTTCGCTTTCACGCAGGCATTCCAACCATAGGATTCCGGGATTTGGAGTTCTCTTTGCGGGATTCCACAGGCTCGGCTATGTGTGAGCTCGTGCAAGATACTGTTGTTGTCAGTATCAGCCCTAGTAAGCTGGGGCATTACAGACGTATAGTCAAATAGGCTAAGTGTGTCCATATCTGTTTTTGGACCGAAAAGCAATGCCGGCAGATTTGCAACTTGACCAAGTACGCCAAGGAGATTTAAATCTGACCCCATCTTCCATTCCGACTACCATACCTATTAGTATAGTCACCGAAATATCAGTGCTGCAAAGGAAGCTTACAGCTGCAACCTTCTGAAGGTACCAAGGACAGATCTCCATTGTTGTTAAAGGTTTCGATACTCGCAAATTTAGTATGCGAAAGTTAGACGTGAGAACTTTCGGTAGTTTCTCGCCACTAGGAGCAGAGCCCGTCTTGCACTGCTCGTACACTGTGCCGTCGACTGCTGAATATATGCCATTATCCGGGTCAAGATAAAGACCTTTGTGCTGGGGATCAGTGGACAACGTGTATCTGTCCAAGTTGCAGTATATTATGATATTATGAGTATTGCTTCTGTCAGTTTTGTCTGTTGTGAAGGTTCCGCTCCATGGAATATTCTTAGCACCAGCAAGTCTTGTCCCAGCTTCACTCCAATTTTCTTTCTGGCCGAAAAGCATATGTGCGAGGTTGAGGGTATCTGGGTCCGTGTTTGCATTCAGTTGGTCGCCTGCATTGGCAGCTGCTTTGAAGGCATGGTTGAACGAGGTTGTTAAGAGCGAGCTATACGCTGCATATTATTAGCACGGTGAAAAGATAAGGCTCGACGTGGCTTTTGCTCACTGTTGCACGACGAATCTAGGATCAAGCCCTGACTGATACCCACGATGCAAGAGATGAGTAACGATGACGTGGAAATATTTAGTAAGTACATGATGGACAGCGACAAGACAATACAAGCTAGGAGACCGGACTCAAGCCTCTATTAAGGACTCCGGTACCCTCTGACCTTTACTTTACTCTGGCTTTTGCTGGGCTGTGGTTGTCCTAGCATCTGGTAATCTTACGCCTCAGCAGTAAGATCGAGAGCCCCAACGCCGAGATCATGTGATGTGTAGGTTAGCCCAATGATGATAGTCATAACAATCATCTCTCCCGTGATTTGATGACAGGCTCGCCGACGCATGCGTTTCAGCTCAGAGGCTCTCGAAACGTCTTATCCAATCCGGTAAATGGCCCCTGCTTCAGCAACCAGGAATTACCAGCTAAGGGGTAATGACTTTTGCTTAGCCTGTTGCTGACCATTTCGTCATAGGAAGCCCGCCACAGCACAGCCCTTGTGTCTGACTTGGAACAAGCTCGAAGTCTTAGTTGGTAAGCGGTCGAATGTCGACTGTCGACTGAATGACAGCACCCAATCACTTTAGTGTGAAGATTGGAAGGAACGCGGCACGGTCTTCAGCTCTAGGGCGCCTAACGTGTGGCTCTGGGAACTTCCATCCTCGCCAACCATCAAAAATAACATCCCACGTTCAAACCCATTTTTTGAAAAACAACTACTAAGACGCGCTTCTATCTTATTTCAAATTCCCGTTCATAAGTACGTAAGACTAGTAGCTTACAGGCTAGAATACCTTCTTGGGGCGGGCCCTAGGGAGTAGAGGGACGGCGTTACGCTTGTAAGGATAAGCCCAATTTAGCTAGTTTCGAGCCAGATTCCGGGCGTGGTGCCTGGGATTGAGATTCCCCTGCATGCCGAAAGGCGGGTCGGTGTATGAACCAACCAACTAATCAACCAACCAACCAACCAACCAACCAACCAACCAATCGCCAACCATCAGCGTTCCCTCCGAACAGGTACGAGTTGCAAAGATAATACCATTTTACACTTCAGCAGGCTTTGATGACTCCTGACTCCTGACTCCTGAATCCAGACTTCCATTTGTGAGGGTGCAAGTCGGCGCAAAAAGTGGCATAAAATAGAAGGGTTCACCCTCTAACCGCTCGTCCCGTAGGGCTGAAGCCCGGAAGACCTTTCGGCCCCTAAAGAACACCCTAGAAATTCGTCCTCCGGGCGACAATTCGGGAAGTTCCGTGGACTATGCTTGTCGCGAAAGTGATCAGGACTAGGGCGGCCTTTGGGCGGCTTCCAGGCATCAGCCCTATGGGTGAGGGGTGCGAGCAGTTAGGGGGTGAACCCTTCTAAGGTTCGGATTCCCCCCGCCGTCCGATCTTTGTGGTTCCCCACGCTTACCCCAATTTGACTAATCCTGCACCGAACCCTGATTTTCGCTTGCTGCGCGTGGCCCCCTGACAATTTCAGGTTGAAGATATGGGCACAAAGAACTCGTAAGCCCAACCAACGACATATCTCCTCTAAGACTCACAAGCCTATATGTAACGTCAGCAACGCCCCTAGCCAATTTCGGCAACTGACTTGATTTGTTTTGCAACCGTCTATCTGACTCAAGACTAACTTGACGCTACCTTGAGAGTTGAGGCTGTGACAGGACGTCGTTTACCTGCGTTACGTCCAATTGCAACCGTCGCTACTGTTCCAGGGCAATGGAGTTCTTTGAGACTCTAGTTGGCGGCGTAGTGTACATCCGTTGGTCTACTGAGAGAGGAGCGCGATATGCCACACTGGCAGGTCTGCTGGATGGCTCATATCGGAGCGAACTGAGGCTTTAGCTGAATAGATATACTCCCTCCATCCACCTTCCCTTTATGTTCTGATCCAATTAACCTACGGTACTGTCGTCCTCTTATTCGTTGCACATCATGCCTTCTACCCATACCTATTCGGCATTTTTGCTGTTATGCTCACTATGCAGTACATGTTATGGGCAGGCCAATCCCTTGAAGCGAGTATTAACACTTGATTTGGGGAGCCCGGCTTCCATGACCAAACCATTACCGGTAACTTCCGCCATCAATTTTCTGTGTGCGAGAGCTAAAACATCTCATAGCCAAGCGCCCCTGCACCCACAGGCACAAACCTCGCGATCCACGAAGAATCAAATGGCGACATTGGTCTCTACATGGGCGATGGCCTCACCTCTGACCTCGCCACTCGTATGTCAGCGAGTTGCAGTACCATCAATGACGCCTGTGAGAATGCCGTCCAACAAGGTCTCCTAAATGCCGGATACGACCTTCAGTCTCGCCAGGTCGGACTCGTTCTGTTTGCTGGTGGTATTCTCTTGGCTTCTTTTGCCCACTTGGTTATAGAACTCTATAAAATTGACCGGGCAGTCCCGAAATATATTCCTATGCCAGCAATGCAAGCTTCGTCTATCAAAGCCGCAAAGGATGCTACAGACGTCGTTTTACAGACTGCATCGAATGATCCTGGGGATGCGGTTCCTGTTACTCAAATTCCGGCGTCAGCGGCTCCGGGGACGATAACCGGCACGGCAACCACTATCGATCCATCCAAGATCACTGTGACAGCGATCACTGTTCAATCAATCGCTGCTGGTTACGAAGTCGATTTCTTGAGTACGTACTGGCTCACGAGGCTTCGATGATGCTTCTGTATGTGCTGATCTACTCAGGTAATCAAGAACTGAAATGGATCCAAGACCAGGCTACAAAGCCATGCAAATCTGGTTCCAAGCGATCCCTCGGCGGATGCGCCATTTCAGATGCCACGGCAGCGATGAACGCACTCGAGGGACCCTTAGCGAATCTTTTGATAGTTGGAAGACTTCCGAGATTCGCTGCAGGAGGCGATTTGTATAATGCTGTCCAGGCGATATTCAATACTGGCCGCGCTATTGCAGCTTTGGCTGCAGTTTCGGTTCGCGAGAAAACCTTCTACCTTGAACAAACATGGCTAAATGAACGTTTTTAACATTACTCTAGGACGACACCCTATTTGCCTTGGCCGAGATCTTCTTGGTCCTTTTTGACGAATCAGTCAACCATCAAGTCTCGATAGCTAGCAAGAACACACTGCCAGCTACGGACTTTGCGGAGGGTACGGGTGCAACGCAAACCGGCTCCTGTTCAACAGGAGCCGCAATAGTAAGCTTGAAAGCACATCCTAACCTATTCCGGCCAGCTAAAGAAACTGCAGCCGGCATGTCCAGACAGCGACTGCTCCGGAGACCCAGTGCACGCAGCCACATGTACCGTCTCGGGCAAGAAAAGTGGCTGCAAATGTGCGCCTGTAGTCACCCCCTACGTCTACATTGGCGATTCCTCCTGGCTCAACCAACAACAAACTATACTCTCATCCATGATGAGTCGAGGCTCACTACCTCTGAGCCCGTCGGCTGTAAAACCTACTTGTATGTCCGATGGAGCACCATGGTATAAACCTACAGATTGGTGTCGCTGCGGTCCGACCGCAAAGTATCCCACAATATCCGGAGCATCTGGATCGGCCGCCTGTGCTTACACCACTTTGCCTACTCAACAGATTAGCCCTGTCTCCATCCCCGGGGCAGCGCCAACGAATATCCCAGGCCTGAACGGATTGCCGGGCTGCGGTATGGTCCTTCCTGGAGATGGTCAAGCGTGCGGTGACTCAAAATATTGCAACTGTGGCGGCATTGCTGTCAAACCGGTCCAAGCAGTGATCTCTGGCACAACCACCTCGAACTGCGACATCAGTATCCAGCCCACCGCAAACGATTGTCCAACACCCACAACCACAGTCGCGGCGCCGAGACTCAGCTGCAATTCCGGTAGCGGTTACCAATCATTCGATCGAACCAAGGCTATAGCCCAAATCACCAAGATCTGCAAAGCTTATCATGATAACAAATTAGTCCTAAGCAAGAAAGGTATCTCGTTACCACCCTCAGAGTACGACGACGTGGAACAGATCGAGGGGGCCGCCGCCAATGGGGCGACTTTGGTCATGAACCCAGTCTACTCGGCGACTGCGTGTGACGATCCGAATAATCCTAAAGATGCGGATTTTGGGGCCTGGACGGTGGATCAGTGTGTGGGCTATTTCACAAAGCCTATTGACAGCTGTGAGTATCACTTGAAGACTCAACGATGGAATACAGCGACTGACAACCCACAATAGGTCCAGACTCTAGTAACTCAAATGGGGATCAAGATTGGAAGAGTGGCGGTACTAGTCTGGCGGGATGTGTGTCATGTAAGACGACCATTCCAGCTCTAAGGCGTTTGCCATTGGCTAATATGTGTACGATAGGGACTGTTCGTGCAGAGACCGTTCATTGATAATTAGCGACGTTTCGAAGAGCTAAAGGTGGTCAATTTGGTTTGATAAGAATAGGAAACAGCATCAACTATGGGGTGCTTAGGACGTAGTTATCCCTGTCAACACTTGTGGAACGATAGAGAGTGTTCATCGTGTGTTCTGGCAATAGAATTGCGATTCAATAGTCATGAAAATATAACATTTCCCATAGAAGATCAAGACCCCTGTTGCAGCATTACGAGCGCTACAACTTCGTTAGAGGAATGTTCTGAGTACCTAGCAAAGGGCCTTAATGGGTATGTTGTATTGTCCTGTAATGTGATGCTCTCATATATATAGAGAAGATGGAATTCGACAGTAGCTGGTATAATCGCGGAGTTACAACATTGTGCAGTAGAGAAACGAACATGGCAGCTGCGAGGAGTTCTTCCATGGTAAATACCCACCGTAGATGTGGGGTGGGAATGAGAGACGCAAACAGCAGAAGGAGACCAGGAGTACGAGTGAGGATCTGCGAAAACGCGCGAGAACACTGTGAGTGAGGATCTGAGTGGTAAAGACGTCTGAGTCATTTTATGTGGCGCTGATACAAAAATTCATGGCCAGGGAAGTCTAGCAGATCACATCAAAAGGTAATGTGACTATGAGCACCACTGGCAGCCCTATGCCGAAAGCTGACACTCGAACAGATCACCATGCACGGGGTTGATCACTGGCGGTCTTGCGCTGAAGGTGATCATGGAGCCGGAAAGCGCTCATACCGAAGTATTCCATTCCTGGGTGTCGTTCACCATCTCGTTACAGCTACGCATGTGTGGAAGGCTATGTTAGACTTCGGTAACCCATACTTCGAGAAAGAGCTAGACATAGACAATAGCTTGGATGCTTCGAGCAATGACGAAGACGAGTATTCAATTGATAATGACGGTGGTAATTGTGGTGGTAGCCACTCTGAGAGTGCCGATTTAGATGACCTATTGCTCTAAGCCTACATTGGCTCAATGGCCAGTTTTTCCCTTGATCATATTGCTTCACACGATAGGACATGATCTTTGGAATACACGTCTAATTATAGACAGTAGTAGAGGTTCTACCCAGATTCTACCCAGATTCCAACAATGATTAAGATATTATCGACGATGAGGCGATCGTATGTACGCATACGGAGAGAATCAGAGACAACATTTCGGAAACAGGATGCTTTGAGTAAACATTGAAAGATCATGTAATTTGTTCCTCGCAATGACGTTATCAGCATGGCAGTATCGACTCAATTCAGATTCTCAAAAAGCATTCTCGCAAGGCAAACTGACAGAAGCCACTGCTACAAGGTAGATTGCGTAGAAGAGTGTCAAGTACCGCAACTTACGCTAGACTCTTAGGCTTTTAGCTTTCTCGCGCATGAAGGTGCTCGACAATGTCCATGTCGAGAGGCATATATCTTCTCCAGGCACCCCAGCAATGAGTGTGGCTGTCACGTAAGCATGAACAAGTGGAAAATGTAGAAGACTTTGAAAATACTTTCATCATCATTCTCATCATGCTCTACTCTTACTATCGATATAACATATCAAGAAAAGAGCCGTCCAATGCAACGTCTCTCCCTTGTCTGATCCGTCGGGCTCTATTGGAATGAGATGCACTCTGACAGTGCAAAGACACTCAATGCTTACGAAGCAAAGCACAAAAGAGCGCTTCCAGAAAAGATCCTCGCTCAGCCAGCTGAGGCATGCTACACATGTTTTAAATGAGCTTACCGGCCGCTAATTCATGAAGCGTGTGAAGATTCTAGCAACCCTTCCCTACACACAGCTTTGGCTTCTGGCTGTTCGGAACGTTCTTACTAATATAGCAAAGTCCAGTAGGAAGGGTATTCGGTGCTGTAATAGTCTGACCGTACCCAGACTCGTTTTAGGCGAAGGCTTCGGGTCTTTCCCACCAACGATGGTGTTCTAGCCCAAGTTGTCGATACTGTCAGTGGGCAAGCCAGGAGAGATGGCGCATACTGTTGTAGATACTGATATTGACGGCTTTTGCCAATTTTTGAGCACCGAAATGCAAACGATTTAGTGAGCTGAAGGAGGCTCGGTCACACTTGGATTGCGTTCTCCCCACCACTCGACAAGCTCGATGGCTTTTACGCTGAATAGCACCTCCTTTCGCCAACGGGAGAAAACTCGGGCCATAGTCTCACAACACGTAGGGGATTCAGTGTTATGCCGAAATGCTCGCTCTAGGCCTGAGGTTTGCCAAGTTTGAGAGATCAAATGAGAGTCCAATAGACAGTGATACAAAGGACGGAGAGGTCTACATTCGGCGCTATGTACAAGATTGCAACTGCTTACGCACGAGTGTAATAAGGAAGGGAACCGAGATTATTCACTAAGACGCCAAGCATATCTCCAATTGTTGAATGGTGGAAGTTCATTCGTCGTCGACTACAGAAGCTCACCAGTGATCGAGAGCGTCATGATGATATGGACATAGCAAGGATATAATCTGGTGGCTAGAGTGTAACCATAGCTGGGTAGATAGTGAATAGGGTCGGACCCAAGATCGAGAATCACGAGTACATTTTCTATTCGCTCGACCGAAAACGATGGATTCTGAGGGCAGACTCTCATAATTCCATGGAGCAAATACACATGCATGGAATTGATAGCACTCACATGGATGGTACCTTCTCCCCACTTGCTGGCTCTCGGATAGATTAGCTATCGTTCAAATTAGACACTTAGTACACTGATTTCAGCATGACAGTAGATAAGACTGTTGATGTAGCCTTGTTGTGGTTCGTGGTAATCTCCACATTTGGTGAATGGCTTTTGACATATGGCCTAGTGGGTCTGATGAAATCTTGACGCTAACCCAACCTTTTCCACGCGACGAAGACGAAGAGAGTCCAAAACGTACTGTAGGAGAGAAGAGGTTTTGAGACTTGATCGTTCATGGTGTAGGTGTTCAATAGGTTGGGGATTGCTGAGCTTACAAAGGATGGGCATTCTGCTCCTAAATACTTGCCTCAGCTCTCAGACATGTATACGCTAAGCCCCTTCGGGTTATCGGATCGCTGACTAACGAGTTAGGAGCTTAAGTCGCGGAATATCGGCGTTCTCGGCCAGTCTTGGCGCCGGTCTCGGTCGGAAGTGTTAGCTTGGCACCGATGAAGAGACAACTCGCTTGGCTCGCGGACGGCGGTGCATCCGCCAGCTAGGGCATATATCGGGCCGGCTCCAGGGTAGCTCCGGGGCCCTCATTGCGAACCATCTTGTCCGTACCGTGACCAGGGCGCAAATAGTATATAAAGAATACTTTCTTTTCTTCTTCTACAGCGCTCTGTACTATCTTGGCTCCATCAATCCTTTCAATCTCCTATCTGCAAACATTGTCAATCTCAACTTTCCGCTTATCCTAACCATGAGCCTAAAGTCAATTCTGATTACCGGAACAAGCGCGGGCGGCATAGGTTCCGCTCTGGCATTTGCATTCCAAAGGCAGGGCTACCTCGTCTTCGCCACTGCCCGGAGTCCCTCGAAGATCGACCAAGGGCTCGTCAACCTCTCAAACGTAGAGGTGCTCACCCTGGACGTCACCTCCGCTTCTTCAATCGCTTCCGCCGTGGAAGCAGTCAAAACCCAGACTGGTGGGACTCTCGATGTCCTTCTCAACAACTCTGGAGGAGGCTATCTCATGCCCCTGGTCGACCTCGATCTCGATGCAGCAAAGGCCGTGTTTGAGGTTAATCTGTGGGGCCTCCTGGCTACGACCAAAGCTTTCGCTCCGCTACTAGTGAAGTCCAAGGGCACAGTGGTCAATATATCTTCAATAGGAGGCCAATTTGTTCAGCCGTTCAATGGTAAGAGATACATCTTCCATACTCAAGCACATCCGCATTGACTAGCACAGCTATCTATGTCGCATCAAAGGCCGCTGTGACAATGACCAGCGAGACCTTGCGCCTCGAGCTCCGGCCATTCCAAGTGAAGGTTCTCACCGTCATTGCTGGTGGCGTGAAGACGAAATTCCAAGAGAACACAGGATCAGCCAAACTTGAGCCCGACTCTTTCTACATCTCCATCGAGAAGGAATACCAGGAATTGCCCTCTATGAATTCCCCGATGCCGGCCAGCGTTTTTGCCTCGAAGATCGTCGCCGATGTGGAGCATGGCGGCTCGGGTATTGTCTATCGGGGCGCATTATCCTCTACCCTGAGGTTTATGACAGGCTGGTTTCCCACGTGGGCCTTGGTATATTTCCCCTTGTCCATCTGTTGGCAAATGCTGATCCGAATTAGGATATGATCAGCTTCCGCAGCTCCGCCCTAAACAAGCTATGAGGAGTACGATAAGGCTACAGGTTATATTCTTGGAAGTGGTCCAGTCGTAGTAACATGTACAATATCAGTTAGTAAATTAGGACAGCTTGTATAGCAAAACCTCATTCCATTTATCTTGACAGTGGATTTCGGAATAAGAGGCTTCATCGTAGACCAAAGGGTCCTCGGAGAGGGAGGAATAGTTCCCATTTGGTATTTTAAAACTGTAGACGGGAGACAGCTTCGATGGGTTATCCATTTTATGCTTTGCAAGTTTCAATTTCGGCGTAGGAGCTGAACTTGTCATATTCAAAAGCTGTCTCAAGCTAGGACTTCCGGGTATGTCGAAGTCTTTCGTGAGTGGGGACGAGATATTATTCAATATTAAAAGAGGCTCTAGATCAGAAGAGGAGAGCGGAGCCAAAAAAGACTCCGCTAGTAGAGGGACCAAAAACAGATCCCGATGACAAAGTCGCTACTCTGCGCTAAACACCACCTCTGATACACCCGCCAATTACGCGCCCAACACCGGTAGCTCACTCTGGAGCTGGTTGGAAAGCGTGTCGCTGCCCTTGTAAAGCCACAGTAGGAGATGCAGTAGAGCCTAATCTAGTGGCCGGTGCCGAATAGCGTATACAAGCGGGAGCTTGTATACGCTATCCTCACTGCTCTTTAGAAGTCGTGAAATGCCTCCAAGGCGTGCGCTTCGTCGTGGCCGTTCTTTCTCAATACCTCGAGGCCGCTTTCCTGTGGGAGGGTCAGATTGGACAGCATCGCTGTAGATCAGTGAGCGGAGCGTACCTTGGTCTCTTTGCTTCGAAACCCCCGGTTTTTCCTGGGTGCTTGGAGCGTTTTGACGGCTGGCCATGGTGAGCGAAATCACACCTATTATTGTACTTTTCATTACCAATGCGACTGCCATATAGCTTACACTAGTGCGAGGCCGCTTCTACCTATACTGCTTGAGGCTATGTAGACAACAATTGTATGGAGCGAAACCACAGAGACGTATATGGCTCATGGGCAAGAGCACATCTCAACCTGGCCTCAAGGCGCATCCGTATCTTCTTTCTAGATGTAGACCCGTACGTTCCAAGATGGACCGCGGGCAGACAACTCTACTACTCCCACGTAAGTTTCCGTCATGTTGCGCCGTACAATCTGACCCGTAGAAGGCAAAGGGTGTCATGGCCTGTTCTAACTCAAAACTGCGCCATATGACCTCAGCCAACCCACCTCGATTCAGATTTAGCTCTAGCCTTTCACAGGAGGCGAAACTAGCGTTACAGCGTCGGTGAGGATCATGATATTTTGATCCTAGTGATGCAGGCCGACCTCCCTTTTCCGACACTAGACCTAGATCCACGATATCAAGAATCATATTGCTGATACTACCAGCTATGCTGAACTTCCCAAAGTCTCCACAAGAACCGTGAACAGTCTTGTTCCAGTTGTACTTAATTGGATGGCAAATAGCGAAAGTTCTTATGATGAAGCCGAGGCAGCAGCATGATACGAGTCCCATGATTGCGTAGACGGTAAGACGGAATAATCGAGTAGGAAAATTACAATGTAGAGACAGAGGATAGACATTTAGACAGCTGTACAGGATGCGACCCACAGCAACTTTACTACGACAATAACCTGGAAGAAGTTAGTATGATTCTAAGCCTTTGAAGGTATCAACTTCAATGACACCTCGATTTCCGACGCCCCCATTAGGGACTTCTATCGTGGGTCAGTACTGACAGGGGTCCAATAGGTCAAATTTCTATTTATGATGTTAACCACAGACAAAGCGGAGACGAAGAAGTGGTCATATATCCTGACATACTAAAGCAGTAAGGATAGCATAATCACTTCCACTCAGAAGTATTCTCTGTGACCTCCTCGCCCACGGCCGATGGGCAACTGCGCAAAAAGAATCGTATTGACAATGATAGAAGTATAGTTGCGTTTTCTATCACGGAGTGGCAGAGAAGCCGTTGTAAATTTCGCCGAATTGGTAGACAGCAAAAGCTAGATGTCGAGGCTCTTGCTATACAGTAATGAGCACAGGGTTTTGGCTGCAACCACGCATTCAGCGGACTTGAGGAAGGGAATAGAGACACTACCAAGCCTGTGACAGTTTTGCAGCTGCCGGCGATATCATCCATTCATCAATTGGAAGTGGGGGGGTGTGGAGCTCGAGCGGGGCTAAGCTGATGAGGCGTGTTGCTTGCGTATCTCGGAAAAGAGATGGACCATAGAAGCAAGTGTTTTGGATGGAAGTGTTCAAGGAGTGAAACAACACGATGGCGCGAATCAGAGGAGAGCCGAAGAAAGGCTGTAATGCATGAAGGATGCCATATGACTAAATCCTCCTGTAGGATCAGTGCATGAAAGAGAGGGCTCACTTAGCCTTGCACCAACAATTCTAGCATAGAAGTGACTTGAACGGAGATCGCCCCATACTACTCATCGTCGTCTTACTGGGTTTGAATTAGAGTGCATTAATCAGACAAGTGTTCGACGCCAGTAAAAAGTCTCATCCCTTCTTAGTTTTACTTGGTAGATCAACCAATCGAGTGTCCTTAAGTATGTCGGCTTTGAACGAAGGGTTTTAGAATCAAGTTCATTAACAAATGATTCTGAACAAGACTCCAACAACTTTGGCTGGTATTGCGACCAGGACAAGGACGGTTGACAGATTCCGGATTCTTTGACCGGTGGAAATTTGACACATAGATACGAAAGGTTTGACAATTGAATGTTCCATTCGTTTCACTTCCAGCATGCATTGAGATTGTACAGGACTCCAGTATTAGGATCTTCAAGTCTGCTCCTTTTGTGCCCAGAATCAGAAGACACGAACCTTTGACACCACCTCTACTCACATTCAGTCCTCTTTCCTCCCTATCGTAACAACTCTTTGCAGATTGAAAGCCGTGTTTTCTCTGTTCCGCCCCACCTCCTCAACCAAACCTCTCGCCACATCTCCCCTCCCTCCCCCCAACTTATCAAGTACATTTGTACTGATCTCCTGACTCGCCATCATCCACGTATCAAGTAGTAGTGTTGCAACCTCAGGCGCAAATTTCCGGCTGTCGACGACGATAGAAGAAAGACCATTCTCGGCAAAGGTGGTGGGGAGACGGGTTATCCAGCTATGACGATGCACGGTCAGAGCGGCTGCTATTGCTAATACTAACGAGGAATCGGAGGGAAAAGACTGTAAAGGTAGAAGGGGGTCTACTGGGTCAACGAACCCGCTGCTGATGAAGCTAGGACCAGGCTTCGTTTTACCTAGCGTAGATGTCCATTCGCGGAGTCTCTCGAGCTCGTCGTTCGATTGGGAGGGGGCATATGGAATGCGTATGATTTCCCAAGTGTTAACATCCCACTCGCCCCATTGGATGTAGCCTCCTGGCTCTGAAACAGCGTTATTGATCTCTGATCTTCTTAGCTCATCAAGATCAATGTCTACTCTCGCTCTCATTCCAGTAGACAGGAGAGCAAGAACAATTTGGCCAGAAGAAGCTACTGTAATTCAGCGAGGAAGAACTCACTAAGCATCTTTATCAAATTCAGCAGCATCGGTACTGGATTCCCATCCCTGAGGATCGTAATAAATAACTGTACGTGAATGATGTCGTAGACTTCAAGCAGCGAAGGGGCCGGTTCCGAGAGTACATCGTGCTTGATTAAGGAGATGTTGGCGGGAAGCCATTCTTTGGGCGGACATTGCTCGAAGCTAATGTCTAGCCCATCAAGTTGAGAGGAGGGTGGAAGCGTGCGGGCGAGCTCGATGAGCCATATACTAAAGATTGAGGTAAAATGGGTAAGTTCGTTATTGCGTGATTGAATGTTGGTGATCTGACGAGTACGAGGAGGCGTTGGGGGTAGGACTATTCACCCAGTTCCGACGCCTATTTCGGCAATCTTTATGTTTGGCTTGTTGGTAGGAATGCTGGGATGGAGGAGATAGTTTTGGCCATCTTTGAATAGGTAATGTTGTAGAGTTGTCCTAAGAAATGTATCTGTAAGCTTGCTTCCAAACGGTAGGCTGAATGAGCTTGATTGAATATAGACCTTCCATTGGCGGAGAAGCCGCGAGACAACATGTAGTCATTAGACTTGCTTCCCATCGTGAATTTTGTGAAGCTGGGAAGTTGTGTCTCGAAAAGGAGAAGCAAAAAAATGCAGATGGTTCAGATAGGTTGAAACCCTCAAGGAGACGCAAGGAGAGCTGGAGTCATCAGGCTGACTACTCGAAACCCTGTGGGAGTATAGATTCGTTACAATGTGTCAAAGTGGTAAAATACGTATATTACCTCAGGTTGCAGGGCCAGAGAGGTGTGGATGCTCCATACCTATGACGCAGCTTCGCTGCAGTCCACGGACATTGGAGCTCTTTCATTGACGCCGCATAAACCAATTACCGAAATTCCTACTTTCTTCGGCGTGACAGCTTCTTCAAGTTTATCTCGTACTGCAGTCAGACGGCTTTCATCCTGAATTAGGATGGCTCTTGTGCTACAGTCATACGGCTCCCATAGAGACCCTTGTTGCTTAGATAGCTGCAGTAGCGTCTTTGGCGAACAGAAAAAACCTTTAATTTGGTGGGATACTGTGAGGCTAGATCAGCTGCGCATGGGTCGTAGACTTAAGGTACTACTCCAGTAGTGGTGTTGGGAGTGCCGGGGAATAAGGCTTCTGTTGCCCCGTAGGTCAACAGTTCTAGGGGCCGCAGTCTAATCACGGCCCGTGCGCGGCAAGGCTATAAGTCTCCGCGCAACCTTACGTGGGAGACTTGGACAACAACCATAGGCTCGCCTTCATGCGAGTCCAACAGGGCGTCACAAGATCAGCATCTCCCTTCAGTCCACTGCAGATCTTACTGCATAGGTACTTTCGGACATTTTCTGTGATGCATCACCTCTTGTAACGTAATATGGTATGATTACGGCAGAGACCCTGGGACATGCAAACGGTAGTCTACTCTGATCCGCCTAAGTCTAAGGTGTGGGAGACATCTAAAAAATGTTTGGTCGGTCACGCCGTAGTGGAAACCCTCTCCTACTCCCTTAGTATTCACCTGCAGGCGGCGGTAAGATGGCACAATCCTTCTTGGCACAGCCCAGGGAACCAAATTATAAGCAAGTAAGATGTAAGATGCAAGCTAGCTACAAAGACTGAGGGATTGACAGATCCGAAAAGAGTACGATATCCGAGCCGCATACTTTCTTGCATACAGCTAACCTAAAACACTTCACCTGCAGCTCTTCTGAGCACATCAGCTAGCCACTTCGGGCGGCTGATCATGAGGCAATGCCCACCATCACATCTCTCAACGACATCAAAAGCACTCGGTTCCAGTTGCTTGGCTCCGTTGATGATCATCTGAACTACCTGAGGCGTGAGTGTCGTCTTGTCCTGCTCTCCAATCACATAGGTAGAAGGAATATGGCGCCAAGCAGCGTATGTTTGCGTGCTGGAGTAGACTCCAAGGCTCTGGTGAGTGAGCTTCGAAGCCCACTCATCTCCTTCGGGAGAGGAGAGATCATTATAGAAGATCGCTTTCGCATCCTCCGGCCCGACGTTTACTATCCCTTTCTAGATGGATGAAAGATCCGGCGTTACCATAAGTTAACAATAAACCAAGGTGCAGTCGACTTAAAAGAGTCGGTGGAGAGAGAGGGGCAGCTGAGAAATGGAATGAAATCAAACCAACCTCAAGATCTAGCTTCATCCACTCTGGCATCTGGGCCCCACCAGCAGTCGGCTGAAATCCCTCTGGCATCGCAAATGCCATGATGAACACCAGTCTCACGACGCCGCCTTTAAGACCTTTTTCCTGGCGCTCTTTCTTACCAAGACCTTTGGGCGCCTCCGCACCAGGCATGCCAGTGTAGGAGTGTACGACAAGAATGACTTCCTTCTCTTTCGTTTCGACGAGGTTCGTGAGAGAGTCACGGATAGCTTTCACATCTTCGTCGAAGGTCGTGTTGGGAGGCATGGCACCGGCAGAAGGAAGCGGCAGGCTAATTGTGGGATAGCCATGTGCCTGGAGAGTCTTCGTGACACTAGAGTATATGTCTGGTTTGTGCCAGGCACCAGGGACGAGAACAAAAGTGGGGTGGGTCATTTTGAGCAGCTATATATGTTGGTGGTCTGCTTGAAGTACTTGCTGTCTACGAAGCAAGGAGCAAAGCAACAGGGCATCCGAAGTATATGTATCTCAGCTTATCAGCAGCTCACAGCTATTCCGCAAATAAAAGACCCCGCACAAAGCTCTCTGCAGCAGCCTGCAGAAACGCCCGCTTGGCTAGACAGAATATGTTATCTAGGCCACTAACAGGTAGATAGATTGCGGAGCTAGAACACGAGAAAGCACATTACCAATGCTATTCCCCTTGATCGACGCGACTCAGCCTTCCTAACAAGTTTTGAGAAAATTTGAGTTCGATCCATAACGGACATAGGCGGGACTTCCCCTTCGAACAGAAAGGAGCAAAGGGTCCGTGACTGCCTCGGCAATCCTTGTAGGGTGCAAGGGTCGTGATTCACTTTCAACCCTGTACTCTACGACTGAGCCTATGTTGGAACCAAGCAAACAATCGATTTAATGCAATCTAGTCGATTTCTCTGGAATGCCGTATCTGAATCAAGTTCAACTTTATGCTAAACACTTTATTACAGAGCAAGACATCTCGGCATCTTAAAAAGGGCTAGTCGATCTCTCTAAGGCTGAGGAGCTAATTTTGACTCGATTCCTACACTCTGTTTCACCTTGATACCCGTATGATGGTCTAACTCGTCATTCAAAGCTTCCATGTCCGTGTCTGAAGCTGTTTGGTGACCCGGACCGCTGCAATGACTCTGCGAAGCGGTAATATCCGTCAGAGGGTACGGGTCGGCAGGAAGTCGATGAAACCTCCTGGACTTGGGGTAACCATCCGAAGGCTCAAATGGTGTTCCTTGAGTCCTGAGCCAACCGCGAGATGTGCCACCACTCGATTTCCACTTCGACCACGCAACGATTGTGCTGTCGGAGACCTTGGACATGACTGGTTGTAAGATTGGCAAGCAAGCGTTGATGACACCAAACGTCGGCTCAAGACTGCTGCAAATGTCATCGAGAATATTATTATACGTAATGTCCGAGTAATCCACGTTCTTTATTGTAATGACCCGAATGGTCGATGTGATGCAGATGCTGGGATTGAGGGCTGTAATTAGTACAACCAAATTCAATACGTAGGTCCCGTGAGACTCACAGAGCGCCAAGGCTGAAAATTCCTGTCAGTGCTATCTTCCTCGAAGTTTTCATCTGAAGGCCCAATAGCAGTGGCAGAGGTAAAGCGACGATGGCCACATCAATAAGCAGATTCACGATTCCGGTTGACAGATAGTACGTGATCAAGTTTCCACAGTCGCCCTTTATTGTGAGCTTGTTCCAATTGAAAGCAAACGGGCGGCAGATAGAGAACGCCGTCAGCACAGTAGACAGCCAGAGAGCCACTGAGCATGTCCCTATAGCGTACGCAAAGCGGGCTAACGTTCGGGTACTGAAGATCTTGATATAGAAATGTAGGACTGAGATCTTCACAAGCGTATTCGCAGTCGGCCACAAAAACGTATCGGCCAGTATGCCCTGGAGGTGTCAAATCGAAGTTTTGTAAGAGCATAGTACTCGTGCGCAAATACCTTTGAGAACACAGTGAGCTCAGTCAATGTTAGCTGGAGCATATGCTGCCCAAGGCCCCCTTTTATGATGCCTATGAAAGTCAATATTCGATTTTATCTTGTATGCCTATTCAATGTACTGATGATTTGATTGACGTTGTATCCCGATGTGAATATCTTGATATGGGTCAGTATTAGCTAGTTGGTAAGAGCATGGGATTAAGTGAGTACCATTGCGGCAATTATCGTATAATCATTGAAGCATAACGGAGTTCTTTTGAGCCTTCTTGCCCAGACTCTAAGTATCACAAACATCGGGGGAAGGATGAGTAAGAATACGAAAGCGCCCAAAATGGCCCTCGCCCGACCTTGGTGGGGGTCGGAGAGTGGTGCCATGCTGGAGTAGGTGGTTGAGTACACGAAGTGTCAGCTGTTGTGCCCAGACTTGGTTCGGATGAAGATGAGCTTCCGATGATATATTCTCTATCTTCAATCAAGGGAACGGCGCTCGAGCCCACCTTTACACTTTTTCATGGGCAAATTTCATGAGACCAATGAGATGGAAATGACTGAAGGATTCCTTATCCGAACTCTACGGCCCATCACCTTGAGATGAATCAATAGCGCAGGATACAGGATTCCATCCGCTTGAAATCCAAAACGAGCTGAGCACCTATACTGTACAAAGGGGAAACATTGGAGACGGTCATCGAGCAATGATTGGGCGTCGTTTTATTGTAGTGGTTGCTCCCTTCCTCAGCCGGGATCGTTGCCTATTTCAGAATCCGCCAAGATACCCTGCGTACTCGAAATTCCATCCGTGCAAGGTTACGCGAGGCACATAATCAGTCCGCATACGGTTTACTCCGTAAGTACCTTGAAGATCACCGGTGATTGGGCACCTACTTGTACCCTTTATCCAATTCAAGCGCACGAATCAGAAAGATAATCGGCCGTTGAAAGTTCGCACTTGTTACCAATGTCCTAATGATGAAAAAGTCATAGCCTTGTACCCTCCGGCAATGCCATATTCCTTTTGGCATGAAAGCTACAGGCTGCTGCATCCAGTATACTTCATTTAATCAAATGATCTTGATGCCCAGATCTCTTCCTGGCTAATCAACGGCTTCAAATAGAACAATAGCCTCGAGCAAGACCGCTTTTGGCTAAATGGCGACTCTGTAGCCCTGATCGTCGCGGGCAGGCAAGTACACTCACGAACCTCCCAAGGTACCAAAAGTAACCTGTCCCCGAACAGTGACACTGTTGCCTCGACCATGGTCTACCTCTTCTACCGTCTAGCCCTCGAACCTCAACATGCGAAGACTATTCGCGAGGAACTACAAAGCATCAACTCAGTCTGCGACCCCCAAGCCCTGAAGAAACTCGATCATTTGAACGGCGCGATAAATGAGATCCTGCGCCTGCACCCTTCGGTCCCAACAGGTGGTTATCGCGAAAGCCCTCCCCAAGGCGTAGAAATTGCAGGCCGCCTCATCCCCAGCAACACCACAATCGTGTCGCCACGATATACTATGGGTCGTCGTACGTCTTTGCCTTCCCTTGATATCCTGCAAACTCTCCAGTACAAATCTATATGAAGACGATACCCTGACTAAGACCCCTTTCCCTACTTCCAATAGTGGAAAAATCCTTCGCCCGTGCTTCAGAATTTATCCCCGAGCGGTGGTATTTTCGCCCCGAAATGGTCGCCGACAAACGCGCCTTCACACCCTTCAGCATCGAACGCTTTGCGTGGGTGGGGAAGAACCTGGCGCTCGCGGAGCTGAGATTTATGACGGCGCTACTGGTGAGCAAGTACGACAACACGTTTGCGCCAGGCGAGGATGGGACCAGGTGTTGGCGGGATATGAAGGATCAAGATACGGCGGCGCCGGGGAAGCTGGAACTTGTGTTCACGCCGAGGCAAGACTGAAACTTTCCCCTGATCCATAATCGTCAGAACCTTCAGAATTTCTTACTGCCGTTTTCGTGTTAGCCTAATTCACTCGTTTAGTAAATTCCATTCTCAACCCTATGTCCCTTTGCAAAGAGTGAACACGTAGCCTCTCATCCCTTAAAGCCGCCAACTTTTTTCCGTTCTCTCTCCATCCACCCTTGTCTCTCCGCTTGTTCCCCTCTCTCCTCTTTCTCCTTCATTGATCAACGTATTAAACAATCACCTCCGGCGACTCCTTCATACCAAAGTGGTAACGGGGATAAAGCTGGATGAGAGCTCACAGACGTAGTAGAATTGCCCGATCCACCAGAGCGACCTCACGATATCTCCTTTATTTGTTGAATGAGTTGTAGTCAGCGCAGCATAGACGGAGATGGGCGATATCTGGCACTTTCTCATGGGTGACTCGTTCGCTCCGCTTGACTCTATAGATGAATTCATTGCTCTTATGACATTGAGCCTAGGGCTAACGGATCTAGAGAGAGAAGAGACGCTGGCATATCAATTCGCATCTCTTGCGCATTCCTTTACTTCGCCAATTTGTTACTGGTCGCCCGAGGCCTCCCTCACTTTGGGTGTTAAAGCAAAAGTCGTGCATAGAGGGGGTTTCAAATTCTTCAAATCCCAACAGGAAAATACTCTCTTCTTTTACATTTGCGTATATATTTGTGAATATAAATCAGAGTAACGGATTCTTTCTGTTACTGGATATTTGAAATTCGATAACACTTGTCGAGCTTCGGCAGTATCTTGCTTGTGGCTGTGTTGATGAAGATCGCTACTGCCATGACTCCCCAGTACACGAGAGTCTGAAAAGTTTTGGAGTCAGCATAGCTTTTTTGGAATTAACAACGGGGAAAAATGGAAGGCGAGATTTTGTTTCGGATATGCACTTACTCCCTGCCATAGTGCAGGCGTATAGCTAGGGTGATTCAGATTGGCCAATGCTAGTATCATATTGCCACCAAGGTATGCACTCCCAGCAAGGATAGCCTGCCAGCCGCAGATGACGAGCCAGCCTTGATGTTATCATGCAACATCAGTATGGTGCCTTTTCTCGCCTTGTAGCCATAGCCCTGACTCGTATGTGGTGCGTACCCATGATATAGCTGACAAACTTTTTACAAAAGGGAGGCGCCAGCATGGAGGCCCAGTGGTATTGTCCGCCTGAGGTTGGAGCCCTGCCATAATCCAATATTAGTATACATGCTAAGTATTCACATTGAAAGGGGGTGAAAAAGGGAAGGGCGAAGGTGCGAGGGCATCTCACATCGAAGCCATCTCGCCCATAGTCGTAAACACAGCTATGCTGCCGATAAACGAGAAAAGGTAGCTGTATATCAGGCCCGCAGAACCTCCATTGGTCAAGCCCAAGGTGAAGACACTATTCACTTCGTCGGCAATCTTGCGCTTAGACGGTGGACCTTTCTGCGTCATCAACATCGTAACTCACATCAATTCCGCTTCCCAAGTAATCAAAATCGTACACGTGAAGCCAAGGATAGACAGGAAGGTAAAGCGTCGCTACTCATCATCATCATCAGCAATGCTGCTAGCTGCTCTCATTTCGCTTTCATCCTCCATCAAATCCAAAGGTCTGCGGACTGCGTTCATTACCTTGAGAACAGGCTTCTTCCCCAGTCGAGCCAAAGCTTGCGCATCGCGCTCTGCCGCCGTAAGCACCTCTATCTCTGTCGTGTAGGGTGATTTTTCGATGCCATCGGGACCCGTGTTGCTATTAGCATTGCCGTTGCCATTGACGGAGTGAAGCTCCATTGAGTTTTTACCCATGACTGGCGACGAGATGTATGTTTGGCTGGGAGGGAGAGGTTGCAGGTGCGTGCAGGTGGTTCATGCAGCGAAGGAATGGGTAGAATGGTGGGGAAAGTAGAACAGATCTTGGTCCCTGCAGGAGCTGCAGCTTGCAGGAGCTACAGCTTCCGCTGTGGTCTCGGTTAGGCATGATCCTCAGCTCCTTTTGGGGAATTCCGTAGTTGGGGGAGCAGGATGGCCAGCGAGGAGGTTGCAATCGGCATCGTGCAGCATGGAGGCTGATCTAGCTGAACTAAACATCACTAAAATTAGTTGTTGACCTTTGGGATAGCGCAAAGTTTGAAGCCTAGAAAGGGCGCGGGTTGAGGTTGTGAACTGCGTTACGAATTAAGGTAGTTGAGATTATTGGATTGGTGCCTTATGAATGAATGTACTGGTAGAAGCTATGAAGTGCGTGACTCGGGGGTTCGATTACGAGGGTAGAGGGTGGGTGGAGGTGTGTCGGGAGAAGCAAATAAATTAGCGTATGCAGAAAGCTGTGGAATGCTTGGCATTTTTATTTTTCTTCTTTTCCCCCACCACAGCTATACTACCCAGTCCCAGCTCTACAGATAAATCTTCTAATTAAATAACCTTACATGAATAGAGAGCCCTGTTTAAGGCGATTCTAACGCCCTAGAATTTATATAAATTGAGAAAGCATTCGTTGAGTTATAAGGCTTGAAATATAGGTAGTAGGTTTGCTCGGTTTGGCAGGGCTTAAGCAAAGTTCTTAACCCCTGATATCTTTGATCCTATTTATTCGATTAAGCTGATTCTTACGGCGTTAGAATCGCCTTGAATGGAGCTCTCTAATCATAAAAGGTTAGTTAATTAGAAGAGTTATTTATAGAGCTGGTACTGGGTAGTATAGCTGTGGTGGGAAAAGAAAAGAAAAAAATGCCAAGCATTCCACGGCTTTCTGCATACGCTAAAACCCCTTCTAGGAGAATCACCGAAGTTTAACCGGCCAGGAAGTTTTCCCTCCCTCTTTTCTATTTCTGGCGCGTCTGAAAAGCTCAATCTAGCAGATGGAGTCGCATCTAGTATCTGGAGCCGCTGCGCTAGAACAGAGTACGCCGTACCTGCCAGCAGAGATCAAAAGCAATGTGGCTAGATGTCTAATCAAATCGAATCTCAAGACTCTTCGTTGTGTCTCTGAGCAATGGCATGCAGTGTCCACGCCTTTCCTCTTCGACAGACTCTACGTCTCGCCACGAGATAAGGATTTACGGGTCTTCACGAATCTCACGAGCCATCCCGTTATGAGTAGCGCAGTCAAAGAGATAATATACGATGTCTCTTACGTTCCTGATCTGTCGCACGAAGAATACTTTCTGGCTCTATGCAACGAGGTGCGGAAGGTTACTATTTGGTTAACCGATAGCTTCAACTTCACGGATCCCAACCCTCGCCTCAATCAGTTTGTCAATGCTGTCATCGAGAGTGGATACTCCTTTGAGAGATTGTTTTCCGAATATGGGAACGATAGGCTGGTGACAGAAGGGTTTCAATTGTGGCAAACTCTCGTGGCAGAGGAACGTCGCAATTTCGATGACGAATTGCAAGGAGGGCTCTTCTCGACGCTCTGTTCTGGAATACAACGTCTTACGAACCTGCAGACCGTCAAAATGGATGGCGACATGTGGTCAATGAATCGCGAACACATAACTAGCTCGATTTCCCCACTCACGCCCTATCTTGAAACAAGCACCGTTCCTTCTGGATCGCCTCTCGCCCGAAGCTGGAACGTCTGGCATCCGCGTCCAAGGAGACCTGGATACGGCTCTGGAGACGAGGCGCCCGAAAATTTGTCCCTTATGATGCGGGCGCTTTCAGGAGCAGAAACAAGCATCAAACACTTCAGTTACTGGTCTTCCCTACGCAACGGTCTCTCACCAATGGTTTTTGGCAGGTACGATATCACAGCGAGCTTTGCGTTTCAGATGTGCACTGCCCTTTCGCGACTGGAGAGCTTGCAACTACAAATAACGCCTCAGGATGTAGACCAGGGAGAGTCGAACCCTTTGGGCTTTTTACCACACTTGTTGGAGCAAATGAATGGCTTGAAGGGCCTCATGCTTAACCTCATCACTGCTCAACGTGTGGAGAAACGCCGAGTGCTATCAACAACGCCCGTCGAGGACACTCTATACACGTATTCGCAAGTCTTCTCCCAGCGCGGTAGATGGCCGAAGCTTGAGCGTCTACATCTCAGCGGGCTTGCGATAGCCGGACTTGACTTCTGGTTCTTCTTGAACCACCAAGTGCCACAGCTACAGCGTTTATTGCTAAATAACATCGACCTCTTGGAGGCAAATTGGGAGGGTGCAGTTGAGGCCATGCGGTACCGAGGGGCTTGGTTACCATGGAAGATGATTAGCCTTCAACAAAAATTCCGGCACAAGGGTAACGAATGGTGGCCTTGTACACCAAAAAGGGAAGAAAAGGAATGGTTGGCACTTCAAAAATACTCGAGTTACATTGAATATGGCGGTCGTCATCCGAGTCTACCCAAGGATCGCGAAGATTCGCACTCGGTAAGCTACCTCAACGAGATGTATTATGCTGCGAGTAGAGAACGTCTTGAGACTTTCCACTCAGCATCGAGCATGTATTGAAGTAGTACCCATCGCAAACATTTCGTAATCTCCTCCTCTCTGAGTTGTCCCAAATCTGAGCGAGCAATTGCGCCAAATACTTGATCACCGTTGAGTTTCCCTCGAATCAACTCCCATGGTCTTGCCCTTTACAACATGTTACTCTATCACTTCCCGCTGTTTTCCATTACTCCCGCACTAGCGCTCTTCACCAATGTTCTCGTATCTGCACTGCCTAGAGACAAGATCAGCATCAGAAACCGTGATTTTCACTCAGTATGAATTTCTGAGCAATCTAACCTTTCTCGAGCTTCGGCAATCGTCAGATGTTCCGAAAGCTGGGCAAGACAATCCTCCCAATGACTCGAACATCTGCCATCTCACGTCCGTTGTAGCATGTAATTTTTAGCGGTTTACGCTTCGGTATCCTCAACCTGGTCCTACTCGCGGCTGTGCGGCCCACAGGTAAAAAGTGTGGCTTGGGCTTGAGCGATAAATGTGTCGACGCTGCGACATTCTTGACCCGAAAAGACCACTTTCCTCATAAGTTGCGTCTGGCTGCCTGAAGGATTCATCAAGTACGAAGAAGAGCTTCGAAGTCGGAGAATATTTTCAACGGGTACCAGCCTTGGGGACAGCTCACACCTACGACACAGGAGCTTTCCAGCAATAGCTACCTGATGAAGAAGCGGCTTCAGAATCCTACGAAGCTTCACTCTTCTAAGGCGGTATTCCCTGAAGACGCGGATTCAGGAAGTAAGAGACATTTTTGAAAGACGATTTCGGCGTGTCGACAGATATTGTCGACAAAATCTGCAACACACAATAAAGAAGCACCCATCGCCCTGTCTGACCCTCTCGTTGGCTTGGGTCCCCTAGCTGATTCAATTCGCTAGTCCGGAGGCAGAATCTGACAGCCCAAGTCGCATGGCGCGTTGTCTTTGCAGTTCCATTCATCCTAATCACATTTACAGCGTTAGTCATGATCTTGACGTGCCCAGATACGCCTACAGGGACGTGGTCGTCCCGTACGCGCGACGTACAACCGCATCTCGATATGCGCGATACCTTTTTCACTACAGAGGATGACAGCAAAGGCAATGCTCCCAGCATCGACTCCAGCGGCCTGTCAAATGACACCATCAATCTCAACTCGGCGCGAGGACAAGATCACTTTGCAGACTCAGGCGCTAGAGGATGACCTCTTGACCGCGGCAAGCTGGGAACTTGTCGAAAAGCCTACCATTCAAGGATCGACGAGAGTGATTACGTCTTTGTCAACTTGGGCTCTTCTCGTGGCGTACTTCTGTTCGTTTGGTACGGAGCTATCAATCATCGTGTGCGGTACTTTAGGTAGTCATCTAGAGAGCATGCCGTTCTTCCGCCCCACCGAAGTGCCAAGCCACTAATGCACTGCAAAATCACGTCATGCCAAGCTCATGGAGAGTTTTCAACGAGGAGATATTGCTCTAAAAGCGTTTTCTACTCATGTTGCTCTGTATTCTTAGAGATCTCTTTGGAACGTAGTCGATGTTACAAAGATGGGTACCGAAAAGGTGGATCCGTACGATTTCGACAACGAGCGAGGATGGCGGAGTTACCGCGTGCTTCGTCCAGGGAGGGGCATGTATCACGACGTAAAGAGGAGACTGCCTTATTACTGGAGCGATATTACAGATGCCTGGACCTATAGGGCCTTTGCCGGTACTGTTCGGATATACTTTGTAAAGTATTCTATTGTATTCCGGCGAAAATCATGCAGCTGCTGACCTTTTAAAAGTCTCCTCCCTGCATTAGCATTCATAATAGACATGAACCGCAGAACAGGCGGTTTCTACGGTGTTAACGAAGCTCTCTTTTCTTCTGCCCTTGCATGCATGGTCTTCAGCACACTTGGCGCACAACCGCTTACCGTAGTTGGGATCACGGGTCTTATTTCTCTGTTCAATTACACCATATATGACATTATAAAACGACATGACACAGCATTGTATCCACAATTTATGACTTGGGTCGCTATATGGGCGGCAATCTTCCATTGGATCTTTGCAGTTTGCAACTTCTGTGACTATATGCGTTATGTGACGGATTTCTCGAGTCAGTCTTTTGGCGCATATGTTGGCATAATCTATTGCAGTATGTTCATATATCCCCTTGGCAGCTGTACATGGCTGATCAAGCCTGTAGTCAAAGGAGTTGAATTGCTTGTTGGGGAATTCGAGAGCGACGGACCGACTGACGGCTTTATGAGCGTCACGATAGCATTAATGTTCTTTTTCACTGTCTATGTCTTAGAGCTTGTCGGTAATGGTGTCTGGTTTCGGCCTTGGGTTCGAAACATCTTGGGGGATTATGCCTATCCGGTATGATGTTCCTTCGACGTTCGTTGAGCAAGCCACTGAGAAAAACAGTTCGCCACAATCTTCTGGACTGGATTCGCTCATTTTCCAGGGCAATTGAGAGCGACGAATGTTTCGAAGCTGCCGCATACGAGAGCATTTTTTCCAACAGTCGACAGAGGATGGCTAATTGACTTCTGGAATCTCGAAATCAAATGGATCTTTGCTGCCTTGCCAATCGGCTTCTTACTCATGCTCCTTTTCTATTATGATCATGTGGGTGGCCGAAGAAATGCATTTTGAAGGCGCAGGATGACTAACGTATCCCCTAATCCCAGAATCAAAGCAGTGTCACTGCTCAAGCGAGGCATTTTCCACTCAGAAAACCGGGGGGCTTTCACTGGGACTTCTTCCTCTTGGGGTGTACTAGCTTCATTGCAGGTATCTTCGATATACCCCTGCCGAACGGACTGGTGCCGCAGGTAAAGCCCCAAAATCTAACAACAAGGCCCAGTTGTTGATTTTTCTAGGCTCCTGTCCATACAGACTCTTTGACAGTATACAAGAGCAAGCTCAAGATCATCAAGACAGTCGATGGGGAGGAAATACATCAGCAGGAACAGGTTGCAGAAAGTGTTGTAGAACAGCGTGTTTCTCACTTTTTCATGGGCTTGGCCATCATTGGGACTATGACTGGGCCCCTGCTCGTCGTTCTCAACTTGATACCGCGAGCGCTTTTTGGAGGTGTATTTTTTGTGGTTGGGGTAAGTAGCGACTTCGCCTAGAACTTTTGGATTGAGTGGTTGCTAACATCCTTTCAGTGGGGTGGTCTTGAAGGCAACGGCATCATGGCTAAAATACTTTACCTCATCCGCGAACCTCGATTCGTTCAGCCGGACGAGCCACTTCTGCAGGTACCGAAAAAGAGGATTCTGTTCTATCTTTTCTGGCAGATCTTCGGCATCACAGCAACCGTAGGCGTGTCCCAGACGATTGCAGCCATAGGTAGGCATTCGCGCTTAGGGAATGTTCTTAAGTGCATACTGATGGCCGGCAGGCTTTCCTGTACTCATCATTGCTCTCATTCCACTCCGCTGGAAGATCCTTCCGAAGATGTTCACCGCCAAAGAGCTCCGTATCATGGATGCGCCAACTGCAGACAACGATGTGGTTCTCGCGAGTCTAGGGGGAAAGCCGCGGATGCCAGAAGACAAGTACGACGAGGACGCGAGGACCGAGAGTCCAGGGACCAACCAGAGTAGTAATGATAGGATTGCTCAAGTGGAAGAGGATAGGTGGTCGGCAGCGGAACGGGGTGTACCTCGTGACGGCTTGAGGGAACGAGGTGGAGGGTCGAAGGAGGCTTGACACAGGGGGCCATAGTAAACGTAGGCACCTTAGCTGGTCAGCTGAAGCCAGTCCCTGGTTATGACCTGCGTCCACACAAAGGCCAGTAGTACCCAGTCCTTTCTACTGCTGGTCAAAGGTCCAGCTTGCAAGCAACTTTGAAGCGGGCTGTCAACAGAAGCCGTCAAAAGAGGATTGCCCCCAACCATTCTGTCGATTGACTTGGTCTCGTGATTGTGGGGCTAATTCGATAATCTAGGTTAACGTTGTAAGAGAGCCTTTACCCACATAGAGAGCACTTGTGGGATATCTCTTCCATCACATGCTACGATAAAGCCAGAGACTTCTTGGTCACCCTTTTAGAGATGATCTACCACCCCTCGTCAGCACTAGCTAAGTGGTGAGGAAGAGAGCATTCTAGCGTCGTATGGTAGCCGTTTCTCTGATGTCTTTGAAATTTTTTTGCGAATGGCAAGACAAGAGTTTGTCAGGTTGACGGATTGTTGCCTATACGGTCTTGGCGCCGCGCAAGCAAGCTAGCTTCTTGGCACCCCAACATATCCGTCCGACGCGTTCCTAACTTCATTGCTTGTCAGATACATGATACTCGTCTCGCCATTCAATCCCTCTCTTCCTCCTCGATGCCTACTCGATGAAGACACTACACGCGGTGAGGGTACAACCCACCCCTGCCCTCCCACTCGCCAGCGCTACCTCGGACCACCTTGCACCAATGTCCCCCCCTTGGATCGCCAATCTGTTGCCATCGTGATGGCTCAGCTGGCTATCCATGTGGAGGCTTCTTGATAGCCTTCACCCATGGGCTATACCCGAGCTTACCTCTCACTGCAACACCGGCCGCCAGCGTCATGCTGTGATAGATCTGGGTTATGGAAGAGATTGTCTTTCCCACCGCAATTACGGCACATACTTGCAAGATTGCCATGATACCAACTGCGTCTGGCCAAGCTGCCAAATTGGGCTTGACTACCCGGGTGCCCAGCAAGGCAAATATACCATGTTTAGCTCTGCCGTTTCAACTGGTGTACAATCAAGATTGAAAAGAGAACGGTTCGAACACATGGTCCTCGGGCAGTCCATGGAAGCTCGCTTCATGCATGAACGCAGTCTTGTCTGATGGCATGTCCGAGATTAGCCTTCGCGCTACAGAGTAAGAGTTGTGCGGAGCTTACCAGCGGCGTGATCAAACTCTATTGACAAATGATCCAAGGTTTTCAGATCCTCCAAAGACGTATTCCCAGTCAGGGATTGTTCTGGATTCCGCTCGTGCGACTTGTGGTTCGCTACCAAAACAGGACTCTGAGACTTCGAGTTGCGTCGTATCATGCCAGGCAGGTGCACATCAAGTCTGAGGGTCGTCTTAGATTTCCCATCGACAGGGCGAAAGTACTCCACTGCTCGTGTCAGCCTTGCGAAGATCTCTGCCTAGCAACGTGATCATCCAGCTTACTCCTATATTCCTTGTACTTACTGGACGACAGATTTGCTAAGAATATGAGGTATTGATGTCGTCCAGCTTGCCAGAGCCGTAGGTATTGCAGCTCACTTTGTTTCGACGCTTTCTTGTCTTCCCATCTTTTAGAAATTATCAACCTGATAGGCACTTGCAGCTGAAGCTTCACGCCTTGTCCCATAAGCAATTCTTGAAACTTCTCGTACTCTGGCACACATTCAATCAGTAGTCGCTTTTTTATACTGAGCCCTCACGCGTACCGTATTTTCCCTCGAACGTGTACTCTTGCTGCCGTGATTCGTCATTCAATGTGCTATCCCCAGCCGCCAAGATCGGCGAACCAAGACCCTGTAGACTACGGAGACTGGTGGCCGAAGAAGCCACTGTCAGAGGCGTTGACATGATTGGAGAGGAGTACGAAGTGCCCGAGGTTCTTCGTGCAGGCGGAGAGCGGTGGGAGCTCAAAAGATAAGGTTCGAGGAATTTGACTTTGTAGCCATCAGAGGTACCATATGCTTCAGGATGTTCACTGTGCGGTATGACTCGCTCTTGTGGAGGGACTAGCGAAAGGTTTGGCGTCAGAACTGCGCTCACAATATGGTCTGGCTGACGTACATAAGTATAGTTTTATGTCGTGGTTTATAGGTGGTGTGATGACGATGAAGCGGCGCCTGGTATTGCACTCGCGGAAAGATTCAATCTTTGACACCGGGTACGATATCCGACTCTTGGACCTGTAAAACGAACTGGAATGTAATCCGTCAGTCATCGGTCTTAGTCCAGGACAGTACCAATTGAGTAACCCACATCTTGGCTCCACTCAAGTTCTCCATCAATAGTTCAAGCGAGGCACGATCCAGGGAAAGCGACCCTTGCATTGTCTCAAGACCGACGGACTCTGGCAATGAGGATTTTCGAGAGGTTGTAATTGAGAACTTCGAAGGGCTACTGAGGACTTGTGACAGTGGACTTGTGGATACTGATAAGCCATCGAAAATTCCGAGTGCGTCAGGAGCAACAGCCGCTTCAGCACCAGTATCTGGACGGGAGCCCAGGTCCTTCAATGTACCTATAGCATCTAAGTCGGATGAGCTTCGTAGAGGCCTTAATGCATTCGGGCTTGATTTTGGTGACGCAAAGATCTTTTCCTCGTCGTCCGTAGACGACGCGAAGAGGACTTTGATAGGTTTTCCCAGCTTCGACTCCACACCAGGTTCCTCATCTTTGTGCTCAACTTGAAGTCCGAGAAGCTCCGCTGGGGTTTTGGCACGCAGGCTAGCCTCTCCGTCACCCCAGTTGTGTCGAGGAGGCGAGTATGAAGGAAGGCTTGCGTAAGTTTCCATGCGGCGAGGAGCGCTAAGGGATGGCATATTCGGCGATGACCGAGAAACTTGCCGGCTTCGAACTTCTGCACTATTGACCATCAGCTCTGAACAACGGTGGGTCCGAGAGTTGGGTCAAGTGACGCACAAAGTCCTAATGGTGAGCGTCAGTCCTATCCCATTCATCTGACTATCGATATCCTTTCGCAGTCTGTCGACTTTCTTATCTTGCAGTGCCCACCGAGTCGCCTGGCTGGCACCTGCGACGCCCCTCGCTCCACCTTTCGTCAGCTTCTCGAAGCGTTCCGAGAATTCTTCACATCGCTTGACGCAGGCTTGACATTCTTCAAGGGTAATTCTCAGGTGGTCGAGATCCTGAGCCGATGCACGCGAAGCTATATCGTTCCTCAGGGTGTTCTGCAGCTCATTCAGAGAGCGACTGAAGGCATTGATCTTTGCAACGAAGGCCTTGGCCTCTTCGGGCGCACTTTTGAGCGATTCAACGACATGATAAAGTTTCCAGGCGAGGTCGACGGGTTCCGAGACGTTCCATCCCGGGAGCACCATAGTTCATAGTCGACTTTTCGCTGGTAAAGAAAGGTAAGATGTTCAGAGTTGAAGAGCTGGACAATGCAGCATGGCCGACCAAGTCCGCGTCCATTGCCTTGCACGAGGTCCAGGCATATGCATACAATGGCTATTTAACGCAGAATTGGCACATTTCACAATGAGTATGAGGCGGCTTGGGAAAGCAGATGACTTTCGTGAACTGCTACTGCCTAACCTCCAAGCCTTTGAAATATGACGGTATAGCGAATGGTGGTTCGTGCGTCTAACACGTGGTTCGCTGACAGGCGAGTCTATCGTTTCACTCCCGCAATTGCAGCGGGTGTGGCTCAGGCTCAGCCTCTCCACGTTGACAGGACCCCGCGAGTACCCAGAGCTTCCCACGAGCCCCCAAAAAAATAATATACATTAGCCCGCCCAACAGCGTTTTCGTCGTACTTGGATTGCATGTATTCGTCCGCAAAACTCGTCTAGTCAGAACGTCAAAGTATTGGCTCACAAGCCTCGAAAACGAACGATATGAGTCGTCAAGTGAAAATGCATCCCACGTGGCCGCGCTTCTGGGTTGATCATGCGCGTGGCTTTAACTACAATCTGGTGAGAGGCTGCGTGGGAGTGGTTAGAGCTCACACTAATGAAGCTTCAGTCATGGCAAGAACGACGAAATCTGGTTCTTGGGTCTGTGGAAAGGTCTGGCTTTGGGTGGTGGATTGTACTCGTTGCCGGTATTGGGTTTCTGACTGATGCATACGCCGTATGGATGATTCTGTTCTTTGACGACAATTTCAGAGAGTTTTACCAGATGGTGCTTGTAAGTTGAAGGATTACTGACAATCTGTTCTATTAGATCTTTTCAATCAACACCATAGTTCCCATGCTCTCCATCATCTACTGGGAAGGTAACTTCCCTGTCAGATATCAGCTCGGGCTGAACATCGCAACCCTACTTGGATCTATGATTGGACAGGTGGTCTTCGGGCTCCTAGCTGATCGCTACGGCCGAAGAAAAATGTACGGGTTGGAGCTGATTGTCACAATCACCGCCTCCCTTGGACTTGCGACTGCTTCTTCAGGAGTCAACAACTCAATGTCGATCATTGGTCTCCTCATCTTCTGGAGACTAGTCATGGGCGTGGGCATTGGAGCGGTATGTGCTCTCACAATACTTCCGTCCCCCTTCGTACCGTACTCTGTGTCAAAAGGCCTCACACAAATGCATCTCGTAACTCTCTGGATATCCCTGAATTGCACCAATGCTAACTCTCGAATGCTGCAAAGGACTACCCCCTTAGTGCTGTTATTACTGCTGAGTGAGTATATCTTACCTAGTTCGCAAGCATTGGCTGACATTGCAGATTTGCACCAACCAAATATAGGGCCAGTATGCTGGCTGCGGTATTCTTCTGCCAGCCTTTAGGCCAATTGATCGCCGTTTTGATGGCTTTTGCTGCCACAGCAGGCTTCAAGTCCTACATATCAACAGCTGATAGAGCCTTGCTTTGTTCGGTCAATGCAGATGATCCCGCCGGTATTGAGTGTGCTCGGACCGTGGATAGGGCGTGGCGGCTCGTGGCCGGTCTTGGTGCAGTGCCAGCCGCTATCGCTATACTATTTCGTCTGACAATACCAGAGTCGGTAAGCAGGCTTTATTCGAGTTCTTCGAGTTTTATGCCGAGTCGAGATTAGCTTTTGACGATTCGGTGACAGGTCTACTATAGTCTCGATATCAGAAATGATAGCAACGAAGCGATGAGCGCCAGAGAGTACTTTCCCACAAAAGAGGATGTTGGCGGCGAGAATAGGGACTCCGTGCGGTTAGATGAGTATGCATTTAGGTCGAAAGGGCTCACTAGTGGTCGTGAATCAGGCGCTACGAATACTGGACTGCTGCGAACTGTAGAAGGCATACAGCTGCCTCAATCAATGTTCGCATCTAGTTCGCAGCAACAACACTCGGAGGAGGATGGCGCCTTTCAGACGACGGGCATTGTTGAGGCTTTGGAGGATCCTCACCCCGCCCAAGCCTCGTGGCCCGACTTCGCGAAGTACCTATTCACGGACGGCAACTGGACCGATCTCTTCGCAACGTCCGCCAGTTGGATGCTCCTTGATTTCACATTCTATCTGTTGGGAGTAAATAGCTCGAGCTTTGTACCGACAATGTTCGGCGAGAGAATTGGGTCAGACCAACCGCCTTATCGGATACTTATCAGCAATGAAAGGCATATCATGGAGTCAACGTCAATCGGAGCCTTACTTGGATGTTTGATTGCCATTGGAGTATTGCATTTCTACAGCCGCAAGAAGGCTCAAACGTATGGATTCCTGATTTTAGGGGGCCTTTTCATTATCGTTGGTGCCTTGTACGTCACGCTTCCAATCACCAATGCGCATGCTGCCATGGTCGTTTTCTATGGTGTCTGTCAATTGTTCTTCAATCTTGGTAAGTACAAGATACAGGACTTCTTCTGCTTCAAAAGCATTGGCTGACGTATTGGTGCTTCAGGACCCAATACGACCACGTTCATCGTAAGTATCGGAAGGAGTCACGCAGATCTAACCACGCGGTTGACCTGCGTCTAGATACCAGCCGAAGCATTCCCGACCAGGTATCGCTGCACTTGCTACGGTATCTCAGCCGCCTGTGGCAAGCTTGGCTCTGTCTTTGGCCAGATACTGGTAACGAAGGTCGCAAGCAACAGGAGACTTGGAATCAGTCTGATCTGGTAGGATGTAGCCCATCATCGAGGAATCTCCTCTAACGTAAATAGCTTCGTGATCGTCATGCTTGCTGGTGCGGCGGTATCGAAATATTTGACACCGGAGACCAGCGATATCCATGGGAAGAGTCGCAGGTTGGAGGATCTAGGCAAGGGAAAAGCGTTCCGGAAAGAAATGGAGGTGACAGAACGCAGGGAACGGCGTTCGCGTTAATCCTTGGTGACTCAAGTTGAGAATAGAAATTGGAACGTTGGCTAGATACAATCTCACAGGGATCTAGACGTGTCATTGTAGGGGATCTAGCAAGGCGTTGGTGGTTCGAATGCTAGGAAGACGGAAATTTAGCTATGACGATTTGGTGTTATACCTTGGCCAATCAATGTTTCTTCTAGAGCGCAATCGAATTTTTATTCCACAGCTGGAAATATCAAAAGCATGTCCTCAAATGTTTTGAGGCTATCGTGAGTTGAGTACTCGCTATATATGAGTTTCAAAGGGCGAGAAGTAGCTATCTTCCTTCGCCTCAGCAGGCAAACCGATAAAACAAGTGGCAGTTGATAGGGTTGACAAAGCCCGAAATTCGCAGCTCATAAATATCAAAGATTAATAAATCCCTCTCTTAATGGGCAAGATAGATTATTATATGGCTAGTAAGTCTAGGGTAATCTTGAATAATTACTTTCGTTGCTTAGGTCGAAGGCGTTTGTTGCTGGACTTGATTGTACTAGCGTCCAAGACTGCCACTTGTCTTGGCACCAGGCCTGTTAGACACCGCAATTTCAATGATTGCGAAGGAGAATCCTAAAAGGTCGGATCCCATTCTTCTTGTACGTGTACTTTACGATTTGAGACTTTTAAGACGCAAACGGGAAGTTACGCGGCGTGGCTCGCAACAGCCAAGTGTTGGTGCTGACTGCTGGCGTTGGTCCGTAAGCTGACGTTGCAGTCGTTTCTGTTTCCTAGTGGCGCTAATGAAGCTAGCGATGCGAAAGGCATACAAGGTCCGATGAAAGCTAAGCCGAGGTGCTAAGGACTTACATCTTTATAGTACAATCAAGATACCTCACCATATACTATACGTTACTGTCGCCGTTGTAAATTGGATCGCCTAGTATATACTTGTTATAGGAGTAGATAGCGACGTAGATACCGTAGGTAGGGAGTAACTTTTCGTTTGCCGTAACCCGCTGAAAGCTCTACCTTGACGCGGTGGTAAGGATCGAACATAGCCCGTATATTGTGTTGGGTCTAGTGGCTGACTGCATTAGCGGCGCTTGGATATAGAAGACACCCGAGCGGTCAGTCAGGCCAACAGCCACGGAAGCTACGTTTAGAATGCCGGAAGGATCTAGTGAAAAGTGGAAGGATCCTTCCAATACCCAGACCGTAATTTCCTCTCGGACCCAAGATAAATATACTTAGCTGCAACAGCCCTCGCGTCCCATTCGCAGTCTTCGTTGGGAAAATCCCCCGTCTTTATTAAGCGACCAAATCCCACTTTGAGAAGTAAGGATAGTCTCAATGGAAATACCTCCATTACCACCAATCAACCTCGATGAGTATCGCTGGAAGCAATCAGAAACCGAGCCTGGGCTCTGGCAGAGGCGTGCATGCGGTTCTGAAGCCATTGTTGGAATAGAATCATACAACAAGCGAGGCGAAAATGATCTATTCACCTCAGCAACAGTCCAACTGAGCAATGGCAATCTTACTTTGAAAGAGGTTCAGCAGGCTGCGCAAAGAGCTTGGCTAGTCCTCAGGTCTAAGCACCCGCAGATCGCCTGCTCAGTCGCGCATGACGGACAAGTCAAATGTCTTATACAGTATCGAGCCCCAAAGGACGATAAGGAAGCACAAGAATGGGCTGAAAGGACTGTCATTCCCGAAGTCAGCAAGCGCGGTCATCTAGATGTTCGAGATGGGTACATCAAGGACCTTCTTGCGAACGGACCAAAGAGCGCTGATGCTACGACCATTCATATTGCTGCTTCCGTACCTGACCTCGATTCGCCTCTACAAGATGCGGAAGTGAGCTTTGTGTTTCATTCCAATCACCTTTACTACGATGGTATTGGTCTGCGTGAGATGATCGGTGCATTCTTTCGAGATTTTGCTATCGAGCTTGGCAGAGATTCTTCTGTGGCAGCAGAGAAGGTCAACTGGGAGAAGAGCGTACAGAATCTCACTCCTGCCTGTGCTGAGCTTCTGGGATCTGGTCAGGAGATATCGGGACCGTCCTTCGACGATGCTCTGAAGGATCAGCTAGGTAGCATTATGCGCGTGATGGTGAGCTCACGACTCCCCTTTTGCGCTCGATCGGCGCACACACTCATGCCTTACAGGGAAGCCACGGGCTTCAAACTCGAGATGATACCGAAGTAGACGAGCAAGGAGTGCCAAAAACGTTGTTCTGGACTTTCACGCAGGAGCAGAGTCAGGCCATTGTTGCTAGTGTCAAGAGCAATATTGGAAACAACTGTACCATCACGCACCTCGCAATAGCAGCCGTAATGCTTGCGCTAGTGAAAACTAACCCACCCAGGGGCGACAATGCACCGAACATCTACGTCACCCCATCCTCTATCAACGGCCGTCAGTGGATGAAGGAACCCTACTCAAGCGGAAAGGTGCCTTACCTTGCCAATGCACAAGCCAATGGGGTAGTGGCATTTGAGAACCTCAAAGACTACGTGCAGGCTCCTGGCCAGGAGAGCGTGGAGAAAACCCGCAAGCTGCTGGTGAGGGCCGCAACAGCAGCCAAGGCGGAGTACGCTAGATGTCTCAATCGACCGAACCAGCTTGCTATTTCCATTCCGACAATGGAGATGTTTGCTGCATTGTTCTTTAGGTACTTGGATTTTGCCCTTACAACCTCGAGAACACGCTGACTCACATGATATCTTAGTCAGGAAAAGTCTGGTGAGCCCGGACATAAAGTCACAGGACCGGTAAGTGTCCCAATTTCGATACGCAGTCCCTTCGACTCTAATTAGTGCAAAGAATTTCGGCAGCAACGGCATCAATGACCGCTACATCCCACATGAATGCTACGCCGAATCCAACGTAGCAGTCTTTTCGATCAAAGACGTCCATTTCTGGTTAAATCAGTACCCTCCCTATGCGTATGTACCTAATGAGTCCCGACATGAAAGCGCGCAACTAAAAATTCCTAGATCAATCCGCCTTTCAAGCTGGAGAGGATGCTCGAGGCTGTCTATCGATTACAATACAGCTTACTATACTCAAGATGATATGCAAATGTATTTGGATGATGTCGCAAGATACATGTTGACTTTTGCAAGCTGATTCTTCATTACTAAGACAACATGTTGAGGCTTGAGATGGATAATTTTTTTAGCTGATGAAGGGAAAAGTGACGGAGTGGGGCGATAACTGCTTTTGATTTGCGGTGGAAAGACAATCTGGAGCTCAACTGCCTCTGGCGTTGAACTCATTCGTCCTCACGGTGCTCATACGAAGTATATTATGTCACAATCATAGTCCCGAAGACGTTAAGCGAATTTCCGTTTCTTTGAATGAATTCCCGAAAAATTCAGTGGCCAAAGCTTTGTTTCAACGTAGGGTGGGCTTTGTTGAAGAAACAATCTCTTCTACGATGCACGCTATCCTTTGAGTGGCGGAAGTGTACGCTTCACGCGAACGTTGGTTTTGTCGCCACGAGCATTGTTCCTGATCGGCAAGCAGGATCCCAGGACTCTTTACAATGCTCGTACTACAAGTCACGTCCACCACCCTTTTATCCATTCTCGAATTTTTCATCCCCAACAAGTTTAATACTTCATCACGATCAGAATGCATCCCTTCACCCCCGCAAGTTTTGCCCTTTACGCCCTGAGCGCCAGCACTCTCACCCTCGCGTCGCCAACAGGCACCATTCCATCCCCCATCACCAAGACTCTCAACGCCCGAGAGATCCTAGTCGGCCAAACGCCCAGCTCAAGCGTGACACTCTGGACATTCACCGACACAGATTGCAAGCAAGGAGAACAAAGTGGAGCTTTGGTATACGACGTACTCGCCTACCCAACATTTCAGTCCTTCATGTTGACTCGCGATCTGTTACCTCTCGAACAGCTCGACCTCAATACATTCGCACCCGGCACGAGCGATGAAGCGCACGCGTGTGATAAGTATCTCGGTAGTCCTATCGGCCCCATGCCACCTAGTAACAAGCTTAGTATTTGGTCACAGGTGACAGGTTCGGAGACGCCTGCGGAGGGGGGTGCTTGCTATCACCTTCGTTCGGGCACTGGTAATTGTGTCAAGCTATGGCATCATTGAGTAGCGGATTTGAGTGAGTATGGGCCTCGCCCTGGAATCGGCTGGCCATTGTTGTTGTCTTTTTGTTGTTCGTGTCTTGGAGCTTTGCGCTTGTGCTTTGAATCCTAGCTTGAAAGCATACGCTTTACAGATATCCCCATTCTATGTTTAGAAGTCTTCGTTTTCCTTTGTCTGAAGCAAAGCTGAGTAGAAGCACGCTCTACTCGAAATAGCTTGATTGAAAGAAGTTCAGATCAGAGACCTAGCTCGACTTCTGCATGCTCAACTCTGACAATCTCCGTACTTATGATTGCCTTCCTTCTCGTAATGTTTGACCTCTCCTCCATCAAGGGCTTTGTTGGAGCGAAATGAGTGGGAGATGAAGGAAATTATTATCTGCTGGAGCTGGTGATGCTCCCACTATTTACGATGCTTAGATTATTCAAGGCTTTTCCAGAGGTACCAGATTTACCTTCGACCTGCCTCCAGTGCTTTTAAGTTCTCACATTAGAGTAAAGAAAAGATCTATAAGGACTGAGCAAAATCGTATTTGAAGACATCGTTGCGCTAAGGTATGGTTGAATACCCACCTCCAGTACCCAAATCGCTAAGCGTTGACGTCCAAGATTGCCACTTGGTCCAAATCCAAGCCTGCCATGCTCATCAAAGGTGTCTCGTGCTCGTGTCGACGTGGCCAATACATATACTCACTGCACCGGGCAAGTTAATGCTTCACCTTGAAAAATAGATCATGAGATTCCGGATTTCATAATTTAAGCAGGCATGCCAGATCTTGTCGTTTCTGAACATGTACTTCGTAGCGAAGGTCGAAGGCAAATTGGGATCGTTACGCTAATCAGCAAGCTTTTCGAGTAGAGAGCGGGAGTCAGGGTCAGTGATCCACTGAAGACTCGAAAGGAACTTTGAGCGGTGTTTCTTCAGATGTCTTGGTGGTCGGCGATACTTCGGGGAATTGTTGTTGAGGCAAAATCGCATCTCCGAGGCTCTCGTCAACCATTAGAGTCCCAAGAAGCCGTCGGCTCTTGGCGAGATATCAGCTCAGACAGCGTTTGGGACGAATGTGAAGGCATGATGAGCCAATTCACAGTACCGCCACGATAGATCCCAAACAGAGCTTCCGGCCTGATTTCCTTCTCCGCCTCTACACTATGGCCGCCCGAAGCCGCTTTTTTCGTCCTCTCCTATACACCACGGCTGCTGCTGCTCTCGGTGGTGGAACCATCTATGTCTCATACAGACCACGAAATATACCTGGATCAGACCCGGCTTTAGTCCCGCCGCCGAAGTATGGGGAGGAAGGGCATCTGGATCCTCCCAGGTTTCCTCTGGTCAAGAGCAGGGACGAGCAGATTGCAGATCTCAAGAGGAGCGGTGGAATAAGCAGTGCATTGGAAAGGACCAAGGGTGTTTTGGGTAGCTTCACTGGAGCTGCTGAGGAGAAGTCAGAAGATGGAGTGGAACCATATGATTTACTAGTCATCGGTGGAGGAGCTACTGGGACTGGGATTGCCCTTGATGCGGCTACAAGGGGCTTGAAGGTTGCCATGGTAGAGAGAGATGATTTTGCCAGCGGTACGAGCAGCAAGAGCACAAAATTGGTCCACGGAGGCGTGAGATATCTCGAGAAAGCTGTTTGGGAGCTGGACTACAACCAGTAAGGGCCCAGCAGCAGAACGATGACGCGAAGGCAAGGCTGAGATCATGCAGATATAAGCTCGTGAAAGAAGCTCTTCGAGAGCGAAAATACTTCCTGGATACAGCTCCCCATCTCTCAAGCTGGCTACCCATCATGATACCCATACAAAAGTGGTGGCAAGCTCCGTACTTCTGGGCCGGAACCAAATTCTACGATCTTCTCGCTGGGTCTGAGGGCATTGAGAGCTCATACTTCTTGACGAAGAGTAGAGCAATGGACGCTTTTCCCATGTTGCGGAAAGACAATCTGTTCGGGGCTTTGGTCTATTACGGTACAGCTGTTATCGATTGCGCGCCGAGAGATCGAATGCTGAATTTTATTAGATGGCGCTCACAATGACTCGCGGATGAACGTATCACTAGCGATGACAGCAGCACTCTACGGTACCACGGTAGTCAACCATATCGAAGTCACCGGCCTGGAAAAGGACGCGAACGGCAAAATAAATGGCGCTCGGGTCAAAGACTTGGTGCAGGAGAAGAACGGAAAGAAAGCCCCAGAGTTCTCCATAAGAGCAAAGGGAGTCATCAATGCCACGGGACCGTTCACCGACGGAATCCGCAAGATGGATGACCAAAGTGTCCAAGAGATAGTTGCACCAAGCTCCGGAGTTCATGTTATCTTACCAGGCTATTTCAGCCCATCGAAAATGGGTCTAATTGATCCTTCGACATCTGACGGACGAGTCATCTTTTTCCTACCATGGCAGGGTAATACCATCGCTGGAACTACAGACGCTCCAACCAACATCAGGCAGAACCCGATCGCTGGCGAGGAAGAGATTAATTGGATCCTCTCTGAGATCCGTGGCTACCTGGCTCCTGATATCAACGTACGAAGAGGTGATGTTCTTGCCGCTTGGTCGGGTATCAGGCCCCTTGTAAAAGACCCTAAATCTAAGAACACTGAATCTCTTGTTCGAAACCATCTGATTACCGTTTCTGACTCTGGTTTGTTGACTTGCGCTGGCGGCAAATGGACAACATACAGGCAGATGGCGGAAGAGACAGTGGACGAAGCACTCAAGCTCTACGATATCAAGACTGCCCCTCTCACCCAAGTGCCGCACATCAGTGGAACAGAAATGATGGATGATAGCGCGCCTCTAGATGGAACTTGCCAGACACACCAAGTCCGCTTGATTGGCGCTCATGGCTTCTCGAAGACGCTCTTCATCAACCTCATTCAGCACTTTGGTTTGGAGAGTATCGTGGCGAAGCATTTGTGCGAATCCTATGGAGATCGCGCGTGGACTGTCGCGGCATTGTCATCTCCTACGGAGCAAAGATACCCTGTACGAGGTATCAAGATCTCAGAGCTCTACCCATTCGTCGATGGAGAAGTCCGCTACGCTGTGCGACATGAGTACGCGCAGACTGCTGTCGACGTGCTTGCAAGGCGGACACGTTTGGCATTCCTCAACGCACAAGCAGCCTTAGAAGCATTACCTAAAGTCATTGATTTGATGGCTGAGGAGCTCAGATGGGACAACAAAAGAAAAGATACGGAATGGAAAGACACTGTGCAGTTCTTGGCCAGCATGGGACTTGCGAAGAGCAAGCTGAGCGTTACGAGGAAGGATGTGGAAAGTGGCAAAGCTGGCGAGTATGATGAGCATGAGAGGAAGCTCTACTCGAGACATGGTAAGCCTATCTTTTCCAATGCGCTGTTATGTAGAGTGTAACACTGTTAACAACTCCTACAGATGCACCTGCCGACGTTATTGAAAGCGACTCGCAATTCAGATCTGGGGAGAAGCCGGTACTGAAGACAGAGTCAGCTGTCAACAAATGAAACAGACGAATACACCGAAGCCTGTGTTTCTGTATATACTGAGGGTTTGACGGGTTCGGTTTTCGGAAAACTATAGACAGGTTAAACGGAGTGTATTCATACTTGTTAGAGCTTTTTGTTTAAAATTGCGCGGATTGGACACTCCAAGCATGCATAGCAAACAAATCGTCCCAGCAGGCTCCGGTCATTCCACTAGCAGATGGAAAAGAACTCACCTCCTGAGTTCGCCTCCTCGGCCCCTACCCTCCTGTTCAAAATGTAGCGCAAACGCTCGGGAATTCATTCTCCACACAGTTGTCGCTTTTCCAAAATCAGATTCATTATCAGCAACATTGGCTTGTTAAACTCGCGTCTCAAGGCTGCGGGGAGGAAGTATTGTGTGTGAGAAAAGGAAGGACGCCGTCAAGATGGCTGAGCAGTATATTGAATCTATGTTGAACGAGTTGATTGACCACTGGTAGCTATCTATGGGCCAGCTTCCAGGATGCTAGAATAATAACAAACAGATGGCGGAGAAAAGCATGCCGCCCAGGCAAATTTGTGCGCTCCCCACCAAATCCAAAATCCAATAATCACCTATTCCGACTACCACGTCATGACCACTTATCTTCAACTCATTAAGATTTCAGATAGTGTTATTCATATATAGCCTTAATATGTACTAAGTTTCTAAATAATTAAAATAGGTGGTAATCAAGACATATAAGTACGGTTTCGTTGATTTTATAAGAAATCCCAGGGTAGGTCGGCGGAAATGGGATTTTCCCCGATTTTTTACCGACGTTTCGCCGACCTACGCCAAGGGTTCGCATTAAATCAACGAAAGCCGATATATACTAACAAATATGGACTCTGAGAGTCTAAGAGTTGGAATTATTGTAGAACTATATCTAAATAATATTTGCTGAAATTTTGATGAATTTACCATAGGTGATTGTGACGTGGTAGTCGAGACAGGTGATTTTTAGAAGGTCAAACGTATCAACTTTATTTGGGTGGTGTGGTCGAGTTAAATCGGAACTACCACACAAATAGTCCGATGCTTCAATTAAAACCTAGAAATCGGGTAGCATAGTTTGGCGGCTTTGCGATCTAAACAATCTGGGTGATGTGGTCGAGTTGAATCGGTACTATTACACAGATATTCTGAGCCCCATTATCTGGTTTATTTTTTGCCTTTTAGGATCGGCCATGTAGGGTGAGCGCTCTTAGAATTATTGTAAAATTTCAACATGGCCTACGAGTAACAACAAAAAACTTCGATTTGGTTTCGAGCTTCAAACATGGCCCTCTTCCCTGCCAATCTATCCGACTCTCTGATCAGACTTGCATATTTTGTCGTGGCGTTGCTAAATAGCATGTGCGGGTCTATGACTGATAATCGCATCCCCACCCAACATGCTCACGCGACTTTGCATCCAACAACTACTCGAAAGAGCTCACACCCTCGACTTCGTGCTTTAGCTGTACCCTCGAGACCAATATTACCTCACCTGCACGTCCTGAAGGTGGGGGACAGTCCAAGCTCACGCTGCCATCAAAGAGCCTTTCCAGGAAGGACATCTCATACATGTCGGCCACCGGCTACCGACAAGAGTACGGCGACAACGGTGTCGTGAGCGGTCAAGGAGATGACAATGGCTATGGCAGCGACGAAAAGTTTGGCGTCGATACAAAAAAGGCCCCAACGAGGAAGTACGGGTAGAGATGATCCCTTGGAGACGAGTCAAACTCGGAGGTCAAATACAGGACTATGGCATGGTGGTGGGTGCTACCACCTGAGCTACGAGGGATACATACAATGGCTGATAGATTGACGACAGGCAAGCGGGCATGATCATGATTGCAGAGACTATATCACTCGGTATTTTTCTCGCTGCCTTCAGTTCTGGCTGCCGTGGGCACTGTACCGTAAGCTATCATCTTCCAAGCTCTGCCCTCATCCATGCTGATTGAACCAGCGGCATCATTCTCATCGCTGGCCTGGGCATCCTTGCAATCTACATTGGCTCCGTCATTGGCGAATTCAAACTCGCCTACCCACGCGTACACAACATGGCCGACGCAGGTGGGGTACTTGGGCCCTGTGGGTCGCGACATCTTCGGGGTAGCCCAAATCATGTTCCTCGTCTTCGTCATGGGAAGCCACATCCTCACCTTCAGCATCATGCTAAACACGGTCACCAACCACGGAACTTGCACCATTGTTTTCGGAGTCGTGGGGCTGCTCGTGTGCCTGGTCTGCACGCTATTGCGAACACTAAAAAAGGTCAGCTATATGGCTATCGTGAGCTTCATTTCCATCATCGCCGCGGTCTTAATCACCATGATTGGCGTCGGAATTGGAAGGCCGGGCAGTGGTAAAGTGCGTCCAATGGAACAGTCAAAACCGACCTCGCCAAGGGCTTTGAAGCTGTTACGAATATCATCTTTGCATACGCAGGTACGCAATCTCGCCTGGTATCCTCGCGCTTGAGAATGACTGCTAACTTTTATACTAGGCCACGTCGCTTTCTTCTTTTTCATCTCGGAACTCCACACCCCCAAATCATACCCCAAAGCCCTCTTCTTCCTCCAAGGCGTCGACGTCAACATGTACCTTATCGTGGCAATTGAAACCTACCGCTACGCCGGCACAGGCGTCAAAGCACCCGCTCTCAGCTCCGCCTCCCCTCTGCTTCAAAAAATAGCCTATGGTGTCGCCATCTCTACAATCGTCCTCGCGGGCGCCATCAACGGACACGTTGCTGCAAAATATATATACGTACGAATGTTCAGAGGAACAGACCGGATGAGCAAGAAGAGCTGGGGCAGCTTCGGTATCTGGGCGATTATTGTGCTCATATTGTGGGTCATTGCTTGGATCATTGCAGAGGCTATACCCGTCTTCAATGATCTACTATCGTTAATCAGCGTACTCTTTGCGAGTTGGTTCACGTACGGTCTCAGTGGTGCCTTTTGGCTTTACCTGAATTGTGGACGATATTGGAAGAGTGGGAGGAAGAGGTTCTTGACTGGGGTGATTTTTTTACCTTTGGCCTTGGGACTCTCATTGCGAGTCCATTCTGCATCATGAACGGAGAGATCTCTTGTAACGGACAGGATGTCGATTGTCATGCAGATGGGTTTGGGCTTATACTCTTCTGGGACGACTATCAAAGCGGATGCTACGAGTGCGAATGGGAGTTTCTCTTGAGTTGATAATTCGAAGTCTTCGTCGTGATATTTGTGTTCTGCAAGGAGTGGTATTTCGCGTTGAATTCGCAACACTATTTTGTGGCATGTATTGCATTTTGAAGGCCATGGGTGATGCAAAAGGCGTCCTGATATACCATAGAAGTGATGCAACGATCGCTGCGGCACTTTCACCCACTCCAGTCTTGAATGCTGTTGTACTTGCTTTTCTCGTTTCTATTCTCTGAACTCACGTTGAAGAGAGCACGAAAGAAAGGAGGTCCCTGTCTCGAGCGTATGAAACCTCCGGAAATGGCTGACACAGCTGCCACTGTCACATCCGCGAGGCAAATCATCTATGCTGTATGCAGGGTCTATGCACTCGGACTCCGCAGCCCAATCAAAAGCACAGAACCACATCTTCGTCCGAGCCGGAGTTTCTCGATCCGCCCAATCCTTGTACGACGATTGAAGAATGACAACGAGGGGCAGCTCCTCCAATCGCGCATACAACAAGCCCAGACCCCACAGCTACCCCAAGCTCAGACAAACTACAACATCAACCACCAAAAATGTCCACCACCCGCCCCCAAAACCCCACCCAAATCTCCCCCAACCTCCCCGGCCTAACCCACCACATAACAGGGCACTCCCCCTCCGGCGCCGCCATCATCGAGTCCACCCGTCCCGCAGACTGGACACCCCTCTTGAATGCCACCCTAGCCTTCAACGTCATCTACACCACCTCCTCCTTCCCCGCCAATCTAAATTCAAACCACGACCTCAAAACCCACGACACACTCCTCCACTCTCAACAACTAGGTCTCGTGAACCCTCACGGTACGGTAGCGCGAATGGTCGATATAGCACCAGGGAGCAAACCGCTACTGCACCGGACGCAGAGTTTAGATTATGGGGTCGTGATTGAGGGCGAGGTGGAGATGATTCTGGATGAGGGCGTTGGGAGGGTTATGAGGAGGGGGGATGTGGCGGTGCAGAGGGGGACGAATCATGGGTGGAGGAATTTGAGTGGGACGGAGTGGGCGCGGATGTTTTTTGTGTTGCAGGATTGTGAGAGGGTTGTTGTTGGGGGGAGGGAGATGGGGGAGGATGTGAGTGGTGCGGAGAGTGGGGTGGGGTTGGTTAGTGAGAGGGGGGAGGGGAGGGGGGGATAGGATTGGGGGGGGGGGTTAGGGAGAGGGGGGAGGGGAGGAAGGAATAGGAAGGGATGTGAAGAGAGGGAGGGTGAGGGTCTGATGGAGGGTTTTGGGGAGCGAAGAATTAGCTGCTCAATCAAATCCCTTGGTAATTCTGCTATTGCTTGCTCTTGAAGAGAAAATCTGGTAATGATAGAGTTCAGCTACCTCTACATCAAAGACACACTCAACTTGTCAGGAAACTACGCCACATTTAGCCCACGCTTCAATTCCGGCTCGCATAGTACTCTGCTTGCTCATCATCACAAGTACTTTGCCAATCTGGAGCCAGGGCTCCAATTACAATCACTGACCTGCGTGAGTTCGAGCCCAGCAATTATGGCGTTTCCCTTGCTGATATACAAGCGAAATTGGGTGATTGCCGGAATTTGAGGTGACCCGTATGATGATTGAGATTTGATGAGTGTTCTGCTCAACCTTCCTGAGACAACATCAACAGTCGCCTAGATGATCTTTCGACCGCAAGTGATCGCTAATGGATTTTGTGCGTCTCCGACAATTGTTGAGCGAAAGATGAAAAGGAACGATTAGATCCCGAGGCCCAAAAAAAACAACTGATAAAGAAAGCATGCATCATGTCATGGCCCGTATGTCCAGATTTCAATTTTGCTATCTAGATATCAAACAATACGCACACATGCCTCCCGCTTATAAAATCCCACACCGGTTTTCATATCTTGCTCTCGCGTCCCCTCTACCACCAGTCTCCCTGTGCTTGCATAGCGGCGGCCACCTTGCTGAAGCCGGCAATATTGCTACCAGCCACCAAACTGGGGAATTCGCCCTCTGCAGGCTCAACGTATTCCTTTGCGGTCTCGAGGCCGTTCTTGAAGCACGCCTCCATGATGCCTTTCAGCTTATTGTCGACTTCTTCCGAGCTCCATACAATGCGCTGTGAGTTCTGGGCCATTTCCAGACCTGAGACGGCGACACCACCGGCATTTGCTGCTTTACCTGATGATCTTGTTAGAATTTCTTCCGTTTGCCAGAGGACGGAGTGCTTTGACTTACCTGGTGCGTACCAAATGGCATCGCCCTTCTTGTCCTTTCGGTGCTTCTCAAACACACCAATGGCTTCTTGCGAGCAACCCATGTTACTGCCCTCAGCAATAAACTTAGCACCAGCAGCAATCAATGCCTCGGCCTCATCTTCCGAGACCTCATTTTGTGTCGCACTAGGAAGGGCCACATCGACCTTTCCAACATGCTTCCATGGCCTCTCACCCTCGATATACTTGAACTTGCTCTTGTGGTTTTCTGAGGTCGTCAACTCAGTCAACTGCTTCCGCTTGACCTTCAGGTCGGCAATGTAGGCCACATCATCTGGGCTGATACCCTTTTCGCTTGTGGCGATGATGGTGCCCTTGCTGTCGGAGAGGGAGACGACTGTGGCACCGAGTTCGATGGCTTTGAGGGCTGCGTATTGGGCGACGTTTCCGGAGCCAGATATCGCGACACGCTTGCCTTGGAAGGTCTCTTTACCGCCTGAGGCGTATTGGATCATGTGTTGGACGTACTGTAATCGCTTATCAGTCATTGTCCGGCTTTTGTGTCTGTGAGGAGACTGCATACGTAGACGAGACCGAAACCAGTGGCTTCAGGTCTGATCAAGCTGCCTCCAAACGCGAGACCTTTGCCGGTCAAGCAGCCCTCCCATAGTGACGTCTCGGCCTTGTACGCACCGAACAGCCATCCGATCTCACGAGGTGAAACACCGATATCACCAGCAGGGACGTCGGTGTTGGCTCCAATGTGCTTTGAGAGCTCCCTCATGAAGGCAACGCAGAATTTGCGGATCTCATTGTCTGATTTGCCCTTGGGATCGAAGTCTGCGCCTCCTTTGCCACCTCCAATGTTTACTGTGGAAGAAGGCGTCAGTCAATTGCAATTTTGCAAACATAGTGGGAGTTTGGCGACATCGCACTCACAGCCGGTCAAAGCATTCTTGAAAACCTGCTCGAAGCCCAAGAATTTGAGGATTGAAAGATTCACAGTAGGATGGAATCGAAGTCCGCCCTTGTACGGTCCCAATGCCGAATTGAATTGCACACGGTATCCACGGTTGACCTGTACTTCGCCCTTGTCGTTTTCCCACACAACACGGAATTGGATGACCCGCTCGGGGATGGCAGCGATCTTGAGGGCGGTCTTGTATTCCGGGTTCTTCTTAAACAGGGAGGAGTTTTCGAGGGTTGATGCAAGCTCTGGGAAAGGTATTGTGGTCAGCACGTGAGGCAAGGCAGTGGCATGTAGCAGGACACACCTTTGTAGGCTTGCTCGAATTCGGGCTCAGATGGGAGGTTCGACATGGTTGCTGATTGATTGAAGTGTGTTCTTGTGGATCAATTGTAGGAGCTAAAGATGGCTTTGATGGTGAAAGCTGTTGTGCAAAAGGCAATGACTGTGGCCTCACGTCATGAGGTAAAGTACTTCAAACTTTGAGCTTCTTATGGTAGAGCTATGTAGAATTTCTCAAAGGTGGGAGGCTCCGGTCTGCGGCCATTTTCCTCTGAGCAAGGCCATGATATAGCGTGATTCTGGAGCCATCCTCAACCCGCTATGATCAACTTAAGCAGCTTTGGGCGATGGCTTAAGGAGCTTTTTGGTGGGGAGGGCTCAGTGGTGAATTCGTTGACTTGATAGAGTGACGTTCCTGGTATGAGAGGGTCCCTTATCGCACCAATCAAGGGACCCTGAAGCCTGCCCGCTAGGTCAGCCTAAATGTCTCCCCCCCCACGGACATTCACATTCGCTTCGGGCCGCCCTGGTGGAGAGATTTGGAGAAATTTCGGCAACATGGAAAGCTTTTACTTGGCAAGTACAAGAAGTTTGACATACATATCCTGTGACAGATAAGAATCCGAAGCAGATGCGCGATATGTATTGAAGCCACACCGCAGTTGTGGCTACTGCAGGTACCCATCAATTGCACCATCCTATTCACAGTCCACCGGGTCCCAATCTGTCACGAGATACTCGTCTAGACCATCCATCAACTTCATATCCGCCTTGTCAATTTCGAAGCCTCCGACATCGCCATTAGCAATAATTCTTTCCTTGGTGACACTTTTCGGCAGAGGCACGAAGCCATGTTGTAAGCTCCATCGAATCATGAGTTGAGCTGGCGTGCATGAATATTTTTTGGACAGCGAAATGATGGTGGGATGCTTCATTCGCAGAGCTCGAGCCAGAGGAGCGTATGCTTCGACGATGATGTTGTGCTCCTGGCAAAATGAGGTGATCTTTGAACGCGTATTGAACGGGTGGACCTCAATCTGGTTGACAGCTGGGTGCACTCGAGGCTTCGAGGATAGAAGCTCTTGCAGCTGAAATAAATAAGTATAAAGGACGAATATGAGACGGATGGACGAAAATATAGACACACATGTTTCACTCCGAAATTGCTGACACCTCCAGTCACCACCTCTCCATCGTCGATAGCATCTTCGACTGCCTTCCAACACTCTAGTCTCTTGGATTTCCCTCCGTAAGGGCTGTGCAAGAGGAACAAGTCGATATAACCGAGACCACTTTGTTTCACGGACTGTTTGATCGACTTGCGTGCTGCCTCGTATGAGGTATTCGATGCAAGCTTTGATGTAAAATGGATGTCTTCTCTCTTCAAGGATGAAGTATTGTTCGGACTACTAAGGAATGACTGGACTGCTGAACCAACCTGACCCTCGTTGCGGTACATCTGAGCCGAGTCGATACTTCTCGTATATCAGCATCTCCATATACCGCTGGAATCATATGGGGTTCCTACGCTCGATAGCCAGCCTGCACAACTTGTCAGCTTGTGATAATGTCGGAAGCCTGCATTGTCTACCTCGAGTGCCCACTTGACAGCATTGACAGTTTCATTTCCAGACGTCAAGTAGACTCCAAGGTGTATCTGGGGCATACTCGAGCCATTCGCAAGCTATGGAAACGGCTTTAGCGGCTGACTGGAGTAGATAGTATAGGGAACTTAGTAGACCTTAATACGAGACCCAAGGGTGAAAGATTTGCCTGCCATAATGTTAATACAATGATTCCAATTTCAAATAACGTGATGATTTCTGGCGTTCAGTCACAGCATAAGTTGTTTTTTGAATTGTCGTCTTCTTGAAAGCTATGACGTATGACCTCGGTGGTGGATTATTACCTATGTAGTAAAGTAGTCTGCGGGTTCAAACTGGGACTAATCGTATGTTTGAGGAGTCGCAATGTTCGAATGCAATTTCTAGTTCTCCATCAGAACTGGTGATGCCTCCGGTCAATCGTGAACTGTATCCACGCTCTGACAAGGAGAACAAGCGTGTAGCCAGCTGCAACTTTTAGGCTTGACGAAGTCTCACATCTCCTGCCATTCTCGATAGAAATTTACAGACAAGTTGCACAAAAGACAGCGAATATAGTTGGAGAGGGTCGAAGGGCAAGGCTATGAGTTTCTGGGCTCCTGACTCGGGAAGTATCTCCAGCGAGATGCACTGAGGGTGGGCTAGTCAGTATTGTTCCTGCTAGTATAATCGTAGAATGATTGGTGCGTAGATCGAAGAGCGCACGTGGCAGCTCCATATCAAACGTGGCTCGGGTGTCGCTCTTCTCGGCCCAAGGCGATCTATTTGCACAGCCTCGCTTGTATGTGGGACGACATTCGAATGCAACGATCCGGATTAGTCTGGTGACAAAACAAAGTAGCCGCTGATGGGAGCCGCCGCAGATCGCTTCTACTTTATTGACCGAACATTTGCACGAATACGAGAGCACGAAAAAGAGTCCAGTCCAGAATCTCCACCAATATCAAAATTCGCCGCCGCTCCTCCGTCGGTAATTCCTGATGGCAGTACCTGTTTGGCTTGGTTTGTGAGATTTGGAGATTTGTTTCGGAGAAAAGGTTCGTGTGGCTAGCTGGAGAAATTCCCTGCGATAGCCGCCAGCAACGTCTTTCCTCGCCATCGATCTACATAAATTCCATCGCTTCTTTGTACCGGACGTGCCTGACTCAATGAGTCAATATTCTGAGCCTTCAAGTTGTCGATGTTGGCACCTGGGCCCTCTGATCCTCACATCGTCGCCTCCTTCTACTTTCGTAACCCCAAGACCTCTGTTTACTGGATACCCCTTTCGACTACCATGTCTGGTCCGAGCTCAAGCTCGATCACAACAGGCATCGCTACTATCTCTGAACCATCTCCTGTACCATTTCCTCTTGAACCCTTTGAACCCAAACGCGCCAAACGCCAAACCGCGAAACTCTTCCAAATAAAAGGCAGAGGAAAGCCGAGTACGAGCGCGAGATCACTAATGACGAATAGCCTACAAACGCAGCTTTGCCACCTGAGTATTACCCTTTGACTCTCGCGAACCATGGCAAGCTCGGAAAGTGACAGAAGCGGTAAGAAACTCACAAGTAGTCGACCGTAAGGTACATGATAAGGAGTTCGAGGCTCACCAGATCTTGAAAGGAGGCTTTATGGACTTCGCCAGAGGCACTGATGGAGAGGTTGGCCAGCAATTCCGACATGGCTCTGCCTCCTACGCCAACCCTACACCCCCAGCTGGTGGCTCTTCCGCAGAGCAAGCTCCCCAAGGTCCATCAGCCAACGACCCACAGGTACGGATACGGTCTAGAAGGCGCAGAACAAACAATAACCCATTGACCTCTGGACAGTTTGACATTTTCGAGTGGTACCCCAAATACCAATCCTGCCAACGTTATTTCGTCAATCACGCGCAACAGAGCAACCCCGTCCAAGCAGTCGCTGCCTTTATGAATATAAGCCTCCCCTTCCAACGCCACTCGAACCCAATATCAGGCCCCGAGCCCCGCCTCTCCCCGGGTGGCCCCATGTCACGCGGCGGCTCACTCCCTCATCAATCCCACACCGCCGTCTCGCTCGTTCCCTTCCTGCGGCGTCTCGTCGTCACAGGCCTCGACTTTCCTGGCGTCCTACACGGCTTCTTTGGGGATGATTGGGCTTCTGGCGTGGGGCCACTACACGAGCAAGAGCGGAGAAATTACCTCTTTGCTGCTAAGAGTGGTGGCTGGGCGAGTGTGAAGAGAGACTACGATATGTCACCTCTGGAGACGGTACCATTCATGAGGCCGCTACAGGGGCCTATCATTGCGGAAATAGAAGCCGCGGAAAAGAGTTGGAGTGAGTGGCTAGCTATGGAAGATTGGATGGTGGGCCCACGGGCCCCGGAGAACATGGCACGTAGTGGCGGTGCTGGTGCTGCTGGTGGGCCTAGCCGCGGTGGCGGTGAATCGTCACGGTCAAGAGGGTGAAGAGGGTCACGGTAGCCTTGAGGTCTGCCAGACTATTCAAAGCTTGTGAGGATACAGAGAAGGACCCAGCGCAGGCAAATATTGCTTCGCGCGGTCAATGAGGGTTGGATATATGTACGATCACTATGGTGATCGAGATACGTACACAGAGGAGCTGGACGACTGGTGACATCCAGATGGCCCACAAGATCAGGCAGGCAGATTTTTACAGAACAGGAGACTAATAAGAAAACTCAGCTCTCGTGCCCTGTGTTCTGATCTTATCCTTATTCCATCTATCCTTCTCCACTACCTGTCGTGATTTTAGGGCAAATCGCTCCCATCTGCTAGTCAACCAGACTGATGCTAGGCGATGATGCCGTGAAGCCCTGAAGCCGTGAAGAAGCCTCTTTCCTCACTCGCCACAGAATCTCAGATCGAAATCTCGTTCGGTACTGAGCTTGTTTCCCTCAAGATCTGATACATCTGTTATCTCGATTGACAACGCAACCCCTTAATACTCCTTCATGCCTTCCTCGACCTAGATACCTAACCAATTGTTCCACCCCCCGGACTTTGATAGTTTCTACCTACCTACCATTTTGGCGCCGATAACTCCGACATCATCGACGATACGCAGCTCTCGCGCTAGAACGCCTTTTGGTAAATGGATGGGAAGCGGAGATAGATCTATTTTGGCTAATGTGAAATGGCGGGCTCTGAAGCTTCCGGAGTTATGGCAATCGTAGCTGTAGATCTTGGCTGGGCCTGTACATGTGGATTAGAAGATGCAGAACGACATTTGCAACGGGGTGGTGACTAGGTGGTCTACAGAAGTCGAAAGCAGGGGTGATGGGTAGAGTCCCTGTAGGATGCTTTGAGCTCTGGAAGGGTGAATGGATGTTAGCTCTGACTGGTAGACAACTTATGATGTATCCGGGCTGAGAGGCAAGTTCAAGGACTTCTTCGACAGGTCGATATTATCAGCAGTGAAAAACTGACATTTACTATAGCTAATCAGACGTCATTTTAGCCTCCTCCAGCTGCTCAAGGTTCCTCGATCTTCTTCACAATCACCTATACGCCATGCCGGTCTTTCATCACTGGCATAAATCCATCACTACCGAGTTTTATGTCTTCCATGCTAGTTCCGTACAAATCGAAGTCGAGTCGCGAGAAGAGGGTGGCAATTGTAAGATACATTTCCGCGTAGTCAAGACTATTTCGAGGAGGATGTGATCAATTTGTTAACAGTCTACATAGCAAAGCATAGCGAAAATAAAAAGGATCAAATCAGAACCAGACTCACTGTTTACCCAAACAGCTCCTCGCTTCCTGCTGAAATGGGGCAAATACCTCGTCTATTCTTTTCTTCTGATCAGGATCCATGAACCGCTCTGGCGAGAACGTATACGACTCCGGGAGTATGTCCTATCGTGAAAGATCAAAGAATGCGTCATGCTCACAGGCGTACCAGGCGGATCTTCCAGCCCCGGTACATTCGAAGTCTCTTCAGCATGCTATGATTGCTGCAGAGACGGTAGGTGACAACGCGAAGCACATGAGCGGTTGGCTCTATTCCACCGCCAAGGAGGCCTTCCAATTGGTTTCCAAGTTTCAGTACTGTTCTTTACTGTAGGGCCAAGGTGTCAGTGGTGATAAATTCGCGAAAAATCGTCTTGGGTGGTTTTTCTTCGATGGTATTGCTGTCGATTTTGGGCCTCAGTTTTCTGATTTGGAAACGGCAATTCTAGAGGAATGACATGTTCAGCAAATGTAGCAGATTGTTGGACAGTCGAGCCTTGATCCAACTTGGCGTGATTCTTGTGCAACTTGGTCCACCCCATGAAAGTGAGATGCTGAGACGCGTCGGATAGAAAGCAAAGCACGTAGAAGACCTGACATTCCTCTTGCAGTGCTCTATATTGACGCCGCTTTGGTCCTAGTATTCCCATCAACCAGCTCGGAAAACTCATGAAGAACGGTAAAAGCCAGGTGATGAACTATGCCAGTCGCCATACTGGTCCGAATCCCGCAAAGTAATAGACCAAAGCTTCCTTTAAAGTCACCGTAGTCCAGATCACCATAGACACTCCCAGTAGCATATTCTGTGATGCTGTCCATGTTTATGGCGGAGTAGGCTATCCCAATGGGCAGAGCTTTGCAAGAGGTCGCGAACTCAATAATCCTCTTCGAAGGTTTCTCAATGTGCTCATCCAAGATAGGCCTGAGTGAAGCTATCGCCTGCTTTGAGAAGAAAGGACTCCATGGCCTTCTTCGCTTCTGATGCTCGCTGTGATCAAATGTCGAAAAGGCAGAGGCTCCGAAAGCGAATGGTCGATAAGCAAAATCATACTCATCCGTGCGGCCGTCATGGTTTTATTGTTGGGTGTGAAAGCTTGGGTCGTTCACATGAATCTCGTTTGGGCTTATGCGAACGACAGGACCTATTGAAGATTCAGCACGAGTTCCAGATCAGCGTATTGAATGAAGGCACTCCGTTGCAGACTACGACAAGGGAAGCAGAGCGTACAGCTTACTATATACCTGATGCAACTCATTGATCTTAAAGATGGATTTTCCGCCTTTCATAATATCCCAATATGCTTCGTACACTCATGTAGTAGCTGCTAGCTCTGGACCTGAGAACCTTGCAAGCGTATTAAAGAGCAGACGATAAAAAGCTAGAGTAATCGAGAAAAGAAAGAGCAGGATAATGGTAGAAGACAGGATTTATACTCAGTTTGCTCTTCATTGCCTTCAAACGAGATAGTGGAATGGAAGTGAGAGTCTTTCGAATTGAACTTTCTTGATCATATTCAGCTGGCGTCCAAAGAGAAGGGTATTTCAATTGAAGAAAGAAGAAAAAGCAATGGAAAGCAAGGGCGTAGACCGAATATGGCTTTTCTCGTGCTGTGGTGGGCGCACGAGCGATCAGGAAAAAGCCTACGACAGTCCGCATGAAGCGCGCATTAGAATGATTAGATCGCAACGAATCAAGCCAGCCCTGGAGCTGATCTATTTTCGATTCGCAGCCAATGATTGGTAGTGAGGTGCCAAGCCCGAAGTTCACCCATTTGGAGAAATTCTACTCATTAATTGCACTATCACATATCATCCTTGATATACTTACCTACTTAGAAGACGCTTTCGTCCATTTTGAGACGTCTTAAGAAGCCTCTAAAGCTATTGATCTGACCTGGATTATATGTATCCTGCGTGGTAGACATGGGTTTTAGATAAGCCAAGGATTATTGAGACTTCTTCACAAGCGGTTGAAAAGTCTCCCCATTGTCCAAAATGAGGACTATATGAGTATTTAGATGTTCCGCAAAAGTAGGACCTTACTGAGAAACGTGAGAGATCTCGAGCCTATACCCAAAAGACCTTCACAAGCCATTAGACTATTATCTAGCCACCCAAAGCAACTTTGTGAAATGTCACAGTATAGATTCGTTGATGTAGGCTCCTCCTCACAATCCTCGAATCAATACTGACCTTTAAGATAGATAGGCATCAACTTGACCGATGATACGTATCGGGGCCATTACTATGGCAAGCAGCACCACGAGGAAGATATAGAGCACGTGCTTCAGCGAGCAGTCGACGTAGGATGTCTCAAATTCATGGTCACGGGCTCTGATCTGGCAGAATCGAGGAAAGCCATCGGATTAGCGGAAAGATATCCTGGGAAGTGCTATGCTACTGTTGGCGTGCATCCATGTTCAGCAAAGACTTTCGACAAGCATCCAGGCGGTCCTTCGCATTTATTACAAGAACTCGAGGAACTCGCTCTTCAAGGCAAGCAAAAGGGACTTGTCACTGCATTTGGGGAGATCGGGCTTGACTACGACAGACTGATGCTTACTGGAAAAGAACAACAGCTGAAGTACTTTGAGGCTCAGCTTGATCTAGCGGTGAAGGTCCAATTGCCGCTGTTCTTGCATTCGAGGGCTGCTCATGACGATTTTGAGAGGCTGTTGAAAGTGAGGCTTCCTCAACTGCCAAGGAGAGGATTGGTTCATAGCTTCACCGGCACTCTTGAAGAATTGGAAAGATTGCTAGCTTTGGACCTGGATATTGGAATTAATGGGTGCAGTATGAAGTCCGAGGAAAACCTCGAAGTAGTGAAGGCAGTGCCACTAGAGAGATTGCAAATTGAGACGGATGGACCATGGGTATGCAGCCATCCTTACTTTGGTCCTACTTACGCTATTATCCTGTTTCTCAAGTAAACCGCCCACTTTGGGTTCGTTCCTTTCATTTTCCTTGCGTCTCTTCTCTTGTGTGTGCAGGTCTACGTAACGTCTAATTGCTGACACTTGTCCTCAGTGCGAAATGCGAGCTTCGCATGCTTCAGCTAAGTATAAAGACGACGCTCCTCCCATCTTAAAATCTGTGAAAAAGGAGAAGTGGAACAAGGACGCCATGGTGAAAGGACGGAACGAGTCTGCCACAATTGTTCAAGTAGCCCACGTCATTGCCAAAGTCAAAGGCATTTCTATGACTGAAGTGTGCGAAGCAACATGGGCTAATTCAACTCGAATGTTCGGCTTTGGTGAAGAGCCCGAGCAGCAAGCGCCATAGCGCTGCGAGGGAAATCCGTGCCGATGCACCTCCGTACTGCTTCGGGCTGCCGAACGATACAATTGTGTTCCACCGTCTTCCTTTTGCCCTGAAAGCTTTTCCTCCAATGACCAACCCTGATTGGGTGAGCAGGCGGAGAGTATTCTGTGGAGAATGCACACGTGCTAATACTTAATAAGGACGACAATGGCGTTAAGTTCGCAGCTTTGCGCCAATTCGCCTTAGCAAATTCCACCGAATTTTCTTCTCATCCAACCTTGCTGGAGCAGTCTTAACCTTCTCTAAACTGACGTATGGGGCGCTGCATGTGCTTTGTTTTCTGGCGACGTTGTAGGAAGGAATAAAGGAGCAACTCTAGTCTAGGATTGAAGGGCACCATCCCCTTCATTTAAATGCGGCTCATGCCACGTACTGAGTGTTCAAACGGGCGTCAGTAGTCTCCGCCGCAGTCTTCCGTATATTCGAAAAAAGCGAGTAATAGGAGGCGCCCGACGCCCAGCCTGATGCAAAGGTTTAACCTCGCACTAACCGTATTAAGCTGCCGGACTACCCGCGTTTTCGAATAACCTCCCACCTCTTGTCTTATGTTTCAATCTCAACACTCTCCCAACCGCTTACCTTTCACTCTCGAAACATTCATACTCGTACAGGCGACGCGATCCAGTGTGCAAGGAAGCAACAACACCCAAACCCAGATTTTCAAAATGGACTTACAACAGATTAATACCATGTACCGCTCGTCAAAATGTCGGTGAAAATACATTAGCCAGATCCCACCTTGGAGGACATTACTCTCTATATTTTACTCTCACAGCCTTTTCATACACAGAGCAACAGACTGTATATCAGACTCTACGCATCATACGCATTACACGAACTCTCCATCGCCATCAAAAGCAAAATGGATCCCGAAACGCAGGCAAACATTGTCTCCACCCACAAACACCTAATCGCCTCCAACACCTCATCTCAGCTCAACATCAAGAGCGGCACTAGTACTGTTGATGACAGCGGTCCGCCATCCCCAAGCTCGGGTGTGGTGAAGAACTTCGCCGAAGTAGCCCCAGGCATCTACCGGAGTAGTTTTCCATACCCAGCGAACCTGGAGCACTTGAGGAGTTTGGGATTGAAGACCGTACTGTAAGCCGAGCTTTCCAACGCTGAAAGCGAATTGCCTTTCTGACAGCTGGTAGCACTTTGGTCGGGACAAAGAATGAGACCACCGAGTTCACAGACTTCATCAGCGACGAGAGAGTCCGCCACGTGAGAATCGAAGTCCCAGCGCACAAGAAGCCCGAGAGTGTGATTCCAATCGAAACCATCACCAAAGTCCTCACAGTCATGTCCGACTCATCAAATTACCCATTACTAGTTCATTGCAACAAAGGCAAGGTAAGCTGACTGCGTATGATCAATCTCTTACAAAGATTTTTCCTAACGCCATCAACAGCACCGAACAGGCTGCATGGTCGCTTGCTACCGCAAACTTCACGGCTGGACCAACGCAGCCATCACTACCGAGTATAGGAAATTCGCAGAAGAGAAATTCCGACCTCTAGACGAGGCATTCATGAGATCATTCAATGCAGAAGTCGCGAGCCAGATTCTGAGTGGTGTGAATGTGCCTTACGTACCTTTAAGTGACGAGGCATCTTCGAATAAGAAGTCGACACTTCCCACGCCGCCGCCTTCGGAGAAGGACACTGATATTGAAGACTAGCCCGATCCTGTTGTTTGGAGTCGGGTAACGTTGGTGATGGTTGTGTTTAGAGGGGAAACAGGCTGATCCTGAAATGTTCATGATTCCTACTTTCAGGAGGGACTGCATTGAAAATGGGCTGGTCTACTTTGATGAGATTGAAATGGCTGGTTGCTCTCGGTTTTTGCATCTGGCTGCTTGGGTGGTGCGGCTATCTGGAATATTGGATTACCTCTGGAGGTCTACTCTTTTGATACGTTACGATCATAGGAGTTTTGTATAGAAATCAAAATTTTGACTGAATACGAAAATCAACCATTGGCAGGCTGTATAGTCATGTTAGATTCCTTTCGCTTCTCGAATTCTAATCAGGTGATAGCAACCCTCCTGAGTGAGGAGTGCGGTATGCCCAACTGGATGTACGCTCCAGAAAAAACTGAAAACTCTCATTGTGCATTGTAGCTTGCTCTCTTCTGAGTATGCGTCCATAAGGAATAATGACAACAAGTCTACCGCCCATGATATATGAAACACATCGCTAAATACAGAGGATCCCCTAAGCCTTCAAATCCTCAGTACCCACGCCTTTCTTCCCTTCAGAACCTTTCCTCTCACTCTCGCCCTTCCCAAAAATCTCCCACCTGCCCCTCAACTCCTCTCTATCGCCTCCATCTCTCGCCACCACCAAGCCCCTCAGGAAGTCATTCTCAGCCTCTAGTTGCCCAATGCGCTGCTCCAGCCCTCCAACCTTATTCTCGAGCTCTTTCGCAGTCGACTCGAGCGCCTGCTCGCGCTGCTTCTTCTTCACACGGAAGCGTGCAGAAGCGGCCGTGTTGCGCCGACGTTTGTCTTCTTCGGCTGCCATGCGGGAGGCGGCAGTCTCGGGTTCTTGAGACTGAGAGCCAGCGAGGCCGATCGAAGTGGGGGCTGGAGATGTGGAGAGTCGGCGCTTCTGGCCTGGGTAAGGTGCGGGATTGAAAGCGATGGGTGAGGTCGCGGATGGGAAGGCTGGCGAGGGGTAAGTTGGAGCGAGGATGTTGGTGTATGTGTTTGGGAGGGCTGTTGGACTAGCGGAGGTTTGGTTGGGAATGTACGAGGGTACATCCGTGAAGTGTAAGGCATCTGGGGGAGTTGTCAGCAATTCTGACTCAAGCATCACCGGCTTTCCATTCTCTGCAGGCTGGATCCAACGCGAAGTAATATCGCATTGCGAGGTGCTTCACAGTCGCAGCGGATAAGTCATACCATTGCCAAAATCCATTCCTTTCGCATCAAATTTGCCATTTTCGATGATGTTGTCCCTCCTCGCCCGTTCCTCCCCGCCAGGGTCATATTGCGATGCGTCTAGGAAGTCGAAATCAAAGAACTCGGTATTAGTGAATCGCGCAAGGTCATCCTCGATATTCGAATCGTTCTCTTGCTGGGCAGGCACGTCACTGACGGGAGAAATGGCATTGAGGTCTGCGACATATCGGGACACGTTAATTGGCTTGCGCCCATTGTAGCCGGCCATATCTGATATCGCTGACGCCGGAGACCAGTTCCAAAATGTATCTAATGGACCTAAAGTACAGTAGAGAGGTCGTCGATGTGTGAGGTTGACTTGTACTGGGGTAATCGGGTCGGGTGGGAAAGGTGGGGGGTGCTTAGAAATATCGGTGGCGCTAAAATCTATGCCAAGGCCGCAGTTCTCGGCGCATTCGGCGCGGGTTGATGTCGTACCATGCCATTCCTCTTATAACGATATTTATGTGAAGCTGAGTGGGATCCATCAAGCAGGAGGGCAATCAACAATCGGATCATGTTCAGTGTTGAGAGAAGAGGAACAGATTCGACGCCCTCTTCTACTTATTCCTTTGACTTCCAGCGAAAATAGCGGATGAAGCTCTTTTGAATTGAACGAGTACGCGGAGACGTCACCGGAAGGTAGCAGTCAACTTATAGCAGGACATGCATAAAGGGCTCGGCATATGAGCGCATCGCTGGCATTCAAATGACAATCGATCCATCAAAGTTCCAGCCTCGAAAAGAAGAACATCTTCCCTATCTCCGCAGGAGCACAGAAAGTGCCATGTACTGGCACTGTACTCCGTATCCTTGAGAGCGATCCAAAGAGTGAAAGGGTGGCGCATGACTCTTACAAAGCGCAGTTTCATTATCACAAAACTGCAAGCTTTGAACAGCGACTACCGATGGAAAAAAACCATGCAAAAGAGGAACTGGAGCCAGCTTGGGCGACACCTTGCCTTCAGTGTGCTAGTGCTTATCTCACCTTAGTCGCCATTCTTTACTGAAAGAGAGAGCTAAGAACTTCAGTGTACCAGTTAACGTGTGGTAGTGCATTGCACTAAATTGCTCAACCCTATTAAATTACCAGGCACACTTCAATAGCGACAGCAGGCTTCTCGTCCCCAACTTGCCGCGCCCTTTGCCACAAATCCCAGATATAGGACCCCTACAACGTTCAAATTACAGAGCCGGAACATCGACTTGGAGTGTTCTCTCTGTGTGTGTGTGTGTGTGTGTGTGTGTGTGTGTGTGTGTTGAATTGGGGTAGCACAGGAAATCCTTGGTAAGCACGAGGAGTACAACCTGACATGGATGCAGCGTGGAATAGGAGGACCCACCCTGCATTGGCGTGGGATCAGAAGGCTGCCCCAGTACTAAACGTTCATTGTTTGACTGTCTCTAGGAGGCTGAATTCGTGACTTCTCAAGGTGATTCGGGTCTGTCGGCTATAAGGATCCTCGGTGATAAAAAAAAATCGCCTTAACGCCGACAGACGTCATTGTTTCCCAAACTTTCACTCAAATCAAGGAATGTCTGATTTTGGTTTCAATTGAAGCTCTTCCCTCGATTCCATACTGTCCACTATACCCAATTGACCGAAATCACAGTTCAATGGCACCATCACAGCTTCCCACCCGCCGTCTCGGCAGAAATGGCCCAAAAGTCACAGCCCTAGGCTTTGGATGCATGGGTCTGTCGGCTGCTTACGGCAAACCAGCATCAGACGAAGACCGCTTTAAGGTCCTAGACAAGGCCTACGAGCTCGGCGAGCATTTCTGGGACAGCGCAGATGTTTATATGGACAACGAAGACCTGATTGGCAAATGGTTCACGCGAACGGGCAAGCGGGACGAAATCTTCCTAGCTACCAAATTCGCCAGTGTCATGAAAGATGGTCAGATGAGCGTGCGGAGTGATCCCGAATACGTCAAACAGGCATGCGAGAAGAGCTTGAAAAGACTTAGCATCCCAACCATCGACCTCTACTACTGCCACCGACTCGACGGCATCACCCCCGTCGAAAAGACCGTCGAAGCAATGGCCCAACTAAAGAAAGAAGGCAAGATAAAATACCTCGGCCTCTCCGAAATCTCCTCCACCTCCCTCCGCCGCGCCCACAAAGTCCACCCCATCTCAGCGGTCCAAATCGAATACTCCCCCTACGCAACCGACATCGAATCTCCTGACATCGAGCTCCTCAAGACCTGTCGTGAGCTAGGCGTAGCCACGGTGGCATACTCACCTCTCGGCCGCGGTATGCTCACTGGTGCGTACAAATCACCTGCCGATTTCGAGGAGGGCGACATCCGGAAATCCGCACCGAGATTCTCAGAGGAAAATTTCCCTAAGAATTTGAAGCTGGCAGATGAGATTGGCGCGCTTGCGAAGAAGAAAGGCTGTACACCCGGTCAGCTCACTTTGGCGTGGCTGATGGCTCAGGGAGAGGATATCATTCCCATTCCAGGCACGAAGAAGATCAAGTATTTGGATGAGAACGTGGGTGCGTTGAAAGTCGAGCTTACGGATGCGGAGAACGCTGAGATCAGGAAGGCCGTGGAGGGTGCGGAGATTCATGGTGGACGGTATCCTCCAGCTATGGCGGCGAGGTTGTTCTCTGAGTCGCCTGAGCTGTGAGTGGAGGTTGGAATATGAGTGTATATAAGAGTCTTTCGCGGTATATAGCTTGAACCAAGATGTAAAAATTCCTTCAGTATCCAGAGTATCAACTTTCCAGCTTCGTACAAATGCGATTAGAAGTCCGCAAGGAGTATGCCCATCCTATATCTCTCAGCCCTCAATCAGAACCTCGCCTCAACCTTTTTCTCGGTATCTCCCAACGCCCACGCATTTCTCGCCGTCTTACTCCTAACCCTATCCACCTGCTCTCTCGTGAACCCTCTAGCTTCAACAGCAGGGTTATACCCAACCCACGTCTTCTCCCTCACCTCTTCATCCCTCACAGCCTCATTCGTCTGTCCATCTGCCCGCTTGTATACCGTAACAACGGCGGCCCCACCCAAGCCCAAATTATGCTGCAGTGCTACTTTCGCTCCCTCTACAAGCCTATTATTAGCCCAACCTCTTAATTGCCATACGAGTTCCGCGCATTGCGCTATTCCGCTTGCGCCCAATGGATGGCCTTTCGATATGAGTCCACCAGAGGGGTTGACGACGCAGCGGCCACCGTAGGTGATATCGCCCTTTCTGACCATCTCATGCGCTTTGCCCGGCGCGCAGAGCCCAAGCGCGTCGAGCGTAATCATCTCGTTTGCGGAAAAGCAGTCGTGCAATTCGCACACTTTGACGTCTTTTGGATCGACCTTCGCTTCAGCCAATGCAGTCTGCGCAGCATGTTTTGTCATTCCGAAGCCCATCAGATTTATGGCCGAGCGATCAAACAGCGTCGGGTTATCAGTAGCGAGATGCTGTCCAGCTATTTGTATCGCTTGTGACCGGAGATGTGGCCTTGCAGCTAGGAAGGCTTCAGAGACGACGATTGCCGAGGCGCCACCGTCGGAGGTGGGACAGCATTGGAGTTTTGTGAGGGGCGCATGGATCATGGGGGATGAGAGAACTTGCTCGAGGGTGTAGACGTCGCGGAATTGGGAGTAGGGATTCTTGGCAGAGTGGAGATGGTTGATGCGTGCTATTTCTGCGAAGTCGGTGTCAGTAGCGCCGTACTTCTCTTTGTACTCTCTTCCAGCGTTTCCGAACATCTGGGCTGCCCCAGGTGCGTTTGTGATCCCCCTCGTAGCTTTCATCATGTCCCCTGTCGTCCCAGTCGGGTTCGTCCTGTCTTGGAAGAAACTTTGCAGGCTGCCTGGGAACATTTTCTCAAACCCCACTACCATCACACAATCTGCGACCCCATGGCTGACCATATTTCTCGCCATGTGTAGCCCAGTCGAGCCCGTTGAGCAGTTGTTATTGACATTGTAGATAGGTATTTGTGTCATGCCGAATTGGTAGAAGACGCGCTGGCCGCAGGTGCTGTCGCCGTAGCAGTAGCAGGCGACGCCGGTTTCAACATCATCATAGTTGATCTGAGCATCGAGGAGGGCTTTAATACCAGCCTCGAAACCGAGTTCTGTGTAGTCGACTTCATTGGTTGTCAGCAGAGCGCGAGATGCTTGAGAGGAAGCAGGCTTACCTTTGCCGCGTGGCTTGATAAATTTGGTGAGGCCCACACCGAGGACGTATGCGGTCGAGCTTGGCTTTCTTCCCATGATGATGAGCGGTGTTCATTCAGTTGCTCATGTAGGTGCGTTGCACAGAATCTGGGGAAACAGCGCGCTGAGCGCGGGGAGAAAGCGCCGAGGTCAGCAATCTAGCCCTGAGGCTAGTCTTGATCCAGTGCCGCATGTCAAGAACAGACCATGCCGTGCATGCCTCATAGGTTTGACCTCTTGTCTGTATGAAAGGACACGGGAGTGGAAGATGAGAAGCATGGACAATGGCAGATATAAAGATAATGCAGGCGGCAAGCCAAGCAAACGCGGAACGCCACAATCGAGCGCATGGGAGAAGAGTGGAAGACGCAGCACAGGGAGAAATCAGAGATCGTTCAGACACAACATCTTCTTTTCGCTGTAGAAGAGCATGTCTTAAAACTGAGTCTCCATCGAGTCATGGATTCGTAGTTGTCGTAAAATCTCGAACGCCAGTTGCCCAATACCCCAAGTCTAGACAGTCATGGCCTCTCCATCAGCCTCCGCACCATTCACCGTCTTGCCCGTCTTCTTAATTTTCTCAAGGACAGTCTCGAAGGGTACCGATTCAGTGTAGACATCAGCCGACTGGGAATCGAGGTCAACTTTGTAAGAGGAGAGGCCTGCGTGAACGGAAAGGTCAGCGAGGGACTACGAAGAGAGACATGGAAGGCAGAGGGGAAAAAGACATACCTTCTGTCTTCTTCAGCACGCGATCAACGGCGCCGGAACATCCAGAGCAGGTCATGGTAATGTCAAACTTGTAGTGGTGGGCTGCTGATGCCATGGCGAGATTTTGTGATTGTTGGGCTGTGACTTGGAAATGGGCTGGGTATTGAGGCAATGTCTTGCGAAATGGGTTTAATGGTTGAGTTGTGGGTGATGCAAAGCAGTCTCTATAAAAAGATCAAGGGACGAAGAAGAAGTTGGGTTGGGGAGAATATGTACTACATGATAGAACAATGAGGATGGTTTCACCGCGCTTGCGATGGCGAGAATTACAAATACGCCTCTGGCGCGCTTTTGCAGTCAAGATAATCTACTTTACTTCATGTCCTTACTTCTCTCATTCGGTCACCGACAATGGTTTTGACCCCAAGCGCTAGAACTCGATCGGACGCTCATTCCAATCGTAAAGCCTGATATTTCTCCGAGTCCAAAATGGCTTCATGCCATGAGCTCAAGGCTTCGCTTGAAGTAGATCGAACAGGAGCTTGTCCTTCCTAATCGTCAAATTTTCTCTCGATCGTGTGGATGTGGTTTGTGGTGCATCTCCCATTGAGAAGCGTCCCCATAGAGCAGCTCTGCTCACACGTCAAGCGTCCAGACCTTAACAGCTCCGTCATCTCCGGTAGTAATAATCATATCCTCTTGGTCTGCAGCGCCATCTCCCTTCTTGTCTCTTCTTGGGGCCCATACCACATGGTTGATCTCAAAGACCCCATGTGCGCCTTCAGTCTGTGCCACGACCACCCACTCTGTGAGATCAAGAGCGTCCTGGCTGTCGGTAGCGTTGCTGTCCTTGCGATTGGCATTTGAAGTAGGGCCACTAGCTCCAGGCACTTCCTGCATAAACTCAGGCAAGGCAACCGTTTTTCTGGAATCTTCATTCGCTTTTCCGTTGGGTTCTAAGCTCGCTCCATCAGCCTGCTCTGGAATAGCTTCATTCGAAATTCCTGTAGGGGCCTGCTTCCACCTCTCTTCGTAGACGACGATAACTCCATCCCCTCCCGCGCTTACCACTCTGCCACTCTTACTCCAAGCAACAGCGTAGATAGGTCGACTGTGCACCATTGGTAATCTCGCCTCCTCAATCCAATCTTCTTCGGAACTTCCACTCCGTATGATACTCAACTTGCTCTGATGCACCCTCTCTTTCGGCCTCCTCCTCCAAACCCTCGTTGTCAAATCATCCGAGCAACTCAACAATCTAGGTCCACTCGCCTCCCTCCTCTTCGTCCACCTTTTCTGTAGCTCATCCTGCCCCTCAATCTCCTCATAAATCCTAGGAACCACCCCCTCCCACTGCACACACCAAACGGTACTTTCATGCCCCTTCAGCACCCCGCAACACCCCCAATCATCCACGTCCTCCCTCCACAACCTCACATCATCATCGTAGCTCCCACTAGCCACCAACTCCTCCTCGGGATGCCAAGCCACACATTTGACATCACCCTCATGTTCCTGCAACACAGCTATAGTCTCGTAGTCATCTTCCCCCACTTCTTCCCATATCCATACGCTCTTGTCGCGCGAGCAAGTCGCTAGTAGATTACCTCCCGAGGACCAGGCCACGGATTTGACTTCGGAGTCATGCCCGTCGAGGACGATAGCGAAGCGCCATTCTTCATCTTCGTCTGCTTCGCCGTAGTTTTCTATATCTGCGTCGCGTGCGTCGAAGTCCACTGGTGCTGGGACCACCGGTTTGGGGTTGAGGTCATCGTTATCGTATCTCCGCCATATTCCCACACTGGCATCGAAGGAGCCGGTTGCCAGTACGCTCTCGCCTTTGAGATTAGGCTTCCAGGCACAGGTGCGTATGCTCCGTTTGTGGCCGCCGGTTATGGTTGAGAGGAGGGTGAAGGTTGTGAGGGAGTATATGCGGACGGTTTTGTCGGAAGAGCAGGTTGCGAGGAGTGGGGCGGTGGGGTGCGGGGCTGTGAGCCAGGCGCGAGAAGGGGATGGAGAAGTGAGAGTTGCGAGGAGCGAAATCTTCGCGATTATATTTTGAGTGGAGGTGGTCGTAGGCATTTCGTTATTTTAGTGGTATGTATGATGGGGTCTGCAGGTTGGAGGGGAGATCTACAGGAAATTGGCTATCTCATCGTCGATATAAATTTTGATTTACTTGTATTTCATCGATAAGCATAGCACTTACTGCTTTCAGCTCTAAACCGAGGGGACCCGGTACTCGTGCTAAGATACATCGAGGCCTGTTACTCTTCCGCTTGTGTGACAATCGTCGACTACCCTGTTGAAATTAAACCCTTACATATAAACAACGAATCAACGAAGTCCATCTGTGTTCTTGAGCACCTGTATTACATGTCTCCTTCATGCGTGTTGGGCTGATGAGGCAATCTGGCTCTCACGGACTACACAAATCTTGGGTATAACCCGTATATTTTCCTATCAGTAGGCAAGTCAATTCTCTGGTAAATATCCCGGTGTTCAATTGTCAACCCGGATCATCAGGCCGGAGCTTATCCTTGGGACTGGCGATATTGTGTTGGGGGGCTTGGGGGGATGCAAATGTTCCCAATATTAGAGGGCGTCGGCGGTGTTGTAAGCGTTTGCAACGCAGACAGATGGCACGGGTGTGGTTGTGTGGTGCGGTCCCTTAGAGCTCCTATAAAACTGTTCATAGGCACCCGGAACTTGATCGTAAGGCTGAAGCTGAAGCAGCAATCGATACCTTGGATTATGGGGTTTTCTGCTAGAAAGATCTTTCCCGCTGCGTTTTCAATTATCTGGGGTTTGTTGTCCAGCTCTTTTTTTCTCCACTAAGCCGCCCTATGGCTGAAAATGTTCATGGTTAATATCTGGAACTGTTATTCCAATGCCGACTGCCCTCACTTATAGCTGGCTTGATCTGTCCGTCAACGAGCTTAAATTTGTCCAGCTCCAGCGGGCGACCAAAACGCTCCTCTCCATAATATCTTAGAGCACGTTTCTCTGAGTATTGTATTCTCCCATCATATACAGCCCTCCCCTACCAATGTGGACACCCGAAGGACACACTTGCAATCTTGATGGGGGATTGCGCCTCTGCAGCCACTCGTAACCTAGCCGTCGCTCTCTTCTTCCTCTTTACCTTTGCATTCCCCAACGCGGTGCCAGTTTCCCGTGTTATACGCCGCCCAGGTACGAAACATCTTCCATTCGCTCACGCTCATGGGCCTGGGGAATCTCATTTGCTCAGTCCTCTCGTGGCTCGAGAGTAATGCTGGCTTAGACGTTTTCGGTCAAAGCCTTAAGACCCGGATATCCAACGCTATGTTTCCTCAAGCAAGGTATCACTTGACCACCATGCTTTTACAGAGGCCTTCCCTGAGTAATGGGCTTTATCGCGAGTGGCCACGATGGCGCTGGGTGGACAAGCATAGACAATCCTACGCCTGGGAATGCGCCTTAGCAGTAGGTGATTGTGGGCTGGGCTGGGCAGATCCCAAAGCACGGTCGGGAGACTGGATCTGTATACTACAAGGCTGTGATAAGCCGAAAGTGCTAAGAGAAAAAGAACGAGGTGGGTGGAATCTAGTAGACAATGCGATCATTTCTCTGGCTATGCATGGCGAGCATATGAATACTAACGATTGCGGATACCTAGATATCTATTAGTTCAAAATACAAGTAAAGGTCTGTAATAATTCAAGCAATATACCGTGTGAGGTCTCTCCATCGCAGCAGCCCTGTGTATTCCGAATTCTAGTAGTTACAAGGTACCTTGAGGTGGACTCCGTATATGTGGATTCCGGTCCGATGGAGCGCAGCCGTATCCTTCGGGCACCAGGGCCAATTACTTTTGAGACAATTTAGTAATTAGTGCTTATAAATCACCTTGCTGCGTAAGTCATACCATCAATAGTAGGCAAAATTCATAGAGATGAAGATAGATAAAATATCACTCGATGATCGGTGAATCCCCGAAGACAAAAAGTAGAGGGAGTAGAACAACATCAGCATTGACGGCTTGATAGAATATCTAGTGTCTGACCAACTTAACTTCCCAGACTTATCGTCGCAGGCCCTCCTGAGAGTGAAATTTCAAGCGGAACAACGTTGTTGCAATTCAATCGCACTTTACCCTGCAACTACCACCGACTAGGTTGTGCTAGATTTTTGGCAGGCTCGTCAGTGGTAGACTACGCCACAATTTAGCATCAGCTCCAAGCCTCAAAGTTTCTTATGGCGTGGCTCACGATTTCCTGCGTTACGAGAACGCCATCTTTTGGCATGATATCCTTCAGACTCTCCGTCCTCTTATTCTTTGAAATTGTCGTGTTCGGAGCACCTCCTCGTTGCAAGTTTCCAGGCTGCTCATGAGATATGCCATCCCCAAATTCCAAGTCTAGAAATCTTCCTTGATGTATTGCATCCAAGGGGATAGAATTGCTTCGACTCTGGGAAGCAGGACCCTGATGATCGGATCTGGCAGCAGAGGAAGAGTAGCCACCTTTGTAATTTGAGCCAGACCGTCCCTGGACTCTGCTCTGTTGGAGGATTCGAAAGGAGGGGAGACAAGATACAACGACGGCTGAGCATGAGTCATGTTAGTGCCACAGCTGAATCTGCAGGGGTGTCGAACATGCTGCTCACCGACGCTTGCTTCAATGATTGACCATAAAGCCAGCCAAACTGGGTCAACATGACCGGTTTGGGGACTAACGACAATGGCCCGTATGATTGCAAAGATGACAACAATGCCACTAAAACAGAAGATTGCTGCTATAGCCAATTTTGGTTTGCGGTCCATCTTCAGGTCCCAGAGCAAAGCTAAGAGCAAGAACATCACTGCGAGGGATGGTTTAGCAATAGCTATCCAGAGGCTGCCGACTTACCAGCAAAGTCACTGACAACATCAAAAACCACAGTGACGTACAGACTGTCATTCGACACCCGGGTGTCTCTCGGACTGATGCACTGACCTGCATAGATGAGTGTCGTGATCACCGTAACAGTAGCGTTCACTTACCAATATGAAAGTAGTCCCGAATAGGCCAGCAAGAAACGATCTGAGTTGCCCAGCAACCCAGGTAGAACAAGCCTGTTACTGCTAGTACAGCCCACCAAGCCCACCTTAATATGCGGGCGTGCAGGTTGTGAAACAAGGTCTTGTAGAAAGCCAAGATTGAAAACTTGACAGCCCATACTGAAGTCCAAAAGAACACAATCAGTGCGAATTGACATCGAAGGTAGAAGTCTGCGTCAGATACAAAGTTTGCCGAAGGGATCTCCTCGTGAGCAGCTACCCGGTCGACTTCGTACATGTCAGGGATAATATATCGGTACAGCACTGCCATGACAATGAGGGTTGTAATGGCGATAAAGACGCAGCAATCGGAGATGATCTTGGTCGTAGCGCGACTATCTGGAGCCTTGATCGAATACCTGATTCCCGTTCGGATGAAGACAAAAACCATAGCAATGCCGACCATGCACCACATCGTTCTCTGCTCCGCACATCAATTGCCAATCTTCCGAAACTTTGAGCCATTGAGACCTACCGTTAGAGCGAGAGGACTAACACTGTTAAAACTGCCTACCAACATAATGGCTCTGCTCTACATAGAATGCACATATGAACGAAGAGAAGACTGAAGAACACGAACATCGAGGCATGACGAGAACAAAGCACAATAGCACAAGGAGGTCTGGAGGAACATGCAAGGAACGCGATTCAAGCAAGGGCAGGCAGCTCACATGCAAGGGTCCGCACTAGTAGCCGAACGCACCAAAAACGTATGTCAATAAGATAGATGACCTTTACAGACTAGATTTGAATTGTCCAGCCGTACCTGGAAAGGTACCTTGCTTGTACCGTTTCCATGCTTTCTCGACCTCTGCAAAAGAATCGTAGCCAAATAGCCATTCCTGGAACACGGGATCTGCCCAACGGTTTGGGTAGCCCTCAAAGGGTTCATGCTCGGTCAGTTGGCGATCGCGCTCTTCCTGGTGCGGTCCATCTACCATGTGAAAGATGTCCCTTAATGCTGTGCTGCCCTTGACTACGCGGGTAGTGCGATCTTTTCGTAGGCGCTCATAGATTGTGAGCACATCTGCAATCTGTGATCGGCGTTCTATACGCTCGAATAGTGCACCGAGAACGGCTCCGTCTTCCACAGCTTGGGCTGCCCCTTGAGCACTGCTCATTGCCAGGTTAGATGTGGTCTTCTAGATTCCGGTGACACGCAAACGTACAGGTAAGGCAAGGTAGCATGACAGGCATCTCCTATAAGAACGAACTTCCCACTAGGATGGCTCCAGCTTTCCATCTCTTCGCTGTTCAACAGCCGCCATTTTGTCGTATCCTGTACCATGCCAAGCAAAGTTTTTAGCTTTGGGTCCCATCCTGCAAAGAAATCTCGCATTTCCTGTAAATCGGCTTTGGCAGTGTTGAGCATCTCTGGCAGGTTATCGGGACAAATGAGCACGATGTTATAAAGGCCACCAGCTTGGAGAAGATAGCAGACGACGTGACCATAAGGGCCCATCCAGTAGTTTATGGCAGGTTTCTCAGCCAACTCTCGCAGATCGGGATGTTTCTTCATATCCTCAGCCTTAATCACGATTCGGTATGCGAGGTCTCCGGTCAGGTGTGGAGGGTCAGTGTGTCCAAGTAGCGATTCTCGGCATATAGACTTGAGCCCGTCCGCACCAATGATCATATCGGCCTGGAAGTCTGGCTTGTTTCTTATCCGAATCAAAGCTCTGTCAAAGTCTATGTTCGTCACGACTGATCCCAATTTAATCGTTATACCCTGGCGCTCTGCTTCGGCTACTAGAATCCTATGATAATCCGCGCGGTGGATGTGGAGGTATGGGACACCATAACGCTCTTCCGCATAGGGAACCATGTTGAGCTTGTTGAGAATGGCACCATCGCGGTAGGATCGTATGATAAAGTCGCTGGGCCGCACTGAAGCGGATTCAATCTTCTCAAGAAGGCCATAGTGTTTAAGGATGCGGGACGAATTGGGCGGTATCTGGATGCCTGCACCGACCTGATTTGGAACAATCAGCATGATTGGGTCGCCAGGTGCCTGTCGGACTTACCTCTCCAAGCACTGGCGTCTGTTCGAGTATGGTAGCCCTATGACCTGCGCGAGCAATGCCAATGGCAGCTGCGAGACCACCCAAGCCAGCTCCAATTACACCGACGTGGAGTTTGTTGTCAGCCATAGGATTCCATGGGAATGTGCATTGAAGACGGGAGTGCGGTAATTATTATATAGCTGCAGGAATGACAGCAACTTGCTTGCCGTGCTTGTAAACACGTACATGATTGCCACTGTCAGTAGTCGACAGTAGTGCGCAGCACAAGATAAACGGTAGAGGCTCATGGCAATCACGTTCGGCATCAAAGATCGGGATGCGGGGGCGGCCACAGGTTAGCTCGCGGTAGATCAATCTGACTTCAGGTCAATGTCGTCGACAGTGACACAGACTCGATCCCAATTGCATCGAGTGGAGACATTATTACGGTCTTGCAGGATGTGCGTCACAATATGCAGCGGATGCAGCTGTGCCTGCAATGCATAAGGTATGTAAGTATCATCTGCCGGAAATAAGCCGAGGTGGTCTTGGCCGATGGCGGATACTCGTGAAGAAAGTGAAGACTTGTTGAACCTTCCAAAGAGATGCACAGAAAATATCACGCGCTTTGCAAGATTTGGCATATACACGAGGGAGGAAGTTACACCAGTTCCATGGCCAACAACGAGACCTGATCATCCTCTCCTTAAACCATCCATCCCCCTCCTTATCGTCATCACCAACTGAACCCCTCGGACACGCCCACGCGCAACATGCGCTCCCCTCGAATAAAAACAGCACCAAACATAATGCGTCCACTACGACCAAAGGACGAGCGTGGTGATACCCAGACCTCACTCAACGCGATTCCTGCAGCATCAAAGTCGAACAAACGAAGATGTGTCTCCAGTGCTTGCATTCCATGCAGGAAGCGCAAATCCAAAGTACGTTTGTTGAATTCACTGTTGCTCAACGCCTTATACCTTCCAGAGCTCCACCTTGACTGCTGTGATTTCGCCGATGGGCTCCGGCTGACGCGCTTGCTCTAGTGCGACGGTGGCATTCCTGATTGCTCAACCTGTGTTGCAGTCTACCAGACGCCCTGCTCCTACGACGTCGACAGTGATCATAGACGCAAGGCAGCATTGAAGCGAGATATTACAACATTAGGAGAACGGAACCGCTCTCTCGAAGTTATTCTCAAAGCAATACGGACTTCATGCGATTCAGAGATGGTCGAAATCGTGCAACAGATTCGGGCCGATGAGAAACTTGACGTTGAAGCCCTTGCGGATTCATTGAAGAAGACCGACATGCTTTCAGAACAACCGGAGCGGTCTGAGCGGTCTGAAAGATCTGGTGTGGAATCTGCGGAAAGAGAGCTCTCCAACCTTATTGGCCGTCCTGCGCTCGATTCGGATGGTGTAGTTAAGCATTACGGTCACACATCCCATCTTGGCCTGGTCAAAGATGGTGGCCACTCTCCAACGCACGTCCAGACAGCAGAATGGACCGACGTCACCCGCAACGGTGCACTTGTTCATCACCTATTCGATCTCTACTTCTGCTGGTCACATCCATACTACCAATTATTTTCTCAGCACGCCTTCCTCAGAGATATGGCTAATGGCCGCACACAATACTGCAGCTCCCTCCTGGTCAACGCTGTCTTGGCCATAGGATGCCTTTACTCGGATCGTCCGGAGGCTCGTCCAATTCACCACGACCCGTCTACTGCTGGTGATCATTTCTTCGCCGAAGCCAAGCGACTTCTGATCAAATCTGACTCCTCAAACTTGACTACGGTCCAGGCACTGGCACTAATGGGTCTACGTGAGGCTAGCTGTGGCCGTGACAGCAGCGGCTTCCAATTCGCAGGACGATCTGTGAGAATGTCGATTGAGCTTGGCTTGCATCTTTCGTTCGCTTCTGCTGGAGACAAGCTTCATCCAAGTGAAGTAGAGGCTAGGAAAACCACCTTCTGGGGTTGCTTCGTTTATGACACGTAAGCCACACCTCGTCCTAGTCGCTAATGTTCATCGTGAGTTGCTGACTCGTCAAGGGCCTGGTCTATCTGCATTGGGAGGATAGGGCAGCTTCCACGTACAGCTATTAGCGTCGACCTTCCATGGGTGGAATATGAAATCGATTTGGATCCCTGGAAGCCGTGCACTGACTGGGCAGAACAGGATCCATCTGCTGCATTCAGACCTATACTCACGCATAGCTTTGCGTACTATTTCAGTCTTCTTTCCGAGATTGTCAACGACACTGTGTTCATGTTCTATGCCCCTCGCGAGCGTTTCACAAGCAGAATGCTGTCGGACTTCCATGAGCGATATTTGCAATGGTTCACTAAGCTGCCTGAAAACTTGAGAATATTCGCCAACGCCACACCTCATGTCATTGCACTTCAGTAAGTATAATCTCATTGTCGAAGAAGACATCTATATTTTCCCCTACAAGCAGAGTTCTCTGGGTCGGAGTAGTTGCTAACAATTGACTAGTATGTACTATTACACGGTCATGATTCACCTCTTCCGGCCGTTCCTCAAAGTCGATCTCACGACATCAAAATTGGTCCCCCGCGAAATCTGTGCAAATTGCGCAGCGGAGATCGCTATGCTTGTCTTACAATACAGGCAGACATATGGACTGCGTCGTGTTCCTCTCGTGATGACCCACTGCATCCTCTCGTCGAGCATCATACATCTGATCAACTTGCCAAAGCCCTCCGATGCTCATGACTTAGCCCAGGGCCTCGGGGCTCTGAACGAAATGAGTGTAAACCACGCCTTTGCGAGTCGGAGTCTGAAGATCGTACTGGATTTGGCAAGGCAATGGAACATTCACCTCCCGGACGAGGTTGTTCAATACAAGCTTCCGCCCGTCAAGGCACCAAGCTCGCAAGAATATCCTGGCTTTCCATCGCCAGGTTTATCAAGCCACTCTCAGCCTCAGGATACCAATCTGGGAAAGTGCATTGCGAACGAATTACCCTTTAAGAACACTCCCCCGGAGACCTTTGCTCAGCCAGCGGAGATGTTCTGGACCCCCGTCAAGGGCCAGAATGTACCGCTTCACGCACCCGAGCCAGCAGTAACAGGACCAATGGACATCAGCGCAATGGTCGACTGGAATCTGCATCGCGATGGCTTTCAAATGGCCAATCTCGGCGAGAACTTCCTGGGTCCCCCACTATACCATCACAACCGTCAATCCAACGTCAATCATCACACTCAGCTCAACGGCTACATTAATGGTCAAGCCAATAGCAATATCCAAAGCCATTGGTCACCATCATGAAGGCTGGTCTGAATAAGCCTCTTGAACTTAGCTTAAATCCGAGAATCTGTCTCTATGGCAATACCTACGATTTAAGCTATTATGAACGACTCGCCAGCACATTTTCATGACCTCAAAAATGAATAAGGGACGACGAGAGCCCGATGTCGAAGGTTAACAAAACCATCAAATGGGATTTCTTGAATTTTCTGTATGAAATCGTCTTCGAGGATTTCAGCATTACCACACTAACAATCTCCCAGAAAGTTCTGCTATAATGCTCGGGATTGAGATCGAAGCATGGTGAATATAAAACAGATACACCATCTATGCGGAAGAGAGCTCATTATAGCACATGATGCAAATAGCAAGATCTACATTTCAAAAACCAAATTGAAAGCATTCTTATCATACACTCAACCATATGTGGCGACTATCCAGCCACTGTGCTCCACAAGATCGGGTGTGCGGCTGTTAGGAAAAGTGCGGTAAGAGTTGTTCTGCTTATATCGGCTCGAGGTACTGACTGGATACCGCCAGGTATATTTTCACAGTGGCATCAAGCAAATTCGGAAATGCGATGCCAAGTGAGCTGCAGCGGCATATGAGTGGTTGCATATCTTATACTTGCACCAATACAATGCAGCAGCAGAGCCTTGCATAGCTGAGATTTTACTAGTCGAGGTAAGGATGTTGTAATCTAGCCACTCTATCAGTATTACATATATTCCTAGACCATATGCCGTCAATGTCCTCATATGCGGTTGTGATAGGTTGTCTTTAGTAAAGGCATGCCAGACCTACTTGCCATGAGATGTAACGAGAAGACCGTTGAATTCTCTACGCCTAAAAGAAGGATTCACCCCCGAGTCGGCCATACCCCCTGGGTCGGCCACCCTACTAAAACTCTACAACCGTCCGTGTGGATATTACGATTTCGCCTACAAAGTTGGAGCGATTACCAAGTACGACAAATGTCATACCAAGACCTTGATTCATACTAGTATGGTTCGGAAGTTGTGATACTTTGACCGTTTCCTAAGAGATCCTTGGAGCCACAGAGCCGACAGAGCAAGATCCCAGACGTGCCACAGTACCCTGAAAGTTCCCAATTACTCAGCCTTACAGGATGGCCGACTCAGGCTCCCGATCTCTGATTGATATGCAACAATGGCGTCGACAGCTAGCGATACCATTTCTGTCTCGGAGATGCCGACTTCTTAGTGGTCGGAAAGGACTCGGTGATTTCCCCAGAAACAAATAAGCGTTAGGGTTTGACCCAGAGGAAGTCAGTTTGCGGGGTAAGACGACTCGATGATCGACGTTGCAGCTTCAAGACGGCATGACTTACATGACAAAACTGACTCGCATCAACGTCTAACCACTCTCTTTCTAGTACTGGTACTGGTACTGGTACTTCGGTGGCTTCAACCCCACCAGAAGCTTTTGCCTAGGCGAATTTTTGTTGGCAAGAGTTTCCGCAAGTAGTAGTCGTAATGAAGGATACCCCAACATGCCGCTCCAGCCAAATCTCGACTCCGCCAACCCCACGGCCCAAGAACCTTCCAAAAAGTCAACGCCCCGCCATGTCATCCTTGCCGAACATCCAATACCATCTCATACTTTTCAATCCACTTTACCGTTTCGAGCCTGGCTGGGCTGTCCCCGGAATCTCGCCCTACGGCACTTGGCTGACTCCAATGTTACACCCAGGTCATCGTGCGAAAACAATTCACACGGCATGCCTCAACGTCACGCCGAGATCGCAATCGCCACGACTCGACACCATTCACTGCCTCAATTCACTACTCGTACCACGTTGTCGACATGAGAGCTTCCAACAAGTCAAGAGAATGGAACATGGACCTTGAGGAACACACTGTCCCCGAGGACGCGCGATAAGAAGAAACAGTGGTCAAGTGGGCATAGTGCCCGCCACGATGGCGAGCCCACAGACTCTAGTAATGCAGGATCGAGGACCCACAGTGCTGGCGGTTGTGATAGCACTCCTTTGCCTCTCCACGGTCTTTATCGTTCTGCGACTCATATCTCGCTTCGGCATCGTGAAGCGAGTGAGCAACGATGACTATGCTATTATCGTGGCTTGGGTGAGCAATTGGAGATACTTGGGCAGACCTCGTATAACAATGTGCTGACGGAGGCTAGCTTATCGCGTTCGGCTTCTCCTTCTCTATATGTTATGGAACAAGCGTTGGACTCGGCCGCCACGAAGCAGATGTCAAGCCAGGAGATCATACGACCCTCAAGAAAGCCGAATATGCGTTTTCCGTTCTATATGTAGGTACTACACGTCTACGGACTCGAACATGTGGCTAATGGAGCCAGAACCCTGCATTGATGGCCACAAAGACCTCGATTTGCCTCTTCTACCTCACGCTGTCGAAGAACCATCCGGTCTTCCGATGGACGACTTTAGCAACTCTCGTCGTTGTCAATGTGGCAGGCCTGGCCTTGACGTTCCTCAACATCTTTCAATGCCGTCCCGTTGGAGCCGCTTTCGACGATCCTATACAGCCATCTGCCAAATGTATCGATATCGTCACCCTATACCTCTCGTCAGCGCCTGTCAATATAATCACGGATCTAGCAATACTGTTCCTACCTATGCCAATCTTGACGAGTATGAGACTCCCACGGAACGAGAAAATCATCCTAATTATAACGTTCAGCTTTGGTGCATTCGTGGCTGTTGTGGACGTCGTGAGAATTGCATACTTGGAATCGGCAGCTTTGGCGCGTCTCACGGACAATTCCGGATCTGCTGCCTCAAATGCAGAGTACGACTATTCATGGATAGCATCTCTGTCGTTCCTGTGGTCAGCCGTGGAGGTGCACGTTGGGATACTTGTTGCATGCGTGCCTGGTGTGAAGCCATTGGTGGCGAAACTATTCCCAACTCTGCTCGGCCGCATCAAAGCTGTGAAAGAGCTAACGGGAAATCCATTCTACGGGCCTGGCGATGCTCAGTGGGCAAACCTGGCTCCCAAGGCCCAACCCTCTTCGATCCATGAACCTCCTCCACCTCGTACCCTTGCGAACACGGTAAATGTTCCTACTGTCAACGACAACGAAGGTGAGACGGGCATGATGGAGTTCTTGACAACACCCGACATGACCCATCTGCCGATACGCCAGTCAAGTACTGGGCTGGCGACTATAGCAACCACGGCAAGAACCAGACCCCGAACGCCGAGTCTCACAATCTTCGACTTCGTCAACATCAGGAACCATAAAAACATGACGAAACTGACTAACCGGGAATCCATAGCTCCATTAGCCTTGGTCACTATTCTTTTCTTCCTCTGGGGCTTCGCTTATGGTCTCCTGGATGTCCTCAATATGCAGTTCCAGCTCATAGTGGGCAGCAACAACGGCCAGTCTGTTGGGCTGCATTCAGCCTACTATGGTGCTTACTTCTTCGCACCGCTCACATTAGGAAGATATGTATTCAAGAAATGGGGGTTCAGAGCAACCTTTATTGTCGGTCTGTGCATATACGGATGTGGAACGCTTGTCTTCTGGCCATCAGCAGTCCTGGCATCTTATCCAGCATTCCTGATCTCCAACTTCATCATTGGCCTTGGTGTAGCCACGCTTGAAACAGCTGGCAATCCATTCATCGCTCTATGTGGGCCACCCGAGTACTCGGAGGTCCGCCTAAACATCTCGCAAGGAGTGCAAGCGATCGGCAGTGTTCTATCCCCTATACTAGCAAAGAAAGTCTTGTTCAAAAACGTTCATGACGCGCCATCGCTCATCGACATCCAATGGACCTACCTAGGAATTGCCCTCTTTGACGTCTGCCTCGCCCTCATCTTCTTCTACCTCCCCATTCCCGAAGCCTCCGACGATGAACTTGAAGAGATGGCCGAGCGACGTGAAACCGTGTACCAGCGCAAAGTGCTTGGTACACCCGTCATCTTTGTGACTCTTATCTTCGGCATCTTCTCCCAATTCTGCTACACAGGTGGCCAAGAAGCTGTCGCAGGCGCCTTCCAGAAATACGTCGCCGCCGTTCAACCGAACTCGGACATTGGCCCCTTCAACTACCACGCAGTTGGCCACACAGTCTTCGCAGTCGGTCGTTTCTTGACCGCCATTGCCGGCTTGATCATGAAACCGCGCCGCATACTCCTCTTCCTCTTCGTTGGCACAATTATCGCCTCGGCCCTTGCTATGAGTCTGGAAGGCTATAACGGCGTCGCAATGATCGTGCTAATTCTCTTTTTCGAATCCGGAATCTTCTCACTCATATATGCCATTTCCATTCGAGGGCTGGGCATGCATACGAAAACAGGCTCTGTGCTCATCACGGCCGCTACATCTGGTGGTGCAGTCATCCCTGGTATCATAAGCCCAGTCACCGATCGCTATGGACTGCAATACTCCTTCTGCGTCGTCGTTGCCATCTTTTCTTTTGGCGCACTGATGCCTTTGTATCTCTCACTCAGTCCGGCCGCGAAGAAGCAGGTGGATCCAGTGCATGTGACTCGAAGCTCTATCTTAGGCCAGGAAATGAGACCGACGAGTAGCAACCGGGCCAGTAGGGTGTTCAACGCCGTGACTAGAAGAAAGAAGACCCCAAGCGAATCGACAGTAAGCGACGAGGCAACAATTGAGCATGTGGAGGGGAGGGGAAGTCATTCTGCTGAGTGGCCTGGGTGATGGTTCCTAGATCTACACAAGGGAAATGTGATTTATTGCAGCGTTTCAGCATGGCGTTGGGGATTTACGACTACATAATGGGCGGTCTTTGGTCGGGATCATAGGGACATTTTGGAGGAACAAGGCTTGCGTTGCATTGTGTTGCATTCCATGGAGTTATCAGCCATGAGATATCCTGGTAGATATGACGGCATCATGCAATATATCACAAATTTCTATCTTCCAAGCCTTCTACGATCCCGATAACGTCCCCCGACTTCCTGATATAAACATCAATTAATAGATTGCCAGTAACACTAACATTCACTAGAAGAAGACATCAAAATTGCACATAGAAGAGGATCACATCCCCGCCTTCTAGACCAACAGCCACGAAAATCCACAACAGAACGCTTCCAAGATGCGGCAATTCGCACTTTCCTTCCTAAGTCCCACCTCCTCATTCCATGACAACAAAATAGCAAGCTAGAAGCCACAACAAGACTCCTGCCGCGTCCACGCTTAGCTAGAGTATTCAGTGTGCTCAGTCGAGTAAATGGCAAAAAGTACCCTTGCGAAAATACGAGTTGCGGATTTTGATAGTTGTTGTTGGATAAGAAGGTGCAGAGAGATGTGCCTGCACGATGGGTGCGCTGGGATGGGTGGGGAAGGCTAGCGATGTCGTGTTTCAAAATGCTAAGGCTGGGGAGTTTGTTTCTGCGTTTGAACGATGAGATATTGAACGAGAGGTACAGTACAGTAATGTACAAGATATGTGGGGGAATCGGTCAATCTGAAGTTTGAGAGCTTTATCTCCTGTTGGGTGGATATAGAGAAAATGTTAGCATGACTGGGAATTGGATTGAGATGACAGATTGACCAATCTTCTTGTAATTAATTATTCTGCACTGGATAGGATAGGATTGAAAACGTCGAACGAGTTGCGCGAGGAAGAATATCAGAAGTGAAAAGGTAACGTTGGGCTTCTGAATGTATATATAGACACGATGGTCTTTTGGATATGGTGTGGGATTGATTTTAGACCACAGAGTGTTATCTCGTCCCAGGAACGTAAATATGCAGATATGGAAATCGACTTTTATTCTGAACTCTTCGCTTTGGGGAGTTGTTGGGGGACCAGGCAGTTTTGGTTGTATTTTGACACGTCGAAGTACATCCGGATAGCGATTTCTGGTTTGTAAACGGACTGATTCGGGATTAAACGCCCGAAGAAATGGTCAATGTTGAGTTGCGAAGGGCGGACCTTGTCAACACGGAAGCGTTTGGCATGATTTGGGAATATAAATCGACACGGAATCTTGACGGCAACTCACGGTTGATTTTTCTTATGGAGTTGGGGATACGATACTTCGACGGCAGCGATGATATGAGATGATGATATTCAGAGGTTTCATACAGTTTCACTATCCCGTCTCTTGATTCTGTGACCCATTTCAGACGGCAGATTGGGGGCCAAATGTATGGCTCATGCCGCGTTCAGGAATAGTTGCCGCCAGGAGTTCCGCACCTCTTCCACAGGCCACTAAATCTGTTGCTGTCTCGGAGGCGCTCGGTGTGGCCATTTAATCTCTGTAGGCAAGCCTGAGACCGGGTTCCATGTGTGTCAATGGTGAAAATCTCGTCTCGATCCGAGAAATGGGCGCACGAATTCAGCTTCGTCACAGACTTCGTGGTGTGCTCGTTGCTGCTGTTCACAGGATTTCGTGAAAGACGATCTTCCAGAACTATGGGGCGGTGATGCATCTTCGGCTCAGAAGAACGCGGAAAAGATTGTTTCGATATAATTTGAACAGGTGAATTTGAACAGATGCGGCTGCATGTCATTGCTGTTGGATTATAAAGCTGCCTTTCGGCCACGAGTTTGAAAATTCAGATCTTAAGCAGACACCGGCTCCGTCTTCTTATTTATTCACTAACACCATTGGGTGCAATAAATTTTCCTCGCTAATAACATTTATGCATCATCAGAACTGCCTCTACGCGTCCTTATTCGCCTTGCAAGTCGCTGCATTGCCTGCGAACACCTTCAATACGCCATGTGTACCTCGCTATCAGATTCCTGGTGCAACGCCAGCCGCACCTCCAGCGTCTTCGAGCATTCCTCAAGCCTCGACTGCGCCGTCGTCGTCTGGCACCATAGTCCCACAAGACGGCGGAGACAGGGAAGACAATGAAGAGAGCGGTGGGAAAAGCGGCGATGATAACACAAGTGGCGGCACGGCCACAGCAAGCACAGCCTCGACCGCAGCCACGTGCACTAGCAATAGTACAACTGCTGGTAGCGTTGGCAACACTGGTGGTAGTGAAACGTCTTCAGGCTTCAGCTCTCAAAATTCCTCCCCTCCGCTTCAAAATACACCACGGATTCAGGGGCTTCAACCCAAGCTATTATTACCGGCTACGGCGGTATTTATGCAGACTCTGCGGCAGGTTACGGCTCGTGCGGTTTTCTTGGGCGCCCAGAATTCTTATCAAGCCGCGGCATCAACCTACTGGAACACTGCCGGTTTGCCAGGCCAGTGCGGCACGTGTTGGAAGCTCACAGACGGCACCAACATCAACGGAGATGGCAGCAAAGGCTCGCTCATCGGCACCGCACCCATTTTAGTCATGATTGACAATACATGCGCTAAGACCCCTCGAAGCCAACAGGCGCATCAGATTGCTTCCAGTGTAATCAGGATGCGGAAAACCCTGTCGACAAGCTTGGTAGCGTGACGGTCATTGACCTCTGCGTGGATACCGAAGCTCCGGCCGCTTTCTGGGGTCATCACTTTTTAGCTGGGCAGACTGGCGGGTTGGCGGTCGCAAATCTCATGCAAGTTGACTGCGATGAGTGGGATGGAAGTCTTGATCGGTTCTCGAGCTGGACTAAGTATCAGGCTGTGCCCGGCGATGGTAAGTAGATTAAGGTGGAACCAGGTAGTTCATGAATGTATGAGTAGCTGCGAATGTTAGGCTTGGTCAAACTAAGTGGCAGTTGCGGGGGCTACGGAGCCCGAAACGAGCAGCACAGAATCCTCTCAAGAGCAAAGAATTTGACAATCCCCGCCAAAATTTAGTCGCTGTTACCCCGTCCGACTTTTCAATGAGCTTAAGGCCCGAAAAATTCTGCCCAATTCGAAGTTAACATGCCCTTGAGTCGAGGAATCTAACATCCAAGACTGCCACTTGTCCTGACCCCAAGCCTGCTGTGTGTGTTTCAATCTCATCGGTAGTAGAAACGACGTTCGTCAAGCCGGTCCCAAAACGGTGAAGCTCGCATCATCTCTCGATCCATTAGAACAGGGGGTACCTGTCGAACAAAGGGTCCAGTACGGGCTCTTTTTGTCACTGCATCCATGAGAACCTTTTGCTGACGATTTCGAAAGGGTTCACGAGAGCCCAGCTTCGCTTGTAGCGCTCTCAACTCAACGCATGTGACTGTGGCAATTCCCTTCATTGCTTTATCGTCTCTTTCCGATAGATTGATATGAAATCTTTGTTGAGCAGCAGCTTCCCAGTGTGAGGACCTGTCCAAGAAAGATCCCATATCAGAGACAGGGCGATAAGATCCTCCAACGACATCAAGTGAGCGTAGCCGTGGTAGAGAAATTTTATGCCATTTCCTCACCCTAGAGCTTCTTATTTGCTGCCAAAGATAGTTCCACAACTGTCCAGCACCAACCATCGTGGCTCTTGCATAGGTGAACTGGCCCTGATCAGCGATATCAATTTCAACATTGAATTCTAGGTGTTCCAGGAACCAGAAGTTGTCTGCAACTTGGTCAAGCATTTGGTACTCTCGTGGAATTTTCTCGGAGGTCAGGAGCGTTGGACGATAGGGACACTCAAGGTCAAGGCCCAGGCTACGTAGCCTTTGGCACGTCGTTGCAAGAATTCCCAGCTGCAAAGGCGAGAGCGTGGGTCTTTCACGAAAAGCGCTTGGAATTTCGTCCTCATGTATCCTCAATGATATCAGCGTCTTGCCTAAATGTTTCCATATTTCCGCACCATTCCTGTTGATTGCGGCAGTACACCCTGTGAGGTCCAAGACCGAAAGCTGATGGCATTGTTCATGTAAAAATGTCCATAGAGCGCCCCTGTCTTCGTCATCACCCACCCGAAGCCGAAGGGATGTGAGACCCGTGAGTTGTGATGCCAAATTTGGGAGAAATGAAATGTTCGTGCACGAAAATCTTTCCAGGGTCGGCCATGCCACTGACAACTGCCATGGTTTCTCGATGCCAGGGAAATCCATTGGGCCGTCAAGTTCTAGGGATCTGAGCTGCAATGGCGTGGAAAGGAGCTCCAAACTCCGATGCCATGTCAGTGAATGACTTCCTCTCTCCCAGATTACCGAAAGGTCTTTCAGACGTTCACTCGTGGCGACCGCTTCACGGAGCCGGAGAAAAGCATTCACATCGCCTGGAGAAAGCGCAATGTCCAAAGAGTAGAGGCAAGGCGAATCATGTAAGTTTGACAGCGTGCGGACTAGATCTTTACGTGCAGGCACCCGCGTATAAAGCTGGCAGTGCGGTGCGTTCGCGTATAGAGAGTGTAGCAACCACTCCAGGATAGGGTACTGTGCATCCCAGACGAAAGTCTTGAGCCCAGTGAGCTTGGGCAAAACCTTTCCAAGAAGCTCAAGATCCTTCTTCCTACCTTCTCCATGTTGAAGATTCGCGGAAGGGGCCCAGAGGATCCGTATCTCACGTACTTTGGTACTCAAGTCAGTATCCATCAGTAGCCGCTGGATGAGCCGTCCATTGGTGTCACGCCTTTTGCGAGTGAACAGAATGGAAATGACACGGTATATCGGACTTCTCGCTAAATCATGCAGGTTCTTGCAACACAACGACACATTCAGTAACGATTGCGGTGAGATTGCCTGCAAAACCTCAAGGATTTCCAGTTGAACATCGGTATTCAATATATTGAACGTGACGGACATGGCTTCAAGGGCGTCCTGAGATTATTTAGCCGAGCTTGATACGATCTTCTCTACCCCATTCCGGACGCTGGGGGACCATAGGTCTCAAAGAGCTGGCCTGACTACGAAATTGATGCCTGGCTGGTATGCACGCTGGTCAATAGCAATGCTAGTCTTTTCGAACGAGGTCTAGGCAGGCTTCTAATGTCACATAATTGTACCATGGGCTTCCAGTATTCATTGATATCAAACGAGATGTGAGACGACATATGTAGACAGCCTCGACAGCTAAGAACTGTGATCGAGGTATGATAGAAGTTGGGCGGCAAACGCTTGGCGGATCGGCGAAAGGTTTCTCCGACCGCAAGCTCAGAACTTCATCCCACCTCTCAGGTCTCAGATAAGGTCTCCTAGTGATGACGTTAGCACAGAAAGGGATCTAGAATGTACCCCAAATACCCAACGGAGCCTCAGCAGAAGTCTCAGTAGGGAACAAGGTCTACGAGGCCAAATCGTAAGTAAGTGCATGAGAATTTACAGACGAACACGTTGAGTAGCAATCTGACGAAGATGGTTGGAAATGTGAGCAGTCATGTTCCCGAAACTTCTAAACTTTCACTATCTTCTATGGCGACGAGACCACTTATTCTTGAATTAATGTATGCTATGTATAGTCGGTTGAAAACTGTTTCTGGGCTTGTGATTGTATGGAAAGCTCATATAAAAATTCCCTTATGAGCTATTGCTATCAGTCGGTTGCTTTAACTCTCGGGAGACAGGACGAGACCGTTCGTCAAGCTTGGGATATCCAGCGACGAGAAGTTGCAAGAAATACTTCGAGAAGTCCGATTCGTGCTCCACTCCAGGAACACGTTACACTGATGATTTTGCTGGACATGCAGGTATTCATCACAACTGCTCGGCTTGCATATTCTAACCAGAATTAGAATGGATGGCGATCACGAACTTCACCGCGGGAGTCGCACTGACCCACTCTGTTCAGGACCCATATCTTAATTATTTTGCACCACTTGCATACTGGCGAATAGGGCAAACACCCATGCAGATTACACACAGCGTCCAAAGGATCGCAATTCAGCTTTGAGAACGACCAAAGATACGACAGAAAGGGTTCCATGATGGTATTGATTTCCCCATTACAACATTCATGAGTCATTCGGGACGTTGCCTGAGAAGGACACTGTGTAATGCAAGCGTCACCTAAAAAGCGATTGCTGGGTCAGATGCATGACACGCAGAGGACTGGTAATCGAGCGTTCTCACTGGGTGGGACTCCGTTGTGTAACTTGTTGCTGCAATTGAATGAATCCACTACATCTCGAAAGAGTAAAGTAGCCCTCATGGCGATGACATTGCGCTTGACTGTAGACATCCATCGAGCAACGGGCCTATGAGGTGCTTCTTCATTCTTCCGTGGCAAGTCGGTTGCGAGCTGGATCGCGGGATACCGTGCCCAATATTGGCTGGTCACAACATTCACCGCTACGTAGTCCTCTCCACGAAGAGAGTCTAATCCATCTTCTCCCTCTGTAGCCAGCAAACCTTTGGAATACACGTCTAATTATAGACAGTGGTCGAGGTTGAACAGTTGATTATTATCTATGGTGTTGCTGTTGCTACATACTTGGTGCGCAAGGCTGGCTTACTAAGCAACGCTAAGCCTAACTAAGTTAGACTGTAGTAGAGATTCTGCCCAGATTCTGCCCAGATGCCAACAACTCCAGCATTGAGAACTTGGACAGTGAAAGCACTGAAATTGTTGTTGATTTCTTATCCGTTATCTTAGCGTGATCACGTAAAAGCACTTTACGCGCGAGAAAGCAGCGCGTTAGTCAACATCGAAATGTCCCGCTCCACTTCTCCAACTCTCTCTTTACAAACAGATCCACCATTCCCTTCCTCTACATCTTCCATATATCACAACAAGATCATGTTTGTTTACAAGCGTGGTAAGTATCGTGGGTCTCATCAAAGTCAATTTTCGCCTTCACAATTGCCACCAAAGTTCTTTGTTTGGCGACGATCCTGAGGTACATTGAACTGATTTGAGCCACCTATAGATAGCCGCAAGGAGCGAGTACAATTCGACAAGATCACAGCACGTGTTTCTCGTCTGTGCTATGGCTTGGACGCAGATCATGTCGATGCTGCTGCCATTACCCAGAAGGTCATCTCTGGTGTCTACCAGGGTGTAACGACCGTTGAGCTGGACAACCTGGTAACTATGGTTCTCCTATATGAGCCTGGGTCCAGACTGATTGACAATGCAGGCTGCTGAAACCGCCGCTTACATGACCGTCACACACCCCGACTATGCAATCCTCGCCGCTCGTATCGCAGTCTCGAACCTCCACAAGCAGACGAAGAAGCAGTTCTCCTCTGTGGTCGATGACCTCTTCCACTACATCAATCCTAAGAATGGCAAAGCGGCTCCTATGATCTCAGAGAAGACACACGACACCGTTATGAAACACGCCGAAGAGTTGAACTCTGCCATCGTCTACGACCGTGACTTCAACTACCAATACTTCGGCTTCAAGACTCTCGAGCGATCATACCTGTTACGCATTAATGGTAAAGTCGCAGAGCGGCCACAGCAGATGATCATGCGTGTTGCTGTTGGTATTCATGATGACGATATCGAGAAGGTCATTGAGACATACAATCTCATGTCCCAGAAATACTTCACACATGCTTCTCCCACACTGTTCAATGCAGGAACACCAAACCCACAACTTGCCTCGTGCTTCTTGATCGACATCAAAGACGACAGCATTGAGGGTATCTATGACACACTCAAGACATGTGCATTGATCTCGAAAACTGCAGGAGGTATTGGTCTCAACATCCACCGCATCCGTGCAACTGGATCCTACATCAGCGGTACTAATGGCTCCTCAAATGGCATTGTACCTATGCTTCGCGTGTTTAACAACACGGCAAGGTACGTCGACCAAGGCGGAAACAAGCGTCCTGGTGCATTTGCTATGTACTTAGAGCCATGGCATGCCGATGTTTTCGAATTCTTAGATCTACGGAAGAATCACGGGAAAGAAGAAGTTCGTGCTCGTGACCTCTTCTTCGCCCTTTGGATCCCAGATCTGTTCATGAAGCGTGTTGAGCAGAACGGAGAATGGACTCTGATGTGCCCTAATGAATGTCCTGGTTTGGCAGACATCTACGGCGACGAGTTCGAGGCATTGTACGCGAGGTGAGTGCCTATGATTTTCAGGTTGTGGTCTTTATTTTAATGAACCTATAGATACGAGAAGGAAGGCCGGGGCCGTAAGACCATTAAAGCTCAGAAGCTTTGGTACTCGATCTTGGAGGCTCAAACTGAAACTGGCAATCCATTCATGCTTTACAAAGACGCTTGCAATCGCAAGAGCAATCAGAAGAATTTGGGCACTATTCGCAGCTCCAACCTGTGTACCGAAATCATCGAGTACACCGCCCCTGATGAGGTCGCTGTTTGCAACTTGGCCTCTCTTGCATTGCCTACTTACGTCGACATTGGCCGAGGCGAGTACGACTTCGGCAAGCTGCATGAAGTCGTTCAAGTCGTCGTTCGCAATCTGAACCGAATCATTGAAGTCAACCACTACCCTGTCGAAGAAGCACGCCGAAGCAACATGCGACATCGTCCCATTGGCCTCGGTGTCCAAGGCCTTGCTGATGCTTTCCTTGCTCTTCGTCTGCCATTTGACTCGCCTGAGGCGAAGCAGTTGAATAAGCAGATATTTGAAACCATTTATCACGCTGCATTGACTGCGTCTTGCGACATAGCTAAGGATCTCGGCGCGTACGCCTCGTATGAAGGTTCTCCAGTCTCACAAGGTATCCTTCAATACGACATGTGGAATGTCACTCCAACAGAGTTGTGGGACTGGGACTCTCTCAAGGCCCAGATTGCCAAGCACGGTGTTCGCAACAGCTTGCTCGTGGCACCTATGCCAACAGCCAGCACATCTCAAATCCTTGGAAACAATGAGTGCTTCGAGCCATATACTTCGAACATCTACTCGCGCCGTGTTCTGGCTGGCGAATTCCAAGTCGTCAACCCATGGCTGCTCAAGGATTTGGTCGACATGGGCCTCTGGTCCGACAACATGAAGAATCGAATCATTGCTGACGGCGGCTCCATTCAGAACGTCCCCAATATCCCAGCAGACATCAAGGCTCTGTACAAGACAGTCTGGGAAATCTCCCAGCGAAAGATCGTTGAGATGGCCGCTGATCGTGGCGCGTTCATCGATCAATCCCAATCTCTCAACATCCATTTGAAAGACCCAACAATGGGCAAGATTACTAGCATGCACTTCGCTGGGTGGAAGCTTGGTCTAAAGACCGGCATGTACTACCTCCGCACCATGGCTGCGTCAGCACCTATCCAATTCACCGTGGACCAGGAGCAGCTGAAGGTAGTCGACACCAACGTTGCTCGCACGAATGGAATGAAGAAGCGCACTGGCCCATCCCCTGGCTACAACTCTAACTCGCACTCAGCTGTGCCGCGACCCATGTATGTGCGGAAGCCGTCCGAGCCGACCATGGGCCCAAACGGTATGCCAACACCAAGTGCCACTCCACCTCCAGCGAGTGAGGACGTGAAGTTCTCGCCGCCTTCGAAAAAGGAGTCCGCTGTTCTCCCGACCTTCAAGGCTGATGCCGACGAGGGTGAGAGCCCCAAGGTGCTTGCTACGGATCCTACTAGTCCAACTCCCAAAGACGAGTCGTTGCCAGAGCCAATGGCCAATGGTGTGAAGCAGGAAGAGGATACAATGGACAGTGAGGCCAGGGAGGGCGACATCTATGCCCAAAAGGTGTTGCAATGTAAGCTGCCCCTTGAATCCCTGCTTTGACGCCAGCTACTGACAATAATACAGGCAGCATCGAGAATCGCGAAGAGTGCATCATGTGCAGCGGATGAGTGCACGGCGTCAAATACAAGCATGAACTCTCCGTGCGCGATCATTGGGTATATAGCTAGGACTTTGCATCATAAAATACTTGCGTTTTCGCAAGGGAGTAATCATCTGCGGCATCATCAATCTGGTGTAGAGGAAGGCGTTGGATGAAATGTCATGCCTGCTTACGTGTATCATACTCTACTTGCTAGCGTCTATAAACAAATTATTACAAAAGACTTGGGCTTGACTATTGGATCGCAGTGGTATCAAATCGCTGGATGAACACGTATGCGACCCATTGGCATACAGATTAGACCAGCTGTCCGCTTCAGATGCTTCAAATTCGCTAAATTGACCACTTCAAGACGCAAGAGAGTGGTCACCTTTCTAGGCAAGAGGCCGTTTGAATAGCGCAAGTTCACCCCAAAAAAATCTCCCATTGGGCATTTGCCAGGGCGTGTTGCCCGAAGAGTGGCTTGTTACTGTTCGAAAACACGATGACATATGACATTTGCCTGCTCAAGATCTTAATATTTGCGAGGTTTGTTGGACTAGTTACCATCAAATGGTAGATATTCTACCATCGTAGACTGTGAGCTGCCAAAAAATGGTCCGTTGAGCTGTCTACATGTGCAAAGCCAAATCTGCCAAGGCTGTGCTGGCACTTCACACAGGCTGCTTACTCATTGATCTAGCAATCTAAGCAAACGGGAACCAAGAACCAAGAAAAAGCCGACTGTAAACTGGTTTCAACCCGAGACTCCTGAGTGTTGTCTTCTCCTCTCATCAGTAGTCAAGAGCATCAATTCATCCGCAAAACTCTCCGACTCAATATCTCCTACACCCGCCTCTGTAGTACAGCCCAAAGGTATAGTAGTGAGCTTGACATCCGGGCTAGATCCGCCAGATGAAATCTTGCTGACGTCGACAGACGCTTCGTTGGATACTTGAATGCCACCAAGGCTCTTGATAGGGTCGACGAGGTCCTTCTTCGAGTGATCTGAAGCGTTATCATCCGTTCGCGTCGCGGCTGGGGAAGGTCTTCGAGAGAGCCAAGTGCCATTCCTCGCTGGGGTTTCAGACCTAGACCCGCGCCGTACTGAGCTGAGACGACGGTCCATCGCTGGGTAGATGGAGTAGCGAGGGGGCAATGCATTCGGGGTCCAGTCATCATGACCTTCGGCCACCGCGGCAAACTCCTGATGAATTTTCCGCGCGAAGATCTGATTGTCTGGAGAATCTTTGAATGCGTGCTGTTGAACGAGAAAGAATTTCGAGGGAGCAAATTCGTATGGGTCCACCAGACCATGGTTTTGGTGAATATCGGCAATGATTCGGAAAGCGAGCACAGACGCGTCTGATGATCCTTCTTTGCTGCTGGAGCTTGCAGAGGGTGCGCGTAGTAGGCGGGCGACAAGTCGTGCGCTTTGGAAGAATGGCCTGTCGATTTGGCTTGCCAGCGCCGTGATAGCTTCAAGCAATACGCGGATAAATTGTTGCTCCTTCTGGTCCGAGAATACTGATCTTCTCCTCAATGTCTCGCAAAGACTGGCAACAGTCCAATTGTCCATCGACTGAATGATCTTGAGTTGCCACCCCTCGAGCTTCAGGCTTGACAGCTGCGTTGTGGGAAGCATGTAGCCGAAATCCTTCCGAACAAGGATATCAAACCCTCTCTGAAACACTGGTCGAAGGGCGAAGCAGGCTATATGGACACCTGGCTTGAGAAAACGCTCCGCCTTTGAGTAACTTCGAGTCAGCATTGCCTGCTACGGCCAACGAAGAATGGGTCATGAGACACTCTTTGAGAGCAGTGAATTGGCCGATAACCCTGCAAGGCTCCCGAAACATGTTTGTGCGACGCATTGTGCAATTCATACCAGGGTAAGATACCAACGCAAACGAACATACCTCGGAATAGTCCCGCATCTTCTCCAGCTGAGGCAGGAGTTCGCCCCGAGTGACTTCCATGCTCCGGGCAAGGAAATCGATGACATTCGATAGGGTAGCGAACCGATGACCTATAATAGTTGCAGAGTCAGCGTTGCTCGTTTGCATCTTGTGTTGGGTAGGATCCCCTAAAAAGGCACAGACCTGTAGCTTGCAAACGGACCGACTCGAATTGATTGACGCGCCGGACGACAAAAAGTAGCTGTCCGCGTCCAACCATAGCTGGAGATCTTCCCCTTTCGATACTGTCGAGGCTGTTTGGTTTCCAAAGCCGTTGCAGGCGTTTCAAATTTGGGTTCCTATTCAAGGTACCCGTACTCATGATATTCTCAAACAGCACGCCTATGTGTTCAAATGGTGTATGGATCGTATTTGCAAGGTCGTTGGCAGCAATGCAGAACAGTTCCTTGAATGTCGTATGGTAGTCGTCTTCTCGAATGCCATTGCTCGAGCTTCGACCGTCTGACGAAGAAGTGCTGGTGCTGCGAAGATGCGAGCGTATAGCTGGTAGAAAGTCTGCAATAGCTTTCCAACAACGAGAGGCTTTGAACATCCAGCAAAATATATGGTGATCTACCGTGAAAACATCGTCGAAGGAGCGCTCGGCGTATGAATCAGTGATCTTGCGGCAAGGTAGTAGCCCTTCTGGTGTGACCATGAGCCTTCCATCAGCATCGAAAGTAGCGCATGCGAGTACCACTTGCTGCGCCCTATCTGCGGAAAGTCTACGGGACCTCTGCCCGATCAGTGCCAGAGCGACGAGAGTGAGGCAGCAGCCAACGGACTGTATATAGAGGGTCAGCGTCGCAGATGGATCGATACAGAGGGGAACAGACCAGACAAATGACAAGTATTGAGGTGGCTTGCCTTGAAAGCCCGGCCATGGTGTAGGCTGCTTCCGATTCCAGGCGATATTCACAACCCACCGTCGCTACCCAGTGCATGCCAGAAACCGAGACAGCCATTAGTGATGCGCAGAGCACCCGCTTCAGCCAGTTTTCTGTCCGGGTTGAAGCGAAGTAGAAGAAGACGCCGAGGGCGATGGTGCTTGTGAAGATTGCAATGAGAGCTGACCCGAAGACGTATCCCAGATTGTACGAGGCTGAGTAGTTGGCAAGCCCAATTTGACACATGTAGTGCATGCCACATACAGCTAGACCGGTGAAGAATCCTCCGATCAAGGTGCCTATAAACGTTCTCGAAGTTAGCATGTTGCTTCGGAGGGAAGCTAGGATGTGTGACACGATCTGGTAGCAAAAAGTGGGGAAAATGCTCTTTCTGCCCCCAAAATCTGTTTGGCAATTGAAAGTGTAGCGCCAATTGGGGTAACGGCGCCTAGAGATTGTACATACCCAGCACGCTCACGCTCTCAGAAGTATGGTAGAAGTAGAAGGCAATAGCGAGACCCACAATGGGCAGAAGAAACGACCCAACCGTGAATCCCGGGCTGTACTGGATTTGAAGAGCCGGCTCGCCATCGTGCATCACGATAGCGAGGTTGCCGATGAAATGCATGCACCAAACGCCTACAGCTCCCATCACAACGGCTGCTGCAATGAGTAGATACCTTTTGTCCAATTAAAATGGTGTCTCACTTCCTCCCAAAGACATTCATGGTAAAGGGACTCTACCCACCAATTGTAGTACCCTCGAGCGCTGGTCCTCCTGTGAAGGAGCTCCAATGTCGTCCAACATCCTGAAAGGCTGACAAGGTACGCGAGAAGAATAAAACCCGGTTCATAGGAGTGGGGGACGACCTGACCGACCCACTGGCTTAGGTCTGGCGGATTCATAGGATCAGGTGAAAGGAAGGCGAAAGAGAGGGTGCTTTGACAAAGGAAAGGTCGGCGGCTGGTGCTTTAGGTGTGCTAGGAGTTAGATGGGGTGAATATTGTAAAGGTCAAGCAGTCAAGAGAAACGAAGGAGTTGTGCCAAGTCAAGTGCTTGGGAGAGAGGGAGGAAGCCGCGTTTTGAGTTACCACTTGCACCGTAACCGTGTACCATTCCTGATACCGTACGTTTTGCTCGTCACTGGCTTCGAGGATTGAATTTCTATGATGCATGGAGTCGAGACTGAGGTCGACGCAACATGGATTGCGATAATAATGGTCCAGATCTTAATTGCTGCTGTTTCTCTGCTAAGGAAGGCTACGTTGGCTGGTACACGAATGACGATTATGGCTTTCACAAACACACATTCAGGTAAATACCCACAATATCTCTACCCTTTCTGGGAAGATTTTCAGTACCACTTCGGTCATGTCTCTGTACATTGACCGGCTTTGCAGCAAACACGCGTCGAGATCTGGACTGTCTGATGCATCATACCGAGTTTGGCGGCCATGTGACAGCTCACGTGTGTGTGGAAAGTTACGGATCTCTAATGCTAGGTCAAGCCACGATGAAATATTCTCTGAACTCAATCGCTTGTCTTATATGGAAGATATCAACGAAGGCCGAGCGCGTCCGAAGCCTCAATTCTCCATCGCACTTGTTCTTACGTTCCAGTCTTTGAGTTGAAAGGATCCCAACGGCATCGCGAGACTGGTGTTCAAGCCGGACACTGCGCAGTTTCACCTGTGGCAGTCCCTCAACAGGATCCAGACTCAAACCATAATTCATGTGTTACTTTCACGGTCAAGGTCTGAAGTGCTGGCGTCGGTACTGCTCTTACCGAAGAATCTAGAGTGAAAACGACCAGTCAAACCGAGACGTTTATCTATCATTTTCCGCGGGAGACAGGAGCAAGATGAAGTCAATGTAGAGTACTTTAGTAAGAACTGGGTTGCTGCGCCCCTGGGACCTCGCCAAAAGCGCCAGCAGTGAAGTGATATGATTGGCTACCGCGCTAACGCGTGTCCTTTCAGCTTCACTAATTTTATCTTCCCGTTGACTTGAGAGTAAAGTAGTCTTCGCTATTCAGTCTTTACAAAGCGATTTGACGATGCCTGCGTTCCGAACATTCGAAGGGGCATTTGCCCAACGACCTGATTTGCGGAAGCGGGTAGAAGACGCCATTAGTATGGAGTTCCTCCCAAACGCGCCAAACCAGAGATCAATGCTGACAGTTTCCAACAGGCAAAGCCCCAGATCTCGATGGTCTTTTCGGAGATATTGCCCATCATATCATTGATGTACAGTCCGGAGCCCGTACATCTTCTGCAAATAATGGCGAACAACCTTCAAAAAAGAGAAAGTTGGAACACCGACCTCTAGAGTCTGGCTGGGACAAGGACACCTACAGCACTGTCGAGGACGTTTCATTTTCAATACCGCAGCGAAAGAAGCTCACGCTAGAGCTCGGACAGTCTTCAAAATCAGGCATACGAGTCGTCAGTGCTACAACAGAGGTTGAGACCGCTGTGCAATGGAGCGCCATCCACGACATCGTCTGTCTCCCCGTTCCTGAAAAAGCTCAGGCCCAGTTCAATTTCTGCGTGTTCTCAGCAGCAGCGAATGGTGCTGCTGCCGATCAAATGCTCTGGACCGTCCCTGACAGCACTCCAAAAGATGGGACATTTAGGGGAGGGTCGGAATCCTTCGAACCTGGCGATACATATAAGACGCGCTTGATCGCACTCATCAACAAAGGCTTGCATCTTTACAAGAAGCGGGTGCTTGAGCCTGACCGAAAGGAGTTCGCTAGTCAGATAGTACAGGCGCATCGAAAGGGTGAGGTTGCTTTCCACGTGAAAGCTTTCCGAGGCTCCAAGGACGGCTTTCTTTTTCTGCTATCTACTGGCATTGTCTGGGGCTTCAAGAAGCCCCTCGAATTCTTCGCCTTTGATTCTGTAGACTCCGTTTCCTATACCTCCGTCTTACAGCGCACCTTCAACCTTAACATCGCAGTCCGCACCTCTCATGACGCCGCTGTCCAAGAGTATGAATTCTCCATGATCGACCAAGCCGACTTTGCAGGTATAGACGAATACATCAAACGCCATCAGCTACAAGACGCTAGTATGGCTGAGCAGCGACGAGCAAAGAAGCTCAACGTCAATGGTGTCAAAGGAGAGAAGGCTGCTGAAGGTGAAGGCGAGCAGGAAGGAGAGCTCGAGAAAGCGCAGAGAGAGGCTGAAGATCTAGAGGATGCTGAGGAAGAGGATGAGAATTTTGATCCGGGGAGTGAAGGAGAGAGCGAGGGGAGTGGGTCTAGTAGTGAGGAGGAAGATCGTGGGGGTGGTGGAAGAGAGGCCAATCTTGTTGATGAGGAGGAGTTGGGGAGTGAGGCTGAGATGGACGAATAAAAGGGTCTCAGTGGTTAATTGTACATGGCACTTTGAAATGTGGTATCAAGATATAATGCATTGCAAGGAGGAATGATGTTGGGGCTCATCTAGCTTTAAAAAGCAGCATAGATTCTTTCGATCACCTCACGCGAGTGTCTAATGCCAGCCGATCTCCCATCTCCAGATCTACTACCCCCTTGAGCGTCTCCTTAAGGTTCAGCAGCTCATTCACACCCTTCGTCATTGTCTCCACCTTCGAACCGTCCTGTACGCGCACTGCTGCTTGTAAAATGTATGTTTCAGACGTGTCGAGCAAATGCGATTCCGAATTCTCGGTCAGTGTGGATCCCGAAAATTCGGACGCTTGGCTTGATGATGTTGGGGGCACAAGAAGACGATAGAGTTGGACATTAGTGGCGAGATGCGTGAAGCGATGACCCTTGAGTAGATATGAAGAAGTATGTCTTTGGCATGAAGTAAGCAGTCAATGGTAGTAAGCTGGCAGGGATAGGAGAGACACATACGAGTAGTCTAATGCAGACATGAACTTCATAGGGTCGCCAGACAATATAGGCACGTCAGAGATCAGGCGCGAAGTCACAGGGCGCTGTCGAGCAACTTCTGGAAGATCTCGAAATTGTAGCGTCCATTTTTCAGGGTTTGTGGACTTGTGGCTAGATCGTGCAGCCATTGAAGCCGAAATCAGGCCCTCGGCCTCGTCCTGGTCCATATCAACGTCTGTACCTCCCTGGCTTGCCTCTCTTGACGACGGACCAGCCACATCTGCTACCAGCTGCATGTAGAACAACTCCCCCTGCGTCTGCGCCTGAAGAGCTTGGACCTGGCTTTTCTGGATATCCTGGGCACTCCCTGCTGGTACAGGCTTTACTAATCCTGGCGCTTTGTTAGGCCTGAAAATGAGGTGCTTTTCCAGAATTGGGACTGGCTGCATAGCTGCGACTCCTGCGAGGATGTTGAGAACCTGGTCGTGCCGCGAGGAGGAAATTTGTCCGAAGAGAAGTAGCTCGTGCATCTTATAGACCCGTGAAGGTGCTCGGGCGGAGTGTCTCTTGTCAGCGGCTGAGAAAAGTCCGTTTGGGAGGGTGGCAGCGTGTTAGGAGCTCAATGTGGTCGCGTCAAATGGTAAGATGCCCATTTTTGCGCTCATGGTGGATCCATATTGACATTTTTTCGGGCGACCTGAGCACTGATCCGTCAGGGGTGGGATTTCTCTTCCTACATGAATGATTGATCTGAGCAGTTCACCGTTGGAAGGGTGGAAGGCTATTCTATGGATATTAAAGACGCAGCTTGCCCTTGATTGGATGTCGATCCTCTTGGCGTTGCCCGAGCTCTCAACCTCACTTCTACATACAAATATAAGCTTGTTTAGAAAGCAACAAGTCCTTAACTAGTCTGGGAATACATTGTCTCGAGCCGTCGAGTCATTGCTTCAACTCCACCACTGCCCCCACTCCCACAATGCATCCAACCCGCCTTCTCTTTCGAGAAGCATACCAGCGTACTCCAATGATCAAATTCTTAGGCAAACGGGTAGCACCAAGTACGAGAAATGTATCCGTTTCAAGCAGAAGTCGCTGACAAGGCCAACAGAGACGATCACGCCGGCAGCACCAGCAACAGAACCAGCTGTTCATCCCGCCTCACCTTCAGACTCTCTTCCAGAAAGCTTCATGTCATATCGTAGCAGAGCCCAGCAGCATGGCCCACTAGCCGGACAGAATCGACCATCCAGTTCGCCCTCTGCTTCCTCTGCTCCGCCTCCATCGTCATCATCGCACGCCTACGGTGCCATAGGTGGGCTTTCAGGACATGCACTAGGTGGCGTAGAGCCAGAGAGAGGTGAGGTGTGGGATAGAAGCGAACTGCCGGCTAGATTTGGCAGAATGGCATGGACCGAGGAGGAGATTGAGGGGTTGGAGCTCGCAGGGGCAAATCTAAAGCCAGGTTGGGGTGGTTCTTGATCAGCTAGGCTATTGAGGGAGGAGGAGCAATGACAAAGCTTTACCCCTTAAGCTGACAGCCAGATACTTCACAATGTATCCCTCCGTGGCACTGCGGCTTTGGATGCTGAATCTGAGTTGAAAATCTACTTCCTCTGTTAATACTTTTTGGATGGTTCCTACCCTTCTTCACCAATGTTTATGCCATGGTCAGCGCGAGGGTCAGCGGGATGTTCAAGTGAGGCTATAGTACTTGTATCCTTATTGCTTTACGGGACACGCTCTATCTACCCCAATTGCAGTCAAAAAATAAGCTACTCCGGACAAAACCACTAGACCGGACCAGGACCGGTATATCAACAATGGGGAAAGAAAATCACGTTACCACTCTTCTCTCGCACGAGACACAAACACTCTTCAATACTCCAGCCTCCGTCCAAACGCGTGCACCCTCCTTAGAAGGTACATTCCTGTTACTGGGCACTGTGACATACACCTTAGGTTACACTCTTCCCTCTAGCAGACTGTCTTAAAACAGACGCCCCTCCTCAGATCTTCGACAGCCTATAGAACACCGACTCGGTCGCCTATGATACTCGGTAGAAGCTAGAAAGGTGCTGACTGAATCCCTAACAGCAATAAAGCAGGAGGCGAAAGAGTCTTCATCGACACGATTACCATGTAAGAGACCTGTGAATCTCGCTCTCCTTGATACATGAGCCTCAGATACTTCATTGGGGCAAAAGGCTCATTCATACTTCTGTACCACCCTTGGGGACTTGGTTGCTGTCACAATGTTGCCTGGGTCGTATGCTAACCCAAAATTACCAGGGACAAGAACGCCTTTGTAGAAAAGATCACTTATCTCAATGACGGTTACAATACATTCAGTCTCGATCAGCTGGACAAAGAGACTCTCAGCTATGAGGAATCCCACTATTCCCACGATAGCCAGATCAAGGACCTCGATGACAAGAATGGAGAGACGCTGAAGGTGATAGCGAATGACAAGCCATTGGTGAAACCATCGAAAGCCGAAGGTCTTCCTTCTCTTCTTCCTAATCTTCACGGTCAAATAGCCAAGGCCGACATAATCTCTCATCAGCTCACCTTTCGAGGAGAGGTTGTGTTGCACTATCTGCGCCAGGCGCAGCTCTTCAACATCGAAAAGCGCTTCGGCTCGGTAGAGGAACACTACCTGGCTCTGGAGAATGACGATGCAAAACGTGCAGGAAATCCTCATCTCGACGAATATGAACTCCTTTCTGTAAGGCAAGAGCGCAACAATCCAAAGCAGGCGAAAGAAGTGCTGAAGGTGGTGGAATTGATGAAAGCGAAACCACCAGCGATAAAAGCACAACAGAAGCGATCACTGGCAAAAGCATTGGCGCAACACAAGCGACTTATCAAAGCTGCTACGAGAGAGATTGCTGCCATCAAAGAGACCGCTCAAACCGCCGAAACGCGCATGCCTCCACAACTACCATCGAATCTGGAGCTCGATGGAATTACTGTTCCCTCAGGAGTCAGTCACGAATTCCGGCGAAGCATCTTCGATCTGCAATATCTGCGCAACGAAACTGGGGACTTGAACAAACAACTACTAGAACAACACGGTAACGTCCGCTCAGTTATGATGCACTGGATGGAAATCTGGAGAGCTGTATGGAAACCTGCGACACAGTATGTCCACGAGATAAAGGTCATGCGGGAGTACGAATATGGAAGGGCTAGTCTTTTGGCTACTTGCTGGACGGTCAGTATCCTTCTCCTAAGACCTCGTCGAATTTCGTGCTCAGTAATGGGTGTCTCGCCTATCGAGTACTGAGATGCTGACCGCGCGTCCTTTTAGGCCATGCGAGAGGAGGACAGGATCTACAACTACGGCAAGCCCCAAGAGAGAAATCGGAAACTCAAACCTAAGATCAAGGCAGGGCTGGCAGTCGGCACAAAGGGCCCAAAGATCAAGAAAGCGCTATCAGTCGGCCCAAAAGTCCAAGATACTTTCTGGAATCATTTGACGTCTGTCCTTTTCAAGGAGCTGATGTCTGTCGACGATCTTATCGTGGATGCCGAGAAAATGCGAGCCTTTCAGTCAAGAGGGGGGTGGAACAAGCCAGAGATCCATTCCGACATGCGCAAGTGGGCCCACAAAGCTTGGATCGGGCCAATAGAGGAGTCTCAACAGACACACTGACCGGCCCGTTTCATGGGAGCGAGCACGCAATAGATTAGTGCAGAGGTGGCAGCAATGGTTCCAATAACATCGGCATGAATGAGTGGAGGGGCCGAGTAAAAGCAACTGGCCCGTTGTTTGGGGCGAGCACACGAAAGAGTCAAGGCAGATATGGCGCAATGCGAATGCGAGTGGTCCATGAAATCGGGGCAAGTACAAAGGGTCAAGTCAGATACGGGACAATGATTTAAGCGGAGCGAACGATGGAATACATTCATCCCTCAGCATTGCTTGATGACCCGAATGCAAGGCAGTCTTTCAACAGCATTTTCACCTTCAATGTTTCATTCATGCATTCCCTTCCTTCACACCATGTCTAATATGCTAGGACACTACGAAGTGCGTTCTCGCGTTCACGAAAGCATACATCACTAAGCCCACTTTCCATGTAGTATACACTCAATCAATAACGCTCACTTTACTGCTTCAATCGATTGGGTAACGCTATATGTACAGGGACCTTCAATGCAATATCATTTGCTACTCTATGCAATTCAGAGTAAAACCCGATGTGTCCTTGATTTCTCCTATTTTCGAGCGCGACAGGATCGCTTTGCGAGCTACATCCCAGGTGGTAAGCAGGGTTCAATAGGCTCTAAACCCTTCGTGAGCATTAGGATGAGCTGGTTGACGGTAGCAGGCTATGCTAGAGGAGGCGAGGTCATTCACATAATCCAAGCACCCGAATTAGGAGTATGTAGCTCACTCCGGACAGCGCAAGGCCGCACTCGGTCTAAGCTCATGCCAAAATCACTCAGGGAGATTTCCCGAAGGCTGCATTGAGCCATGTGGAGATGCCAGAAATCTCGGACGATGACATGTGGTCCGCCTGTCCGCCCAGAACTACGCTGAAGTCCTTGATGTCTTGGATACTCTTGTCTTTTAAGACATGGTCAAAATTCTCGGCCTCTCCAGCGGCGATGTCTTCGTTGGAGGATACGGAGACTTTAGTCTCAGTGATGATGCCGGATCTCACTTTCAGATATACCCGTGCCTATTTTAGGATGTGGTTAGTCCTGGGGCGGTTCAATGGGAAGCACAATCAATTTCGTGGGCTAAAAGAACACTTACTGTTGGGGGGAAGTAGTCGGGCAAGGGCGGTCGTTCTCTTTCGTCGTCTTCGACAGGGTGGCTTGAGAGAATGAATTGCGGAGTCTGTCCATAAAGCCATCTTTCTGACTAGGAGAAATGCATGGATGAGTCAAGCCTTCTTCGTCCTTGGATCGACTAACCTTCATTTCTTCCATGCCCTTGCCTATCTCTGCAACGTCTGCCAATCTCTCATCAACATAGCCGGAGGCCCATTCGCCCTCGGTGTGCAAATTTCGCAATTCGCCAGGTGAGGCCCAGAAATTTCGAGCTGAATCGCTAATCCCATACAGCTCGATGAACTTCCTGACAACCTGCATTTGGAAGTCTTTGCTGTAGCGAGCCTCCGATACGGCAGGCGTATCATGTACATTGCCAATAGGCGAACGGACGCTATCAACGCCTCTGGCTTTCATGAATTGTCTCGCGGGAGATCTCAGGTAGCGAGAGATCTTGTTGAGGTCCGCAGATGCAAGTAGACAGGTCCCATGATGCAAGCATCGCTGTCTAGTTATTTTGTAGGCAGATCCAGAGACCTTGAGCGGACTATTTCCTTGGTCTCCTTCGTGGAACCTCGTCTGGTGCATGTTCGTAGAATCCGGCCACTTCATTACTTCTTTTCGGCTGCCTTGATCAAGAACAATGTCATGTCTCTCATTAACGCGAGCCCTCGAATTTCTTTCTCTGATCGCCCTCGTGACCATTTCCGCGTGTTTGTCTCTTGTAAAATCTGCTGTGGGGCAAATGACGCTGTAGTTGACATTTCCTTCATCATGGAAGACCGTTCCGCCCCCTGATCGTCTCCTGACCAGTTGCACACTGTGTCGTCTTTGAAGATCGAGGTCGTTTTCCAGCCATGGATTTTGATTTCTCCCAATGACTACGCAAGGCTTATTCACGTAGAGAAATAAAATGGTAGAATTTGGTGGTGTCTTTTGCAGTAAGAAGTGTTCAATTGACAGGTTGATGAAAGGATCAAGACTTCGAGATAAGTAGATCTGATACTTGGAAGCTTCGACTAGCGCTCTCCAAGCTTGCATAATCCTGAACAGATAATCATGCGGCAGGGTGAATGGGAAGCAGCAGCTTCTATCTCAGAAGAAAAGTCATCCCGTCATGCAGTGGATCCTTTGGAAGACAAACACTCTTTATATCAAAACAAAAGTCTAAGGTACGCAAGGATTACACTTGCAGTACATCGGAGCAATTTCGAATCCAAAGCAGCCTAGCGCGATATAGCGGCTCAATTCCGCCCTTGCCTGAAGAGTTCAGCAAACATTTCTGCGCTTACTAGAAAATCGACGTCGTCCTGTAATTATACTCACCCGAAGCTTACAACCATGTCGACTTTCGGCCATGCATTCAGAGTCACAACGCAAGTCTTATTCTCCCTACAAAATCTGTACACATTGGCTGACAGTACCTTCCTTGCAGCTACGGTGAGAGCCATTGTTCCTCAGTAGGGTGTATTGTCGACGGCTGCCCTCCAGGATTGGAACTCACAGAAGCTGACATTCAGCCCCAACTCACGCGGCGACGACCCGGCCAAAGCGCCCTCACTACTCCTCGAGATGAGAAAGACCGAGTCATGATACAGTCTGGTACCGAGTTCGGCGTAACACTGGGAACACCAATTGGGCTCATGGTCAAGAATGAGGATCAGAGACCAAAAGACTATGGAGGAAGTACAATGGATATGTACCCTAGGCCTAGCCATGCGGATTACACATACCAGGAGAAATACGGAATACGAGCTAGCAGTGGAGGAGGCCGGAGTAGCGCCAGGGAAACGATTGCGCGTGTTGCAGCTGGAACTATCGCAGAGAAATATCTCTCCCTCGTACACGGTGTGGAGATCGTCGCCTTTGTCTCCTCCGTTGGCACTGAAGCATTATTCCCACCAACGCCCGAACATCTATCTGTCTCCACAAACCCCGTATTCCTGGACATGATCGATGAAATCACCCGTACAGACGTCGACAACCACCTCCCCGTCCGCTGTCCCAACGAAGGCGCTTCCGCGCGCATGAAGAAAATCATTGAGGAGAAACGCGACCAAAAGGATAGTATTGGAGGGACCGTTACATGTGTGATACGCAATTGCCCAGTTGGGCTTGGAGAGCCATGCTTTGATAAGCTAGAGGCTGAATTAGCCCACGCAATGCTTAGCATTCCATCGACTAAAGGCTTTGAGATAGGCTCCGGGTTCGATGGGTGTAAGGTTCCAGGCTCGATACATAATGATGCTTTTGTTTCTTCTGTGCCTGTTGGGCCGAATGGGGAGATCAATGGGACGGCTAATGGGACGGGGTCACGGATACCTCGACTAAAGACGAAGACCAATAATTCTGGGGGCGTACAAGGTGGTATCTCGAATGGTGGGCACATCTACTTTCGAGTGGGCTTCAAGCCACCAGCGACGATTGGACAGGCGCAGAATACTGTCGACTTCTCTGGGAATGAGGGTATTCTAGAGGCGAAAGGACGACACGATCCTTGTGTTGTTCCACGCGCCGTACCAATTGTAGAGGCTATGGCTGCATTGGTGGTCATGGACGCGGCACTCGTCCAGGCAAGTAGACAGGCCGCGATAGGGAGCTTACCAAAGCGTGGATGATCATCTTGAATATTTGACTAAAACGTTGCTTGCATAGCGATGGCGCAAAAGTTGATATAGAACATCTAGACAATGAAGTCAAGACAATTCACAAGACCTTTCGCTACAGAACGTCCGCAAACTTATCTCAAGCAATCTAACGAGAATTGTTACGACAATCCCATCAAAGCATTTTGCCTAATGGAAGCGTTTTGCGCCAAAGCAATCTGATGCTCAGCTTCCCCCAGAACATCATCTATGTTCGCCGGCTGCATACTCTCGTCACTCTGTTGCACTCCAGTCATGAATCCATCGCCTCCACTCGCAGCGCCGGCTTTCGGAGCAGCCAATGCCTCCACTCGGCCGTGAAGACGCACAAAGGTGCTGGCTCGGGCGGGATCTGTCCTCGCTAGGTCGTCCACGTTCTGATATTCAAGATGCAGCGCTTCTCGAAGTGTCAATTGCCGTTTGGAGGCTGAGGATTGTTGTGAGGAAGTAAGGATCATTATCGTGAAGATGTCGAGTGCGGTGTCTGAATTTGCTGAGTCGTTCGCTTCGTCGATGAGAAGATGTAGGACGGCTGGGGCGCCTAGTATTTGTAAAGTATCCAGTAGCTGGCGATGAGTATATGATGGAAGGGTCCCCTCGTGAGATTGACCGGACGAGGCGCTCCATATGATGAGCGATTGGATCGTCTGTCGTAGCGCAGCTGCAAGGCCTCCCCGTGGTGTTGTGGACCACGATGCGAGCTCATTTAGAGTATTTGTTCCTTCGCGATGTAAAAAATCGTTGGAAGAAGCTTCAAGGCGAGGAATGTCAGATCGGGAGGGATACTGCTTTTGTGCATGGGTGAGGGAGGCAGCAAGTGGTGTTGCGACGAGTGCAACGATGGCTTTGTAGATGTCCGAAGAATCGTGTGGCATCGATCGAGGCTGCAAGAGCGCCTTCAGTACTGGCAGAATAACATCAAAGTTGCTGGTGTCGTCGTTGATCTCCCACAAACAATGGCCAAACCATGTAAATCCAGCGACAAGAGATGGCAGCAAGAAAGGCTCCAGTAGATAGTCGAAGCCGCCTCGTAGCGTATCGAGAGCTAGTACGTTTGCCTGGCAGGCCTTAAGACTCTGATCGAAGAGGGTTGCGACAAGAAGGTAGAACTCTTTAGGCTTACACGTCGATATTAGTTCATCGCTGATAGCTTCGCTTTCGAAAAGACCTTTGATCCAAGCACCGAGGAGCTGACTCTCACGTTCCGATAGATCTTCAATGGGTCTACTCATTGAGCTATCTTTGAAGTACTTGATGACGAATGAATTAGGAGTTTCAATGCCCATATCTGCAGGCTGTAATTTGAAGCGGTGTTGAACAATGACAAGGAATAGTAAGATGCTGCCGAACTCGTCGTACACTGGCTGATACTCGCCTTGATCCTCGTGGTCTTGCCAATTATCCAATAGATTGCATATAGGCTGCAGTAGAGTGCCTGGCCGAGCAAAAAGCATGAGGACGTCTAAGGTTGTGGTTTTGCAGCTCAAAGCATTGCAGACGGATTTCAATGTCATGGTATCATTGTTGGCGCAGAGTGTATGCAGTATCTCAATTATTGCACCGGCTATCGCACCAGCATTCCCCTCCGTGCTTACACTCTCCAATTCTGATATATATTGATCGATCTTAGCCGGATTCGTAGTGAATTGACGTACAAGATCATCTTTTCTCAGGACTCCTGATGCTGGGAGACTTTGCATTGGCACATCACCGAGTATCTCTTCGATGCTCTTCTCCGGGATCAGACCATGTAGCGCACAGGCGAACAGAAAATCTTGCCGCGCTTCAGATAGAAGGCTGTTCCGCCCTACTGGGTCGTACAATTGGGAAAGAGAGGGGAATGTATGTGGATCAATGCGGCCGAGGGCATTTCGTATGCAAGTCTCGACTGTTGCTGGCTCAAAGATCATGTCCGTATAATTCGCTTGTATGAAAACAGGCAACTTGTTTGCAAGAAAAGACCGTATGAGATTCGTTGACCGCAGAATCTCATTTCGATACATAGCATTTGCGAGCACGTCAAAAGAAGCTAGTACCAAGTCACTGACAGTACTCGCACCATCCTGATGGTATCTTGCGTTTAGGAAATCGATCACGCTATGATCGTCGAAGGAACATCTGTCGTAAAGCATTGAATTGAGGTACACGTAGAGGCCCGCTCTGGTGGGAACAGGAGGGTTGTCGAGGACATTGTCTCGAAATGACAAAGCCCCCAGGCCAGGATCATCCAGTAGAACCTGGCCCCAGTCTTGGATAGCGGTCTGAGAGTCCATTGGGTGCAATGTCCATGGTGTTGCAAAGGAGGTAGAGTCAAACGAATCCAGTATCAATATATAAAACCTCTGGACTAGAGGTCCCTAGCACTAAACTCAATACGGACTTTTTGTCCACCCAGATCCATTTCTTCAACGTCCTTCAGCATGACAAACGCAGCTGACCGATACTAATCGTCTCTACCACCTCATAGTCATGGAAGTGAGTACTTGAACCTTTCAATCTTGCAACGTAGCTAAGCATTTCCCGCAGCGACCAAACCGTTCCCACCCCACCCTGGCACCCCTCACCAGCATGCCCACTTCCCCCTCAGCATCTACATCCTACCTCTACCCGTCGACCTCGATCCCCATAACACCCTCCATCCTCTCTCGCGCTGGGTCGCAAACCCGACTCAGACCTCTCCACTCCTCAGCGCAACCAATCTCCACCTCAACCTCCTCCCCCACCCTCCAAAAACATCCCGACAAGCGAAAAAAGCGCACCATACGCAACACGAACGAGTCCGAGGACGACTGGATCACACGTACAGCATCTACGCTTACGCTTACGAGATTGGAGGAGAAGGGGCAGAGTTGGCTTGCGGCGCGGAACTCGAGTACGAGTTTGACGGGTGGTGAGGTGGGGGATGATGAGTATGATCCTTATTCACCAGAGTGGCAGAGGAGTAGGGCGCAGAGCCAGTGGGGTTCTGGGGTAAAATTACAGCATGCGAGGTCGAGGAGGGGGAGTGCTGGAAAGGACGGTGTTCGGGAAGAGGCGGAGCACGACGTGGTGGGGCCCGATTTTGTGAATATGGAGGAGGAAGAGGATGAAGTGGAAGGCGAGGAGGTTGATGAAAGTGAGATGAAGAAAGTGGTAATGGGGAGAGTTGGGGGTTGGGTTGACTGGGCTGTCGGATGGATGGACTTCCGGGGTGATGTGGAGGAGGACGGAGAGGAAATGGAGGATGCAGCTGATGGAGATGGAAAGGGTGGTGAAGAGGCTCAAAGCAGAGGCCGATTAGACCCTGTGGAGCTGCAGAAGCGTCTATGCAAAAAGAAGAAAGGAGACCAGGAGCTGACGACCGGGACTGATAACAAGGATCTAATTGTTACTGCGCCTGAGCAAGCTGGGGTCTGGAATGATGCGAAATGGTTGCTTGCTGTGGCGACAAACGCAGCTCTATGATCATATCAGGCTAGAAATGAAGCCAGAATTTAGATAAAATTGAAAAATGCGAGGGTTATTGAAGACAAGTCTTGGTCAACTTGCCCTCGAAAGTGGATGGTGGCTGCGCAGCTTCCCATGAGAGTGGCGAATTTTCACGCGATGGAAGAAAAATTATGACAGATAATATGACGAACGCGTCAGTCTTAGGCACAATAGCATGCTTCTCTGCTCATGAATATGACGGATTTGAACCAGGCTAAGCGGACATAATGGGTAAACTGACGGGCTTGCACTCATCAATTTAATGCATTAACATAAATTCGAGCTCTTATTAACACATGGTATGCGCTCGACTACCCAAATCGAACCCCTTGATTGATGTCCCACTGGTTACCTCTCGCCCTCGTGCTTGGGTATGCAGGGTTGTGGGGGTTGCCATTTGGCGTTGTCACACCCCCGAACTTGATACCTATCTCAGGATTCCACATCCCAGGCGTGGGCACTGGAGGAGGTTTAGGTGTAGGAGCAGTCATAGGCTCGCGGTCAGCGGTTGATGCTTTAGCATTATATTGTGAGCGTAGGTTTTCACGTTGCTTTTGATCTTGGAGAGAAGTCATCTGGGACAAGTTGAGAGCCGACATGGCATTAGAGAGGTCGCCTTCCAACTGTCCAGCCTCGATGCGTCGCTGGTACGCAAAATTCTTACATTCATCGCGGAAACGGCTGACAATTTTGGCAAGGCCATTATAGAAAGTCCTAGCCGTGTTGAGATTGTTGATTATCTCCTTGTATTTAATGTACCCACTCTCGAGCATTTGTAAGGCTTTCTCTCGCTCGCGCGTTGATGTATCGCCTCGCCTTTCGTTTGAGAATGTTGTACTGGCTTCTCTAAGCTGGGCGATAAGGTGCTCTTGCTCTTCGCTTTGATCCATGACCAGCTTGCGATCTTCATCATACCGCTCCAGACGCTCTTCGAACAAGTTCTCGAATTGCGCAGGCTCTATCTTCTGCATTGGGAATTCTCGTTCCAAACGAGCTGTCTCTGCCAGTATCACCTGATTGATGTCGTCCTGCTTTGCCTTGTCCCGCACTTTATCAGCTTGTCGTTTTCGTCTGCTCTCAAGCCGGCTGACCTCATTCAACATGTTTCTCAAGTTGTACGCAGCGCGTTCGACATTCGGCGGCATAGTGGCTTTTCTGCTACTGGGCACAAATTCTTCAAGATCGCGGTCAGTGCCAGAGAGTACCCCGACAACCTTTTCGCATTCCTTGAGCTTGCTTTTAACGAGCTCATCGCTACTCGCTGCCGACTTTAGATACCCGTCAATCTCTGTGACTTGAGCATAAAGTTTCTCGGCAGCCTGCTGCGAGGGTTGCCGATTCCATCGATCTGTTCCGTGCTTGAGCTTTGCACGATCGTCTTCAGCAGCTTCCGATTTGAGGAGCTCAACGCCTTCCTGATATACGGCAACATCGTTAGCTTTCAGCTTGTTGGTTTCGTGCATGGTGCGCCTTGGGCGATGAAGACCATCTTGCTGCCGGACTTCCTCTGCATGTGAGGTCAGCGATGGAGGTATTCCCAAAGGCTTTTCGAGTGCTTGAAGTGAGCCAGGAAGGTTGAGCGATTGAAGAAGATCTCGAATCTTGTTGGTCAAACCCTCTAATTCACCAATGACAGAAACATTCACTAGATTGTTCTTCCGATCTTCGTAGAGGCTAGCAGCGATATGCACGGCATACGGTACCAGCCTTGCGAATAATGGCTGGCCAAACTGAGCGCCTTCGCCAAGCGTAGATGATGGGTCTGAGACCTCCTGTGGTACCCTTGCCGTGGCCATACCTGCTCGATCAAGTGTCTTCAGATCTGACTTTGGAGGTACAGGCATCAAGTAGATTATATCGTTGTCTTTCTCCGCTCTTTTGAGGTCCTCAGATACCCTGGACTTCAATCCGTTTAGGTCCCCAAGGACAATCTTGTTGATCCATCTAGACTCCTTCAACGCTTCGTTCACACATGTAAGACTGTCTCGGAGCCGAGCCACTTCCTCTCCATAATTCTGCTTATCAAGACAGTCTCGCGAAGCCCGATACTGTGCTGCAGCCGCAAAGTGATGGTGCTTCGCCGTCATGTGGTGGATCCACTCAGTGCTGATAGTATCTGATCTCGTTCCATACTCCGCAGCCTGATCATAGAAGTCTGAAACCTTCGCCGCCAGCTTCGCGATCAGACCATCTTTCAGTCCGTCTTTTACAGCCTTGGACCAAAAACATTCCTGCGCTTGAGCAAGGAGCAGCTGCTGGATACTCTCCAGTGTCATGGTATCCATGTCTTCTGGGGGTGAGGAACGCATATCAGGGATTATCTCTTTCTTGATGTGCTGTATCACCCCTGCGGCCTGACAAAAGTAGTTGCATGCTGACTTGAGACCTTCGCTCGTGCTTCGATTCAGGGATACGGCGAGCTGACTATAGAGAGAGGCCAGGTTATATAAGACATTTGCAAGCTCGAACCGTAGGTTGTTCTGGGAAACAGGCGTTTGTGTGTTGAATCCCAGGGCAGGATACCAAGTAAAGTCCACACCGATGTCGATGGGGAATTTGCCCCCAATAAAGACAAGTTGCGCCGCATATGCGGTCAGCTTTCTGACTCCACTGACATGGGGTTCGAGGGAGTTAACGGCGTCCGCTCGAAGCCTGTCTATTGCCTCCATGTCCCTCACAAACATATCCGGATGCTGGTCATACTTGGTCGAGATGTATTGCCGTATAGCAATGGAAAGCGTGACCGAATATGTCCTGCGAAAGGGTAGATACAGGATGTTTGAAGCCATCTACGCAAGTCTGATACGTTGTTGTGTTTTGTTAATCGTAGAACACTGGGCATTGTTAGGAGGGAGGCCTGCCTTGGCAGAGCAAGGCGGCCAAAATCTCGACCCCACCGGCCCCCCATTTTGGTGTGCGGGCCATCCGTTTAGCGTCGTAACTCAAATTCCCGTGACGTCCTACTATTGCCGTCAGCGCCATTCCTTCAGCTTGGTTCGGAAGTCTTGTGTTGCATATTTCGAGAGGCGATACCAGCTTTCATTCATGGTACACCGAGGAGGAAAGAAAAATCTTCCGCCCTAAATCTAATCCTAATATCTTTATGCAAGCATTAGGTGGCTAGCCCTGTCACTGTCTGCCAAGATGTAGAAGATGTAGTGTGTCTTCTCTGCAAGGCAAGCCGCTGCATTCGTCCTGTCAAAGGATTTGTACGTACTCATGCTTTATTACTGTAGTAAGGCTACTCTTTCCAAATTTCTGTTAATTCTAGCTTGGCTTCAATTGACTTCTCTCGCTTTCAACCGCTGAGGGTAACAGAATTAAGTCTACATGAAGCACTTTACGGCGTCTACCACCCCCAGTCTCTTGCTATCGAATATAGTGCATGAGGAGTGCTTCCATCGCTTCTAAACCATGTCTGAGGTCTACTTATTGTCAATTTATCGCCTCACTTCTTGTTGACTGTCCTTCGATATTAGTATGTTGTCATAGGCTGTATTCAGACGAATTTGCGGAGTGCGTCCTTACACTGTAGGCACTTTAAAGCAAACCATGTCCTTTGACCCGCCTCTATTTCCGCACGGGTCAAACTACCTAGACCGATACCATACTGTGCCTTCTGGCGGCGCAGAGGTTGTTTCCTTTGAGTTCGCAAACCGCGCAAAATAGCCGCGAAGGCCAGTGCTGGGAGACTGCATCCTCCTCCACCATTCCACATCCCATCCATCTACCAATTCTCGCAAAGTCTACGCCTACGCATTCATCAGGACAATTGATTGTCTCATGACCTGCATTGCTACATCTGGAATTCTTTCCCCGCATCTGCAAGCCCATCTCCGCGGGCAGCTCCTGCCCAGTATCTCGTCGTCCTGGCCATGATTCTGGGCTTACTTGCGCTACGCGTCCTTGCATTCAACATTTCAATCGTCAATCCAGCCTTCGCGCCTATCGCAGGGCCTTCTTCCCTCACACTCGGAGCCCGCGATTCAACTCTTACATGCAAAGGCGACGAACTTGGGCGACAGCTTGTAGTGAGCGACTGCCAATCCGCTGTCTCCTTCCTCCCAAAGGACGAGACCGGCGACGTGTACTTTGACTATCAAAGAAGACAGTGGGTCTACCCACAGTTTCAGTCCAATGCCCCCGAAGAGCGGCATCGACTGCCGCGTACTAGACTCTTCGGGTCGTGCGCCGTTGAGGTCAGGCTGCATGGGACGGCGGTACTCGAGCATTCGTCGTGGCGCGTCATCATTCTAAGATTGGGAAACGTTATCGACACGTGTGTTAAGCGTCATTTTGGAACCGGTGGATCTGCGGCTACGGGGTGGGATTTGGGGATCGAAGTGGTTGTCTACTCTACGTCACCCGAGCTTACCGAAATTTGTTCCTACTGACGGGTTGCATTCATGGACTGTTAACAAGAGACTAAGTTCAAGGAAGATGATCCTTGGACGTTGAACTTCCGAGATTGAGACCCAAATCGCTCTATCAGTAGCCCAACAGATTAAACGATCAGACTTAGGAGTCTCGATCCCTCGTAGAGCACCCCCGATCATTCTCAATGGAATTCCCGGTGCAAAGTCAATAAATTCGGTCCTGCGAACTATCGAGACTGGTAAAGAAATTGGTACCTCGAAGCCCTGGACTATTCATGTATTATTGCATAAGAGCACGTAGGTCTTAAGGCCCGCTTGACGGCCACCCTGCCTTATTACCCGTGTAGTTCTGGTGGCTAGGGCTTTATTTTGATCTTTCTGTATTTTGGGAGATCGTTGTAACGAATAAGAATCTTTCAGACTGGTCTTTGAGAGCAGACATCGCTGAACCTCAACGGTTGGAAATTGCTTACGGACAATAGATTGCTAGTCAACTCAATATAGGAAGTACTGCTTGAGCTCTTGACTTCTAGCAAATCACAGGTGCATTCCGTATACAAGTATTCGCCCGAAATTGCACATACCTAAACGGAAGCGTGACATCTTTCCTTCGCGAGAGAGTGGAACGGACAGACCTTTACAGGTCAGTATAGCGGTGACGTGAGTACTCTGGCTGCTATTGTACAGTTGACAATTCTGTGTCATTGCCCGACAACGATCGCGGTCTATGGTTCGCAACGTTCACCCCAAAAATAGTGTCTCCGACTATTGAGGACATTAATAGGTGAATTATAATATGCATATACGCCACAGCGGTCACGTACTTTCAACGATGGCCGTACCGTCTTTGCCAACGTTTACGCACATGCCCACAGCCGCTGTTGCCGCACCCCATAGAGTATACCAATCGGTTTTGACAGGATCACCTCTGATACTCACCGTGATTGCGCACTGGAGGTCAGCTATAGCTTGATCAGTTGCTTTTCTGAACAGAAACGAGGCCGAAGAGTGGCCTTACGGTCTGCGAATGATAGTGGAAGGGCTACACTGATGTCCGATGTACCCCGTCTCCCAAACACTTTTGGTGTGGCTGATACTGGCATATTTGAGAGTACTAAGTTACAACGCTCGAGGTCTGCGGCCTTTACTCGAGGCTCGGTACACCGCACGCGGGGCTCATACTGCTGAACGGTTATACTAAGCCGACCACGCTCTCCTATGATTATTCAGCATGAAAGTAGCGCCTAAGGATCTAAGGGATCTCGAAACGTGGTGTGCTCTTTGCCAAACCACTTACCTAAACCTGTCACAGCTCCACCTATCCTACGTTGTTCAACGCAACCTGCTATAAGCGTATGTGCCGCTTACTTCATGGCGTAGGAGCTTGAGCGATCAGATATCCCCAATCCCGTATGATTCACTTCAAGGGTACATAGGCCGTCCTCTACCTACGCATTAGCGACTTGCTGACTGTGATATGATAAGAAAAATTGGAATACCACTCACTACTCATGAATCGAAATGGAACAATGACGTCCCAATTGCCCTCAGCATCACCCTCTCCGAAGCTAATGACGATTGTGGTGTCCGGAATGCCGTTCCACGCAGTTATGCAGCTCTGGAGGTTCGGGACACCGTATGTGTCCTCGCCACAAGTAAAGGTTGCGTTGCTGGACTCTGTCTCGTTGAATGCAGCGGAAGATAAAGGACCTCCTACGCTAAATGATAATGCTGCTGCAGGTCGTGTAAAGATCTGTAGTGGTGATATGTTTGACGATGAATCAGAAGAATTTGTTATTGTTGGTAACAGCGTATTTGGCAGAGGATTCAGAGCTAAGGAGCAGACTTTACAGATATGGAAGAAAGCTACAAGACAACCACCGAGATACATTGTTCGCGTTACACAGTGTCTTTAGATATTAGGATATAGGAATCCCCCATTTTGGAGTCGGAAGAGTAGAAAGAGAAAGAAAGACCATTACAGCGGGTGGGCGTACGTGAAGGGGGCACCCTCGCGCAGTAGTAGCAGAAGCGCGTCTCAGCTTTTTTGCGCAAAGTATTGGACCCGTCGCATGGAAGTACTGCCATGCAGCTTCTCGGATATGAATTTGGGCTGTGACTCTACGTTGAGGAGTTGACGTTATCATTATATGGAAAGACAGTTCTACGCGGGACAGATGGGCTCAGCTAATTCGACGTAGCTGGTCGGTGCAGGCAGCACAGCACACATATGTAGTCGTCGCTGTTGGCGGCAGTGCTGCAAGGGTTCTCCTAAATCGAGGCCCAAGGTTTTCCCAGACAAGGGCACTGATATACGAAAGGAAGCGGCAAACGCTATTCCCAATCAAGCATAAGACTTGGCATCTCGTCTACGTCTCCCTTCTTTGACACAGCTCTCCTATTCATCATCCTCCAGTAGGTACCTCTTATTCCAGCCCACTGCCACTACTTGAGACTGAACCGAGGTTCAAGTGCCGTCCTACTATTGCCTCTGTATCTCTCTCATCGCTCTAAAAGGAGCCATGTCTTCAGCTTTGTTTGAAAATCTGGTTTTGCATGGCTCAAGGCAGGCGATACCAGCTTTTCTCTATGGTACTGCTTGGAAGAAAGAAAGGTCTGCAGATTTGGTCTATCAAGCATTGTGCTCCGGTTTTAGGGGGGTCGATACCGCAGCCCAACCAAAGCATTACAGGGAGGACCTCGTAGGGGATGGGACGTTGGATTGCAACTACCATTCCCGGTCAGCCTGGCTTACTAAGCAGGTCTTGGCTTAGGGCTAGGGCAAGCCCCTTGAGATAATACATAGCTGGCAACTGCCATAGTTACTACTCCTTAATGAACTACATCAACACATAGAAGAACCATCCCTATGGGCGTTGCTAACGGGTTATGAGCCCGGTACATGACGTACCTGCTGCGTAGTTCATTCAGCGCATTCCTAGGGCGAGCCAGAGAGCCGTCAGGGAAACAGCGGTGTTCTGCGCTTCTCACACCGCTACTTTGGAAGCAAAATCCCCAAATTCCCCAACGTCAACCACTCCTTATCCATATTACCCTCAGGTATAATGGGAGGTAACAGCAATATAAAGATCCCTAAATTAAGGGGTGAGAGCAACTGGGAGTCGTGGAAGGTCGATATCACTGCCGTTCTAGGGGCTGAAAAGGTTTGGGGCTATACAGTCGACAAAGAAAGATATTAACGTCCTGTTGCCCCAGATCCGCTAATTGGAACACCAGCATACCGAGATAATGAGGGAAGACTGCATAAAGCTGTACCTGTTACGCCGGAAGAGAAGAAGGAGTACAGGGCAGCTAAGAAGGAATACTAGGAGGAACTAGGCGAATGGGAGGATAACCATAAGACGGTATGTAGCCACATTCTACTCAACCTAGAACCGAACCTGAAGACCCATATCGCCGGCGTCACGAATAGTACTAAGGCGATGAACATTCTTTACCAGCTTTTCGAGTATTCTGACGCGCAGACCGTCGATTTACATGTACGCCAAATTACTCGTAAAGACCAGGATAACTTTAAGTCCTTACTGGAGTACGGGAACCATATGAAGACGCACTAAAAGAGGCTCGCTGATATGGGAACTCCATTGCCCGAATGGGTGCTGGCGTCATGCTTCAGGGCAGGAATTGACCCTGAGTTATATGTATACGTCGCCAATATGTAGAGTCTGGCCAAAAGAGATAAGACGACATTTACCCTGGACGACATGCTTAATGAGCTCCTAGAACATGACAATCGCCGACAGGATTCAAAGGCGTTGACGCTAAGAAAGCAGAACAAGCATGGAAACAATGGAAGTGGAAATCGTGACACTTCCAACCATAGATCAGGATCTAGGAATGACTCTGCAAATCCTGGCCACAGGAAGGGCAAAAATGGTAGAGATCATCGAAATGATAGATCTGACAGTAAGCCGCATAAGGAAAGGAAGAGTTGCGAGGGCTGTAAGGGGTATCACCTCACGGAAAATTGCTACTACCTCCATGAGGATAAAAGGCCGGAAGGCTGGGAGGTATACGAGAGCAAGCAGCACCTCCTAGCTGAGAACCGCACTGACGGTTTGGGCAAGAAGCCCGCCGAGGCCAAGAAGGTTAAGAAAGTACTCATTTCTGGCCATGTAAACAAGGCCAAAACATCAGACGATAAGGACGACACCTTCTGGATGGACTCAGCCGCAGACATCCATATCACACACGACTTCTCCCTATTCGACAAGGCTACATACAAGGAGAAGCGACATGAATTCGTGGCAGTTGGGGACGGATCCCAGTATAGGATTCATGGTGTTGGTACTATCAGTATTGACCCGCTTGTTGACGGTGATTATGAGGAGCTAGATCTCGTCAATGTGCACTACGTTCCTAATATGGAGTATAATCTCCTGTCGCTAGGAACGTTGGAGCGGAATGGCTGTAAATTTCAGGCAGCCGATGGGAGAATGGATATCCTGAATATACAGGGGGAGCTTTGTTTATCTGGAACCCGCATCGGGACTGGATACTCGCTTGACTCAAGAAAATCCCTAACTGCTCTTAAGGCTAGGGCGAATCCTCTTCTTCCACCTCCTACAGTTGCCAGTCCTTTGGTCAAATCCGGATCATGGACTTAATGGCATAGGAGGCTTTGTCATTTAAACATGAATGACGTTAAAAGGCTAGCGCACTTATCAGAAGGAATAGACGCTCAGAAAGCCACATCGCTTCAGGCCCTGGAACCACCTACTGAAAGGTGTAAACCATATGTCATGGGGCACCAACACCGTGTTGTCGTTCGCGTACCTGGGCGATCCGACCGGATGAAAAGAGCCACCGATCAAGGCGAGTTGGTGCACACCGACATCGCCGGCGGTGGTCAAATTGTGCATACACCAGAGGGCAAGCGTTATATACTTATTCTACTCGATGACGCCACTGACGAACTGACTATTCACCTGCTTGCAAAGAAGTCAGATACAGCTGAAGTAATAGGCCCTTATTTCGAGTATACTAAGAATGCTGGGAGGCCCATTCAGTGCTTTAAAGGTAATAATGCTGGTGAAAACATGGGTAGGAGGATGCAGGCGTTATTCACTAAGTATGGAGTTAATTGGATTCCTACTGCTGCATACAACCCTAATCAGAATGGAGCGTCAGAACGATGCATTCGCACGTTATTTGAACGCACAAGAAGTATTCTGTTTGACTCCAAGCTTCCGAAAACCCTGTGGGGTGAAGCAATCAGGACGGTTATGTACTACCGCAACCGCAGCCCGACTAGGAGTCTCAGTGCCATGACTCCATATGAGGCGTCAACAGGCACTACGCCCTTTGTGGGACACCTTCGCATATTCGGATGTGTCGCTTACCACCACAATGAGGATCCTAACAAGAAGAAGCTCGATAATAGGGGCATTAAATACCGTTTCATGGGATATGACGGCACTAATAAATTCCGCCTATGGGACGGTAAAAAGATAATCGTTTCAGCCCATATGGTGTTCGATGAAGTCGTCGATCCCAGATAATTAGGCGAGAATAAAGAAGAGCAGTATACCTTTTTAGATGAATTGTCAGAAAATGAAGACAAAATATCGGACGATGGCCATGAGGCTGAAGAATCCTCTACCGATAAGGGTAAGATAACCCCACGTCCTATACGCAAGAAGTCGCAGAACTACGCCGCCATGAATAACCCCTGGAAGAAGGTCAGGCCCGTCAAGGGCAAAGCACATGGTGAGAGCGTCGGTGATAAAACGCAGAACATTAGGCGAGGTTTCGCTGTGCGCGTTATCAAGGCAGACGTTAATTTGATCCCTGACGTTCCTGTAACTGTCTATGAGGCTCTGAATGGCCCAGACAAACAACAATGGCTAGCGGCACTCCAAGAAGAACTCAATTCTTATGAAGTTTAACAGACTTGGGACTTAGTGCCAGTGCCTAATGGCAGGAAGGTTCTGCCAGGCCGCTGGGTCTTATCTATTAAAATAGACTCAGCTGGTAACATTGCTCGATACAAGGCGCGCTGGGTCGTGAAAGGATTCCGACAAATAGAAGGCGTTGACTTTGACGAGACGTATTCAGGAGTGCTGAAGTCACAGTCCTAGAAATTGCTGCTGGCACTTGGTGCGAAATTTAACCGAGAAATCCACCATGTTAACATTATTACCGCATTCCTGGAGGCCCTGCTCAATGACATAATTTATGTGGAGCAACCTTATGGTTTCCAGAAAGGTGACGCAGTTTGCCTGCTCAGGAAGGCCCTGTATGACCTCAAATAGGCACCCCGAGAGTGGTATACAACTCTCAGGGAATTCTTTGAAACCATCGGTTTTGTGCGGGTTGAAAAGGACCACTCAGTATTCGTTCATAAGAATGGCTCCGTGATTGGTCTCTATGTTGACGACCTACTTATTCTCACCCCGACCGTGGCACTAATGGAACAGCTGAAAGAACAGCTGAGTGCGCGTTTCCGTGTCAAGGATTTAGGCGAGATTTCGCACTATCTTGGCATGAAGATCAGACGAAGTCGTCAAAACCGCACTATTTATATGAACCAGGCCAGCTACATTAATAAAATATTAACTGAGCTTGGCATGGAGCACTACAGAAGGCAGAAGACTCCTATAGATCCGTTAATTCAACTAAGGGCAGCTGCTGACGATTACGTCGCCAGTAAAGAAGATTCAGAAGGGTTTAGGAAGCTGATTGGGTGTCTGCAATGGCTTATTACTATGACTCGCCCTGATATCGCATATACAGTCAGTATCTACAGTCGTTATTCAAAAGCACCACTTTCCACCTATGATACTGTACTTAAGAGGATTATTAGTTACCTAGCTAGAATAATTGAGCTAGGACTGCGCTATGGCCCCAAAGAAGGAACTGAAGGGCTGTTAGTAGGATTTATAGATTCGTCCTAGAGGGACTACCTAGACACTAGGCGTTCTACCTTAGGGTACGTTTATTTCCTGTGGAATGGGCCTATTAGCTGGTCAATAAAACGCCAGAAGACTGTCGCCCGGTCAACCGCAGAAGTAGAGTACGTCGGCGAGGCAAATGCTGCTGTGGAGTCAAAATTCCTGGCACCCCTACTGATGGAAATAGGATATATCTAGGAGGATATGGAGACTGTTCAGCTTATGGCTGACAACCAGGCAGCTATCAAAATGGCTACTAACCCCATTAATCACCCTGCTACTAAGCACATTGATTCTGACTACTACATCGTTCGCGAAATGGTCGCTGAGATGGGTATACTTCAGATCAACTATATACCGACTGCGGCCATGATTGCGGATGGGTTAACGAAGCCCTTAGGCCCTACAAAGTTCATGGCCTTTAGTACCATGTTGGGGCTCGCGTCGGAGTAAGTATAGGACCATGTCGTCGCCAATTTGGCGTTGCTAACGGTCAGGTAGTTAATGGGAGCGTTAGATTGCAACTACCATTCCCGGTCAGCCTGGCTTACTAAGCAGGTCTTGGCTTAGGGCTAGGGCAAGCCCCTTGAGATAATACATAGCTGGCAACTGCCATAGTTACTACTCCTTAATGAACTACATCAACACATAGAAGAACCATCCCTATGGGCGTTGCTAACGTGGGATACGTCGAGCCTTGAAAGAAGACAAAGTCTCAAGAGATAGTCTCTTTATCCAGACCAAATTCACGTCTATTCAGGGTCATGATCCAAACAATTTACCCTACGACCCCAGGTCAAGTATATCAGAGCAAGTTCACACATCAATCACATCATCGCTACGCAATCTGCGCCCTCTAGCAGAGGAATCAAGTGCTGAGTCTACGGTGCTTGACTGTCTTGTTTTCCACAGTCCACTGCCAACAATGGCTCAAACACTGGAGGCTTGGAAGACAGCCGAAACGTACGTTCCACACAAGATCAAGGCTCTGGGAATATCGAACGTCACTTCAATCATACTGGAACGACTCTACGATACTGTTACTGTCAAACCGTCTGTGGTGCAAAATCGATTCTATCCCGATACTCGCTTCGATCTCCAAGCACGCGCTTTCTGTGTGGAGAAATCCATTATCTACCAATCGTTTTGGACCCTTACAGCCAATCCGAAAGTTCTAAACAGCAAGGAGGTTGAAGCTTTGGCTGATCAAGCTGGGATCAGCGCCTCTGAAGCTATGTACTGCCTCGTCTTGGGACTAGGGAACACGACGATTCTCAATGGCACGAACACGTTAGAGCACATGGTTGGTGACCTAGAGGCTCCACGGAAAGTTTATGAGTGGGCTTCGAAGAATCCTCGGTCATGGGACTTATGTATTCGTTCGTTCAAGTCATTGATTGGCGAATGATGGTTACGAATCAAGGCTACCTGATTGATTCGATACGATGCATTACATTTGGGCAATGGCAAATTTGTAATTCACACAAAGACGCCATTGCAGTGAGCCTCGCGGGACAAGTTTTGGACTTGCTTCTCAAGTTGACGACGAACTCCTCCACAAGTGTCTATTCCACAGGCATTTACACCTAGCCCTCCTTCACGTGGGCTGCCTTTGCGCTATTATCTAGTCAGTCGTGATGAACACACTAGAGGGCTAATATTAGGCACCTAGTCCACCCAGCTGGTAACCTGTCGAAGATCTTGAACTCCCTCGGCTGGATAAACAGAGGCTCCGTTGCTTCCAAGTACGGCTTATAGTACTCTTTTGTCATTTGGTGCTCCATAAACCATTTCTTGTCTTTACTCCAATCCTCCACCCACCGGAAATGTCCTGGATTGTCCGCGTCGTGGAAGACCTCGAAGAACGTGCACTCGGGCTCCGCAGTGACAAGATCGAAGGCCGGCTTGAGCAATTGAAGGAACTTGTCGGCGTTTTCAGGGGCAACGGTGACGTCGACGTGCAGACTCATGCCATGGAAGGCATGGGAGTCCCCAACGTTCGTGGACATGGTGTGGTATTGAGATGCTGGAAGTTCAGATTAAGGATTCCAAGTCATGAATCACACAGACGAAAAGATTGAGAAGAAGGTCCTTCTGGCCAGCTTTATATAGATGCCTGTTATAATTGTATTCCTTCACTCAAAGCAAAGTCGTCTTACCCGTGCTTACACCCCCTAACTCCTGCCGAGGGCGCATGACACTATTTCCTGCCACGCAAATAGGATGATCGACGCCTAAACCACCAAAAGTGCAGTCTTTCAATAATTTATTCCTCGCCACACAGTCGGAATGAGAACTCAAGATTAGACGAGTGCTATCTTTAGGCACTAATCTAAACTTCTGGATTTTCTCGGTGTTTTCTATATGATTTGGGTGAGTGGACATAAGGAGTAACTTTTGCGCGGCAGGAATTATTGTCATGCTAACGACTACCCTAGAAATTCGTCTCCCAGGCAACAGTCTAGGAAGTTCTGGGGAGTTTTTCAGTCGCCCAAGCAGCCCGCTCTAGGGGCATCCCTAGGCGTCTTCTATGCTTCAGCCCTATAGGATGAGCAGTCAGGGACTTCGAGCAGTATGAACATATCATCCTGGACAAAATGGAAAACAACTCGCCATCGCCAAAGATGTCAGCATGACAACCGTTAGGGTCTGCAGCCCGGAGAGATCAAAAGTCCGGACTCCATTGGGGGCCAAAATTGTGCGGGGAACGGAGTCCGACGGCCTCCTATGAGGTTTCACCAAAGAACATCAATGAATCAGACAACTTCTGCTTGAAAATTGAAAGGCAGCATGCTTTCTAGTTACTACCCCAACTATCCACCAGCGCCTTAAAAGCCCCACCCCCTCCAACCCTCAAGATGTCACGACTCTGGTCCCACCCCTTGTACGCAGAAGACCAAGCCCACTCCAAAGCTATCCTCACAACCCACGTCCTCTTCCGCGGTTTCCAAACCGGCGCGATCATTGGCCCAGGCGTCGGTGCAGCACGCTATGCACTTCTGCGTCGTCGCTCCCCAGTCGCTCCGCCTTTGCTGCCCTACCTTATACGTTCGACGGGGACGGGCGCCGTGATAGGTATCGGCCTCCTTGCTATCGCGCTCGAGGCAAGGATGTGGGGAAGGGAGGAAACAGAATGGAAGGATAGGGCGTGGAGGTTGTTGGAGAATAGGGGGCAAGTGGAGGTGGATACGTGGGGTGCTGCGGGGATGACAGCAGGGGGCGCGGCGCTGGCTGCTACGAGGGGTGTGAGAGGGAAAGGGTGGAAGATGGCATTTGGAAGTTTAGGGATGGGTGGGACTGCGGGGGTGCTGGGATATATGGTGTGGAGACATGGGGTCAACGGGGGGAAGTGGCCTGAGGATGCGTGATATGCAGCTCTTGAAATTTCAATTCATGGCGTCCGGAATACCCATTTCGTCCAAAGTCGAAGATTCTATTGTGAAGCTTTGCGCTGCAAGTCTATAAGTCTACCAAGCTGTTGTACCCATTTGGTGGCGAAAGCGTCTTCTGTGAACCTCTTGCTTGAGGCTCTAGCCCGCTTTCTCATGGCCAATGTGGCTTCATCTGACATTGAAAGCGCTTTGGCGAAGCTCGCTGCATATTCGGATTCTGTGCTTGCATGGTAGCCTGGGGCGATAACATCAGCGAATGTAAATTCGTTGGAGCGGGGTTTGAGCATTTCGAAAGGAAATGAATCGGGAAACAGTGACACGTACCGGTAGCCTCCCCACCAATGTCAACCACAATGTCAGCTTTCGGCCCTCCACTATCATTCACCACACAGATCAACCCAGCGGCTTGGTATTCCACGACTCCAATCCCAAAATGCTCGTTCCACATGCCATTGACGCCAACCCAACTTCTAGACAGCCAACCGAGAACTTCGGGCCATGGCGCATCACATGCGAAGTGGATACTGTCCTCAATTCTCAGATCGTGCGCCAGTAGACGAAGACTATAAACCTTCTTGCTATCGACGTCGTCCCTCACGGATCCAACAAGGACGAGTTTTGCATCCTTGTTTTTCCATTGCGATGGATCATGTATCATCTTAGCGAATGACTTGAGGATTAGATCATGATTCTTCTCTGGTCGGAATTGAGCGACGTAGATCAAGATCTTCTCCCTTGCTTTCGCTCTTGGTCCCTCAAGGTCAATCGCCTCTTCCAGCTCCTCCACAGCCACAGGGGGAAAGACCACCTCTACCGCATGAGTCTTCCGTCGTTTCGTACGCTTCGCACCCCACAAGGACTGTATGTGCGCCTGCGTCCAGGAGGAATTCGTCATGACAACATCGACGTTGCGGCCAGACCAGCTGTATAGCCAAGCGTAAGCCTGCCAGTACATTCGTTTTGCTCGACCTCTGATGCCGTTCCCGGCTCCTGCATTGACTCCTTGCCCGGTTTCCGTGTCAAGAGAGCTGAGCATATCTGTTGAGATCGTCGGGTAGTGCACGTAAGCCCCGGTGGGTATATTGTAGTCGAAAAAGAACTTGCATAGTGCGAGTGTGAAGGAGTAGCCCATTGTGTCAATGAAGATATCAGGGACGAGAATGGAGAAAGCATCGTATGCCATTATGAGGGAGCCAATGCTTTGGCCTAAGAGAGTGAAATGTGGCCATGTCGTGCTGAGAACCCAGTGCCGGGTCCCGAGATAGAGGAAGACGACCGTTGGAGGATGTAGGTGTATGTTGAATCTTAGCTTGACTCGCTCAAGAATAGTGGATTTGGAAGCGTCGTGGTCTCCCGTATAGATGGCACATATGGCTCTCGGCCAGCGTTTCTGCGTAGCCTTGATAGCTGCCCAGAGCACTCGTTCACCTCCACCACCGGCATTACAGAATGGATGAAGAAACCCCACGACTCCTTCCCAATCATCTGGCGCTTGCCTCCCGTTGGGTGCCGTACCAGCGCGATGGTTCTCTACTTCCACCCACTCTGTATCCTCTGATTTTCGAGAAGCACTCTCTTTCTCGTGATAGTCTTCCTCTTCACGCCTGGCTTGGGCCAAGATCAAACTTGTGCGTTGCCTTGTCTTTCGAGTAAGATTCAATGCTATCAATGTGCCCATGGAAAGGCTAAGCAGCCATGGGCTTGCCAGCAAGGTGGCCAGTACCAGAAGGATGATATAGAAGATTGCCGCCATCATGATTGAAATCACGCCTTGGACCAGCTTGATGTGGGTAGGTTCAGGCGACCCATAGCTCCATCGGCATATGCCGAATAGTGGACACTTTAGCGAGTCTACGAGCGTATGAGAAGAACGTGTTTCAACCTTCACCGAAAAAAAATAGCCAGCGCCACCAGCGCTAGGGGTAAGCCCGAGGTGCGAAACACTAGTTCCGGCCAAGCAAAAAGGATGATCGACGCCTAAACTACCAAAAGTACAGACTTTCAATAATTCATCCCTCATCACACACGGGGGAACAGAAATTAAAATTAGATGGGTGCTATCTCTAGGATCCAATCTAAGTCTGTGGATTTTGGTAGACTGTTCCCATATGATTTGGGTGAGTGGGTATAAGGAGTAGGTTTTGCGTGGCCGGAATTAGTGCCAACAACCCCTCGCGGATTAACGGCCCGCTCCCGTCGCGTCGATCTGCTGATCTAACAATTCACCATTCGGTCTTTGTCATCTACTTTTACATACTGTAGATGAGTATCCGTATCGATGAAGTCATTCAGCCTTGCGAGGGCGAGCACCAGGTCCAACGTGTGTCATTTTCCACGTCAAAATCCAGCCAGGTCCAGCACAGCATTACAATTGAGCGCTTGGGGGTTCCATGCTACCCCACGGCGCCCATTGCTCGACGAATGCTTGATCCAGACTCGTACGATAATCATTGGGCTTCACGATCTCACCGGACTCCCTTGGGCAGCCTCAATTCCCCTCACAGGTCTCGCTCTTGGGGTTTTAGTCCGGCTCCCCATAAGTCTCTATATTGAGTCAATTATGATGCGTCAGAATGAACTAGTCCCTCATGTGGCCAAATATCAACTTGACTTGCAGAAGAAGATTATGCAAGACAAAAAAAATACGGGCAAGGATGCAAGATACAAAGCTTGGCTTGTTCACAAGGATTTAATGGCCTATTATAAACAACTCAGTAAAGAAAAACGCATACAGCACTGGAGGACGTGGGTCATATTACTTAAGTTTCCCATTTGGTTGATGGTCATGGACTGTCTTCGAAGTATGACTGGTACACAAGAAGGATTTCTGGCACTAATACGACGATCGTTTTCCGGCCGGCAAGGGCTTGAGCAGACACTGAACGATTCCGTGGTGCACCTTGAGCCTTCATTCGCAACCGAGGGGGCTCTTTGGTTTCCCAATCTCAGTCTACCTGATCCGTCTCTAATACTACCATTCGTAGCGTCTGGTAGCATTTTTGCTGTATCATACTCTGGAATTGGGTACATTCGCTGGAGAGGCATCTTTGGGTATAGATCCCCGTATGCTGCGAGACTCAATGTATGGGGGGATCGAATTCGCAATTTTATGACTCTTGCGGTTGGTCCGGCGACCCTCCAATTCCCCAGCGCCATGCTTCTTTTTTGGATCTCAAGCAACTTGAGTGTTGTTGCCATCGGATACATCCATAGGTGGTACAGGCCTAATCCATCCAAAGCAGCCATTGGGCCTAAGAAATCGGACGCTAAAAAACAACAATATCGTGGTCCAACAATGCAGGATTTGCGAGCTCATCGGAAGGGGAAAAAGTAGCGGGTCATGCGGGAATCCGCGCGGACTATGTCCCAATTATCACCCATCAGGGGCGGCGGCCTTCGCCCAAACAGCACAAATCGCCCAGATTGCCACATTCGAAGAGCTCGAAGCCAAAAGACAAGCTCCTTACTTTACCCACGACTGATGAAAGTTGGCTTTAAAGCGCATACTACCTCTCGGAGCCATTGTGCGCTCTGTGAAGGGTGTCTGATGTACATTGCAGATTCTCCAAATATGGACGCCTAGCACCTGGAATGGCGCATTGCCATCCGGCAGTCCAGTCAGAAATTGAGGTTCGGAATCTAGCCTGTCGGGGATGGAGGACAATGTCATCACAGTGACGCCGACTCTCAAAAGAACCCCATGAAAAATGGCGGGTGGCGAGTATCAAGCTAGCAGACTTGATGTCAGAACAAGTGGTATTCGTGGACACCAGTGCAAGCAGCCAGGCACAAAACCCTCTCGTTCGAGCAGCAGCTTGGCGTTCAAGCTCAGTAGAGAGCTCGCAATTACCTAATCGCGACTTGTCTTGAGCGCCGAAAGACAGATCGTTCGCGCTTTTGCATCTGTGTGCTGTGGTTTTCGAATTGTGTGACCCTCTCGAATGGCACTTCTTTTGACAGCTTCTCTATTTGTCAGTCATACCGCGTCCTGACGGCCAGCCTCTGGGGATTGAAGATATGAGAGATTTGGAATGAAGAGGCTAGCGACAATGATCTGAAGGAAGCCGTATGTAGGAAGCTTCTAGGCTCCAGACCTAGGAACTGATAGTTTAAATTCTTCGAAGCTTGCATAAGGTGTAGTGACATTCGTGAACGCCGGACGCTCTATTATGCCATCAATAATGGGTATATCCAGCGCTTGCGATTCAATATAAGCCGCCCAATGCTTTTGGGATAAATGCAAGACACATGAGAGCCGTGACTCATAGCTTCGCTTTCACACCAAGCCCTGGCGCGCTGGCTTCGTGGTTCAGCACCACGTTTCCGCTCTTATCTCCTTCTCCAAAGAAAATGACTTCGACTGTAAGGTCGTCCCTAGTAGCCCATTAGTACTCTCTACTGCCGAATTGTATGCATGACCGCTCACCTATATCTCCTCGAATAGGGACTGACAAGCGTCAAAAGCCCACAAACCATATCGCGATCCCTCCCACCCAAGGCGTTCCTGACCAAATGCGTTGCCACGTTCTTATCTTCTGTGACGAATCTTTGATCGGTTCCCTTGATATGCCACTGCTGCTGCCTTATCGGCGCTCTCTGCCCATCCACAGCCTCTGACGCATGCTTCTCCACTGGAAGGCCCTGGTTGGCGGTGCTGAAGAATGATTTCGCCCACGAGGCGGCGCTGTTTTCACTGCCTGCAGATTTTGGCTGGGCTTCGAGCCATTGCCCGACAAGCCCGACCACTTCTTCATTCGTCAGCATCTCCCAAAGCCCATCCGTGGCGAGCACTACGAAGTCGCCTCCCTCAGGTTCGACTTTTGTGGTAGTAATGATGGGCTCAGCAGTAACGTATGGCGGGGTCTTGAGCAATGGAACAGGGGTCTTGCCGTAGAAGAGATGCTTCAAGCGCTCCTGTATCTCCCTGGTCCACTTGTAGCTAGCGTCACCAAACGCACGACTAGGCTCCAATGAACCTAGTATTCGGCCTCTATGTACCACATAGTCTTCTCCTGGGTGTTCTGCCCGCAGCCGAGCCATCTCGGAGGGAGTGCCACCTGTTTGATCTTCGCTCAGGGGCGTAGCGTTCCACTTCCCCGTAGCTGGACTTTTTCGGCCTAGAACAGCGCGCGAGTCACCGGTTACTGCGACGCGGAAGAGCTTGGAGGAGCTGTCATAGAAAGACAGGAGGGCGCAGGAACCCGAGAGAGCGGGTGCCAGTATTTGGGCCGCAGCTGCTTTTTGTTTTGTATTCTTCATGACCTGGTCAACAGAAGCATTGACGATCTCGTGGTCGAGAGTAACGAAGCCTCGTTTTATCGCGGCGTCAATCGATTGAGGGGACGGCAGCTTGATTAAAGGATCAGTAAGGGCGGACTTGTAGGTGCTGTTCAGCTCGCGGGCGACATAAGAGATGAGGGTCTGCCGAAGTTTGGCAGACGTTGTCCACCCAGAATGCCCGTCAAAAACACCCCAGAACATCCAGTCGCTGCTTGAGGCGTCATCTGGTGGCGTTGTGACGGATAGTGGGACTTCGACGATCTTCTCCGAGTGGTCATCTTCGATGGGATTGTTACTGGGCATTTGCACCAAATCATAGCGAACAACGCCTTGTCCTCTGCCAACCATATATGATTCTTCTGATTTCCGTAGCTTTTGAGTCGCTTGCTCTGGTGTGAGCATCTCTGACCGATTGAGGCCTTCGTCTTCAGCTTGCTTGGTCAAAGGTGACTCCTCCAGCTCCTCCACGAAGAATTTGTCCCCATGAACCAGTAGTGCTTTCTTTGTAGGGTCGGCTGAGGTATCTGCTAGAGGGTTATTGGACGGGGACTGTGTCTGAGCAGGTAGAGATTCTGATGCCGAAGCTAGAGTAGAATACTGAGGCGCTGAGAAGCCTGACCCAGAAGTCGTCACGCTGGTGCCGTTTACCAATGCCCGTGGCTCCGGGCTTCTCTGATAGTACCACACTCCAGATGCGAGAACGGATACGAGGGCAGCAACAGAGAAATTGCGGAAGTACATTGAGGATCTTATGATTTGGCTTGGAGGCTCTCTCCGGTTTACAGTGGAAGCTGACCGTATGTCCAGAACATGATTTACTGAGGACCTGGGGAATGTGCGTGTGACGAGGACTTTTCGAAACGAAGTGCGTCGAGCAGAGCGGAGGACTTGGACAGCTGCTCGACGCATTGGGAGAAGCCTGGTGGCAAGGTCAATATTTGGTCCCCTCGAAGAAGGTGCTTGAAGAGAAAGGTAGGCCCAGTAGGCACAAGGGATCACCGCTCCGACCACGAACGCCAAGCTTTGCGGCTAGATCCGCTTCAGCCCTATTACCTGTGTATAAAAACGGTTAACCTCGTCATTGACAAATACCCTCTGTCGTTCAACACTTCCCTTTCTGCTCCATTCTTGTTCCCATAGCTTCAGCATCCTCTACGGAAAGTATCATTGTCTTTTATAGTCATACTATATCCACAAAGGCTTCTCTTCGTGATTTCAGAGTGTACCCAGCTCCACAGTAGGAGTCTGCATCTGGAACTTGAAGTCCAATCCTGGATACAGATTAGAATAATCGCCCGTCTTGTTTTTTTTAATTCAACATCATGTCTTCCAGAGCTCTTCGCAAGATGCAGAGGGAGCAGGAGCTCCAGAAGCAGGAAGTACGAGAGTATGAGTTGGAAGAGGAAGAGGAAGAGGAAGTATCCGCCGCAAAACCTCTAAACGCGTTTGAAATGCTTAACCAGGCCGAAGAAGACGAAGAGACCGAGTCTGATGTAGAGCCCGCCGGGCTGGGAAAGACTGCATATGTTAAACCAATGGAATCGGAACAGGATGATACGCCTGCTTCAACAGAGAAGCCTAAGGCGAAGTCGAAATCAAAGAAGAAGAAGATCAAGAAGAGAGCCAAAGAAGCCAGTACCGGCGAGGCCTCAGCAAGACCAAAGGCTACTAGTAAAGGGCCTGCCCTCGATGAGATTGACCTCGCGTTGAAATTGCTATCGACGAAGACCAAAGATGATCCTTCTACAACCGCGAGGGTTCAAATTGACGAAGCTAATCTGCAAATGTATCGATTACTAGCTGTTGAGTCAAAGCATCTGAATGCCCTCAACGAAATGAAAAGGCTGTTCGGAAACGTGGTTATGGAGAACGAAGATGAGGCTGCCGGTGGCCCAAGGCGACGAGGCAGGGGTCCCCAGCAAATAGACTTGGGCGGTGCATTAGCTGGACGTAACAGTCCTGCGTCGCGAGGTCAAGGCCTAGCAGGGCTAGCTCTGCGGAGGAATCCATTCATTGTAGGAAAAGAGGAATGGCCCAAAGCACCAAGCGGAGGCCTTGGAATGGAGCTGGTCGAGAAGATGGAAGATGGCACTGTGGAATATCGATTCGTCCACAACACAATCTATCAAGATGTACAACAGCAATTCGAAACATGCGTTGCGTCCATGGATCCCCAAAGGATGATCTCTTTGCTTCAATACAATCCTTACCACATATCAACTTTGCTTCAAGTCTCCGAGATTGCAAAGCAGCAGGGTGATCACTCCGTATCGGGAGATCTTCTTGAACGAGCATTGTTCTCTTTCGGTCGATCAGTACACTCGTCTTTTACCACAGCACTCGCTGAAGGCAAAGCACGCCTGGACTTCCGGCGGCCAGAGAACCGTGAATTTTGGCTCGCGGCATGGCGTTACACCTCAAACCTCGGCCAGCGAGGAACGTGGCGGACGGCTTACGAGTGGGCAAGGCTGATCCTGAGCCTTGACCCGGAAGGCGACCCCTACTGCATGGTCCTCATTCTGGATCAGCTGGCACTTCGAGGGGGGCAATCCGAACATTTCCTTCAGATGACCAAGTGCCCTTTCTTCAACGAATACTTATGGAAGGACTGCCCAAATATACGCATATCGTCCGCTCTTGCAAAGTACAAGCTCAAGCAGCCTCAAGCGTCTCGAGCATCACTCAGCAAATGCATTAACGACTATCCGTGGATATTCGCGCGTCTCTTTCAAGCACTAGGTATCAACCACATACCGAAATCCATATGGGGCAAATCAACACAGTCAGAGCGAGATAAGTTTGATTGCGAGGTCTACGTCCACAACGCAAAGGATCTGTGGAATACGCCTGAGGCGATATCATTCCTCGTTGAGGTTGCAGAGTCTTTGGATGCAACAACGGGACAGATATCATCCAGAGACGATGTGACACTTGACGAAGCTCGTCATATTCTCCTCTCTGGCATTCCAAGTCTCGTCAATCTTATTCCTCGAGAGTACACCGCAATGGCTACTTCAGCGTCCGACCCTCTTCCTCCGCCCAACAACTTATCATCATATAGTGCAGCTCCAGCAACAGACGCCCATCTAGTGTACGAGCCTGCGTTTGTAACCCCCAATGACACAGACACCGATACCCAACCAGAAGTGGGGACGCCAAACCCGCGATCCCCAGAAGACAATCAGCAAGAAGTGAGTGAGGCCCAAGAATTGACTGGCATTCAAGGGTTCTTCCGCCGCCTGATTCCCTGGGTGGGATCGGGCCAACCTGCCCCAAATATTCAGGTTGACGAGATTGAGCGTAGAGCGGCGGAGATGGGGATTCCGCCAGAAGCCATCGCTGGACGAGGTGCGCGCTTGATAGAATTGACGGAAGCGATGAGGAGGCGAGATCAAGAAAATGATCCTAGTGGAAGCCCTTTGCCCGAAGAGGCGGCTCCTGCTGATGACAGAACATCGCCCCCGTCCGGTGCGAATGAAGAAGAGGGCAGCCAGCACGGCGTGCAAGGTCCCCACGGTCCAAGTTTAGTACCACGAGTGCAGGAACCCTACGACGATGACCGCAATCAGCGTTGGCTAGCCGGTCAGGGTATGCTACGCCTGCGCGACTTTGCCCTCCAACATGGCACGGATGAGGCTTCCTGGACAGAGAACAGCGGCCAAGAGATAGTCACTGAATATGCACGACGAGTATTGCAGCTTCGGCAACAACGCACACGAAGCTTCATTTTGGATTATACCTTGAGGCAAGGCACTAGCCAGGATGTAAAAGATTTAGTGAACAGAGAGATCGAGAGAGCGCGAAATAGGAATTGAAGATGCAGAATGAACCCCTCACAGCCGAAATTCCATTCATGCCTACTAAGAAAAAACGATCATATTGTGCTTGCATCATTAGCATGAATGTGCACGTGCGCAATGCTTGGAGATCCCCAATCTTCTCCCTACATCCGATTCACAATTGTGAATAGATGCTCCAGCGTCTTTACTGACTCTCTTCTGACTCATCAAACGAAAATATTGGCCAAAACTTTGTTTAGTGCTACTCAAAAGAAAATTTAAGATGTGCCTGCCCTCACTGTTTTCCACATCGGTGGTAAGTCGTCGCTTCGTTCGTTGTTGCCGACAGCCAGCTGCCTTGTTCATCTTTCCATATCTTTGCACTATGGTCTCGGGTCTTGGCATCGCAGCGGGTATCGCAGGCCTGATCTCTCTCACAGGAAGACTTATCGTTCTGGGATACAGTCTTCGAGGCATGTCGCGACGATGTCATGCCCTTCTGCATGGAATATCTACTTTGCACGGTGTTCTCATCCGCGTCAAAACCGAGTACGAGAAGAATCTTCGGCTGATCAACAGTCGTGCGCTGGGCTCTTTGGAGCTGGACCTCAATAATGGGCTTCTGAGCAAAAATTTGAGCGACTGTAGGTACACATGCGAAGAATTTTGAAAGATGCTTAGAGCCATTCCGAAGAGCAAGATTCGTGCGATAATGGGCTACGTTGAGGATAGCACGGTGAAGGAGCTGGGACATAGATTGGAGATGAACAAGACCACTTTAGTACTCCTATTGGCTAGCGTCACGTAAGTTACCCCATGGCATGCGTGAAGTACTACTGAACATCTACGCAGCGAAGAGCCCGAGCGGTTCCAAGCCGTACCTTAGATTATCGCAATTACTGAGACCTTTCTCCCTCCATATACAGCGATCCCTACGACACCGAGAACGTCTTCTGGCTCAGATAAAGTAGGCCTTGCGATGGCAGGTGGTGGAACACTTGCGTTCGCTGCGTCGTTAGCGCTTTGTCTGAATTCTGTTACGAGATGGTTTGGCGTCGGAGGTTATTAGTCTCGGGTATAATTGCGGGTGCTGGAGGGGATATCCTGACGGAAAAGAACCAGCAAGAGGCCTAGGATTCGCTATCCAGGCAGTGAGGACAGGACCTCCGAGACGAGTATGTTGAACAGAAGAAAGAGGAGTTCGGGGGTGTAAAACTTCTGATGCATGTTGTGTGAACACAATTGTGTGGAGATATAGGGGTCTGGAGAGGCTGGGGAGGCTGGCAAGGCTAGTTTAGGATTATGAGGTGGAACTCACGCGCGAATTGCCTAATGCGGTAATTGAAGATGAAGTGAAACCAGATATAGACATGGACAATGGCAAGACAACTTAGTTTCGAATTTTGCCTGCCACAACACCTCCTTCGTCCTTCTATTCTTCTGCCTTCCTTCCCTCTCAACACCATCATTGTACTATATCATCAATTCCTTTTTACTTCTGCTGGTCGGAAGTGTTGATAGTAGATCTACAACACATAATCCTACGACACATCTTTTGTTCGGGCAGGACCCTTAACACCGTCATAATGCCGCGCCCATCGGCATTAATCCTCACTCCTACGTCTATCGAGCGATCCCTTTATTCAATGGCCCCGTCTCAGCGAGCAAGGCTAGAATGTTTCTACTGCTGCAAGAAGTCAGCGCAGATACGCTATCCAGGAATCAAGAGGTGGAAGTGTGAGAGGTGCGACGCGGTGAACCACCTTGACGAGGTAGGTCTCGAGAGCATGTTCCTTACAATACTAGCTGAACATATGCAATGCAGAATGGCGAAATCTCGGACCCTCCGTCCGCTAGCACAGTCCGAATCGAGCGTTATGCAGAATCGATAGCCAGACCTTCATCTCCTTTGTTCGACGTACCTGCAGGCTCGGCCTTCTGCGTAACATGCGTCAAGAATCAACACCTTTATAATGAGTCGCTGGCAGCCTACTTCCCTTCAGAAGATGCGCCGGACTTCGAAGAATATGAAAAAGCATTGCCCGCCTTCAAGAAAGGTCTCGAAGAGCGTTACCCACAGATTTGCGAGGACTGCGAGCCGGGGGCTTTGGTGTGGCTGCGAAATACGAATTATCAAGCGAAGGCCGACAACGTCAGGCGAATCATGGATAAAACGAGACCTGGGCATTTCTCATATCAACCAGATTGGAAGAATCTAGTCGTCTGGCTTGGAGGCTGGATCTGGTTTGTGAGTTGGTTGGGCCAAATCTCCTGGGACGTTGTGAGCCTCATGACATCCGAGACAGGACCTGGGGGTCTTGTCGGTGAAGACTACAAGAATTCAATTCTGTCAGCTGCGACACATCTCTGGCAAGCTATGGGACTCTCAGGTATGGTGTTATATTCTCCTGAGCCCATGGATTTGGTGGCTCAGTACGCCTTGGTGCTTGGCCTGTTGTCCTTCTGGTGGAACCCAAGACTCCAGCTTCACCTCGAGGTAAAGCGGGGGCGTATAGTGGGACAATGGGAATTCTATAAGCTGCAAGCCACATCCTTTGCCATTAGATGCGCTTCTTGGGCGTACCTTGCCTCGCCTAATACATACCCGGAATCAAGGACAATCGACACCATACACTACTGTATGCTCTTTTTTGGTGCATTGGTGAGTTTTTTCCGTCTTCTTTCTGATTTCATCGGCTGAATTTTCACTTTAGTTCACATACATATCATTTCGGCATGTTCACATCGACTACACCCCTCGTGTACTCTTTCAAGACTTGACCCCTGAGCGTCTGGTAACGCAAAGGGCCCAGCCAGGGCAAAATGGGGTCGCACAAGGCAATCCTAGCAACCCCAGGGGCTTTTCAATCAACGATTTTGCCCCACAGACACAAGCACCGATTCCGGCTCCCGCCCCTTACCGGCCTCTTACACCGCCCACCGACGACGATGGGGACTCAACTATGGACTGGACTCCGTCTCAAACCCCTCTACCGCCAGCTCCCTTGTATCGCCCCATCAGGCCGATGGATCAACACTCTCAACTTGATCCTTTCCACGGCCACCTCCCTGCAAACGTCGTGAGCCCTGCTCACAGACTTCATAATCCCCCGAATAAGCCCACATTCCGCTCTGTTTCTGCAATAAAGAAGCAGATGAAATATCCGAGAAATCCAGCAGACTGGGGTATGCAGGCAAACGTCTCCGACACATCAGAAGTACCGTCGCTAGGCATCGCCGACTTGTCTCCCATGAAATTCGAAGACCCGAAATTCTTTCCCCAATCTGATCCTCGCGAAGAGACTGGTCTGGAGAACCTGTTCAGCAATATCTTCTCCATCGCGGAGGAGCCTGCGGAGGTCCGAGCAGCCCAGCAGCTTCGAGCACAGAGCCCACGACGTCCGGCTCGCACTTCGTTCATCTCCAAGTGGTTCTTCTCATTGGTCGTCGTCATCTTCGTGGCTGTGGGATACAAATTCCACCCCTTACGAAATACTTTGGCGACTCCGTGGATCCGTAACTTTCTTGCCTTGGACGGTTAGGTAGCTTGATGAGGATGGCTCTCATTGAGTTCATCTCCACCGCATGGTGTCTCTATCACTGATCCTTATTCTGCTCACGACCTGAACGAGATCCTTCAATCCCTTCAAATGGCGTTGGCAAATATCAGGTTGCGGGAACTTTGTGCCTTGTAAGGGCCTATTATCTTTCGATGCGTAAATGATGGGTTCTCTTATGATGGGTTCTCTTATGATGCGTTCTCTTACGATGCGTTCTCTTATGATGGACACTCTAGTATGGGACACTGTGTTTCTACTGTGCTATGCATAGCGAGGTATGTTCGGGAGCATTGTATGAAAAGCATAGTATAGCATAGCACTGGAGTTACCGAGTCATTCACATCAATTTCTAACTTGTCCGCTACTCTATCTCTTATGTCTTTCTCAGGCTTTAACCTATTTAATTCCAACCTCACTTACCCATAGAACCGTTTTCTTCCGCACAATTTTTGTCTTCCCAGCTTCGTTTCTCAACAACCCCATATACGGAGTACTGGAGTGGCAAGATACCATAAGACAACTTCCATGCCATCAACAAAACGCCAGCGCCCGAACACAAATGCCGACTCAGCAGCAGCTCCATTCTCACGCATACCAAATGCGCCGCCTACAAACCACCAATATAGAGTCAAATTACAGAGCATCCTAGACACTTTCAATGAACAAACCCTACGGGAAACGCTTTTTACTACAGCACTGAAACATGAAAATGTCTTTAGTCTGTTGACTAACTGTTACACTGACACGATATGCCGGCAAAGCACCAGAATCATCAATTTCGATCACAACAGCGACAGCGTATGGCATGAGCTACTGCAAGGTCGAGGCCTGACCGGCTCAAGACAATATGACTTGGGTGGCGATGTTGTTGCCTCCATAGCTGGCACCACCACAAAGATTTTAGAGCGGACGCCAGCTCATGCTTCTTTCGAGACCAAAAAGAGCGCGCTAGAGACATTGAGGAAAATGGGCAAAAGCATTGCACTGGGAGGGATAAGATACCTTGGGTTCCGAGGTTACCAATTATCTGTATACCGAAGGGGAGCCTTTAGAGAAGGCTGTGAAAGGAATCGTTGCTGGCATGAGCGAAGATGGAAAGACCAAGATGCGCGATAATAGGGAGTGGGTCCAGAAGGTAAACGAGCTGGTGGAGCTTGAAAAGGATCATGATCAGTACGAGACATTGGATGAGATGCTGAGGATGCTTGGCCAGGAAGTCAGCGACGACGACGAGGAAAGCGAGGAGGACGGGGAAAGCGAAGAAAGCGAAGAAAGCGAAGAAGGCGAAGAGCCTGGATACTCGGGCTATCAGGGCTCGCGGAACATACCAATTAAAGCTCAGAAAGCTAGGGTACCACGCCGCAATATGTGTTGAAGCTGTGGATGTGGAAACGAGAGCTGCTCTTCATGTTGGGTTGATTAGCGGGCAAGGTGTTAATATACATGGCAGTCTTGAATGCTAGCGCAGGCGACTCGAGCAGTCTATTGCGTTTGATGCCCAAAATATATCACCTCTTTGCTCTCATGTTCTGTGAGTGACTAACGGCCTCGCAGCGGTCGCTTATTTGGTACTAAGCCTGTTACTACTTCAGGCAACTAAAGTAGTTCGTGGAAAATAGTGGGAAGGATGAAGCGAGCAGCGTTCTATAAATATCTACAAGGCTATTCCATGCTTTGTAGTAAAGCTAACAACATTATGCAACCACTTCGATACCTAGTGATCGAATTTTGCCGTCCGTATTGGTACGACATGCTGCCCCTGGTCCGCTGTCCGCTTACGCGACCAAGTGTTACGTGGGCAGGCACCCCAATTGTATCAGACATGTTTTGGACTCAACGGCTTTCCATTGTCTTGGTCATTGAAAAAGTCTGTACTCATCAAGTATCAAGTGATGATTAATCTTTTCCGTCCAGAACAAACACTATTATTATTGGCCCACATAACACACCTCCCATTTTCCCACCTATGACGCTTGACCTCAATGCGCTCCCAAATTGTAAGAAACAGGCTCCGCAGCAACTCCACTACCCTATTGAATTCAGTCCCCCCACCCTCTACTTCAGAGGACTACTCTACTACACTTGCGAACATCGCAGCTCGGATTCTCTACCGCTCCCCTCTTCCCTCGAAGGATGACCTCCCAGTCTTCATCCTCAACGCGGCCAGCTTCCCAGACGCTAGGACTACAGACTACGATGCCCTGTTACCCTACGTGTTAGCAAGACTTCCAGATGATGAGGAGCTCATCGGTAGCCATGGTTACGAGGTCGTGTTCTTTGCCGGCGGTGGAGGTGGGAATGAAGCCATGCAATCGAAGAAGGCTCGGCCAGGCTGGGGCTGGTTCTTGCAGGCTTATCATGTCTTGACAAGAGCAACAAGGAAGAGGTTGCAGAAGCTATATTTTGTACACGAGAAGGGTTGGATTAGGGTGCTGGTAGAGATGTTCGCTACGGTAGTGAGCCCGAAATTCAGGAAGAAGATTGTGCATGGTGAGGCTCCATTTCCATGTTAAGGAGTGTACAGAAAGAAGATTAGCTGACCGTTTACCCCAATAGTCTCTACAATGAGCGGACTGGCCTTACACATCCCTATCGAGAATTTGCTCATTCCTCCATCCGCCTACCTGACCGATAGGACAAAGTCGTCTGACATCCACGCTCCGTATGTGAGCGGACGAAGAGCGTTCGCTGTCAAGCAACCTCTCCCTACATCGACCGATGGTTCGGTCCGATTAACAAGGGTGCTACGAGAAGCCACTAGCTTTGTCCTGATGGATGAGAATATCAAGCAGGAGGGCATATTCCGAGTCAGCGCTCGAGCTCAATCGGTTGAGGTCCTCAGAGAGTCGTACGACAGAGGGCAGAAGTTCATTGTTTGGAAAGAAGTTAGTGCTGTCTTAGCCTCAAGCGATTGGAAAGAAGGGACAGGACAAGTCTGGGTGGAGGACGTCGATCAGGCCGAGGGGTATGAGTTGCACGCTGCAGCAGCTCTCATCAAATTATGGTATAAGGAGTTGAAAGAGCCAATATTCCCACCAACATGTTATCAAGTGCTGGACAAGTTCTACAACGATCCCGAGGTTCCCCTGGAAGTCTCGCAGCTACTAGCAATGCTGTCAATGGACGACGAGTGGACGCCTATCAGCAACAAGACATCGAGGCAGATATTGACGATGCATCTCCTGCCTTTATTATCGAGGGTGTCGGAATTCCAAGATTGGAACCACATGTGGCCAGACAATCTGGCAGTCTGCTTTGCCCCGAGCCTTCTGCATGGACCAGATCCCCTTGAAGACCTTAAACTTTCGACCACCGTCCGTCGAATCCTTGTCGCCATGATCGAGCATTGGAAGGACCTGGAGCCGCTACTTGACACATCATTTGAGAAGTTTGAGAACTCACTGCGTATGCCAGAAGCTATCGAAGACCGAGAGGATCCCCTGGAAGAATCGACGACAGAAACGTGGTCGGCAGTAGAGGCACAAGTCTCCGGTATCACCCTGATGGACAACGAGGACAGTGACGACGACATCGAGGGTAGTCTCCCGCCTCTCCCTCCTCGGCCACGAGCAGCGACGTCAGTTTACAGCCCACCTCGCGCAACTAGTCCCATCGACACCGGTTCGCCCGATGGCATTAGCCCTATCGACGCCGGGCCATTCAGCAGGACGGCTTCTGCCGATGTCACCTCTCCTGATGGTATGAGTCCAATCCGAAGAAAGCCTGCACCAGCCTTGCTGCCGCTTCCGCGGTATTCGACAATCATTAACGACAGGCCAGCTGCTCTGCAAGGGATACAGTACTATAATACTGTAGCTCCTGAAGAGGATGCATATGCAGGTACAGATGATATGAACGGTCTACCTATGTACCAAGAAGGTGTGCCTATATATGGGGAATTGAATCGGAATCCACCGTCGCCTCCGACCACAGGAGAGTCGTCCATTCAGCGCAAACCGTTGCCAAAGACCGCATCGGGGACGTGAAAGCCACACAGCGACGAGATCTCGGACTATCACGAGATAGTAGCAATTTGAGAGCCCATAGTGACGCCTCCGACGCTTCCTACAGGGTTTCGAAACCTTGCATACTGTCCTTGCAAAGTGCCCGCGACGTTCCTATTCTCTGAACCATCGCTGAATATAGTACAACGCACGCCCGTCCTCTGGACGCTGAGAAACGAAGGGGCCGCAACTACCTTGTAATGGTTGCTTCGAGTACATGATTGGAGGATTAAGGCGGTATAGGATAATACTTTCCAAAGGGTTGAGAATAGGGACTGATTAAGGCACTTAGAAAAGACAGAGCAAATGATAGAGGAGTGGACTGGATAGATACCCCTGGTAGAAATGAAGGAAGTCACAAATGATTCAGCTATTGTTTCCACGCGCTCACTCCATCTCACCCACCAATCTTGAGCGAGCGATATACCGTGCCACAATTGCGAAAACGATCGCAAATTCATCTGTCCTCATGTATTCTATATATCTTTTTTGAATCAAAGGGCTGGCTTCAAGAGTAAAAGTTCTACAAAAACATCCAGATACTGATACAGACGGAAGGTTTCCTAAAATCAAACCGTAAATTACTTTCCTCAAACCGAGATAAGAATAGTGGATACATATCTCAGCAAGAGATTTCCTTTCCATGTAAACGAAAGCGACGAGACAATTCACCCTGAAGATAATCCGAAGCATTTACTCATCTCATAGTAATGACATATAATACCAAGCAACACCCCACTCCAAGTGAAACAGTAAGCACGAGATAAGCAAATGATCATGAACAAAGATGAGGCTAAGCAAATTTTCATTAGGGGTATCGATACTTCTTCTAGAATATGTACAACTCTTCCAAAAAGGGAGAAAGATCATCTGCTACGATGAACAGATTTCTCGCTCGCTGCCCAGTGCATCATCGTCTTACGGACAGTGGATTCCATATAAGAGTCGATGAATCTCGACACGAGGAGGTTCGATAGATGGGCGGAGTGCAAGCTACTCGGCAGGTTCTGTACAGCCCAGTCAATTCTGCTGATCCCACCCTGCCGTCTTGGCCTTGTGGTGAGATAGGTTTGTGAGAGGGTAGGGAGGGCACAGTATCTGTGGCTGTGCTGTGTGGCAAGAGGGAATTGGAAATGAATCAAGGATTCCCGTATTGGAAAATTGCATCCAAGATCACCTCCACAAAAGATGCTCTTCAAAATAGGTCAGCATTACAGCTCATTAGTCGTCAATGCGGATCGCTTTCAATCCGCCTTCCAATGGGTAGTGAGTCCACCGTCGAGATCTTCTTTGCCGAGGTAGAGCTCCAAGGCATACATTGCCATGGTAGCTGCAACATTGATCCATCTCCAAAGGTTGCCTCCAGCATCTCCACCTTGGCTGGTCCACCAATCGCCATCGCCTCCGTCACCACTCGTTGAAGCAAAATGCTGCATTAAGAGGCTGGTGTAGACGGCAATCAGGATGCTGGGGCTGAACCAGCTTAGCAGGCCAAGTATTTGGCCTGCTCCGTCCGAGTCTTCGAGGGATGCTTCTTGAGACAGTGCTCGCGCTCCCGATTCGCGGACTGCGGGAATGATGCGGGTCGAGGCGTAGAGGACGAACAGGCGGTAGGCGAGTGAGATGATGACAGAGGGCGTGATAGTGCTTAAAGCAGCGATGATGAAGTTAAAAGCTGCGTGTATCGCAGAGGGGAGGACCGAGAGAGCCTGGAGGAGGGTCGTGTAGGATGCCATGATTATAGGTGGGAAAGGGGGAAAGTCCGCAGTCTGAGCGGGAGGAGGAAGTGGCTCGACTGGGTTTGTAGGTTGGTAGTCGGTGAATATCTGGTAAAGGCATAGGACGATGTAGGCGAATAGGAGTGAGCTTTCCACAGGGTTTCCTTTTCCACTTCCAATGCCCCAAGCGCAGAGGAAGACTGCACACGTGATAGTGATTCCAATCAGAGTGGCATCGACGTTGCCAATTTCTGGGAACCGGGTGACTCTCCAGAGGAAGTAGACTGAGCTCGAGATTACTGAAGCAGACATGACGAGCAGTCCAATCTAGAGAGTCGATCAGTATATGCCTGACACAGTATGGGGACAACCTTACCATCCAGCTATCACTTCTTCGATTCACAAGCCATCGTGTAATCTGACCAGCACATTGAATGACCAAGAGACTGCAGAAGCCTTCGGACAGCTGGAACACTGGTGTAGACCATCTCAGCATCTTGTCCCAGCTTCCCACGGTCACCGTCTCTGCCAAGCCATCAGGGCCAAGAACCCATTCCCACACTGAGGCATCGTGTGCCCTCTTCCCACTGAACGTCCTTTCCACCCAGCTACTATTATCGACGGGCTCGACTGAAAATCGATTGAGGGACCATATCAGGAGCGAGGGAAGCACCGCCCATTGTGTCCACGTGAGGATCTGAATGAGAGTCCATCGGAATCGAGATCTGTCTGGTGTCGCTATTCGTAGGACTGAGTATCCAAAGTAGAAGCTGGCCAGGGCTAGAGAGAAGGCAAGGCCACACGCTCTTCCACCGACGTCAAACGATAGGGGGATCTGTAGCACAAAGTCAGTCAAAGTTGAGTCTTGGGCAAGTCAGGTGAGTCGTACAGAAAGTATTATCGAGGTCAGAAAGACCACAGATGAGAAAACTCGAAGGATCCACATGAGCGCTGACAGCGCCGACGGCGCACTGCGTTTGCTTTTCTAGCGATGCTGCTGAATTTTGATCAAGGTGTTGAGTTCGCGATCCGCTTGAGGTTGAGGGGATCCAGGGCCTTTTCTTGCGCTTGAAGGCCAACGGTGGTTCATATAGCTGTGGTATCGGCATACGTGTGGAAAGTTCTTGACGACGGAGGTGACGTCGAAAAAGTGCTGTTACCTGCTCTCTAGTGTCATGGTGCCTGTGTCGAGCCTGTTTTTGTAAGATGTGTTAGATTGTTCCAGGCATTAGAAGATCTACTGGCTCTGATGTCGCGTGTCTGCCTCTGCCTCTAATTTTGCAAGCCAAGACACAGGGGTACTTCCGCGATAAGGTGGAGACGTCCCGGGGGGCTTGTAAAATGCACCCGGAAAGGCAGCAAAAGACTTCAATGCGAGCAGGTCGCGCAGGTAACGGAAAGATCGATTTCTTGGAATAGTTTCAACATGTAATTTGGAGAAAGTCACACGCCTGCCTCATTGTCAAAGCGCGTCCTCGAGTCTTTATCCAGTAAGTATTGCGACTTTCAAAGTAACCCAATGTGAAACACTCGACCGAATGTTCAATGTAGCCTTGTCACTGCACTGTGCCGGAACCAATGTGGATATAATGTTTCAATTGGTCACTCTTATTCATGCAATCCATCTATATTTTGCTTTCATTTTCTTTGACCAGATCACCTTTCGACCAGATCAACTACACCCAGGCCCCTTCCCACCTTGACTTTCCTCTTCTTCGGACCTTTCTCTCCCTCCTTTTCCTTCTTCTTCTTATCCTCCTGCTTTCCCACCTCCCCTACCTCCTCACCCTCATCCATGTCTGCGTCTTCAGATTCGACCTGTTTCAGCATAGGGAGGAGATTCATCTTCATGCTGTATGCATCTTCCCCATCCGCATAGTACTTCGCCTCTACCTCCTCGACCTCGAAACCGAGAGTATCCCTGTAGAGTCGCAGAGCGGCGATGTTAGACATGCGGACGTGGAGGGAGACGTATTGAGCGCCAAAGGTTTCGACCATTGCTCTTTCTGTTTGCACAATGCAGTGTTAGCTACTGAGCGGCCAATTGACGTCGGTAAATGCTTGGTCCAATGGCGTTTTCACGTACGACTCTGCCTCATCATCTTTTCTGCCAATCCCAGCCGCCTATGCGTCCTCATAACACTCAGACTCGTTATGTGTCCATGCTGTATGCCATTCACAGGCTCTTCCTCCATCTTGGCAAGCACATATCCGACGATTTTGGGAGGATCATAGGGTGTCTTCTTCGGTCTTGAAACATCGACAGCAACGTATGAGAGCTGTGGCCACGATAGAGCGTGATAGAGGTAGTATTTCAGGAAGTAATTTTCGGGAAGGTTCGTGAGATTCGTGGATTGGACGTGGGGGATGTCAGCGGAGGTGAGGACGCGGATGTCCATTGGTGGGAGGTATTTGAAGGGTAGGAGCCCAGAACAGCTTGCGAATGTGCACTTACGTGAAGTGCTGAGTACTGATCGGCTCGTTGGTAGCGGCAATCCTTTTTTGAAGCTTCTTTTTCGGCCGAGGCTGAGTCGGCGAAGTAAAAGCCTGCCCCGCCCCCGCCAAATAATTTGCAAAAAGTGGCCCCTAAGCCAGCCTCCCACGGGAGAACAAGCACATAGTGATAACAGCCATGATTCTAGGCGCTATCACTTTGTTTAGCAGGGCCCTCGTTCGTAATTAGGGTTAGGTCAACGAGGGCGTGGGTTGCCAACCAGACTGATAATCGGGATCTGCTGGGGGCGGCTCCGGGGTAGCTCCGGGCCCTATTGCAAATTATTTTGGCCAGTGCGTGCCTGCCGAGGGTCGGTCAATCGAAAAGTGGTACACCAAATGGGGCCTAGCTTTACAACGCCACAGATTTTACCCTTTCCATATACATTGATGGCCCCATAAACACCTAGGATCTTAGCTGATAAGCCTTTACGCTCTGAACAGTCCTCTAAAGGCTGTGTAGAAGGTGTTGTCGAAGAGGATAAGGGATGAAATCTGCGGAGTTGTACGGCTGGGCCCTATTTGGTGTGCCACCTTCCGATTGACGTGCGCTGGCCGCGTACTTTAGTCTGTGTGCAGGCGATTTGCCATATCCAGCTAGCCTGCCGCTTGCCGCCCTTCACTTCTGGCTAGCCTCGGCTCTCTGAGGTGGTTTTGGCACTCGGAAACTATCAAAATATCACATTTTTGCCCACTCTCCACAAGCATCTCTCGACCACTACCTCGACATTGCCAAATTAAGCCGAACCTACTAGTCTCGGACTGGTATCATTAGGAAGACTTCACCAAAATGTTCGGCAAACTTATTAGCAACATCCTCGCGATTCCTAAAGGGGCCTTCGCTGGTCAAATAGTCAACAACCGGCTTAACCCTCTTCACCTTGCCATTGCGACCACTGGGTACCAGATCCAGTCTCGTACATTACAAATCCCGGATCGGTTTGGCTTCTTCTCGCCCGGTCCTCCCCGCCTCCAGGTGCATGAGGGTTTGTCCTTTATTATTATGGTCGGCTGGATCTGCCTGAATCTGATCTTCAATGCCTTCTCAGTCTTCGTGTGTAGACTATATGGGCTGCCCACTTGTCAAAAGTTGGGAGCAGCGTTTTCGTTGACGATAGTCCCTGGGGTCGTTTTGTTCTGGGTTGGGGCGGTATACGGCCGTCGCCGTGCACCAGGGTATGAGTGGGGAGACTGGAAGCTGCGGAAGGATTGATTTAAATGATCATTAGCGACTATGCGGTTCGTGCGAGAGAGTGCCAATTCTCTATCGGACATGGCTCCTACGGCGGTAGGATAGAAGATTAAGGTTCTGGGCAGGTAAACTTGGGAGGAGGATAGTCGCGAAGACTTTACGTCCCCGACATTTGCTTACTCAATCTAGGTAGTTGTCTCGCAGCGCAGGCACGGCTTGAGTACTACTGATATTAAATACTATTACCTGTGGATATATGGGCCAATAGCCGCTCTTACCCTTGTAGCGGTATTCTGGAGCCGGTTGAAGTATCGATTAAAGCAGCTTATACTATAGAAAATTATAAAAGACGGTATCGTACCTGCCTCGCAGACTATCCTTCTCGACAATATCTCTTCTTAGAGTATAAAGGTGCTCTTCTATACGGTTGAAAAGGCTTACTATATAGTAGCGCTGCCGGTAACTAGTAGCTTTTTTCTAACTTTAATAATTATCTTTTCTATAGGTCTTTTCGCTATTTAAGAAGTTACTTGCAGTTCAGCTTCAGCCTCGTTCAGCAGTCTAGGCAGCCATTAGCTCATTCTGAAATTACGGATCAATACCGTTAGTGTGATTTCGCACTGCGGGCGCTAGAAATAAACAGTGAGAAGGCCTCGTAAAACGGCGTCAAGACCATCGCGAATCGGGCGCGTTCTCACCTGCACACAAATTATCCGCGTCAACAACCATCAATTTCTCCTGCAGGCCAAGCAATCTTGGGAACAACCCATTGGATAAATTTAAAGCGCTGACGAGTGTGTCGACGATCGCTAGACAAATTCGTAATGCAACCACTGCAAGGTGACGCGGAGTGAGCTCGGCGAGATCTCATATATTGCTGTCTTCTCTGCGCATTGGGAAAATTACTCCATGTTTGTTAACTCTGTTCGGATCCTACTATCGAAAAGCTATCGTGTCCACTATCATCTTGCTCACGTTCATTTGGGAAGATACTAGAACTAGGTCTTGTTCAAGCCAATGCGTGTTGCAGTAGTCCCAGATATGGACGATCCACCTCCACCTCCCTACACCTCGCAAGATACTTCTGTTGCAAGATCTAGCCAAGATTCACCAAATGCAGCGACTCAACCCATACAGACAAGCCTTCGTGGAGGCTACATACGTCCCTCGCTGTCATCTGAAGAGCCTAGTATCTCCTCCGCAGCAGTCTATTTTGCAGAGAGACCCCCATTTCTGCACAACCCAGGCCCACATCTCAATCTAGTCGAGCATGATATCACTTTCACGTCCGAGACTACTCGTGACGACATCCTATATCCTCTCCCAATAGAGACATACATCGCTAGGGACGTTACCATTCCGGATTGGTCTACCTTTGTCAACTACCTCTTCCCAACGACCATTGAGACCTCGGCCAGCAAGCCAAAATGGGAAAGAGATGTTAAATCCCCCCATTTTGCCGAAGAAGATACGCCAGAACGTCGAGAGCAAATCCAAGCCGTCGTTGCCGAGTGGAACGAAAACTTCTTCAGCCCCCGTCTCATCCACATCAACGTGAGATTTGCGCCAGCGCTCTCGCCCTTAACCTCTAGATCGGTTCCTTACCCCACAGCACCTATCCAGAAAGGGTACAATCCCCAGCCCATGCGCCGTTCACACTCCTTTTCTTCAACATCAACCTCCAGTTCTTCCTCCTCCGGCTCGGTCGACTCCATCAAATCGAAGGATCTCGAAGGCGCCGAAATATCCCAGCTCCGCTCCGCACTGCTCGCCTTCCGGCTGGATCCCAACAAAAGCACTAATCTCCGCCTCTCCGTCCGCCAACTCCGTGACGAATTCCGGTCCCAACGCTGCAATACATCCTCCAAAGACCGCAAAGATCTCAAAAAAGGATCCAAAGACCAACGCAAAGAAATCAAGCGCGAGGTCAAAGCCGTCGTCAAAGAAATAAAAGACACCCAGAAAACCGATCGCAAATTGCGAAAAGCAGAAAAGAAAAGCCGCCGCGAAGGAAAAAGAGCCGAATCGCGCGGTCTCGATCGCATCAGATCTGCACAAGAAAAGTCCCAAAAGGCGCAAGAGCGAGCAGCGCAGAAAGCCACAATAGTCCAAGAAAGAGCCGCGGAGAAAGCCGCCAGGGTTCGTGAACGAGCGGCGGAGGGCCACGAGCGTGCTCGAGAAATTCAGGCGCGCGAGACAGCCGCTGCGATCAGCACGCAGGATCGAGCAGGTGATGCTCGAGCCAGGGGGTGGGACAGCTCAGCAGCGGCTGCGGAGCGCGCGAGAGAAGTTGAGGGGAGGGCTCGAGAGACGGCTAGGCGTGCTCAGGGTCGGGATTGGGCTCGAGATGGTCGGGAGAGGGCGAGAGAGGCGGAGCAGCGGGCTGGGGGGACGGCGGGGGGATGGGGTAGGACTTATGATGGGGGGCAGGAGAGTGGTGTGCTTGAGGATTAGTTGGTTTATCATTGATGCAATTTTTGTCTCGATTGTTCTCTGCATAGGGATCCTGATGTTCAAATCTGTCGGTCTATTAGCATACGAGCAGAAACGATATGCCTCGAACCCGACCCATTCCAATAGCGCAAGTACGAGCAGCGGCATCGTACACGGTTGCCGTAGCAGTAGATTATGGTCTGCCGAGTTCACAATCTTGGCCTCGTGGTCAGGTCTAAAGTTCGCGAGCCTGGGAAACGAACGGCAAAGAATTGGAAAATTGAAACGTCAAAGGTGCACAAACGATGGGCATCAGTCCGTCTCAAAAGCAGGTAGATAAAGGAACGGGAATTTTGGAAATAATTTTCTGTTGTCTACGTTTGCGGCATGCATTATTCCAGTCATTGCCAATATTCTCTCCTCAGCCAATTTAGCTACCAATGTGTGTAACGTACAGCCAATGCTGCTCCTGTCAGTCGCTTCAAGCGCTGAAGAGGAGTATCTGTGCGCCTGAGCATGAGCCAATCTCTACTCCTTTGAGCATGTAAAGCAATTTTACACTGCTGCCTCCCGCCCTCGAACCTGAACGCCAACGCTAGCTCTGATAGCATACTAATTTATGGTAAAACAATTTTCGAATGTGCGGAAAAGGAGGATGTTTGGTATGGATGTTGGAAGGGAAGGGAAACTTCGAATGATTGCTTAGTCCGATCGCTCAGTCCCACCAAGCGTGAAGCTCAATGCACATCCTTTGCTTTCGAACCTCGTCGCTGCCTCCGCTGCGGGCTTGCAAAGCTAACATGCCTCTCCTCATTGTGAATAGCTGTAGGTGGTCGCATTGATGATGACCGTCTCCCTGGACTGGGACCGTGAGGCTTTCCTCCAAGCCCTAGATGGTGATCAGAGCTGCCTTCAGCCAAGTCCATATCATCATGGTTCATGAACTCAGCATGGACGTAATGGTCTTCGTCAGCTTCGCCCTCGGCATCGCTGGGGGATTCCGACTCTGATAGTGTGTTTTCGTAGTCGCCGTCGTCGGAGACCAGGCTGGGTGCAGTGTGAGATTCGATGGTGTTTGGGCTGAGATTAAAGGGGCTCTGGTGGTCAAGCATCGGGATATCCTGGTCGCCGCTTTCTTCATGATCTGCGTGGTGTGGAGTTTGGTATGGTGCGTGGGCAGTGATAGTAGGAAGATGAAGAGGCCTCTGCGAGAGTAGTTTTGGTGGATCTGGGATTGAAGGTGACGGCTCTGAGGGCAAGACAGACCTTGCGCGCTCAGGGAGCTCACCACCACGAAGCACGCCACGAGTGCTACGACTCTGAGGTGCCTCTGGCTGTTCTGGTGTATCTTCTAGCTCTTCAAGATCCTCCTCATCGCCGAGATCGACCCTTGTTGTCGCTTCCGTGACAGCTTGGTCCAGATCACCACCACGTCCCATTCTTGCGAGCAAAGTAGACAGATGAGGTGTCTGAGGTGATGGATTGAACGGGACAGAGTGGATTGAGGGTGACGGCTCTGAGGGCGAGGCAGACCTAGCGCGCTCAGGGAGCTCACCACCGCGAAGCACACCACCAGTGCTGCGACTTTGAGCTGTCTCACGCTGTTCTGCATTTGGTGCAGGCCTCGTCTGCTGAGGTGTAGACATAGCTTGAGGGAGGGTTTGCGTTGTCGATATTTGAGTGGCCGGGGCAGTCGTGGCTTGTGATTTCTTTCGTCTTGAGGATGTTGTAGGCTCTGCGGAAGCTCCATTGGTTTGTAGCGAGTAGGCGGACCTGATGAGTGGATGGACTAGCCCCGCGCTAGCTGTGGCTTGTGCGCCACTACTAACCTGTGCAGCACTTCCTTCTGTCTCCGCCTCAACCTCTTCACCACTTGCCTCGATAGCTGCATCATGACTTAGGAATTGTCGAGAATGTGCGATACGGCAGTGATTGATAAAACCTTGAGCGCTGCTGAAATCGCTTCGACGACAGTCCAGGCAGACCAGCTTCACCATCTTGCCATCACGGGGGCGTCTTACGATACATGGTCCCTTCTCTTCCTTCGGCTCAGGATACCCATGAGGAAGTGCCTTCAGCCTGGTATTGGTTGAGCCACGCTGAGAACGAGAGGTACCAGCTATTGATCCAATTTCCGATTTCGACCCCCTCGTCGCCCTGTCGGGTAGTGTCTTGCCACGAGGCGTTGGTGTCTGTACGTCAGCAACAGTATCATCGAAAGCCGAATCAGGTATGAGCCATCGCTGATAGTGACGAGTGTAGGGACCTTGTGCGACACCCCATGGCGATGCATAAGGTGCTCGGTTATCGAAGGCAGCTCCAGAGCCACTGCTGGCAGCTTGTATATCTTCAAATGTGGATGACATTGCAGGATAGGGTATTATCTGACACCGTCTTAACTGCTCCAAGGCCACTTGGCATCTCGCGAACTCCTGGTCGATGAGACGCAGCTCCTTGTGTTTCAGGAGGATCTCAAGACCAAACTGTGCTTCAATCGAGTCGCGCAGAATTGCCGGGCTCACAACGCGAGTGGAAGGACGTCTTGAGGTACGGCTTTGATGTTCTGGTCTACCATTCGTCATCCTGGCATGGGGTGGCTGATCTTGAGGTAGGTAGGAACCCCGCGCTTCCGGCCACCCTGAGTCGTTTGTTTTTGAGCCTACGCTCGCCTCAGCCTGGTCCGTCATACTATGCCGGTTTTCTTGTTGTTCTTGCGAGGGTACTGATGCTTTGAGAGTATCTGGAGCAGGTATCTGAACATGGGTCATAGTCTCGGTCCTTATCTTGGATGCAGGGGAACCCAAACGTGGTGATCCCGGACTACCTTCTTCCCGTTTCCGCTTCATGGTGTTGTTTTGAAGCGGAATTTGAGTCATGAAGGGTCGCTGTTGCCTTGTTGGCGAGAAGTTTGCTTTTGCTCGGGCAAACTTCTCATCGCGTGCGTTGGAGGTGTCTCCTGAGACCCAAGGAAACCAAGACGTGCCATACGAGCTGTGTAACATTGGCTATTGTAACATAGACAGCGTCTGTTGTTGCTGGTGGAGCAAAGGTATTGATGCGACTCCGCGAGATCCGCCGATTGAATGGAGCGTTTGTGGCGTAAGGTGGGAAGAACCTTCCCGGAAGGTATAGAAGCAGTCGAAAGTTACGCGCGTATAGCGTGGATTTGTTGGTAAGACAGTAGAGGTTAGTCACTGACAACCTTGGTGGAGAAAAGGGCGATTGGAAGTGATGGTAGACAGTAGTGACTTGTGTCTTGGCGGTAGGCAAAGGGCCGACCGTGGAAAAGGAATGAGCGTGCGGAGAAGGCAACAGTTGCACAAAACTGATTGTTAAGCGAGGAAAGTGATCAGAAAGCGATTTCGAATAAAATGAATCGCTTCGTTATTACAAAAAGGTATTGTGTGTTGGTGCGCAAAGGGTTGAATATATGAAGGTGGTTTCTGTAGGAGTGGTGATGTGAGGATTTCAAGATTTTTTGACGTTTCGGGGGAGAAGGGTTGGCCCAGGGGGGGTCGAAGGGATCGGGGTGGGAAATCTGGTTGGACGGGTGGGTGCCGCTACGTACTTTAAAGTATGCAAATACGCCATATCTCCGAATATAATTGGCGCGAATATGCAGGGTTCAGAGCCTAAGGCACGGGCCAGCTGCGGGCCAAGAAAAGAAACGCCCAAAAGGTAAGGAGTAGAGTAATTGCTGATCTTTTTCCTCTCAACGTCTGGAAGAAGACACAAACATCAGGACATTGGCGGAGGGAAAGATACGAGAAGTTGACTATTGAACCTTTCATTCTTGTTATTGCTGGGGAAGATTGAATTTGAAAAACCATGCATATGCACATTCCCGCGTAAGCAAACAAACAGACGAGACGATAATTACTCACGCGTTGACCTCTTCAACTCTCCCAACAATATGGAGACGTCCTCACTCACTCCTACTGCTGTTTCCGTATGACTCTTGCGGAGGGACGTGTAACGCCGTACTGATCTTGTCGGCTCAGCTCGCATGCTCGACACTGCTGCACCGTGTGAAGGTGAGAAGTCTGCAATACAGTCTGCTGACCAGCTTGCTGAAGGTAGGCCCATGTTGCCCTCGTCAATATGTGTTGCTGTTATAGAGCTTGCTGACAGTGGCACCAATGTGGAAGCTTGAGAGATCGATTTCGCTTATCATGGCCGGCCTACTTTTTAGCTTCCGCTAATTAAGGTAGGAAAACGGAACTATTCCGGTCGATCATATATGCATTCAACGCGCCTCCGTGTCATTGACACCAGTATTACACCAGACAATCAGCTATGGTACTCAAAAAGATAAATAGTCAGAATGTAGTGAACCACCTGGTGGAGTGTGTGTGATAAATGTGCCTAAAGTAGAACGATTTCTGAGACTATCACAAAGAGCTGCACCCCGTGATAGTCGATTTCGTCCTTTCAATCACCAATCACGATTGATAATTTCCGTACAGCAGTTCACATCTGTTCCCGCATTCATCACAATATCCACTTGCTTCCAGAAAAGACACGCTCCTGACCCTTCACGTCCATCACATCATTAAGTTGCTTCCTGAGAAGTCCAGAGTGTCACCACTGTCTTGCTTTGTCTGTGTGTTGCATCTTCAACATGCCTCGCAAGAAGAACACTCTAAATGAGTCGAAGGCCACACAGCAGCAAGTCTTGGCCTCTGACGCGACGATGAGCACATCCAAGCCGCAAAATACCCCAAATTCGAAGAACAGCAAGCGTACCGCGTCTAAAGACAACAAGAATTCCTCTGACAAGGCTGCGAATGGTTCAAGGACAATGTCAGCCCAGAGCCCCGCTGACGATATCCTCCCTCCGTGTTCAGCCAAAGATCCGAACACGAACAAGCGTCCGAGGGATGAGGATGATGAATCTCTGGACGGTGTGAGCAAGCGTCCAAAGATCGACAGCACTGCAGGATTGGTTCACCGTACCACCGAGCTGGAGGATGCCCCTTCTCAGCAGCCTACGGCAGACACTACCTCGATTCAGGAGTCCACGAATGGGTCCACGACTGCCACTCGGGCATCTGCTACTCCAGCTATTACTTCAGGCAAGAACGCTGCTGCTGGACCCATTATCCCAGTGCTAACGCCGACAATACCCGCCGAAGTCCAGCACCTTCAGAACAAGTACGAATTCACCACTATGTCCATTCCATCTTCCGCCAAGATGGTGCAGAAAGTCATGGCTCTGCTTTACCGTGTTGGCAAATTCAGCTTTGTCGATATCGACCAAAAGCCTGGCATTGTGGTTCTCCATGCTCACGCAAATGCTGCGAACAAGATGGTCAGCATTGTTGAGATCGCCAAGGAGGAGCTCCAGAAGAAGAAGGCGAAATGGTATCAGTACTCCAAGTTGCATGGGGAGATCAAGCCACTGAAGGCCAAACAACCGAAGAAGATAGGAGAGGGCAAGACGATTGCTGAGTGGAACAAGGAGAAACCTGATACTCAGGCTACAATGAAGACTGGAGAAGAGACCATGGACGCGGCGGAGCTTACTCGAAAGAAAAATGCTGGGCTTGTTGACGATGATGATATGGAGGTAGCGTTCGAGACCATGCAGCCACCGAAGAAAGCAGACCTCGGTTTGCCACTTGTTAAGAAAGGTAACAAGGTCCGCGCTGTTCCTGTCATGACCATCTACTTCTCGAGAGTCCCAGTCCCTGGCCTGAAGGAGCTGTACGGGTGAGTCAAGAATACCCGACCTTGTAATTCGATCCTGCTAACAGTCTCCATAGCGAGCAGACGAACGCATGAACAATCCGACAAATCTCACGAATGAACAGATTCCACGACTGGATTATCCCTCTTTCTATGCTAGGTCTGAAGGGACTGTACGATATGAGTAGGTCATCTCGTGACTTGTGACAAAAACATGCTGATAGCCTTCGGTAGCAAGCAATTGAATGCATGAACAGGATACTTGATCTAATTTACGATCGAAGTATCCCTAATTTGCTATGCTACGCCTGCTTGTTGTATGGGTGAGATGATTTTCCCTTGACTCACACTTCTACCCTTGCTGACAGCTTCCCATAGCTTGCAGACGAATGGATAAAGAGGTTCGTTACATCTTCACCGTCGAACCAATTCAATGTCGCTAGGATACGCATTCTAGCAAAGTGCTTGAGAGGTGATGACTGGTCTACAAGGCTTCTACGTTGGCGTCTTGATGGTAGCGCATTCTACGACATCACTGGATACCTGCTTGGCAGTCGCATTTCTCAACCGCAAAAGTCGCTACTGTACAATACAAGAATCCAATCAATGCAAATGTTTCGAAGAATCCTAGAATGTCCAAAAGTGCGCAAGCTTCCCGCTCCGCCCGCTGTCGAGCAAATCACTACCTTACACTTCAACTTCCTCTTTTCTTATATTCTACATCCATTGACTATTATTTGGTATTCAGGTTACAGGGCATTCTTATTTGTACATATTGAGATCAATCAATGCCCCTGTCCATACTGCCATAGTTGCCTCAAGATACCAAACCACAGGTAGCTACAACAACCCCACCCCCAACTCCTCACACCCCACCAATATCCACAACCATTGAACCTCAGCTCACACCTCCCACACACACACACCCACTCCACCAACTCCACTCCACCACCACCACCACACCCACCACACCAACCACAACCAACCATGTCA
>JAABUS010000180.1_pt1 | contig 157305 bp, 126 predicted proteins | sample 5560161 | NCBI WGS metagenome assembly JAABUS01 (sample SAMN10711885, study PRJNA513376) | rock metagenome | isolation source: Antarctica rocks | place: Antarctica: Victoria Land, Trio Nunatak nord | collected 2016-01-04
CACAAAGGACACTAAGAAAAGCCACGAAGGTCACAAGGGAACTGCAGAATCACAAATCGTGACTAGTAGACGGGAATTCCAGTTACATAAGAGCTAACAGCAGGAAGCTTTGCCGTGATGAATTGATTACTGTTCACAAATGTTATTCACTAATATAATAGTATGATTCAACTAATATTTTAATCTGTTCCTCCTGATAGCTGACAGCAAAAATTTAACACTCCAGACCCCAAATCCAAACCATGAAAATACTGATTGACATTAAACATCCGGCACAGTTAAACCTGTTTAAAGGTTTATCAAAAGACCTCGTTGAAAACGGCTGGAATGTTACCATAAGCTACCTGAACAGGGGTAAGCTGCCAAAGATAATTGACAGGGAGTACAGCGAATTTAACAGGATCCCTATTGGCAGCAGCCGCGGCAGTAAGTGGTCAATCTTTTGGGAAGGTAATGTAATACGGACATTAGATTTCTTCAGGCTTATTTTCAAGTACAAATACAATATCTGTATTTCAGCCAGCAGTATCCCGTTAGCTTATGCCTGTTACTTTACATCCACCCCTGTGATTCAATTTTATGATGATCCGGAAAGAAAAGGCGTTAACCGAATCAATTCTTTTCTCTCCAATAAATTATTCTTTCCACCAATTGTAGAAGCTTCAAAAAAAACAGGCATATTCAATTGCCTCAAAGAATGGAGTTATTTAAGTCCTAAAAGATTTGTGCCCGATACTGCTATTCTCAAAGAACACCGGTTGGAGGAACGTGAATACATCTTTGTTCGTGAAGTGAGTAATAAGTCGTTCAATTATTACAACCAGCAGGATGCTATCATTTGTTCCTTTGCAAACCAGCTTGATCCTAACATAAAAGTTGTGTTATCGCTTGAAGATAAATCGTTGGCAAATAAATATCCTGCACACTGGATTATTCTGCAGGAGCCAGTGTCTGACATACATTCCTTAATGTTTTTTTCAAAGCTGATCGTCTCTTCAGGAGACAGCATGGCACGTGAAGGCGCGATGCTTGGTGTGCCTGCCGTTTATTGTGGTATCAGGGAAATGAAAGCGAATAAATTGCTGATGGATGAAGGTGTTTTATACCACTATCCTGTTGATAAGGCTATCGCCCCAATAAATGAATTTATAGCTAACACTTTTGATGTGTGCAGGCAATATGCAACCCGTGAAACACTTAAAGACAAGTGGGATGATATGGTTGATTTTATGAATAATCAAATCAACATTTTTAAAAAATAGCATTATGAAAATTTCAATCTTCGGATTAGGATATGTTGGCTGTGTAAGTATGGGATGTCTGGCCAAAAATGGTCATGAAGTAATTGGCGTAGATGTTCAGCCTGTGAAGGTTGATCTTATTAATAAGGGCCTGGCAACCATCGTTGAAAAAGATATTGATATTATAATAAAAGACCAGTACAAGAAAGGTAGTATAAGAGCAACGCTTTGTTATGATGATGCTATTATGAATTCGGAAATGAGCATCATCTGTGTAGGAACGCCTTCATCTGCTACCGGGCATCTAAATCTCTCCTATATCTACCGCACCGCTGAACAGATTGGTGAAGTGCTTAAAACTAAAGATTCATTTCATGTTGTTGTAATAAGAAGTACGGTAATGCCTGGAACGAATAAAAGAATCGGGCAGATTATTGAAGAGTTTTCAGCCAAAAAAAGAAATGAAGCTTTTTCTGTTATTTCCAACCCTGAATTTCTCAGGGAGGGTACGGCAGTTAAGGACTATTACAATCCGGCCATAACAGTTATTGGCGGAGACAATGAATGTGCCATTGAAAAAGTATCATCGCTGTATCGTGATCTTAAAGGAACTATAGAAGTGACAGATGTTGAGGTGGCAGAATTAATAAAGTATGTCAATAACTCCTATCATGCTCTTAAAATAACTTTTGCAAATGAGGTAGGAAATATTTGCAAATCAATGAAGATCGATTCGCATGTGTTGATGAGCCTGTTTTGTAAGGATACCAGTCTTAATATATCACCGGCTTATTTCAAGCCTGGCTTTGCATACGGGGGATCCTGCCTGCCTAAGGACCTGGGTGGATTGGTGACACTGGCACATGATAATTATATCGTTGCTCCTTTATTAAGCAACATTGATCATTCCAATGAGAATCAAAAAAGAATTGCTTTTGAAATGATTGCCAGAACAGGAAAAAAGAAGGTGTGTTTTATCGGCCTTAGCTTTAAAGAAGGAACTGATGATCTGAGATATAGTCCTTCTGTTGACCTGGCAGAAAAATTAATAGGTAAAGGTTATTGCCTCACCATTTTTGATCAGAATGTACATATATCGAAACTGGTTGGCGCAAACAAAGCTTTTATCAATGAGCACTTACCGCATTTATCAGAGCTGATCAGTAATAATGTGCAGGAAGCTATTGAACACTCGGATATCGTACTGATCAATCACCGCAATTTTAACGTGGATGCTTATTTTAATTTACTTAAAGATAAGATTGTGATAGACCTGGTAAGAGTGGGATGGGAACATGATAAGAAAAATTATGAAGGCTTGTGCTGGTAGTGTTGTGCAAGCTGTCAGCTATCAGCTGTCAGCTATCAGGAGGAAACTTATCCTGCACTGATCTGCTGACAGCTGACAGCTGATAGCCAGATAATAATCGGCTTAACAATGGCCTTTAAAGAATTGCTGTACGGGTTTGTAATTAATAAAATTTTTTCAAGCCCGGTTTTATAAAATCCGATACCTGATAAAAATACTACGGTATTTTTTGAAAACTAAATCCTATGTTATGATACGTTCCGACAAACGTTTGAAGCTGCTGTATGCGGCAGCCGATCTTTTCACGCTCTTTGTAGTTTTTACTGTAGTTAATTTATTTTTTCGGGGGAAGGATTTTGTAAGCCAGGATTATCTCTTTCTGATTACCTTATCGCTTGTATGGATTTATTTAACCTCACGTAATAAAGTCTATTTTCTTCATTTACATAACACCCTAAAATTCAGGTTAAAAAATCATTTAAAAAATCACCTGCAATTCATGGCTGTTTTATCGCTGCTGTATATTTTAATAGGGGTGCCTGTTTATGCAAGGATACATTTTGCAACTTTTCTGGCTGCTTTTCCCATTGCTGATACACTCATTAATTACCTGGCTTATCTATTCGTAGGCCATCTTCGCCGTAATGGTAAAAATATCAGGAAGGCGCTGGTTGTAGGGGCAGGAAGAACAGGTGTTTTAATAGATAATTATTTTACCGAGACCCCCGACCTTGGCTATAAGATAGTAGGCTTTCTGGATGATAACCCTAAAGAAGACAATCTGCAAAAAAGAATATTGGGATCTATCTCCCAAATAGGAGATATTTTAAAAGAAACAGAAGTGGATGAAGTATTTATTGCGTTACCTACTCACCTGAATGATACCATCCATTTCGTTGTTGATAAGGTAGATTATTATGGCATCAGGGTGAGGTTAATTCCTGATTACACCAGCATGCTTGGTAGAAACTATAAATCAACAAGCTTTGGGAACATCCCTATTATTAACATCCGTGAAATTTCACTGGACAGGCTCAGACTGGCTTTTCTGAAACAGGTTTTCGATTTCTTTTTTTCATTGGTGGTCCTTATAATGCTGGCCCCCGTTTTTCTTTTACTAGCAGTAATCATCAGGCTGGAATCTCCTGGTCCTGTTTTCTATTGTCCGATAAGAATGGGTCAGGGTGGCCGTTCATTTAAAGTATATAAATTCAGAAGCATGTTTCAGAATGATGCTGCTTCAGGTGGTAAGATGTCAACTCAAAAAAATGATGCACGCATTACCAGGGTAGGACAAATCATTCGAAAGTACAGTCTTGATGAGTTGCCACAATTTATAAACGTAATAAAGGGCGATATGAGTGTTGTAGGCCCACGCCCTCACAGAATATTTTTGAACCAGGTAATGCAAAAAGAAGTGGATCACTATATGGTACGTCATTACCTGAAGCCTGGGATTACAGGCTGGGCGCAGGTTAACGGATGGAGAGGCCCGACAGATACTGAGGAGCAGAGAAACAACCGTACAGCGCATGACCTGTGGTATGTTGAAAACTGGACACCCTTACTTGATGTTAAGATTATTTACCTGACTGTTTTTGGGGAGAAAACTTTTAAGACGGCGTTTTGAAAAACTTAAAACTCATTATTTCCAAATTACGGAGTTTCTTCCCTATGATAGAAAATGCAGCAATAAAGTTCTAACACAAACAGTTCATTATAAACATTGTATTACATTGGCATGTTCCTCGTAACTTATATTTCAAATCAGTTATGGAGAATATAAACCAATATAGTCAAAACGCAGCTAACATTGATCGTCATATAAACAGAATTATTCTAGCCATCTTCATTTCAGCAATAGTGATGTTTGCGATGATTTTCATATAATTGTTGTCTATGCTTTCGTTGGTTTCGCACATTATAAGTATAGCTTATCTTTCAAGTTCGTTAACTTCATCTTTTAAATTCATTTGGTATTATTAATTCCGCAATTACTTTTTTAATAATATAAAAAGGTGAGACTGGATGTTTTTATGATACCTTATTAACATGTTGTATATCTGCACACATCTGATATTTGCAGTATCAAATCAACTGTAAATTCAAACATAATTACAGAATAATTTAAAAGGCACAACATATCATAGTATTCTATGTCACTACATACAACCAAGGCTTTCAAATTGCCTGTGGATATGCTTTCTTATTGATAGTTGCCCCAATACAGTTAGCACTTTTCTGAGCCGTGTCAAATAATATTGATATTGCCTATGCATTTTATAAGTATTTTATTACTTAGAAGAAGAGTAAATCAGGATGAGTCACGTTATTATTTCACTAATAAGAGCTTAATTTCTTAATTTATACTTTAATAATTTAGTAAAACATACTTTTACGTGAAATTACCACTTAATGCTTATTCGATTTATTGTCAAAAACCTGTTTTCCTTTAAGGAACTTACAGAATTTAATATGTTGCCAGGCAGGTTCAACCGGCTATCTCACCATGTATTTAAAGCTGATGGTATAGAACTATTAAAATTGAATGCTCTATATGGTGCAAATGGAGCTGGTAAAAGCAATCTTATTCATGCGCTTGCGATCCTAAAAGAATTTCTTCTTGAGGGAGAAATGCCTATAGAGTTAATTACTGAAACCTTTAAGTTTAACAAAAAAAGTAAAACTGAAGATGTGTATTTGGGAATCGAGTTTATTAAAGAAGATGTTCCATATTATTATGGCTTAACTATTAACCAAGGCATTATAGTGGAAGAAGAATTACAAATTAGTGGTTTGAGTAAAAAAGAAGATAAATTACTTTTCATTCGCACTGATAATGTCGGTGAAAAGAACATAGAGATAATTTTTTCTAAAGAAGTACAAGAAGATACTGAAGCGGCCATGTTTCCAACGTTTTTAAAAAATGAAATATTAGAAAGAAATAAACCTGTATTATTTTACATGAAAAATAGGATAAACAAAGTATTTGACCCTTTTAAACGTGCATTGGAATGGTTTGAAAAAGGGCTGGAATTGATATACCCCCATTCAAGGCCAAATGCAATGATATTTCTATTAGAAGATGATAATTTATTTCATGAATTTGCTACTCAAATAATGAGATCTTTCAATACCGGTATCCAGGATATTTATGTTGATACCATTCCAATTGAAGATTATTTTGGAGAAAATAATAAACAAGAAGCGGAAAAAATAGAGTCTGATTTAAGAGCAAATTCGGGAAGAATGAAGTTTAGAAGAACTCAATTTGAGGACGTAGTCTTTGTTTTGAAGGATAATAAAGCTATGGCAAAAAGAATCTCATTCTCTCATAGGGAAGATGATGGAAATATTAAATTTAAGTTTTCTGAGGAATCTGATGGTACGAGAAGATTAATGGAATATTTGCCAGCTCTTTTCAGTGCTGTTATTAAGTGCAAAACATATTTCATTGATGAAATTGAAAGAAGCATTCATCCTTTATTAATTAAAGAGTTAATCAAAAAATTCTCCCACGATACGGAAATAAAAGGACAATTAATTTTTTCTACCCATGAATCAAATCTTCTTGACCAAGAAATTTTTCGTCCTGATGAAATATGGTTTGCAGAGAAAAGCAAGCAAGGGGCTACTGTATTGTATGCCTTAAGTGAATTTAAAGAACATCATACCATTGATATCAGAAAAGGTTATTTAAATGGGAGATATGGCGGCATTCCATTTTTAGGCAATTTAAGAGATTTAAATTGGGAAAAGTATGCCGAAGCCCAATAAGTTTAATTATGAAAAAAAAGCTCCTTTTAGGGATGCTTTCTACTTCATTATTGTTTGTGAAGGGCAAAACGGTGAGCCTGATTATTTCAGATTTTTTGATGGAATTTCATCAAGAATAAAAATCGTTCCTGTAGAGAGTAACGAAGGTAGTGCACCTACGAAGCTAGTAAGCTGCGCTGTAGCTAAAGAAAAAGACATAGATGCTCGTGCTGAGAGAGACAGGGTATGGTTTGTAATAGATACTGATAGATGGAGAGAGCAACTGCATGAAATCAGGCAAGAATGTGTAGATCATCCGCATTGGCAAGTGGCCCAAAGTAATCCATGTTTTGAAGTATGGCTGTATTTTCATGCTATGGCACAATTACCGGTTTTACCGAACATTATTCAATGCAACAATTGGAAACCTCATTTGCCGACTGTTATCCAAGGAGGTTTCAATTCGGATTTTCATCCCATAGCCATTGAAACTGCAATAGTTAATTCAAAAAACGCCTATGTAGAAAAAGGTTATTTGCCTGAGCCAGGTAGTACACAGCTATGGAAATTAGGGAAGAATTATTGCCATTAATCAAAAATGATTTAGATCTGCTAAAGGATAGGTTTCCTTTACCTGTACTTCTTTGAAAACGTACAATCATATTATTAAATTCTCTTTTGGAAATTCAATTACTAAAAAGAATGTCAAACGTTTATAATAATTTAAAGACATCTCTATCTTCTTCCAACCAAGTTTAAGCATCAAACATTAAACTTTAAACTACCTTCGTCTACTTTTTAATGCTCAAGTCAGAGCAAAATTGTTACATGAAAGCAGGATTCGTAAATATATTCGGTAAGCCGAATGCAGGTAAAAGCACTTTGCTCAACTCATTAATGGGAGAAAAACTGGCAATAGTATCTCATAAAGTGCAAACCACCAGGCACAGGATAAAAGGAATACTCACTGAAAAAAATTACCAGATCATTTTTTCAGATACTCCCGGCATTATTGAACCTAAGTATAAATTACACGAGAAAATGATGCAGGCTGTTAAAAGCGCTCTTGAAGATGCTGATCTTGCTTTACTAATGGTTGATGTATTTGAAAATTTGGAGGAATGCGATACTATCTTTTCAGCCCTTCGGTTAAAGGTGCCGGCAATTGTTGTGATTAATAAAATTGATGTAACCAATGAAAGAAAGGTACAGGATGTAGTTGATTTTTTTACGATGAAAAACTATTGTAAGGAAGTAGTTACCATATCGGCACTTGCTAAAAGAAATATCGAAGTACTGATGAATACCATCTTACAATACATTCCCGAAGGTGAGCCTTTCTTTGAAGATGATAATATCAGTGACCTGTCTACAAGATTTTTTGTGGGTGAATTGATCAGGGAAAAAATTTACCAGTTGTTCCAGGATGAGATACCCTATCATACAACAGTTATTGTTCAGGAATATAAAGAAAAGTCAACGCTTATAAAAATCAGGGCTGAAATCATTGTGCAACGCGAAACTCAAAAAGGAATTATATTAGGAGAAGGCGGCAAAATGATCAGGCAGTTGGGAACAGAAGCGCGGATGGAAATTGAAAAGTTCATTGGTCAGAAAACTTTCCTTGAGCTGTTTGTAAAAGTAAGACCAAAATGGCGGGACAATGATTTGCATCTGAGGGAGTATGGATATAATTAGTTGACAGCTGTCAGCTATTAGTCATACAATAACGCAAACACTATTTTTCGACAAAAATGACTTTAGAATAGAAAGCATTAGTCTGTTTTTAGCCTTTGTGACCTTTGTGAATTACCTTAGTGTCCCTTGTGGTTAAATTTCTAACCACAAGGGACACTAAGGTAATTCACAAAGGTCACAAAGGAACTTCAGCATCACAGGCCAAGTAGAAAATTTTAAATAAAAATTAATTACCCTTTAATGTTTGAAGTTATTTGCTGGGAGCTGACAGCTGATAGCTGATATTTAAAATAACATACATGTCAGGATTTACAGTTGCAATAGTTGGAAGGCCCAATGTAGGGAAAAGCACTTTTTTTAACAGGTTGCTGGAACAGCGAAAAGCCATCGTTGATGATATCAGCGGTGTAACGCGCGACAGGCAATATGGTGTGGCTGAATGGGTAGGTAAAAGCTTTAATGTTGTAGACACCGGAGGGTTCGTTCCCAAGAGTGATGATGTTTTTGAAAAGGAAATAAAGAAGCAGGTTTTAATTGCTATCGAAGAAGCTGACGCTTTAATTTTTATGGTGGATACTACCACCGGCATTACTGACCTCGACCAGGCAATGGCTGATCTTTTACGCAGAACCGCTAAACCGGTTTTCCTAACTGTAAACAAAGTTGATAACCACGAACGTTTATTGGAAGGTTCTGAATTTTACAGTCTTGGTTTTGAAAAGATATTTTTTATATCTTCTATAAGCGGAAGCGGAACAGGTGAGATACTGGATGCCATCGTTGAATTAATTGCCGATGATAATTTTGCTGATACTTCGGAGTCGCAACTCCCTAAGTTTGCTATTATGGGGCAGCCGAATGTAGGTAAATCTTCACTGCTCAATGCCCTGGTTGGAAATGAACGTGCTATTGTAAGCGATATAGCCGGAACTACCCGCGACACTACTTCAACTCATTATAATCTTTTTCAGAAAGAATTTATCTTAATTGATACGGCAGGAATACGTCGTAAGGCTAAAGTAAGTGAAGACCTTGAATTCTATTCTGTTATCCGCGCCATCAAGGCAATGGATGAGGCGGATGTTTGCCTGGTGATGCTGGATGCTGCGAAAGGCATAACAGCTCAGGATCTGAGCATTTTCGGTCTTGCAGCAAAGAAGGGAAAAGGTATTGTTTTGCTGGTGAATAAATGGGACCTGATGGAGAAGAAAACAAATACATCCCGTGATTATGAAAAAGAGCTGACTCAGAAGATCGCTCCCTTTACTGATGTTCCTATTATTTTTATTTCAGCTACAGACAAGCTGAGAATATTTAAAGCGATAGAAGCCGGCCTCGAAGTGTTCGAAAACCGAAGCCGTAAAGTAACAACTTCCAAACTAAATGAAGTGATGCAGCAAGCAGTTGAATCCTACCATCCACCGGTAGTACGTGGCAATGCAGTAACAATAAAATATATTACGCAATTACCAACGGTTGTTCCTTCATTTGCTTTTTTTACCAATTACCCGGATGACATAAAAGCTCCATATAAAAATTATCTTGAAAATAAGCTGCGGGAAAATTTTAACTTCAAGGGAGTTCCAATCAGGGTCTTTTTCCGTAAGAAATAGGTTACGCATAACAGATAAGTGCTAACATTATTAATGTAGTGCCCTGTTAATCTTGAAATCAATATAAATCTCATCGGCTATCAACTTCAGCTTTTAGGAAAGTAACAAATACTCTGGATATACCTTTAAATCAAACAGTTAAAAAAATAGTTGTTTACACTTAAAGTTAAAATATACCTCTTTCTGCAATTGGTTTAACGCTTGTTTACATATTTAATCTGGTACTTTTACTGCGAAAGCTTCCTGAAATTTAATCCTACCCGGAGTCTGCGATCACTCTAGTTATCGCATTTATTTAAGAAAAATCTTAATTAATGAAAAAGAATTACTTAATTCTGGTATGCTGTCTTTTTACCTGCACACTTGTTTCTGCTGCTGATAAATACTGGGTAGGACCTGTGGGTGGCAACTGGACGGATAATGTAAACTGGTCTATTATAAGTGGTGGCGTTGGAGGGGCGGGCCGTCCCATATCAAATGATGCTGTAATTTTTAGCGGTAGTGCCCTGGTTAATGTTAATATTTCTGTCATCATTTATTCTTTGCGAACCTCATTCGGTTCAAATAATGTAACGCTGTATACTTCTATTGGCAGTACGCTTACTATCCTTAACAGCCTGAGGGTAGAGCCCTTGAGCACATTAAAAGATAGCACCAGCGCAAATGTTGCTTTCAACGTGGTTTTTAATGGCCTAACCCATGCAACGGCTTCTATTTACGGGGACTGGATCTTTGAAGGAGGCGTGCCTTTAAGTAGCGGTAGCAATAACGGGGCGAGGTTTACAGCCCAGGATGGTTCACTGGTAAACGTAGCCTCTTCACCTTTTAACGCCACTGGACAAGGAGGAAGAATCATCTTTAAAAAAAACACAAATACTATTTCTTCTACAGCTGCTTCCCTCAAGTTCTCTTATGGGAGTTACTTTATCCTGGACAATAACCTGAATGCGGCCATTCCGGTAGCTACCTGGGCAAAAGACTCAGTGCAGGCTCCAAATACTTACTCCGGCTTTTTAGGTGCCCCAGCTTCCACCATACAGATTACGGGCAATATGAGGCAGTTAAAATTTTTAGGTGGCGTTCCAAATTATGGAAGAGTAGTTCTTGACCTGTCCGGACTTACCGCCAATGCCAACCTTGCTTTACCTAATGGCAGTAAAATTCGTGGTAACCTGGAAATACTCAATACAAATAACTATACACTCACGCTGCTTGCTGGTACCAGTGCCACTTCCAGTGTTCAGGTGGAAGTAGGAACGATTGAAGCAGGATACCTGTTTGGAGGTTATTTAAAAATTAGCGGTGCTAATACGAAAGTGGCTTTGGCTAAGGCCACTGCGACGGCTCCTGCTACATCTTACAAACTGGTAGTGAATAAAAGCTATAACCAAACAGGTGGTAATTTTTCTTTGCAGGATTATAACAATGCCATAGGTTCTTCTACTCTTGCTGTTAAAGATGACCTGTTACAAACAGGCGGAACCTTTATAACAAACAGTACTTCAACCAGTGCTGATGCAAAATTTATGGTCGTTATGGATGATCCTAATTTTCATTCTGGCCCATCTGGCGGTTTTGTATCTGCAAGAAATATAAACATGAGTAGCGGCACTATTGATAATGGCCGTAATATGGTTACTTTAAGGATCGATCATACTGTGTATAATATAGTTAACTGGGGAGATATTGCAAATGGTGTAATACTGCAAAGTCCGCTGAAAGTGGGAAGACTGGAGCTCATAAGAGCACCATTGACTACAAGCGCTTCTGAAATTTTAACTGTATCCAATCCTGGTGTTAATGCTGTTACGGTTGGCAGTACCGGCAAAAGTTATGTAAACGGTCCTTTGAGAAGGGCTGCAAATTCAAGCCAATCGTATCTTTTTCCAACAGGAAAAGGCAATTCAACTCTTACGGCTTTCATTTTTGATTCTTGTTTTATTGTGCCGGCTTCGGCTATACCTTCTGTTTACCAGGCTGAATATTTTAATGCCGGATATGCTGACCAGAATGTAACGGCGCCGCTAAAAGGAGTTTCCAATATTAAGTACTGGGATATTGCAAAAATTTCCGGAGCAGATGCGCAGGTTAAACTTAGTTTGAATGCAGCAGTTAGCGGTGCAGGAGCCAGTGATGGAATTGTTGTCGCACATTATGTAAGCGGCCACTGGATATCCGAGCATGGCACGGTGCTAACTCCGGGTAATGCAACCAGTGGCTCCGTTCTTTCAAAACAGCTGTCTTCTTTTAGTCCTTTTACTTTCGGCTATGTAAATCTCGCTGATCTTACCCCGGTTACGGCAAGCGGACTGTCTTACAAAATCTACCAGGGTAATTATAACAGCCTGCCTGATTTTAATGCTATGACTCCTGTAAAATCAGGTACAAGTGCTAATGTGGATATCAGCGTTAGACCTGCAGGTACAGATGATGGATTTGCGTTTATATGGGAGGGTTATATAAATATACCAGCTGCCGGAAACTATACATTTGAGACCAACTCAGATGATGGAAGCAAGCTGTACTTTAATACGTCTTATGATGTTAATGCTAGCGCCCTGGTAAATAATGATGGCACACATTCTTTGCAATCAGTAATAGGAGCCGTTAATATACCAGTAGCAGGATTGTATCCTATTACTATTACTTTCTTTGAAAATTATGGTGGGGAAAGCATGCAGGTATATTGGTCAGGACCTGGTTTCGCAAGGCAACAAATACCTGATGCAGCATTTACCTCAGGTGCACAGGCATCTGCAATCAGTAGATTGAATTACAAATATTATGAAGGCAACTTTAATGCATTGCCTGATTACTCAACACTCGTACCTGTTAAAACAGGAACCAGCGCAAATATAGATCTAGGTGTAAGGACACTGGGTGTAAATGATCACTTTGCGTTTGTATGGGATGGTTATATCAACCTGCCTGCAGCGGGTACCTATACTTTTGAAACATTCTCTGATGATGGCAGCAAGGTGTACTTTAATATGCCATATTCAGTAAACGGCAACAGCACTGTTAACAATGATGGTTTACATGCGCCAACTTCAGCAACAGGAACTGTTACCGTACCTACAGCCGGTACATATCCCATCTCAATTACATACTTTGAAAAGGATGGCGGTGAAACAATGGAGTTGTATTGGAGTGGTCCAGGTATTAGTCGTCAACTGGTTCCTGATGCAGCTTTTACTACAACCAATGCTGCAAGTGGTACTGATGTGATGGCTGGTATTCAAAAGATTACTTATACCGGTGATTTGAAAGATGACGCAACAGCAAGTCCGAAAGTTTATCCTAATCCGTTTGTTGAAAGTTTCACGATTGATTATTATAATGCAGTAAGCGTTAAAAATAAGGTAACTATAAGCCTCTATGATTTGAATGGAAGATTGATATATAATTATCAACCATCAAATCTAATAGCAGGATATAACAGGTGGATCATTAACTTAGGTTCTTCTAGAATTTCAGCAGGCATTTACATGGCGCAGATAAAAGTAAATGGCATCCTTTCCAAAACAGTTAAACTGATTAAGACAAAAAGATAGCACTGATAAAAAAATTATGGTTTGAAATTTTAATATCCCTTCATTTTATGAAGGGATTTTTTTACGTTAAAACACCCTGCCGGTAAAAAAAATTAAGCGGTAGTTTCGTCATTTAATCCTGGCGAAGCTCACCTGCTTCGCTGGTTTTCAAAACCTCATAGGATTATCCGGCATGACAATAAAATTATTTCTGCTCATCTTATTATTAATTTCTTTTAAGACTAATGCTCAAAAGAAATGGGCCGGCCCTGCCAACGGCAATTGGGAAGATGCTCAAAACTGGCATCCACAGGGAGTTCCAGCAAATCCTGATGATGTTATCCTTGATAATACTTACCAGAAAAATAATTATAAGGTTGCAATGCCTAATGCTACCGTTAATGTACACACGCTTTATTTGGAACCTGCTGCCGGTAATAATGTTGAAGTTATAATTCCTGCTACTAATAAAGCCAGTCCGGCACTTATTATTAATGATCCGGGCACCAGCTTTAATATAAGAAGCGGTGGAATATTCAGAAATTCATCAGGGCTCTTAAGCGGAGAATCTATCCAGGTAAGCGGACTAGTTTCAATATACAATGGTGGAAGGTATATTCACAACTCGCGTTCTTCACACGCAACAGAAATTGTTGCCAGGTTATCAACTGCGCCCGGTACTGAGAAAGGTGTTTTTGAATTTGATGTTCCCGGTGGATCTTACCCTATTTCAATCAGTAACCGGATTTACGGAACATTGGTTCTTTCATCGGATGCTTCAGGTGGTACTCAAACATACAACGCATCCGGTTCCAACCAGGTAATAATAAATGGTGATTTCCAGATTAATGATGGAGTGCAGTTTAACCTTGACCTGACAAAAGATATGGTCATCAATGCTGATTATATTCAAAAAGGCGGTGTTTTTAATATTGCCAGCCAGGCTAATAATAATACTGTACAAATAAAAGGGGATATCTCTCAATCAACATCCGCAACAATAACGGAAACATCGGGTGGATTACCTGTTATAGAATTATGTGGAGACCACAAACAGCTGGTTTCATTTGCCGGTCACTTATTGAACAGCATTGCTTTAAAGATTAATAATCAGCAAGGCATAATGTTGATAAGCCCTCTGGTGCTTCCTTATAAACTTCAATTAATGGCAGGCACAGTAAAAACCGGCAAAGCAAACTTATTAACTCTTTTAGATAATAGTACTGTTTCAGGAGGATCAGGTAATTCATTTGTTGATGGGCCTTTAAGGAAAATTGGTGATGATGATTTTGAATTTCCGGTTGGCAAGCAAGGCGATTATGCACCGTTAAAAATCACAGGATCGGGAGGTTCCATTACAGATGAATATGTGGGAGCGTATTATTTAGGCAGTCCGCAACAGCTTTACGGTAATTCTTTTGAAAGTCCTCCTGTAGTTAGAATAAGCGCTCAGGAATATTGGGTGCTGGAAAGAGCTTCAGGATCTTCATCCAAAAAGATAACGGTATTTGTAGGAAATTACAGCAATGCAACTGACCTTGGAAAGCTGGTAATAGTAAGATGGGATGCTGCAAATAATTTGTGGAAGAACGAAGGCAACTCGTTTTATTCCGGGATAGCAACAGGAACGCTGGTTAGTAATGATGTAAAAATTTTCGGTGCTTTTACCCTGGGCAGCACGGTTATAATGCAGAATCCGCTGCTTGTTAATGCTGTTAAGCCGGATGCAGTAAGAGGTACAGGTAAAAGATTACCTGATATCAATTTTAAAATATTTCCTTCGCCAGTAACAAGCAATGCATATTTGCAGCTTCAGGCGGCTCAGAATGATCTGGTGACCATCGTTATTACAGAGGTGGGAGGAAGACAGGTTAGGGTTTTGAAAATTGCTTTGTTTAAAGGGTTTAATAATATTCCTGTTGAATCAGATCATCTTGCCAAGGGAGTTTATTTTTTTTGTTTGTATGATAAAATAGGGAGATTTCTGGAAGCTAAGAAGGTTATAAGACTATGATGGCTGTTGTATTATAAGAATTTAAACACAGAGAGCACAGAGGGAGGAAACACAGAGAGCACAGAGGAAACTTCTCCGTGCTCTCTGTGTTTCCTCCCTCTGTGCTCTCTGTGTTTAAAACCCTCTTACAACCCAAAATCCTTTCTAATCACCTGCACAGATTGTTTAAACTTTTTCAAAGAATCCTTTTCCTGTTTAATAAATGAATTTTCCTCCAGATCACCAATCACTATATCCATCTCTTCCTGACTATCATAAACCATTTTTCTGAATGGATTCTTATAATCCTTCAACCTGGATTCATAAATACTCTCGCACATCCATTCTTTAATTATCAGCCCCCTTTCCAAAAGGTTTCTAATTATTGGTCCCGCATGTTTTTTAAAGTTACCAGGTTCTAATTGTTGAAGGGCAGCTAATGAATGTAATAGCTTTTGATAAGCGTATTCCTCCCCTTGCTTTTTATAAAAATCATGAACATCCTCCCACCGGTTTACTTTGCCTGTATGAATTTGATTGATGAGTTTCTGAAATGCTGTTTTCAAAATAAGTTGTCCGCCTACATTTAACCATTCGGTTACTGCTAACTTGGAAGGAATGATCGATACCAAATCTTCCGGTTGTTTAATACCCTTAGTCTCAATATAATTTATCAACTGAGTAAGTGCATAATAATAAAGGAGGTCTTTATAAATTTTATAGCATTTTAATACTTTTATCAGTACAACGTTCCTGTTTGAATTTTCAAAATCATCCGCAACTATTTTCAGCTCATTTACCAGGGGATCATTTTCTTCCAATAACTTTTCACCGGTTTGTATTACTTCCTGTTCAGAAAACGGTTCAGTTTTACCCTGCTGTTTGTAAAAGGCAATGCCCGTATATTTTTTAAAAAGTTTTAAAGAAGTAATGATCTCATTGATACTATCAGGGGCGAGATAATCATATTCAATACACTGAATTTTTTCATTACGGATGTCGCGGTCAACATATTTCCAGGCATTGCGCGCCAGCGCATACATGTTGTACATAAACCAGTATCCCGGCATAACTGTGAGTTGGTCTTTACTGGTGTCATTACTCACCAGGCAAAAAGGAATGGGAATATTCATCTCTACCGGGTAATCTCCTTTAGCGAGAATTGTAAAAGAAGCGAGTTTTGAATTGTGTTTTAAACTCACACATAACCCTGGCCAGAACCCGCGGCCTGCAATGAACTCACCGTCAGCGCTTCTTGAATTATGGTTAGATCCGATAGTGGCTCCGGCAGCCATATTGCTTTGTCCCATAACCAGGGCAGCGCAAAGGAAAGAGTTGTTATGATGCTGCTCATGAGCGGGAAAAATAAGTGAGTTTAGCACTTCGCAACATGAGATAGTTGCATTGTTGCCCAGGTAAGAATTGATCAGACGCGCTCCGTATTTAAGCTGTGAATGCGATGCCATAACAAATCTTACTGCTTTCACACCATAAAAAATCTTGCAGCCATAACCAATTATTCCATTAACCATCTCACATCCTTCACCAATTTGTGATTTAGCTTCAGGCGAGGAATTGATAGTAAGATTTTTTAACTTATTCGCACCTTTAAGATAAGCATCACTGCCTACCCATACATCTTTTAGTATCTTACAGTTTTTGATAACTGTTCTATCACCAATCTTTCCATAGTAGCCATGTTGTTTATCGAATTTTCGTTCTGTAAATTGTTTTAATTTTTCCTGCAATAGTTTATCCTCCCTGAAGCGGCTCCATAAAAATGCATCACCTGGTAACATGCCATTAAAAGGAATAATTTTTCTTCCACCATTTTCATTGCATATCTCCAGCCATATCCTGTTTTTTTCCAGTTCTCCTTCTTTAATAATCCCATTACCAAACTTAGCGTAATCGGTAGTGGATACTTCATGCACATTCACTATGATCACGTCATTGCCAATAATATAATGCGAGATATAATCTACGTTGTCAATAACTACGTTGTCTCCAAGATCGCAGCTGATGATCTTGCTATTGTATAAACCTACCGGAAGGCGCAGGTTATTAAATTCAAGAAAATAAGGCTCGAGTTTACCAATGCGAACCAGCCCGTAAAACTTACAGTTTTTAACCAGTTCCGGATTAAATGCTTCCGAGACAAGTATATTATTCCAATCGTCTGAAGTGTTACTGTTGCGTACCAGCATTTCAATTTCAAAAGCGGAAAGCTTCCTGTAGTGAACACCATTGGTGTTTTGTATATTGCGCAGATAGTATTCATCTTTTCCTTTCGGCAGGTATCCGGCAGGTATAAAATCATAGCCGAGCACATCCATCGGCTTTTTTAGAATGAGGTTCACGGGTTAATTGTTAATGGTTAATTGTTAATTGTTAACGGGAAGTCGCTGATTTTTAAGGTCAATTTAGTTTTAATTGTTGATGTTAAATTCTTAACCACTATCCGTTAACAATTAACAATTAACCATTAACAATTACTCCACCGTTACCGATTTCGCCAGGTTCCTCGGTTTGTCTACATCAAGTCCTTTTGCCAGCCCGATATAATAGCTCAGCAATTGCAGTGGTATCACACTAAGCATGGGTGCTACTATTTCATCCGCGTCGGGGACAATCATAACATCATCGGCCATTTGTGTGATTACATCATCCCCTTCACTGATAACGGCGATTACAATGCCTTTACGGGCTTTGATCTCCTGCATATTGCTGATGATCTTTTCATGATAAGCATCTTTAGTGGCCACAAAAATTACCGGTAAATTTTCGTCCACCAGTGCAATAGGACCATGCTTCATTTCAGCCGCAGGATAACCTTCGGCATGGATATATGAGATTTCCTTAAGCTTCAGTGCGCCTTCCAATGCTATAGGAAAATTATAGCCGCGACCCAGGTAAAGAAAGTCCCTGGCATCCTTATATTTTTCTGCTATCAGCCTGATCTTTTCACTGCTTCTAAGTATGGTAGACACCTTGTCCGGAATTTCATGCAGCTCGTTTATAAGATGCATATAACGCAATTGATCAATAGTTCCTTTATCATGTGCCAGTTTTAAGGCTACCATTGTAAGTACTACCAGCTGTGCTGTGAATGCTTTTGTACTGGCAACACCAATTTCATGCCCGGCATGGGTATATGCGCCTGCATGTGAAGTTCTTGCGATGGAAGAGCCTACTACATTCAGAATTCCAAAAATAATAGCTCCTTGTTCTTTAGCTTTTTCTATAGCTACCAGCGTATCTGCTGTTTCACCGCTTTGAGATATAGCTATGATCACATCTCCTTTATGAACAATAGGATTCCGATAGCGGAATTCAGATGCATATTCAACCTCAACCGGTATGCGGCACAATTCTTCAATAATATATTCTGCTACCAGTCCTGCATGCCAGCTGGTGCCACAGGCAACGATCAGTATCCGGTTAGCATTCTTTAATTGCTCAATATATTTCTCCACGCCACTCATGGTGATCTTGCCGGCAATAGCGTCTAACCTTCCGCGTAAGCAATCATAAATGGTATCGGATTGTTCAAAAATCTCCTTTAACATGAAATGTTCATAACCACCTTTTTCTATAGCTGCTAACTCAAGATCAAGTTTCTGCACAAAAGGAGTGATCTTTTCATTTCCCAGGTTTTTAAGAATCAATTCATCGGGCCTGAGAATAGCAAGTTCATAATCATTTACATAAACCACTTCTTTGGTATATTCGATGATCGGCGATGCATCGGAGGCAAGAAAATGTTCGCCTTTGCCTACGCCGATTACAAGGGGACTTCCCTTTCTTGCTGCTATCAAAGTATCAGGATTATCCTGATCTATTAATACAATAACGTAAGCGCCCGTTATCCTTTTCAATGCTATGCGAACGGCTTCTTCAAGTCCGCAATGGTTATTCATTTGTATATCCTCAATAAAATTCAGCAGTACTTCAGTGTCTGTGTCACTTTTAAATTCGTAGCCTTTTTTTTGTAATTCATTTTTTAACTGGGCGTAATTTTCAATGATACCATTATGTATCATGGCGAGTTTGCCATTGTTAGATTGATGAGGATGGGCGTTACGGTCACTGGGTTCTCCATGTGTGGCCCAGCGTGTATGCCCTATACCTATATGGGCATGCAGGTCAACGCCCATCAGGCTTTCTTCCAGTTCCGCCACTTTGCCTTTTTTCCTGTAAACTTTTAAGCCGTTGTTAAGCAAGGCAACACCGGCACTGTCGTACCCCCGGTATTCCAATCGCTTTAACCCTTTTAGTATTACCGGATAAGCTTCTCTTTGTCCGATGTAAGCAACAATTCCACACATAGTTTTAAGGTTTACTTTGATTAAGCTATCAGCTATCAGCAATCAGGAGAAAACAGGTCCGGGTGCTGATAGAAACTTATTACGTTCATTTATTTATAACAGAATTCCTTCCAGGAATAAATAAGCCACTGAAAAATATATTATTAATCCGGTTACATCTACAAGTGTGGCTACAAACGGTGCAGAAGAAACTGCAGGGTCAGCACCCAATTTTTTAAGAATGATTGGCAACATGGAACCGCCGAGAGTTCCCCAAAGCACTACACCCATTAAAGATAAGCCTACTGTTTCAGCGATTAATAAATAATGAATGCCGTAAACGAGTGGAAAAATCTTCGACCAAACTAGTACGCGTACAAAACCAATTAAACCCAAAACGCTTCCCAGCATTAAACCTGAAATTAGTTCCCGGCGTATAACCCGCCACCAGTCTGTAATTGACAACTCACCAACCGCCATAGCCTGAATAATCAGGGTAGAAGCTTGTGATCCGCTGTTGCCGCCGCTTGAAATAATCAGGGGGATGAATAAAGCCAGCACTACCGCTTTTTTTATCTCATCCTCAAAATAACCCATAGCGGTGGCCGTTAGCATTTCACCCAGGTACAAGACAACCAGCCAGGTGATTCTTTTTTTAAACAACCGGAAAATGGGCATTTCCAGGTAGGGTTCATCCAGTGCTTCGGTACCTCCGATCTTCTGAAGGTCTTCACTGAATTCCTCATTAGCCACCCATAAAATATCATCTATGGTAACTATTCCTAACAGGATGTTGTTATTATCTACCACCGGTAAAGCTACACGGTGGTTCATTTTGAAAGTCTGGTTGGCAATTTCCTGATCGTCATTTACATTCAGTGTTATGAACCGGTAGTCAATGATCTCGATTACCTTTTTATCCGGACTGGCCAGGATGACTTCCCTGATACGTATGTCATCTATAAATTCACCTTTGTCATTCACAACATAAATCACGTCAATGGTTTCACTATCCTTCCCTTCAGTTCTGATATGAACCAACACTTCCTGCATCGTCCACTCCGTGTTTACAGTAATATAATCAGGCGTCATTAGTCTGCCCACGCTACCTTCCGGATAGCCCAGCAATGCAAGGGTTATCTTTCTTTCCTCAGGGTCAAGTGTTCTGATCAGTTCTTTCACTACTTCGCTGGGTAGTTCTTCCAGGAAAGCTGTACGGTCATCTGCCGGTAGTTCATTTAACAGTTCTGCGGAATGAAAAGCCGGTAATTCCTGTATAATTTTTTTTTGAAGAGAGAGATCTATGATCTTGAAAGCAGCTACGGCACGGTGGATGCTCATATTACCAATGATCTGACTTGAAAAATCTTCAAATTCATAAATCAATTCCGCTATATCGCTTATATTCTGGTCATTTAAAAATTCTCTGATCTGAAGCTTATCTTCCGTAGCAATGATCTCTTTAAGTTGCTCTTTAATATCATGTGTTTCTAATTCCGGTGGCATTTTTCAAATGTACGATAGAGCATTTAGAGTATGATGATATTTTAGAATTGCTGTTTGAAAAGCTATCAGCCGTCAGCTATCAGCCGTCAGCATGGGAGCTGCATTAATATATTATTTAAGATTTATACTGTTAATTTTGAATACATTACTTAACTGTTTTTTGATGTGAATATTATGTAAGTATAAAATAAAGCCTGATAATTGTTTGATTGGTTCTCAGTGATAAATGTATTAATCTGTGATTTGTTTCGCCTGATAGCTGAAAGCTAACGGCTGATAGCAAATATATTAACCAGCGTTACACAACATAACTATGATTTTACCATGTTTATTAGTAGCTCCTACAGATAAAATGGGCCGGGGTGTTTTTACTACTGATAATCTTGCAAAGGAAACGGTAATCGAAATTGCGCCGGTACTTGTTATGAGTAAGGAAGAAAGGCTGTTGCTGGATAAAACTTTATTGCACGACTATATCTTTGAGTGGGGAAATGATACTAAACAATGCTGTATGGCCCTTGGCTATGTACCGTTATACAATCATTCTTATAAAAGCAATTGTGAATATGAAATGGATTTTGATGAGCAGATCATAAGTATAAAAACAGTTCGCTTCATTAAAGCAGGAGAGGAGTTGTTTATCAATTATAACGGTGATTGGAATGATGGGAAGCTGTTATGGTTTGATGCTAAGTAAAGCTATCAGCTGTCAGCTGTCAGCTATCAGGCAGGAGTATTCAATATCGTACCTTCAAAATAACTTCTAACATATTTTTGGTTAAATTCTTTCATGTTTTTTGCTGATAGCTGACGGCTGATAGCTGAAAGCTTTTTTTATTTAACCGTAACACTCATAATCCCCCTTGCACTCAATTGAAACAAAAGATTGTCTTTTCTTATCACAAGTCCGGTTAGTTTTATTTGTTGGGTATTACCAATGGTAGTAACGTTAGGTAATATATTCCGGTTAAATGCACTGTCAAGCCTGGTTTTGTTCTGAAGATAAATATCTCCTGTTTTAATAATTGTTTTTTCACGGATACTGTTGAGAATTTTTTGGTTGAAAAAGGTTTTTCCTAAGGTTAATATAAGGTCGGTTGACTTTAAAGAGTAATCAAGATCGGGAATAGAAATAACCTGTTTATTGGTATCCAGTGATGGTGTTCCGGTAAGAAATAATGTGCCGCTTTTGCTGCCTGTAAAATCGAATTGTAACTCTATCTTGTTATTTTCTAATCCTCTTGCTGTTATATTCTGAACAAAAATATTGTTTCCTTCTATTTTAAATGGCCTGTTTTTAACAAATCTTGTAAGTAAGGTATCTATAAAAAGATAGTCATAGGTAGCATTTGTATTGATAAAGAAGCCTGCATTCAATGAAGCACTGCTTAGCGGTGGAAGAAAATTAGTGACAGCATGGTTATTACTATCGGAAGATACTTCAGGAAAGCAGGAGAATCCTGCGGTAAAATAAATGGTATCGCGGGTGTAATTAATAGCACTGATATGCACGGCAGATGGATTTATTTTGATGTACCCATAAGTACTCAGGGCGATTTTTTTTCCAACAGCGGTGCCAATCTTAGTGATTAATACGGCATAATTAATACCGGCAATGGTTTGATCGAGCGATGCTGCAAAGGAATTAACTGATGACCTGATGCTATCAGTTACCATGCCGGTTATATCCGAATTCAGGATCGTGACAATGCATTTATCAATTGCTGAAATCCTCTCAACACCTGACCGTGATCGCATTGTATAATCAGGTTGAAAACTGAATGTAGACCCGATATTGATCTCTATCCTTCGCATTGATTCAGGACTAAAGCCGCAACTGCCACTAACCCATGGTGCTACCTGCCTGCCAAAAGCACATACTGATTTGCTGCCAGCCAGTTGATAGTTGCCCAGCATTGTTATGGTTGCCTTATTATTCACGCAGGAAAAGCGAAACCCTGAACGGATAAAGCGGTATTTATAGCGGAAGTCACAACCTGAACTAAAAAAATCAGGCCAGCCCGGAGAATTAAATTGCAATGGTGTACTGGCTTCTGCCTTTGCTAAAAAGGGTTTTACATAAATTTTAAAGGGAATGTTTATAACCGATTCCTGAAGTGGCGGTAACCCGTTTACAGAAGATGAACGAGCAGTTTTTTTTGAATTTCCGCAGGAGAAGAGAAGCGGCAGAAGCAGTGCGGCAAGGGTATTTCTATTCATATGTCAGGTATGAGGTATGAGGTATGAGGTGTGAGGTGTATTATCCTGCATTTAGTTTTAATTTTTAATGGTTAATGCAACGAAATCTATTGCAAAAGTTGTCTCTTCCTCATACCTCATACCTCATACCTCATACCTCATACCTCATACCTCATACCTACTTATACTCGCCGTAAACTTCCCGCAGTGTATCAGCTATTTCCCCTAGCGTGCAATTGTGTTCAACTGCTTCTACAACTGCAGGCATGATGTTTTCATCGCCGGCAGCACAGTCATTAAGTCCCTGTAAGATGGAATCGCATTTGGCAGGATCTCTTCTTCGACGCAGCGCCTCTAATTTTTCGGTTTGAACCTGCCGTATAGAATCGTCTATTCTAAATCCGGGAACGGCATTACTATCCGATGAATAGAATTTATTAACACCTACAATAATCTTTTCGCCACTCTCAATTTGTTGCTGATATTTATATGCACTTTTGCTTATTTCATCCTGCATAAAACCCTGCTCGATGGCGGCTACGCTTCCACCCATTGCATCAATGGCTTCAATAAGTTCTATGGCTTTCAGCTCCACTTCGTCAGTAAGCGCTTCTACAAAATAACTTCCGGCCAACGGATCGGCTGTATCGGCAACACCACTTTCAAAAGCAAGGATCTGCTGGGTGCGTAAAGCAATACGGGCAGCTTCTTCAGTAGGCAGACTCAGCGCTTCGTCATAACCATTTGTATGCAGGGATTGTGTGCCGCCAAGCACTGCTGATAAAGCTTGTATAGTTACCCTCGAAATATTATTAAGCGGTTGTTGTGCAGTTAATGTGCTGCCTCCTGATTGGGTGTGAAAGCGCAGCATCATTGCTTTTTCGTCTGTTGCGCCAAGGTCTTTCATCATCCTGGCCCACATTCTTCTTGCTGCCCTGAACTTTGCCACTTCTTCAAAAAGATTATTATGCGCGTTGAAAAAGAAAGAAAGGCGTTTACCAAAAACATTGATGTCCAAACCTCTTTCAATAGCCGCGTTAACATAAGCTTTGCCATTACTCAGGGTAAAAGCAATTTCCTGAACAGCAGTGCTACCGGCCTCACGGATATGGTAACCCGAAATAGAGATGGTGTTCCACTTTGGTACTTCAGCACTGCACCATTCAAAAATATCAGTAATGATACGCATTGAAGGTTTAGGCGGATAAATATAGGTGCCTCTTGCCGCATACTCTTTTAGAATATCATTCTGCAAGGTGCCGGTAATCTTTTTGAGGTCCGTGCCTTGTCTTTTTGCAAGCGCTACATAAAAGGCAAGCAAAATAAAGCCTGTAGCATTGATGGTCATAGAAGTGGAAACATCCTGCAGTTTAATGTCTTTGAAAAGTGTTTCCATATCCTCCAGTGAATCTATGGCAACACCTACCTTTCCTACTTCGCCTTCCGACATCGCGTGATCGCTATCATAACCTATCTGAGTAGGAAGATCAAAGGCAACACTTAAACCCATTACCCCTTGTTGCAGCAGGTAGTGATAGCGCTTGTTGCTTGCTTCCGCTGTACTAAATCCAGCATATTGACGCATAGTCCAAAGCTTGCCGCGGTACATATCTGATTGCACCCCCCTGGTAAATGGATATTCCCCCGGAGCATCATCCTGGAAGGGGGGTAAGCCATTCCAACGGTAAAGCTTCTGAATTTCAATATCACTATCAGTAAATTTTTTATCGGTTTGCATAACAAGATTTTAGATTAGCAATCAGGCTCAACATGAAATTACGTATTGAATTGCTATCAGTTATCGGCAGTCAGCTATCACATTGTATTACTGCCTGTTATGTTTTCTCCTGATAGCTGACGGCTGATTGCAGTTTATAGAAACTTTCATGCCTGATACAACACTACATCAATTTCTTTGCCTCATAACTTAAAGCTTCAGAAACAATTGTATGCAACGAAGTTTTTGGATTTTCCATTAGTAATTGCATAAGGCCTTTATTAAGGTCTGCGCCGCTGGCAGATTCATGCAAAAAAGAAGATACCTGGTTTATAATCAAAATATTCTGCTCTTTTAAATTACTTATGGCATCCCATGCTGGCGGACTCACATAAATCTGTTGTGTAATATTATGATCAAATTCTTGTTTTATCGTTTGGGTAAGAAGGACTTGCATTTCTTTAGCGCTGATTCCTGTTTGATTAACACGGCTGACGAGGTTAGGCAATGCGATACGGTCTGCCAGCAATACCAATCTTTCGTATGCCTGTAGCTTTATGGGTAAGAGGGTATCCGAATCACTTGCAACAATGGGATTTTCAGATGCTTTCTTTTCTTTGAAATATGTAAATAGGTACAGGCTTCCAAGTCCTACCACGATGATTACGGCGCAAATCGCCACTGTAGATACTTCCATAGCTAATTGTTATCAGGCAAATTTAACGGCTTCATCGTTACGGTTTGTTTAAATATATGGTATGGTTATTCAGTTCTGAACCAGCAGGTACCATCTTTGTTATAAGTACACTAATGTCACGCCAAGTATAAAATGTCGTATTAATACTATCAGCAGTCAGCTTTCAGCGATCAGGAGGAAACTTAACACATTGATCTGCTGACCGCTGATAGCTGACTGCTGATAGCAACATTTACAGACATTTTATAGTTGACATGACAATTAGATTGTATGTATTTTTACAAATCAAGTGTTTTATAATTGAAATAATATGATAACAACAATAAGTGCGCCTGTAAGCCTGACTGAAAACGCAGTTAAAGAAATTAAAAGACTTTTGAACGAAGAAGGATTTGACCATTCGCAAGTATTGAGAGTAGGTGTAAAAGGTGGTGGATGCTCTGGCATGACCTATGTTTTAGGATTTGATCATAAGTCAGAGGCAGACGATGAATTTGAATTAAATGGTATTTCCTGTGTGATGAATAAGGCACACGCTATTTACCTTATGGGTATGGAAATAGACTGGCAGGGTGGGCTTAATTCCCGTGGGTTTACTTTTTCAAATCCCAATGCGAGTAAGACATGTGGTTGCGGGACGTCTTTTGCAGTGTAGAATAATGTATGATAAACATAAAGAGGTTGGTCAGGCGCCTGCCACTAGAGTCATGTCAACAATAAATGTCGTATTATAGCTATCAGGTGTCAGCGGTCAGCTATCAGGAGGAAACCCAGTGCGTCTTGATCTGCTGATGGCTGAAAGCTGACGGCTGATAGCAATTAATACGAAACTGAATGCTTGATACGAGACACTAAGCTGTTTTAAACAATAGTATTCCAGCATAAGTTGCCAGCAAGCCAATGATCAGGCTTCCGATGGCATAAAGGAAAAAATACAAGTAGTTGCCAGATTTTAATAAGGTTAGATTATCAAGAGAAAAAGTAGAGAAGGTAGTAAAGCCACCACAAATGCCGGTTATAAGGAATAGCCTTGTTTCAGAAGATATGATATGTTGTTTTTCAGCAAAAGCGTAAAAAACGCCAATCAAAAAGCAGCCCAGAATATTTATTGAAAAAGTGCCGAAAGGAAAAACGGAAGGATAGCGTTTAGAGATGGCAAGATGTATTAGATAACGTATAACGCCACCAATTCCGCTGCCTGCAAATACAACAAGAACAGCTTTCATTAATTGTTAATGGTTAATTGTTAACGGAAAGTCGCTGCAAGTTAGAGGCTGACATTTAACGGCTTTCTTAATGTATATCCTTAAGATCCACCAGCCATTCATCATTTACCCGGACAATTTTAATTGTAGTGGTATCCTTGGTTTCAAACGTATTGGTATACACGAAGCTTACGGTAGAATCATTTTTCGGTTCTACTTTTATAGCAATGATGCTGGCATCCTTATAGCTGACCTTATCTTCAGTAGAGCGCCTGTTATAATCTTTCTTCCATTTATCCAGCAACATAACATTTGTGTTAGTAGAATCATTGAACAAATAAAACCGCGCTTTTTCGTAATTACCATCAAGAGAAGCGCGGATAAATTCCCTGCCCGCATCCTGGGCATCTTCTGCCTTTTTATAAGCCATTTCATTATTGCAATAAATGGATAGAAAACCGGCTGTTAAAAATAATACGGGAATAAATGATTTCATGAGGTATGAGGTAAACAGTTGCGCTGGTAAATATACAATAATCAATATACAATCATTGTCGTTTACTTAACAAGGTTGAAGTATTCTTTTATATGTGAAATTATAATTTGATTAAAAGTCTTAGAGTTCCTTGTGGGATTTCCTTTGTGTTCCTTGTGGTTAAATGCGGTCTATGATTCCAGGAGTCTTTTAAACACAAGGAACACAAAGGAAATCCCACAAGGAACACAAAGGAAATCCCACTAATAGCACAAGGGGTGCCTGCTACATACAAATCCTTAAGTTAACGATATTGAATATTTTCTTATCCAGAAATATTAAAAAATTTAATCAAAATTTCAAAAACAATAAGCTCAAAACCTCAAACCTCACACCCGGATCAACGCTCATGAGGTTGTTCCTTGAGCTTTTCTTTTTCATAAGCACGGATAATAGCCTTAACAAGCCTGTGCCTTACTACATCTTCTTCATCCAGTTCAATATGAGCGATCCCATCAACTCCCTGTAAAATACGAACCGCTTTTTCCAATCCGCTTCTTTGGTTCTTGGGAAGATCCACTTGTGTCATATCACCTGTTATGATAGCCTTGGCATTAGGACCAATACGGGTCAGGAACATTTTAATCTGGAGATCGGTGGCATTCTGCGCCTCGTCTAATATGATAAACGCATTGTCCAGGGTACGTCCACGCATATAAGCCAGCGGTGCTATTTCTATGGTGCGGGTACTCATATAATAACCCAGTTTATCCGCAGGAATCATATCATCCAGCGCATCGTACAACGGACGTAAGTAAGGATCAATTTTTTCTTTGAGGTCACCGGGTAAAAAGCCGAGGTTTTCACCCGCTTCCACTGCCGGACGTGTTAAGATGATCTTTTTGATCATCTTATTTTTTAAAGCCCTTACTGCAAGCGCCACTGCGGTATAGGTTTTACCTGTACCCGCGGGACCAATAGCAAAAACAATATCATTTTTCTCGGTGGCAATAACCATCCGCTTCTGGTTAGGTGTTCTTGCCCGTACAGTTTTGCCATTAGGCCCAAAGACCAGGACTTCATTAGGATTACGGTCCACAAAATTATCAACAACTTCCGCATCATCACCACCTCCAAGCATCTGCTCCAGGTAACCTTCCGTCAGGTGACCATTGCGTTGCAAATATTGCACTACCAGGTTAATTTTGTCTTTAGCGCTTTCTACCTGTTCAGGTGAGCCACTTAATTTGAGCTGAGTACCCCTTGATAGTATTTTCAGCAGAGGGAATTTTTTTTTCAGAATATCCAGTTTGCCGTTGTTTACTCCAAAGAACTCAGTAGGATTAACGGTTTCGAGATTAATAATAGTTTCTGTCAATTAAAGCGGATTTAAATTCATCAAAGCAATTTCTTCACCACCGTCAATGCAATCCCTGCATGTATGGCTTATAATCAAATATAAATAATAGCCCCTGAAAATATTAAGGAACTTATTCACAACGGGTAAACATCTCCGGATAGTATTTGGTTCGAAGTTTTTTATTACCACTCCTATATAACTAGATCGCAAATCAGTTAGCCACCGAAGCAAAGAGTTTTGAACCATGAAGACACCAAGGCACGAAGAAGCACAAAGTTTTAATATTCTTTTGTGTTTGTTCGAAATAAATCTTTGTGCCTCTTCGTGCCTTGGTGTCTTCGTGGCTCAAAAACAACCAATGATCAGTGCAACTTATCCAGTTATCTTACCACGATGTTTGAATTTTAATTCATGAAGGACTCTGTAGTTAAAATTTCTTTACAAAGGAACAACTTCAAGAAACAAAGAAATTCACAAGCATCACTCCGCCTAATCCCATAATGGCAACTATAGTTTCCATAACCGACCAGGAACGAAGGGTATCTTTTATAGATAGATTAAAATATTCTTTGAACAGCCAGAAGCCGCCATCGTTTACATGTGAGAACATGAGGCTTCCCGCACCGATAGATAATACCATCAGGTTAGGATCAACATTCGTTTTTGCCATCATGGGTAAAATAATGCCTGCCGTGGTAAGTCCTGCAACAGTGGCGGATCCAAGGCAAACCCTTATGAATGCTGCAATCAACCAGCCTAACACCAGCGGGTGAATTGACAATCCCTGCAGCGCAGCAGCTATCTGGTTACTCACGCCACTATCAATCAACACCTGTTTTAACACCCCTGCGCCGGCGATAATCAATAATACCATGGCCACATCTTTTACTGCTTCCGTATAAATGTTCATGATTGATTTCATGCTCCTACCCATCCTGATTCCTATGGAAAAGGTTGCTACAATAACAGCCAGCAGCATTACTATTCCTGGTTCGCCGATGAAGCCTATATAATTTTGCAGGGTGCTGTTATGAGGTGCTACAAAAACCAGCAGGGTGGTAGCCATCAGCAATATAACCGGTAGCAAGGCTGTAAGAAAACTATTGGCAGTTCCCGGAAGCTCATCATCATTCAGCGTTTTAGAGACAAAACCTTGTAAGGGAGTAGATTGTATATTTTTTACTGTTCGTGCAAACAAGGGACCAGCAACAATCATAACCGGAACAGAAATAAGAATGCCGTATAACAAAGTCACTCCCATGTTTGCATGAAATAAAGACACCAGTGCGGCAGGGGATGGGTGGGGTGGAAGAAAACCATGAGCCACAGACATGGGCGCCAGCATGGGAAGCGCTATGTACATTGGCGGAAGCTTGTACTTATAAATGATGGAAAAAATCATAGGGATTATCAATACAAATCCCACGTTATAAAAAAGCGGTATCCCTATAATAAAACCTGTCAGCATCAGCGCCCACTGAATGTATTTATCACCAAAGCTTTTCATCATAACTGTAGCAATCTTCTGGGCAGCGCCACTCTCAGCAACAATTTTTCCCAGCATCGCGCCTAATACAATGATGATCACCAATGAACCAAGCGTATCGCCAATTCCTTTGTACACTGATTTAGTGATATCTGCCATTGGTATACCTAAACATAATCCTGCGAGAATGGAAACCACTAAAAATGCCAGGAAGGCATTTACCTTTCCCCAGGTAATTAATGCCACTAATAAAATAAGGCTTAGAATAATGATGAGTAAGGTCATGTGTGGTTGATTTTAGCTATCAGCTGTCAGCTATCAGCGTGGGTAACAATAATGCGGTAATATCAATCAATTGTATGAAAACAAAAAATATTCAATATTCAATTCTCAATGAAGAGCTATCGAAGAAAAACGATGTTTGTATTTTATTGAACATTGATTATAGATAGTTGAATATTAAATATTATAATTATTTTGACATTGAAGTCAACGACATTGAATTAACAATCAATATTCAATCCCTAACAACCCTTCCAAAAACAGCAACGTCTATCATTTTTAGATTGCTAACGGCTGATAGCTGGTAGCTGATAGCTGACAGCTCAATGCGAATCCCTGGTAACTTCAGAACCTGATCCACCCGTAAGAAAGTCAAAATCGGCGCCTTTATCTGCCTGCTGAACATTCTTAACGTATAAGCTTACATAACCCCTGTCCATTACCGGTTCCGGTTTATTCCAGCGCTGTCTTCTTATTGCTAATTCCTCATCAGACACATCCAGGTGAATGCGCCTGTTGGCTACGTCCAGCTCGATATAATCACCGTTATTTACCAATGCCAGGGTACCGCCGATAGAAGCTTCCGGAGACACATGCAGTACTACGGTACCATAAGCTGTTCCGCTCATTCTTCCATCGGAGATCCTTACCATATCGGTAAATCCTTTGTCTAAAACTTTTTTCGGCAGGGCCATATTGCCCACTTCAGGCATACCAGGGTAGCCTACCGGACCAACATTTTTCAACACCATAATACAGGTCTCGTCTATATCAAGATCTTTATTGTCTATAAGTGCATGGTATTCTTCGATCGTTTCAAAGACCACTGCCCTGCCACGGTGTTGCATAAGCGCAGGAGTTGCTGCCGATGGTTTAATAACAGCACCATTCTCGGCGAGGTTGCCTTTCAATACTGCTATGCCAGCTTCAGCAATAAACGGCTCTTTGTATAAGGCAATCACTTCGCTGTTATAACAGGTAGTATAACCTTGAATGTTTTCACGATGGCTTTTACCGGATACGGTAAGCGCATTCATGTGCAAGTGATCTTTCAATTCATTAATGATAACCGGTAGTCCCCCTGCATAAAAAAAATCTTCCATAAGGAATTTCCCTGAAGGCATAAGGTTTAATAACAAGGGGATTTTGCTTCCAAGCTCATCAAAGTCAGCTAGGTTTAGGTCCACTCCAATCCTTCCCGCGATGGCAGTAAGATGAATGATGAAATTGGTAGAGCCACCAACCGCAGCATTTACTTTAATAGCGTTTTCAAAGGCTGCTCTCGTAAGTATCTTTGATATTTTAAGATCTTCCTTTACCATCTCTACAATCCTTCGCCCTGACAAATGGGCAAGAACCTTTTTTCTTGAATCTACTGCCGGTATCGCGGCTGCGCCCGATAGGGACATGCCCAAAGATTCTACCATACATGCCATCGTTGAAGCGGTGCCCATCGTCATGCAATGGCCGGCACTTCTGGACATGCAGCTTTCCGCCTGCAGGTAATCTTTCGGCGTTATTGCACCGGTCTTCATATCAGCATCGAACCTCCATACATGCGTACCCGAACCTATCTCTTTTCCCTGGAACCTGCCATTGAGCATAGGTCCACCCGGAACAACGATGGTAGGGAGATCCACGCTGGCAGCGCCCATCAGGGTGGAAGGCGTTGTTTTATCGCAACCGGTTAACAGCACTACCCCATCAATAGGATTTCCCCTGATGGATTCTTCTGTATCCATACTGGCCAGGTTCCTGAAAAGCATGGCCGTTGGTTTTAACAAAGTTTCTCCTAAAGACATTATAGGAAATTCAAGCGGAAACCCGCCGGCTTCATATACGCCGCGCTTTACCACTTCAGCGATATCTCTTAAATGTGCATTGCAGGGTGTTAGTTCAGACCAGGTATTACAAATGCCAATTACCGGCCGGCCATCAAACAGGTCTTCCGGGTAACCCTGGTTCTTCATCCAGCTCCTGTAGATAAAGCCCATCTTGTCTTTTTTGCCAAACCAGCCGCTGCTTCTGTATGTCGCCATAAATATTTTTTAAAGATTAACTGTTATGATAGACACAAACTTTATTAATTTTTTTTAAACGCAGAGAGCACAGAAGAAGGAAGCACAGAGAAAACAATGAGGCTATTAAAATTAAAACGTCCTCTGCGCTCTTTGTGTTTCCTCCCTCTGTGCTCTCTGTATTAAAATTTTTACCAATCAAAGCGCCTATAATTTTATTTGTTATTGAACTCACGGTATTTTTTTATAAGTGCCGAAAAGTGCTTTCCTAATTCATCCCACTGCTCATTTTCAATAAGGTTTTTAGGAAAGAGTGTACTGCCCATTCCTACTCCGGCAGCACCGGCATTAAAAAAATCCGTTATAGTGTCTATGCTTACACCACCCGTTGGAACCAGCTTCAGGAAGTTCATAGGCGCCAGCACTTCTTTTATAAAATCCGGGCCCAGCCTTGTTGCCGGGAAAACCTTTACCATGCCGGCTCCCATCTTCCAGGCCTTGTAAATCTCCGTTGGCGTATAAGCGCCGGGAAAAACAGGCACTTTACGTGCTATACAATTTTTTATAACCTCTTTGTTTATCACCGGCGTAACAATAAAGCTTGCCCCCGCATCTAAAGCTTCTTCAAGGTCTTCCAATGTTAATACAGTTCCGGCGCCTATATTTAATGTGTCAGGATAAATTCCGGATAAATAAGAGATTGTTTTTGCTGCGCCTTCTGAATTCATCGTTACCTCAAGCGTTGTAAAACCACATTCGTAATACTGGCTTACCAGCATTTCAACTCGTGCCTGCGGAATATTTCTCATGATCCCAATTATGGGAACCTTATTAAATGCTTCCCAGGAAAATGGCTTGCTCATCGGTAAATGTATTTTTCATAAATTTTATACTGCCCTATAATTGCGGCTTTTTCAACTGCTTCAGCAGAAAATGAATGGACCCTTTTGAGTTCTAATACCTCAAGTGCCGTTTCATAATAAACCTTCAACTTTACGCCGCAGCATAAATATATTTCAATTGTATCATTATGCGCAATTTCTCCCAATTCGGCGCCAATCAGCAGTCCGCTCAGGTAGTGATAATTTTCTATTTTGGTAAGCTTATCAAATAAAGAATTTGTTCTTACCTTAAAACAACTATTCAGCAGGTTAGAACGCGAACCTTCCCGAACAGCTTTTTCAAAACTTTCTTTTGCTTGCCCGGCCTGCAATCCATCACTTTCCTCCAATCCCGCATGTAAAATGCTTTTTTTTAATAATAAATCAAAAAATTCCCCAGTCATATAAGTCTTGAAACTCACTGCCTGTTGGTTGTTTACAAAAATATGTTTGGAATGTGTGCCGGGAAAGATAAATAGCTGATCACCGGGAACGTTTACTACTTCGGGAAACATTCCTATTAACTGAGTTTCTTCTCCCCGCATTACATCATCTTCATTTCTTACTCCGGAAATGAGCAGTGTGTCAAATTTAAATTCCGGCGTTTGATGTATGAACTTACTTAACATTTCCCTACCATCAATGAAGAAGGGAATTTCGTGGTAAGGAAGCGGCATCATTCCGATAGAAGAGGAAGCCATACCGGATATTAACAATGGAATTCCATTTAATGAACGAGTCGTCTTTGCTTCAATTGCAGCAATTTGTTCGTTGATGATGTGAAGGTAGAATGATAGTCTTGTGGCAGGGTCAGTATTTAATGTTTCTATCCAGGAATTATAAGTGGTAAGAATTCCTTTGTTTGTTCCTGTACTTTCTATTACATTGAAATTTTCAGGATCTACCAAACTCAGACGGAAAGATGATGTACCCCAGTCGCAACTTAGAAATGGAATCATGGGTTGAATGTACAAAAAAGCTGTCAGCTATCTGGCGTAATGCTATCTAAAAAGAGGAACGACCTGTGAGGTTTCTAAAAACCTCACAGGTCTTTAACGGAACATGCAACCCCTATCTCAGACCTGTGAGGTCTTTAGAGACCTCACAGGTCGTTCTCTTTTTAGTTAGATCTCCATGCAGTAATTACTTTATTGAAAAGGTTCTTTACATAATCTTAACCGGTTGTTTGTTCTCATCAATAGCCACCAGTGTAAAGGTTCCCGAGATTGCTTTTTGCCTTTCAAAGGAATACATCTCTTCAATATAAATTTCAACAAGAATTTTAATACTGGTGTTGCCGATATGATTAACTGATCCTATCAGTTCTATGATAGTTCCGGCAGGTATAGGTTTAGTAAAATCAATCTTGTCAGAAGAAACCGTTACCATTCTTTTGCGCGCAAACCTTGTAGCTGTAATAAAAGCTACTTCATCCATAAGCTGCATTGCCATGCCGCCAAATAAGGTATCGTAGTGATTGGTGGTGTTGGGAAATACGGCTTTGAATATCCGCGTTTCTGCAAGCCGGATCTTTTCTTCAAGGTTCATTTGATGTTATATTTGGCTCATATTGAAGGCGCCGTAGCAGTATTTTCAAATGCAATAAAATGGGAGAGTTCCCTGTTTTTATTAAAAACCGGATATTCTTCTACATGGCAATAGTAGGGCTGGCTATCTTTTTTATAATTAAGCATTGTTATATCAATAGGCTTACGGTTATTTATCGCTTCACGGATCTTCAAACGAGCATCCAATGAAGTGCTGGGCCCTTGAAACATCCTTGGATTCTTGCCTTTTAATTCGGCAGCCGTATAGCCGTTCATTTCATATACGTTTCCGGTTGCATACACGATGCGTAATAAAGGATCTGTTACAATAATAACTTTGCTTTGCCGGAAAAGTTTTGATTCTATATCCCATTCAATGATCCATTTTTTTGCGAGAGACAACTTGTTTAACTGGTTAAAATCATCTGCCAGCTCCAGTTTACGCTGGTAACCATTCATAAAAATGTCCCAGCAAAGCAGGGGCGAAGAAGCAAATTTATTATCATTTTTTTTTGCCATAGTGATAAGTTGTAATCAATCTCATACCTGATAAATTTTAAATATTTAATTTTCAATTTTCTATACGACTCCTCAAAAATCATTTGCATTAGATCGCATATTAACTATTGAACATTGCATATCAATATTAATCAACATGTTTACTAATCTAAATTCAACAACATTCAGTTAAGAATGTTCGCTTCCAGTTGTAATAGAAGCGCTGACAAAGATATATAATCCACATGCCTCAATCAAGTGGTTCATCTAATAAGTAAGGGCATAAACCTTTTTTAACAGGTTACATGCCCTTTTGTTTGAAGTTACAAGTATGTTAAGAACTGCAGGTTACACAACCTTCCTCCATACTGCAGGATGGCCCGCTGAAATCCGCAGTGATACTATCAATATCATTAGTAAGAATTTTTTCTTCAGCTTTTGGAATCACCGGTTGCATCTGGTCACTGCCTTGTTTTTCAATAGTGAACTGAACCGCCTGTGTAGCAGCTTGAGTACGCAGGTAATACATACCGGTTTTCAATCCTTTCTTCCAGGCATAAAAATGCATGGATGTAAGTTTGGATGTAGTGGGCGTATCTACAAATAAATTCAGCGATTGCGACTGGCAAATAAACGCGCCCCTATCAGCAGCCATGTCAATGAGATTACGCTGCTTGATTTCCCAAACGGTTTTGTACAGTTCTTTTATTTCAGCAGGAATATTATCAATGTGCTGAACAGAACCATTAGCAGCAATGATGCTGTTTTTCATGTCGTTGTTCCACAGTCCTAACTGTACCAGATCTTTTAAGAGATGCTTGTTGATGATAATAAATTCACCGCTAAGCACACGCCTTGAATAAATGTTTGAAGTATAAGGTTCAAAACATTCATTGTTACCAAGTATCTGCGAAGTAGATGCTGTTGGCATCGGTGCTACCAGCAATGAATTGCGTACACCATGCTTCATCACTTCTTTGCGAAGTGATTCCCAATCCCACCTGTTGGTTGGCTGCACCTTCCACATATTAAATTGAAAAATACCTTTTGAAAGTGGAGATCCCTTGAATGATTCATAAGCGCCCTGCTCTATCGCCAGGTCTTTGCTGGCAGTCATTGCAGCAAAATAAATAGTTTCAAAAATGTCCCTGTTCAATATTTTAGCAAGCTCATTCTCAAAAGGCAGACGCAGTAAGATAAATACATCGGCCAGTCCCTGAACACCAATGCCAATAGGCCTGTGACGGAGGTTTGAATTTCTTGCTTCTATTATCGGGTAATAGTTGTAATCAATTATCTTATTAAGATTTTTGGTAACCTCATAAGTTACTTCATACAATTTATCGTGATCGAACTTGCCATTGATCACGTAACGGGGCAGGGCCAGCGAAGCAAGGTTACATACGGCTACCTCATCAGGTGAAGTGTATTCCATTATCTCCGTGCAAAGGTTACTGCTTTTAATGGTGCCAAGGTTTTGCTGGTTGCTCTTACTGTTGGCAGCATCCTTATACAACATGTATGGTGTGCCTGTTTCAATCTGTGCATCTAAAATAGCAAACCATAATTCCTGCGCGTTAATGGTTTTTCTTGCTTTGCCATCTTTTTCATATTTAGTATACAATGCTTCAAATTCTTCACCCCAGCATTCACTTAATCCGGGAGCTTCGTTCGGACAAAACAAGCTCCATTTGCCGTTTTCTTCCACGCGTTTCATAAAAAGGTCAGATATCCATAAGGCATAAAATAAATCCCTTGCTCGCATTTCTTCCTTACCATGATTTTTGCGCAGGTCTAAAAATTCAAAAATATCAGGATGCCATGGTTCCAGGTATACTGCGAATGCGCCTTTACGTTTGCCACCACCCTGGTCAACATAACGGGCTGTATCATTGAATACACGCAACATCGGAATGATGCCGTTGCTGGTTCCATTGGTTCCTCCGATATAAGATCCTGTTGCACGGATATTGTGAATAGCAAGGCCAATACCACCAGCGCTTTGCGATATGCGGGCTGTTTGTTTCAACGTATCATATATGCCTTCAATACTATCTTCTTTCATGGTAAGCAGGAAGCAGCTGCTCATCTGCGGCTTAGGTGTGCCGGCATTGAAAAGTGTGGGTGTTGCATGCGTGAACCAGCGTTCACTCATGAGGTGATAAGTTTTAATTGCGCTCTCCACATTTTCTTTATGAATGCCAATGGCAACCCTCATGTACATGTGTTGCGGGCGTTCAGCCACTTTGCCATCTATCTTCATAAGATATGATTTCTCCAGCGTCTTGAATCCGAAGTAATCAAAGCCGAAATCACGATCATAGATCAAAGTGCTATCAAGCAGTTCGGAATTTTCATCAATTACTTTCCATACTTCATCGGAAAGTAAGGGTGTTTTTTTACCGCTGCCTTTGTCTACATAATGATATAGTTTTCTCATTGTTTCAGAGAAAGATTTTATCGTATTCTTGTGCAGGTTGCTTACTGCGATCCTTGAAGCCAGCAATGCATAGTCGGGATGCTTGGTGGCCAGTGAAGCAGCTATCTCAGCAGCAAGATTATCCAGTTCGGTGGTAGGTACTCCGTCATAGATGCCCTCGATTACTTTTTTGGCAACATCAATAACGTTTACCAGCGGACTTAAACTGTAAGATAATTTTTCGATACGGGCTGTAACCTTATCAAACTTGATGCTTTCTTTTTTTCCGTTTCTTTTAATTACGTATTGCATCTTTTAAAACTTTATTGTTAATGGATTAGTAGTGAAGCTATCAGCTGTCAGCTATCAGCAGCATATTATTTTTGAGTGTATGATTGCCAATGACAGACTTAGTTGATAAAATTTAAAAGTCTTCTTCCAGACTAAAAGTTTGTGCTTCTTTCATGCCAGACATTACGCCCGATTTCTGGTAATCACCCACACGTTTTTCAAAGAAGTTTGTCTTGCCCTGTAATGAAATCATTTCCATGAAGTCGAAAGGATTGGTAGCATAAAACATTTTTGGATAACCCAGTTCATCCAGCCAGCGGTCTGCTACAAATTCAATGTATTGCTGCATGAGCTTGGAATTCATACCTATAAGGTCTACCGGCAACGCTTCTGTTATAAATTCTTTTTCTATTTTCACTGCATCACCAATAATTTCAAAAATTTCGTTCTTGCTTAGTTTGATGTCAAGCATTTTATACAACAGGCAGGCAAATTCGCAATGCAATCCTTCGTCACGACTTATCAGTTCATTGCTGAAGGTAAGTCCGGGCATGAGGCCTCTTTTTTTTATCCAGAAAATAGAGCAGAAGCTGCCGCTGAAGAATATACCTTCCACTGCTGCGAAGGCTACCAGTCGCTCTGCGAAGTTTCCTTTGTCAATCCATCTTAAAGCCCACTCTGCTTTTTTCTTTACTGCAGGAACAGTGTCGATGGCATGAAACAATCTTGATTTTTCCTGGGGGTCTTTGATATAAGTATCAATCAGCAACGCGTAGGTTTCCGAATGAATATTTTCCATCATGATCTGGAAACCATAGAAACACCTTGCTTCCGGCAGTTGTACTTCACTCATGAAGTTAACTGCAAGGTTTTCATTTACGATGCCATCGCTGGCTGCAAAAAATGCCAGTACATGCGAGATGAAATGGCGCTCGCCGTCGTTCAGGTTAGCCCAGTCTTTCAAATCGCCGCTTAGATCAATTTCTTCAGCCGTCCAGAAACTGGCTTCATGTTTTTTATACATCTCCCAGACTTTTGGGTAGTTGATAGGCAGGATGACGAACCGGTCTTTGTTTTCTTTTAATAAAATTTCATTAGTATTTTCCATGGTGATAATATTTTCAGGTAACTGATTTCTATTGTGGTTGAAAGTATAAAGTACCAGATTATAGTTTAAGACACTCCGGTTCTTCATAGCATTTTTACATCTGTCAACCGGTTACAAGGTTACTAAACAATGTTAACTTTAGGTTACCAACTTATCCCCGTAGTGTTGAAAACTTATAATATTCAATGTGGTTAAGTGTTTGGTAAAAGATGTATTTTAATGAAGGCCTTGATTAATCAGTTTTCTTATAAGAAATCTTTTTCTAATAGGAAAATAATGTTGAATGTTTTGTAGGGAGGAATGTGAAAGAATTTTATTGAAAGGCTAATATTGAGATGAGTATTAGGTGATTAAGCATGAATTTGTAAATCGGTGAGAGTCCGCATTTAAACCTATAAGGTTTTCAAAACCTTATAGGTTTAAATGCGGACTCTTATTAAGCTACATGTTTTCCACAATGAACAATTACCATCCAGAAATATTGAAGCCACACTAATACGGCGATGGACTCACTGAAGTCCACCCACCATCAATAATAAGGCTTTGCCCCGTAATATGCCGCGCTTCCGCAGAAAGCAGGAACAGCGCAGCGCTTGCAATATCTGTTACCGAAGCGGGCCGGCCCATTGGAGTTATAACGGACCAGACTTTTTCATACTCCGGATCATCTGTCGTACGTTCAGTAGCTGTAGCGCCGGGTGCAATGGTGTTAACAGTAATTTGATATTCGGAAAGTTCTATGACGAGATTTTTCGCGAGCATTTCCAGGGCAGCTTTGGTCATGCCATAAGCGGCAAGATTTTTATGAGCCTGATGTCCTGTGACAGATGAAGTGAATAATATCCTGCCACCCGTTCCCTGTTGCTTCATAGCGCGTGCTGCCGCCTGTGCCAGAAAAAAGCTGCCACCAAGATTTACCTGCATCACTTTTGTAAAAGAGGATTCCGGGTAGGTTAAAAAATCTCCAAATAATGTAATGCCTGCATTGGCAACGGCCATTGTTAATTTACCAAACCGGTTTATTGCAGTATCAACCATTTGCTGAATGAAATGTATCTCTGCAGCGTCGCCTGCAAGCGCTATGCATATACCATTTTCTTTTGTAATTTTTTCTGCTGCTGATGATGCAAGTGCATCATCTATATCATTTAAAATTACCGATGCACCCCCGATTGCCAGCTGCCGGCAGATTTCAAAACCAATTCCCTGCCCGCCCCCGGTAACAATCGCGACCTGGTTTTCAAATTTTTTTATTGGCATGCCGGGAATTTTTTGCAAGTATAATTAATTTAAGCAAGGTATGAGGTATGAGGTTTGAGGTATGAGGTAAATAAAACACTAATTTCAATTTTTAACAATCCTCAAAACAAAACAGCCGCATATTTAAATATAATACCTTTATCGCTTAATTATAACAGTGCGAAAATTTGGATATCTTTTTACTTTCATATTTATAGCTGTGACGATCGTATTATTGTTGGTACCGAGAAAAGGATTTTTTAAGCGTATTGATAAAGGGATACGGTTCTCCAATCGAAGACTCAGTTATATCCAGGTGGTGTTATTAATAAGTGCAGTGATATCGTTTGCTATCCTGATGCTGGTAAAATATCTTATAGATTTAAAATTCTGATAGTGCATGGAACAACCAATTAATTTTGTTATTAACAGCCTTCAGCATGTTGGGATACCGGTAACCGATATACAACAGTCGGCAATGTTTTATTCTAAACTGGGCTTCCATAATGTTATGGAAGCCGGCTTCCTGATTCATAAAGAACCAGGCACGTGCATCATGATGCAGCGGGATAACATTATTATCGAGTTATACCAGTTGCCGGAACCGGAACTAACAGGCATCCGTAACCGACTGGACGGGCATGTTGATCATATTGCTTTTGATGTACCTGACATCGATCATGCTTTTAATGTGTTGAAGGAAGGTGGTTACAACGTGATAGAAGCTTCTCCGGTATTTTTGCAGTTCTGGAAGAATGGATGCAAGTATTTTAATATTACCGGTCCTGATGGGGAACGGTTGGAGTTTAACCAGGTATTGTGAGCTGATAATGATTTTCGATTAGGCTTTTATGTAAGAAAAAACTGGCTACTCTTCAAACCGATTCTTAATCCCCACTTTCCGGCAATAGTCCACTTCAACGCTATACACGCCGAATTCCTCTACCACTTTGCCTTTCATTTCATAGAAACCTTTACCCTGCACAGGATAACGGCGGGCAGTATCCGGGAAATGAATCGTATCCAGCCATTCGCCGTGTTTATCGAGGAAGGTTCCGAAATACATGGTTTCGCCTTTAACCGTTCGTACCGGCTTGGTGGTTATGAAGTAGCCCATCAGATGAACATTTTTACTCAGAAATCCCGGCAAGTCGCGACCGGCTGAGAAGGCGCTGGTATCCATGTCCAGCATCTCCCATGGACTGCATAATGGAAAACCTAACAGCTCCACTTCATCGAGTGCATCATCCAGCGGGTGCTGCATTAACTGGGGAAGATGAAACACCACAGGTGGTTCTTTAAAAAGTGAAACATGAGCCGGCTGCTGCACTTTATTTTTCTTTTGCAGGAAGTTAGCTTCCCACAATAATTCCTTTTTGTTTTTGCCGGTAAAACGAAGTGCATTAACGCGGATCAGCAGGTTTAACTGTTCCAGAGGAATGGCAGTGCGTTCTATAAAGTCCTGCAGGTGCAGATAATTACCGTTCCTGCTTCTTTCTTCCAGCAGGTTCATGGAAACTTTTTCCTCAATACCCTGGATATGGATCAACCCTGTAATTACTTCCGAGCCATTGATGGAAGTATTATAATAGCCTTCGTTAACACAGGGTGACAATACGGTAGCCCCCGTTCTTTTCAATTCATGAAAGTACAGTTCTGTTCCATAAAAGCCGCCGAAATTGTTGATCACGGCTACCATAAATTCCATTGGATAATAAGTTTTAAGAAACAGGCTTTGGTAGCTTTCTACGGCAAAGCTTGCTGAATGTGCCTTACTGAAAGAGTATCCCCCAAAACTTTCTATCTGCCGCCATACTTCTGCAGTGATATCATCGGGGTACCCGTACTCTTTACAATTGTTGAAAAACTTATCACGGATAGCATAGAACTCATCTCTTGAACGGTATTTGCCGCTCATGGCCCTTCTTAAAATATCCGCTTCACCCATATCGAGTCCTGCAAAATGATGCGCGACTTTAATTACATCCTCCTGGTATACCATCACTCCATAGGTTTCTTCCAGCAGCTCTTTCATTTTTGGATGCAGGTATTCGAAGGTGTCCGGATTATGATAACGATAAATATATTGCCGCATCATTCCTGATTGAGCAACCCCGGGACGAATAATACTGCTTGCTGCTACCAGGGTTAAGTAATCATCGCATTCTAATTTTTTAAGCAGCTGGCGCATACCCGGACTTTCAATATAAAAACAACCGATAGTATCTGCTGACCTTATTTTTTCCGCAACCAGTTTATCTGTTTTAAATTTCTCCACATCGCGTATATCAACATGTATCTTTTTATTTTCCCTGATAAGTTCAATACAATCTTTTATATGTCCCAGTCCACGCTGGCTAAGTATATCCAGTTTGAACAAGCCTACCTTTTCTGCAACGAACATATCGATCTGTGTAGTGGTAAAATCTTTGGGTGGTAAGATTACGGCAGTATAGGTATAGATGGGTTCTTCGCTTATCAGCATGCCCCCGGGATGAATGGACAAATGATTAGGAAAATTTTTCATCAGGCTTCCGTATTTCTGAATTTGTCTTTGATAAGCATCTTCTTTAAAATCAGCTTCCGGATCACTAACAAGGGCATCGATCTCATCTTTAGGCAACCCGTATACTTTTGCCAGTTCCCTGATGATCGCGTTGTGTTGAAACGTTGCATGCATGCCCAGCAGTGCCACCTGATCCTTACCATATCGTTTAAAAACATAATCAATCACTTCATCCCTGTCACGCCATGAAAAGTCAATATCGAAATCCGGGGGCACTTTACGGTGTGGATTTAAAAAACGTTCGAAGTAAAGATCCAGCTCAATAGGATCCACATCTGTGATTTGTAAACAATAGGCCACGATAGAGTTAGCCCCGCTACCCCTTCCAACAAAAAAAAATCCACGGCTCTGTGCATACCGGATGATGTCCCAGGTAATTAAAAAGTAAGCATTAAATTCCAGGTCATGAATGATCTTTAATTCTTTTACAACCCTTGCGGTAGCCTCTTTATTATTTTTTCCATAACGCCGGTACAAGCCATCAAGCGCTAGTTTTTCCAGCAAAGACCTGTCATCTTCCCGGCTGCTGGTAAACCGTTTTTTATTTTTATCCTTATTAAGCTCCAGTTCAATCTTACAGCTTTCTATCACTTGTAAAGTAGTGGTAATCATTGCAGGGTAGTCGCGAAAGGATTGGAACAAATGCGATGGACTTACAAAGCAATCACCGGCATCAGCTATCTCTTCCGGCTTTTGTTTGCTTAACACAATGTTCTTATCAACCGCGCGCAGCAACCGGTGGAGGTTAAAATACTTTTTATCCTGGAAGTTCACAGGGTGCTGTACAACAAATTTTAACGGGTAGGCATTAACGTTAACTCCATATAATTTGTTGATCTCGCCTGGCTTAACGCCTACGAGTTCATTATCAGCCAGGGAGGAAGGCTCAAATTTTCCCAGCGGGTAAATGATCCATACTTTATCCGTAAAAGATGGCTTTTCCGGAAAAGATAATTTTCCCTGAAGATGAACGGATAAGAAACGATTAATCTCACAGAAGCCCTGTATGTTTTTTGACAATAGTATATAACAGAACGCATCTTCATTCCTGATCTCAGCGCCTAGGATGGGCCTGATATTTTGTTTGAGGCAAAAATCGTAAAAATCCCAGGCTGCGCAGGTGTTGTTGATATCGGTGATAGCCATTGCTGATACACCCATATCAACAGCTTTCTTTATCAGGTCTTCGGGTTTGTAAGTGCCGTAACGAAAGCTGAAATATGTTTTGCAATTCAGGTACATGGTATGTTGCTTGAGGTTTGTTATCAGTCTTTCATAAAAGCGTTTACCCGCATTCTTTCAAATAGTGGTTGCCGTTTGCTTTTGTCAATAGGTCCGGTTCCGGGGGGCAGACCAGCAGCACGTACTACCAGATCTTCACCAAATTGGCGCTTAATGCTGTCTATTTGCTGGTAGAGTTTGATCTTTTCTTCGGTGTCATCAAACAGCCGGATCTGGTAGTTTCCCGGTACCAGGTGACTAAAACGAATCCCGACAAGCCTTATCAGCAATCGCCTGTCGTAAAGTTTAACAAAGAGCTTTTTAGCCGTTTCCAGCAAAAGATGATCGGAAGAAGTATATGGGATAGAAACCTGCCGGGTAACGGTATCAAAGTTTGAGTACCGCAGCTTAAGCGTTATACAGCCGGTAAGCTTGTTCTGCTGTCTTAGTTCAAAAGCTATTTTTTCCGTCATGCGCGACAGTTCCCGGTTAAGGAATTCAACATTAATGGTGTCTGTCTGAAAAGTATTTTCAGTGCCGATGCTTTTCTGTTCACTGTAGGGAATAATGGGCGTTTCATCAATACCGTTAGCACGCCTCCAAAGCTCAATACCGTTTTTGCCTAATAGATTTTGCAGCATTTCTACCGGTATTTCAGATAAAATTTTAATTGTTTCAACCCCCATCTGTCTTAATAGTTCGCCTGTTTGCTTACCTACCATAGGCAGCTTACTTATCTTTAGAGGGGCAAGAAAAGGTTTTTCCTGTCCCCGGAAAATCTCCTTTTGTCCATTGGGTTTTACTTCTCCGGTTGCTACCTTGCTGATAAGTTTATTGGATGCAAGTCCGTAAGAAATAGGCAGGCCGGTTTCTTTAATAATACATTGTTTTAATTCAGCGGTAAAGCGGGCGCATCCAAAAAACTTGTCCATCCCTGTTAGATCGACATAAAATTCATCGATACTGGCTTTTTCATACAGTGGCACTTTCGATTGTATGATCTCCGTTACCAACCGTGAAAATTGTGAATAACTTTCCATGTCACCACCAATAATCAAAGCCTGTGGACAAAGTCTTTTTGCCAGTTTAATCGGCATGGCGCTGTGAATACCAAATGCTCTTGCTTCATAGCTGCAGGAGGCTACTACTCCCCGTTCACTGCCACCCACAATCAGCGGTTTACCTATTAAACTGCTGTTTTTTTTGCATTCCACACTTACAAAAAAAGCATCTAGGTCGAAGTGTGCAATGGAACGGTGGTATAAGTTTGCGACCATAGAGTTAGTTGTTAGTTATACAATGATACTAAAATTATTAGTATCATTGTTAACAAATTTAGCACAATGGTAATGATAGTATGTATCTTAGGTTTTGCTATCAGCTGTAAGCTATCAGCTTTCAGGAGGAAACATATTATATATAAAAATGAGGAACGACCTGTCTTAGCCAGGTCGTTCCTCATTTTTAAACCTTGTAATGTTAAAGCCTTTTGCTGATAGCTGACTGCTGATAGCTTTTAAAAGCTTATTCCAACAGCAACTTGCGCAGAGGGTGCAATTAATTTAGGAGTGAAAGCCCACACATCATAAGAAGGAGGATCCATGAAGATTTGCGGACCAACACCTGCTTTTACAAATAATCCTGAATTGGTTTTCTGGTAACGGTAACCGATGCTTGGCTTGATGTATAACTGCTTGTCAAGATCTTCTTTTGTTGAGTAGAGATGTTTTTCAACATGTGGTATCACTGTAAGGCTCATTTCAAAATGATGCTGCCTGCCTGTTGTAAAAGCGTTTAAAGAAACAGGAACAGAAACGCTCTTGTTTGCCGGAGAATATCCAACACTGTAGCTGTAATTTAAATTGCGACTCTGACTAAAAACCCTTTCAAAATTTATAGAGTGATAATTACCAACACCTGCAAACTGAACATACACTGCATTCTTAGCAGTAACATGTGTGCTGTCGGCACAGCTGCCTTTCAATACAAAAATCAGCAGTGCAATAACAGTGAATAAACTAATTTTAACCACGTACATAACGTTGCTTGCGTGTTGGTCTGCAGTTGAAGTGTTTTGGGTAGAAGTAAAAGTATTTTTCATTATATCTTGTTTGATAGTATGAATGCTACTTGTATGCCGGTATGTAGTGTTTTGATAATGTGCTGGTTAGAAAAAATCATGCTGTTACTTTCTTCCCTTTGCAAGAAAGCTATTCCGGAAATTGGAATAAGACTAAAATGGGAAGAAATTTAAAGTTTTAAAAAGCAGAAAATTTTATTGAAGGGTTCTAAGAAGTGGTTGCTGCCTTCCAACACATAACTGAAAGATCATCGATCGCATCCCTGCATATGTATGCTGACGGCAGATAGCGGAAAGCTAATAGCTTAATCCTCATATCATATAACACACATTTACACTTAGTTTATTTATAATTACATAGCTATCTCAATAATAATCTTAAACTAATTCGTTAATAACCCTATGAATATTTTGTTCAACATAATTACCGGTATTTTTTTAAAATAAAAGTCAGTGTTATGTCAAGTGTAAATTGACGTATTTGTTATCAGCCGTCAGCTATCAGGTATCAGGAGGGAACTTAAACACATTGATCTGCTGATAGCTGACAGCTGACGGCTGAAAGCAGAACGCGTCACTTTAGGGTTGACATAACACCCGGTAAAGTTGAATCAGAATTTACAAAAACCTATGAAAGCCCTGCGTTATATTTTACTTTTAATAATGCTTTGTGTTACGTTGACAGTGGTTTCTCAAAAACCAAACCTAAGGTTTGAGCACCTTACTACGGCCAATGGACTTTCACATAGTCATGTAAGGTGTATTCTTCAGGACAGCCGTGGATTTATGTGGTTTGGTACGGACAATGGCTTGAATAAATACGATGGCTATAAATTTGTTGTTTACCAGCATAATAAAAATAACAAGCATAGTTTAAGTAATAGTTATATTACAGGTATCGCAGAAGATGCGGATGGCAACCTTTGGATCGGAACTCTGGGCGGTGGATTGAATAAGTTTGACCGTAGTAAAAATCGTTTTACCAGTTATCTGCACGATCCTCAAAAAGGCAGCAGTCTATCGAATAATCTGGTCAGATGCCTGGCGCAAGACAGCCAGGGCAACCTCCTGATAGGAACGGAACAAGGGCTGAACAAATTTAATAGGGCAACAAACAGCTTTACCAGGTATTCTTACAATGTAAACAACAGCACAGATTTAAACGATGCGGTTGTTCAGGCTATTTTAGAAGATTCTCAACGCAATTTATGGATAGGAACCGCTGAGGGCGGACTGAAATTATTCGATAGCAAAACACAGACATACACTTCGTTTATACATTCCAGTGAAGATTCAGCTTCAATAAGTAATAACGATATAAAAAGCATTTATGAAGACAAGATGGGCAGGCTTTGGATAGGTACTAACGGCGGCGGACTGAACCAGTTTAATAGAAATACCGGAAAGTTTCAGCATTTTAAAAACAACCTTCACCAAACAAATTCTTTAACCCGTAATCAGTTGTATGCTATCGGGGAAGATAATGAGCAAAATCTCTGGCTGGGAACAGAAAACGGGGGACTGGATATTTTTAATCTTACAAACAAAACATTTTATCATTATGTAAAAGATGATATTGACAATACCACCCTTAGCAATAACTCTATTTATTCCTTTTGCAGGGATGCAAAGGGAAACATGTGGCTGGGAACTTTTTCAAGCGGAGTTGAATTTGTAAATCATGATAGTAATAAGTTTAAAAATTACAAGCATACTTTATCCCCCACCAGCCTCAGCGACAACAAGGTGCTTAGTATTTATGAGGATTCAAAAAGAAATATCTGGATCGGTACAGATGGTGGCGGACTGAATCTTTTTGATCCTAAAACCGGGGAGTGCGAACACTTTATTAGTAAGGCCGGAAAAAAAAATAGTATTGCCGGCAACTATGTGCTGAATGTATTTGAAGACAGTAAAGAAAATTTGTGGATCGGAACCTGGGGGGATGGATTAAGTATTTGGGACCGAAAAAAAAATATCTTCAGAAATTTTAAAAACAATCCATCCGATCCTCACAGTCTGGCTTGTGATAATGTTTGGATCATCTTTGAAGGGCATGATAAAAAAATATGGCTTGGCACTCATGGCGGTGGCCTCGACATGTATGATCCGGATAATAACCGGTTTACGCATTATAAACACAGTGATGATAATCCTGCAACCATCAGTAGTAACCAGGTGCATTCAATTACAGAAGATAAAAATGGTAATCTATGGATAGGCACGGATGGAGGGGGCTTAAATTTTTTTAATAAAGAATCAAAAACTTTTAAGCACTTCGTTCACAGCGATAATAAAAACAGCCTGTCTAATAATAATGTTAGCGCTATATTTCAGGATGCATCAGAAAATTTATGGATAGCTACCAGGGTAGGATTAAATTTTCTGAATAGCAGCACCAATCAGTTTACAGTTTTTACCTCTGAAAACGGCTTGCCTGATAACATGATATTTGGCATTCTTCAGGACAACGACAAGAATTTGTGGATAAGCAGCAACAAAGGTCTTACAAAGTTTGATCCTGTATCCGGAAAGTGCAGGAATTTTGATGCCACAGATGGATTGCAGTCTAATGAATTTAAAGAAATGGCGTACTGCAAAAGCCGTTCAGGGGCTATGTATTTTGGCGGCAACAACGGCTTCAATGAATTTATACCTGAAAAGGTGGTAGATTATCCCTATGATCCACCACTGGTGATGACTGACTTCCAGATTTTTAATAAGCAGGTATCCATAGCCGTGAATGATAACGATCCTTCACCATTAAAAGCAGACATCACTGAAGCGAAAATTATCAGCCTGCCCGCTAAATTCTCAGTAATCTCTTTTGAATTTGCTTCCCTTAATTATACTGGTGGCAGTAAATACAAATATGCTTATATGCTGGATGGTTTTGATAAAGACTGGAATGATGTAGGTACCAGCCGGTCTGCAACATATACCAATCTTGATCCGGGAAAATATGTTTTTAAGGTTCGCGCTTTAAATAATGAAGGTAAATGGTCGTCGCATGTTTTGGCACTTAAACTTATTGTTACACCTCCGTTCTGGTTAACCTGGTGGTATAAGCTTTCAGTGGTGGCTGGTGTTGTCACTTTGCTGATCTTGTTTATCAGGCTGCGTATTAAAACAATCAGGAGACAGAAAAGTAGATTGCAGCAGCAGGTGTATGAACAAACACGCCAATTGTTACATTCAACAGAACAGGAACGAAAAGCCAGACAGGAAGCCGAACAAGCTAACCAGGCAAAAAGCGTTTTCCTTGCAACGATGAGTCACGAGATAAGGACGCCAATGAATGGAGTGATCGGCATGTCTGCATTACTTGCGGAAACCGCGCTCAGTTTTCAGCAGCGTGAGTTTACAAACACTATTATAACCTGTGGGGAAAGTCTTTTGAATGTAATCAACGACATCCTTGATTTTTCTAAAATTGAATCCGGTAACCTTGAGCTGGAATATGAAGATTTTGACCTGCGTGTATGCATTGAGGATATACTGGATATATTTGGCACCAAAGCGGCCCAATCAGGATTGGATCTTGTATATCAGATAGACCCTGAAGTTCCCCTGCAGATCGTAGGAGATAACCTGCGAATGAGACAGGTATTAACCAACCTGATTGGCAATGCGATGAAGTTTACGCAGCATGGAGAAGTTTTTGTTGGAGTGCATCTGACAAAAACAGATCCCGACGGAGCGATGGATCTTGAATTCGAAATCCGGGATTCAGGCATAGGCATACCGGCAGATAAAATAGATAAACTATTCAAAGCCTTTTCCCAGGTAGATTCTTCCACTACCCGTAAATATGGTGGTACCGGCCTTGGATTAGCAATCTCGGAAAAACTGGTGAAGTTAATGGGTGGTAAAATATGGGTTACAAGCGAGCCCGGGCAAGGTTCTGTTTTTTCGTTCAATATCAACACGCGTCCCGGAACAAAGATATTACCGGTGTATACCCAGCACAATATGTTAGACCATGCAGGTAAAAGAATACTGGTAGTTGATGACAATGCCACTAACCGCGCCATATTGAAATGCCAGCTTGAAGGTTGGCAATTACATTCTGAACTGGCCGCTTCGGGTGAGGAAGCACTGGCTATTTTAAATAATAACTCCCGGTTTGACCTCGTACTTACCGATATGCAAATGCCAGACATGGATGGTATCAGTCTTTCAGAATCAATCAGGGAAAAATATCCTGACCTGCCCTGTATTCTTTTAGGTTCTATTGGTGATGAGTGCAGTAAGAATTATCTTCAACTGTTCAGTTCCATTCTTACTAAACCAATTAAGCACCATGTATTAAGCAAGCATATACAAAATGGTCTTCAGAAACACGATAAACCGGTAGTAGAAGAAAAGTCAGCAGGTGGAAAATTACAGCAGAAATTCTCTGTGCAATACCCTTTAAAAATACTGGTAGCTGAAGATAACCTGATCAATCAGAAAGTTATCCAGCATATTCTTAACAAGCTCGGTTATGAACCACAAATTGTGGACAACGGACTTGAGGCGGTAAAAATACTTAGTCAGCAAGCCTTCGATATTATTCTGATGGATATGCAGATGCCCGAAATGGATGGGCTGGAAGCAACACAAACCATCCGTTTGCAGTTTGCAGAACAACCGGTTATCATTGCGCTGACAGCTAATACCATGCAAGGCGATGAGGAAGTATGCCTGCACGCCGGTATGGATGATTATTTAAGAAAGCCTATAAAGCTTGAAGATCTTATGAGTATGCTTACTAAGTGGTGTGTTCAGATAAACAGTTATTCTGTTTTAAAGGAGTCATGAAAGCACTGATATTGCGGGAACGACCTGTGAGGTTTCTAAAAACCTCACAGGTCTTATGAGAGATAAACCTAAGTAAGAGAACAGCCTGATGTTCAGACCTGTGAGGTTTTTAGAAACCTCACAGGTCGTTCCTTAATTCTGCCCATTGTTAACATAACAATTAATACTGCTTTAAACCAAACAGGCAAATGAATGAATAAATCTAAACAATGCTACCATTTTTTCAGCTCAGGCCGCAGTTCATTAATATAGGCAACAATGCCTCCCTTGAGGTTATATAAATTGGTGAAGCCGAATTTTTCTTCCAGCATTTTTATAGCTTTAGTACTACGGCTGCCTGTCATACAATGAATAACTACTTTTTTACCTCTTGATATAGAAGCTTCATATGAGATAATATCTGACAATGGCATTAATTCGGCTCCTATATTCACCAGGTTGTATTCATCCTGTTCCCGTACATCAATGAGTTGTAAGGGTGCGTTCTTTAATTGTAAATCTTCCAGCTCATAGCAATTTATTTCCTTAATGGGTTTAACTTCCCTTTCAGCACTGCAGAACAATTCGTAATCAATAAGCGATGTAACAGTGGGATTGGAACCATTGAGCGGGTTATCCTCACTCCGCTTTATTTTAAAAGTTTTCGTTTCAAAACTAAGTGCATCAAATATAAAATATCGCCCGCTTAATATTTCTCCCGTACCGGTAATGAGCTTGATGACTTCCATAGCCTGAAGGGTTCCTATAATGCCGGGTAATACTCCCAATACGCCGGCTACGCCGCAATCCTGTATAGCGCCGGGTGGTGGAGGCGAAGGATAAAGATCCCTGTAATTAGGACCTGTTTCTTCCTGCTTATCAGTAAAATTAAAAACAGCAACCTGGCCTTCGAACTGGAATATGGAAGCATACACATAAGGTTTGCCTGTAAAAACACAGGCATCGTTTACAAGATACCTGGTAGGAAAATTATCGCTTCCATCAGCTACAGTATCATATTCTTTAATAATATCTAAAGCGTTCGCTGAAGTGAGTGGTGTGTTGTAAGTTATTATATCAATATAAGGGTTTAATTCAAGCAGCCTGCGTTTTGCTGCCGATACTTTAGGCTGGCTGATGTCATCAACACCAAACAAAACCTGTCTTTGCAGGTTGCTGTCATTCACCACGTCAAAGTCTATGATGCCAATGGTACCAACACCGGCGGCGGCCAGGTATAACAATAAAGGGCTTCCGAGTCCACCGGCTCCAACTACCAGTACCCGGGCAGCCTTCAATTTTTGCTGACCCACCAATCCAAAATGCGGGAGTATGATATGCCTGTTATACCTTAATAATTCCTCCGCTGAAAAATGCATGTCTTCGTGATTCATTCCTGGATGTTTTGGGAACTCTTTATAAAAATATTTCAGCAATGTAACGAACCTTATAGTTACATGCTTACCGGCTTTATGTTTAGTTGGATTGTAACTATTTTAATGGATGTTTCAGAAACAGAAACGATAAAGTTTCTTACTTTGGTTTACCAAAAATAGTAATAATATCATGCATAAGTGATAGGAGTCGCTATCAGCTATCAGCTATCAGGAGGAAACTTAATACACATTGATCTGCTGACTGCTGATAGCTGACGGCTGAATGCAGAACGCGTCACTTTAGATTTGACATTACACTAGCGTAATGTTGTGCAGTTGCTTTATAAGTCTCAAAACAATTTGTTGATTATATATTCGTTAAGTTCAGGATTTTGGACGTTTATTATATTCAGTCCTTTAACTAATCAGGTACACACCTTAATCTGATCTTTTTATATTGTGAAGCGCTTAGCAGTATTACTTTTTATTTTATTTCTGATTCAGGTTGCCAGTGCTCAGAATAATAACGCAGGTTACGCACTGCTGAATAATCGATGTAAACATCACTATATTTCTTTAACGCCGAAAAGAAATAAGAATAAACTTAGAGATGTATTTCCTTTTCGGAGTATTGAAGTGGTTGATTACAGGCCTGACAGTTCCAGAATTGGATTATTTGTTGTAAAACGGCAACAGGCAGATTTTCTTTTTAAATCTTCACCCGGTACTGTAATTAAATCTTTTCTTAATGAAGCTTATACCAATCCTTTAGCTTCTAAAACTTTGCTTGTAGTTATAAGAGAGTTATGGTTCTCTGATATTCTATTTGAAAAGCAATTGGATAAAGTGCCTTCGCCGTTCAGGAGCCGCATTAGTTTCCGTGCTGAAACTTACGTAAAAGAAAACACTGGTTATATTCCATTAACTTATTTTGATACAACAATCACATCTCCCAAGAATATTATTGATATAGCCCCATTCAGAATAACTGAATTAATGACCTCTTTGGTTGAAAAGATTAATTCATCGGATATAAGTCCGGCATATTTGCAAACCAAACGTTTGCTTTCTTTTGCCGCTGTTGATTCGTTTAGTAATAAATCGTTTTCATACCCTATTGACGCTCCGGATACTTTACGCGAAGGTGTATATGCAAGTTTTGAAGATTTTAGAAATAATAAGCCGTCTATTTTTAATTATGAGATTGAGAAAGAAAACAATTCTTTAATGACATTACGACTGAAAGATGAACAAGGCAAATCATATTATTCCAGGAAAATGTGGGGTTATTGCGATGGGCAACGAACTTATGTAATGATGGATGGTAATTTATTTCCCATCTTTACTTATGATCGTGCCTATTATGTGTATGGATCTAAAGAGTACCTGGTAAAGAGAAATAATTTGCCTCTTTTGTTGTTGTTTCCTGGAGCACTGGTTTTTGCTACAGTCCCTATATCCGAAAACGTTACCAGGCATCTGCGGTTCTTCAGACTTGATATCAAAACAGGTGAAATTTTATAATACCTGAAAACGTTGGATTTTACATTGGCGTATGTGATAATTATAATTCTGATTTACCTGACACTATTGATACGCATAGCCCCATTACGGCAATAATAGCAAATGATATTCTAAGACTGGTAGCGCCTGCTACAAAACCAATAAGAGGCGGGCCACATAAGAAGCCAAGGAAACCAATTGTGGAAACAGTAGCCAGAGCCACTCCGGGCGATAAAACTTTTGATCTGCCGGCGGCACTATATACTAAAGGTATTACGGATGAAACACCCAGGCCAACCAGTAAAAATCCGGTAATTGCAGTTATAATATTAGGAAAAAGCACCGCTATTAAAAGTCCGGTTGCAGTAAGCAGACCGCTCCCTTGCAATATGCGTTTTAAGCCAAAACGAACCGTAGCCCAATCGGCAACAAAGCGGCCCAAAGCCATCATACTCATAAAAGCCGTATAACCTGCACCTAACCAGGCTTCATCAGCAACTACTACTTTTTTAAAGTATATACCGCTCCAGTCGAACATCGCTCCTTCGCATATCATGGAGCAAAATGCTATGATCCCTAAGTTTATTAAAGATTTGTCTGGCATTACGAAAATTGGTTGATTGGCTTGAGGGTTGGCATCTTCCTTAAGCAGGTTGCGATTGCTTAATAAAAGGATGGTTACCGCTGTCATCATAATAAAAACAAAATGCCGGTAAGGAAAAATACCTCTTCCTATCATAAAAGTGCCTATAGCTGCTCCGGCAAAACCTGCAAGACTCCAAAGTCCATGGAATGATGCCATTATAGATCTCTTGTATAATGCTTCTACTCCTACTGCCTGGGTATTGATTGAAATGTTAAGCAGATTGCCACACAAGCCAAAAATAAATAAATAGGTAACTAATTGATAAACATTGCCCGCCAATCCGAGGGTTACCAGTACCAGGCTGTATAATAGCGTTGCAATGATTACAATGTTACGACTGCCTGCTTTAGCGGTGAAAAATCCTGCCAGTGGTAAAGAGATCATTGACCCAATTGGAAGGGAAATCAGGACAAGTCCCAGCTGGGCGTCCGATAATCCCAGGCTTTGCTGTATGCTGGGAATCCTGGATGCCCAACTGGAAAAGCATAATCCGAAGGAGAAGAATATGGCACCAACCGCAATCCGGTTGATCCTGTGAGAAATATTTAGGGAAAGTGTTTGACTAAACATAAGCCTGATTATATAATACCAATAAATTTCCATTCCATGTATGTCGTCCTTGCAATATCTTGCACAAATATATATACGATTTGCAATATCTTGCAACTATATTTTTATGGATTGCATATTTTTGCATTACTTTACAACTATGCTAAAAGAAGAACGATTGCGCTGGATCCTTAGCCGGTTAGAACAGGACAAAAAAGTATTGTTATCAACATTAAGTGGAGAGTTGAATGTTTCTGAAGATACTATTCGAAGATATATCCGGGAGTTGTCTGATCAGGGATTATTAAAAATGGTTAGGGGAGGGGCAGTGCCTCATGCACCCGGACCCAAACATTTTACTGACCGGATTCATGTAGCAAGTAAAGATAAACAGGATATCGCGCAAAAAGCAGTCAGCTTATTACATGATGGCCAGGTTGTAATTTTCGATGGCGGAACTTCTACGCTTGCGGTTGCCGGTATCCTGCCGAAAGATCTTCAAATTACAGTAGTAACAAATAGTTTCCCTGTTGCCAGTATGCTGGAAAATCATGAGAATGCAGAAGTGTTATTTGCCGGTGGCCGGTTGTTTAAAGATTCATTTGTTACAGTTGGTTTTGACACCATTCGGTTTTTTCAAAACATACGTGCAGATATTTGTTTTCTAGGTATCTGTAGTATCCACCTGCAACTTGGGATAACCAGTCATTCCTATGAAGAATCTGAAGTAAAGAAAACCATTGTTGCTGCGTCAAGCCAGGTGGTAGCATTAACTACACTGGAAAAGATTGATACCGCGGAACCTTTCTATATTTGTTCTGCTACATCGCTGAATGCTATCATTACCACTTCACCTGAGCATCCTAAACTCGAGCCTTTTAGTGAAGTGGGGATTTCAATTTTATAGTTTGAGCAAAAGCTAACTTATTATAGGATTTCATTAACATGATTATGAATATTCTCTGCAAGCTTATCTGTTGGTACATCATTAGGATCACCACCGAAAGGATCCTCAATCTCTTCGGCAATCAGCTCCAGGCTCGCCAGTACATAAAAAATAAATCCCACTACTGGTATTACAATATAGCCAAGGTTAAATACAAAGCCGAAGGGAAGTGTCATTATATAAATAAAAATGAATTTTTTTAGGAATACGCTGTAAGAGTAAGGTATGGGTGTATTCTTGATACGTTCGCATCCACCACAGATTTCAGTAAATGATTGCAGTTCGTTATTCAGTATAATCAATTGCTCGCTGTTAATTTTTGCATTTTTGTTCAAATCAATAATACGTTTCATCATAAAACCGGCTATGTGATTAGGCACATGCTTTTCATGGTCAATGTCATCTAATACTTGTCCTGCTTTAGTGTCAAACAAAGCAGTTCGGGTACTTTCATGTTTTAAATGATTTTTCAATGCTGAAGCATAAGCAGGTATCATCTTCCTGAAAAATGAAATATTTTCTTCATCATCAGGTGGAATGATGGCTGCTAATTTAAGTGCAAGATTACGGCTGCTGTTTACCAATGATCCCCACAATTTCCTGCCTTCCCACCATCTGTCATATGCAGTGTTGGTACGAAATACCAGCAACATGGAAAGTGCAAAGCTTACGAGGTTGTGCATGAGCGCAATATTTCTTATATGGCTTAGTTCAGATAGCTTAAATACTTCTGTTTCAAGATAAGCGATCAACCAGGAATACAAACATATAAAAATAATCAGGAGAAGTAATTTTCTAAAAGTATCAGCTTTATGAAAACGAAAAATATTGCTTAACCAGTCATGGGTGTTGTAGCTTATCATGAAGAAGATTAGTTTAAGGTTTAAGGTTTAAGATTCAAGGTTTAAAGTTGGTGGCTTACTCTAAAGTAAAAAAGAGACGGATACATCCAGTCTCTTTTTATATGAATTTAATACAAGTTTAAAGGTGGTTAATATACTTTCGAAACTCAGGTTGAAAGGCATAACATTTTATTCCAACTTTAAACCTGAAACTTTAAACTTTGAACTTAGATCTTCCCTTATGCGAACTCTTTCCTTATTACATTCAATGCACCACCTGCTTTAAACCATTCAATCTGCGGCTCATTATAAGTATGAAGTGTGCTGATGATATCAGATTTGCCGTCATTATGGTGTACTATTACAGCGATAGGACGGCCAGGGGCAAATTCCTGAAGTCCGATAATATCAATTGAATCATCTTCCTGCACTTTATCATAATCTGCTTTATCGGCAAAAGTTAAAGCAAGCATTCCCTGCTTTTTAAGATTGGTTTCGTGTATACGGGCAAATGATTTCACCAATATTGCACGAACTCCCAGGTGACGTGGTTCCATTGCAGCATGTTCCCTGGATGAACCCTCACCATAATTTTCATCACCTACTACAATTGAGCCCATGCCTGCTTCTTTATATGCACGTTGAGTTGCAGGCACAGTACCGTATTCACCGGTTACTTGATTTTTAACGGAATCTGTTTTATCATTATAAGCATTAACCGCACCTATCAGCATGTTATTGGAAATATTATCGAGGTGTCCCCTGAATTTTAACCAAGGGCCTGCCATTGAAATATGATCTGTCGTACATTTTCCTTTTGCCTTAATCAACAATCTTAGTCCTTTTATATCGGTGCCTTCCCATCCTGGAAAAGGTTCTAATAATTGCAGGCGTTCACTATCTGGTTTAACTACTACCGACACAGCACTTCCGTCTTCTGCCGGTGGTTGGTAACCCGCATCCTCAACCGAAAAACCGTGCGGTGGTAATTCAACACCTGTTGGTTCATCCAGCATTACCTGTTGGCCGTCTTCATTTGTCAATGTATCTTTCAGGGGATTAAAAGTAAGGTCACCGGCTATAGCAAAAGCGGTAACAATTTCCGGAGAGGCAACAAACGCATGGGTTACTGAAAGTCCGTCATTACGTTTGGCAAAGTTCCTGTTGAATGAGGTAATGATAGAATTTTTACGGGTAGGATCATCAATGTGGCGTGCCCATTGGCCGATACAGGGGCCGCAGGCATTAGCAAGAACTACTCCTCCTATTTCATCAAGGGTATCTAACAGTCCGTCCTTTGCTACCGTAAAACGAACCAGTTCGCTGCCTGGAGTAATAGTAAATTCAGCTTTTGTTTTAAGGTGTTTATCAATAGCCTGGTGCGCTATTGATGCAGAGCGGCTGATATCTTCATAAGAAGAATTAGTACATGAGCCTATCAAGGCTACTTCAAGTTTTTGTGGCCAGTTATTAGTAACTACCGCTTCAGCGAATTTAGAAATAGGCCATGCCAGGTCAGGGGTAAAAGGGCCATTCACATAAGGTTCCAGCTCGCTTAGATTTATTTCAATTACCTGATCGTAATATGCTTCCGGATTTTCGTACACTTCTGCATCAGGCCTTAGATGGTCTTTAATGCCATCAGCCAGTAAAGCAATTTCTTCCCTACCGGTAATTTTTAAATAATCAGCCATTTTTTGATCGTAGGCGAATAGGGAACATGTAGCCCCTACTTCTGCACCCATATTACAAATAGTAGCCTTTCCTGTTGCGCTCAGGCTATCGGCGCCTTCTCCGAAATATTCAACAATAGCACCGGTTCCACCTTTAACAGTAAGAATGCCGGCGACCTTTAAAATAATATCTTTAGCAGCGGTCCATCCACTTAATTTTCCAATAAGTTTGATGCCGATTACTTTTGGCATTTTTAATTCCCAAGCCAGTCCCGCCATTACATCCACAGCATCTGCACCACCTACGCCGATTGCTACCATGCCTAAACCGCCTGCATTCGGAGTATGCGAATCGGTACCGATCATAAGTCCGCCGGGGAAAGCATAATTTTCAAGCACTACCTGGTGAATAATACCTGCACCCGGTTTCCAGAAACCTATACCATATTTATCAGAAATGGAAGCAAGGAAGTCGTACACTTCTTTATTAATGTCTTTGGCTGTTGCCAGATCTTCTAATGCACCTACTTTAGCCTGGATCAGGTGATCGCAATGTACGGTTGAAGGAACGGCCACCTTTGCGCGGCCGCAAGTCATGAATTGTAAAAGGGCCATCTGTGCAGTAGCGTCCTGCATAGCAACCCTATCCGGTGCAAAATCAACATAATCTTTACCTCTTTCATACAGTTTTGTAGCAGGAGCATACAGATGTGAATAAAGAATCTTTTCTGCTAAAGTGAGGGGTTTACCCGTTAACTGCCTGCCGGTTTCAATTTTTGCAGGCATTTCTTCATAAACTTTTTTGATTAGATCCAGATCAAAAACCATAAGTTTTTCGTTTATTGAATTAAAGATCAACAAATTTACCAAAAATTGATCTTTCTTTCAAAAAGCAATACCATTGTATTATTTTATTTTTTAAATTGCATTAAATATTCTGAATTAAATTAAATTGTTCAAAATATAATTGAAGGAAAGAAGTTGTTATGTTGAATACATTAAATTGCCTCAGATGAATCGATTCAAACACTTCATAGAATGGCAGGTGTTTGGAGTTTGCTCTTACCTGGGCGATAAAATTGGAATAGCTTCTACCACTATCAGAAAGTATTTTATTTACATGTCTTTACTAACAATGGGCTCTCCGATAATATTTTATATTTTTGTAGCCTTTTGGATGAATGTTAAGAATTATATACTTTCCGCAAAAAGAAATCCGCTACGTAATCTATAAGCTTTTCTTTTAATCATACCCTTTCTGCAAACAATGGATCAGTGGATGTATAAATCTATTAATGTTTTACATTTAAATAAAACTACCGGATAAAGATAATGAAATGAAAAACCCCCAGAGCCTTTGTGTGGTTGCAAAGGCTCTATTTTAAAATGGTTTTTAATAAATAGCTCACGCCTGTAATATTGATTTTCTTATTGTAACAAGTTGTTCCAGCAAAGGCTGCAACAAATCTAATTTCAACATATTCGCGCCATCACTTTTTGCTGCTGAAGGATTAGGATGTGTTTCAATAAATAATCCATTAGCGCCAACTGCTATTGCGGCTTTAGCAATAGTTCCTATCATTTGGGGATTACCACCAGTTACACCACCTGACTGATTAGGTTGCTGCAAGCTATGTGTACAGTCCATAACAACAGGCACCTGGTGCTCCTGCATTAAAGGAATGTTCCGGTAATCAACTATAAGATCCTGATAGCCAAAACTGTTTCCTCTTTCAGTAAGTATCACTTTGTCATTACCTGCTTTACGAATTTTTTCTACTGCAAATTTCATCGCTTCGCCACTGGTGAACTGTCCTTTCTTAACATTTACTACCTTGCCTGTTTCGGCGGCTGCAATTAATAAATCTGTCTGGCGACAAAGGAAGGCTGGTATTTGTAAGATGTCTATATACTTAGCAGCAACAGCAGCTTCATCATGGGCATGAATGTCAGAAGTTGTAGGGAGCTGGTATGTTGAACCTACTTTTTTTACAAGTGCCATTGCAGTTTCATCTCCGATGCCTGTAAAGGAGGATGCGCTGGTTCTATTAGCTTTTCTGTAAGATGCTTTAAAAATATAAGGGATGCCAAGGTTTCTGCAAATAACAGAAACCTTATCAGCGATCTCCATAATGAGGTCTTCACTCTCCACTACACATGGTCCGGCTATAAGAAAGAAATTATCAGGATTGTATGATTGATTGGCAAATAATTGTTGGAAGAATTTATCCATGGAACGAAGGTAATGGTTAATGGTTAATTGTTAATTGTTAACGGAATCATACTTCGTATGCAAGTTAAGTTCAAAGAACTCTTATTAACCAACTTCTATACAATTCAAACTTCGCGTTATCTTTAACCCTTCTCATTAACAATCAATCACTATCCGTTAATAATTAACAATTAATAATTAACCATTAAATTCATGGTCAAAGAAAAGATACTCGTTATTGGTGCAAGCGGACAGATAGGTGTTGAGTTAACATTGGCTTTAAGAGGAATATATGGAAATTTAAATGTAGTGGCATCAGACCTTAGAGAAGAAAATGACTTATTAAAAGGAACGGGTCCTTATGTTAGCCTTGATGTAATGAATAAAGAAATGCTTCATGTACAGGTCATCAGGCAGAATATAACCCAGATATATTTATTGGCGGCAATTCTTTCTGCAACGGGAGAAAAAAATCCCGGCCTTGCCTGGAACCTTAACATGCAAAGCCTTTTAAACGTATTAGATATTGCTAAAGAAGAAAATATTTCTAAAGTATACTGGCCCAGCAGTATTGCGGTTTTTGGTCCTACTTCACCAAAACAGTTATGTCCGCAGCAAACAATTATAGAACCGGTTACAGTGTACGGCATTAGTAAATATGCCGGTGAGTTCTGGTGTAATTATTTTTTTTCACGCTATCATGTTGATGTGAGGAGTATTCGTTATCCGGGGCTTATCAGTTATAAGTCAGAACCCGGAGGCGGCACCACTGATTATGCTGTAGAAATTTTTCATGAGGCAATAGAAAATAAAAAATATAAATGCCCGTTGAAAGCCGGCACTTATCTTCCCATGATGTATATGCCAGATGCAATCCGTGCTACCATTGAATTAATGGAATCACCCGCCAGCAAAATTTCTGTAAGAACCTCTTATAATATTTCTGCTATGAGTTTTTCCCCGGAAGAAATTGCAACCGAAATTAAAAAGCACATTCCTGAATTTAATATTCATTATGAGCCAGACTATCGTCAAACAATAGCCGAAAGCTGGCCAGCAAGTATTGATGACAGCAGCGCCGCTTCAGATTGGGGATGGAAACCGGAATTTGGTATAACGGCAATGGTTAGTGATATGCTGGATCATGTAGGAAAGGTATGAGGTTTCAGGTATGAAGCTTCAGGTTTCAGGTATGAGGTGTGAGGTGTGAGGTGTGAGGTTTGAAGTACAAAACCCCGAAGGGTTAATATGATTATAGAAGGTATTATAAAGTTTGTACAGAACCCTGAAAGGGTGGCATTATTCATTGCAGCAAAACATCATGCCACCCTTTCAGGGTTTGCTTTTAACAATTTATTCTTTCTATAATTATATCACCCCTTCGGGGTTTTCTACCTCATACCTCATACCTCACACCTAAAACCTAAGCTTCGCCTCCCGAGGCATCTTCCTCCAACATCTCTTTACTATCACCTCCTAAGCTATAATAATTATTTTCTTCATCCTCTTCTCCAATTTCTTCATCGTTGTCATCCAGTTCCTCTCCGGGTACATCGAGGTCGTCGCCTGATAGGCCTAGTGGGAATCCTTTCTTCTGTAAATCTTCATCTTCTCCCATATCCATATCGCGGTCTATAGCGCCCAGTGCTAATAAGTCGTCTTTAGTAACATCGGCATCCGTACCAGGCACTATGCCAATTTCATCATTGTCATTTTGCGAAACCAGATCTTCCACCAAGTCTGAATTTGGCACGGGTGTATCTGCAATAGCTCCTGTTGTTAAGCTACCACTTGTCCGGGCGATATTATCCACATCAATATCTAACCTTTCCATATCACTGGAAGGATTTAATATATCTTCACTGGAAGGATAATTAATGTTTTTAAGAGCTTCTTTAATACTTTGCTCATTAGTATTTGGTTGATCTTGCATAATGTGGTTTTTAAAGTTATATAAAATTTTGTGCCGGAAATCAGGTGTCCGTGCATGTTACTATATTCTTAACCTGATTCTCTTTTTTTCAAGTAATCCGGTTATAAGAATGATCAGCATTGCATAAGCAAGCGATTTAAAAATACCCGCCATGCCAGTTCGTAGAAATACTGGTAAGCTTATTCCAACCATTGTAAAAACAGCATAATGAATATAAGGTAACAGATAACAGGTCAGAGTGCTTGTTCCAGCCGGACGAATGGCGTTAAACCATTCCCTTTTATTTTTAATGTCTACAATGTAGATCAGGATTACAAAACATAGTATGCTGATTCCAGTGCAGATAGCTGTCCATGATGGGGTAGCGCGTATTTTGGAGATGCCATGCAGCGGGCGGATGGCAAAGCCAAAGGCCAGCATCACTACACCAATCAGTGCCATAGTAACTGTGTATTGTGTAAGTTTATCACGCTGAGCAAACTTCCTGTAAATTACTGAGGTTATAACTCCGGCCATCGTGAGGGCAGGAAGCGAACCATCACTGGTTATCCAGATCACTGATCTTACAGGATTTAAAAATATCAGCCAGCCTGCGTGAACAGCAATGTTGAACATAGTGAAAAATACCAGCGCGGCTATTAACCAGGGAAGATTTTCTTTTACCAGCAGATAAACGCAGGATACTAACAGGTATGACCAACCGATTAATCCTAAAATGCCCCACCATTGCGCGGACATGCTAATAATTTTGCCATTCTGATTTCCTTTAAAAATAATTGCCATCAATATAAGAATCAGGATACCTGCGCCTTGCAGCACTGCTTTTTTATTTTTTTTCATGGTAAGAGGATAATCGAGCCAAACCAGGAAAAATCCAACTGTTATAAGTACCTGCCATACAGGTCTTGAAATTAAAGCGCTTTGACGATAGTCTTCAAGGTTCACATGAAACACTCCCATCAACAGCAATGCAAATGAACGGGTAAGGATATATATCAATGACTGATAAGTTGATGACCCCCGCGATAAACGGCTTTGTATCGCGAACGGAACAGACAAGCCGACAATAAAAAGAAATGCAGGAAACACGGTGTCAGCAAGTCCCATACTATCGGTTTGAGCAGCAGTATGTTCCAGCCAGTCAGGAATATTTTTTAAAGTCCAGAGGTCGTTTACAAATATCATCAATAGCATAGTGATAGCTCGGAATACATCGATAGAAGCAAGGCGGGGAGATGAGTTCATAGTTTGAATTTCAGAATACAGCTATCAGCTATCAGCTATCAGCTATCAGCTATCAACTATCAGCTATCAGCTATCAGCTATCAGCTATCAGCTATCAGCTATCAGCTATCAGCTATCAGCTATCAGCTATCAGCTATCAGCTATCAGCTATCAGCTATCAGCTATCAGCTATCAGCTATCAGCTATCAACATTTTAAGCACAACAAGATAAAGCATTTGCCTGTTAAGATTTTACATTAAGAACTATTCTTCAAAGTTTTTAATAACTTAATATTTTATAAAATTATATTTTATACTTACAATTTATTTATGTTCATTGCTCAAAGCTGACAGCTGATAGCTGATAGCCTAATGTTCAATAATGAAAATAATCATCAGTTTGTTATGTATACTCACCTGCTTTCAGGCTGCAGCCCAGTACAGGAAATTGAGTTTTCAACAACCTAAAATGGGTTCGTTGTTTAACCTGGTAATCTATTGCCAGGATTCGGCAGAAGCAGCAAATGCGGCGGCGAAAGCTTACCGGTTAATAGATACGCTTAATGAGGTATACAGTGATTACCTGCCCTCAAGTGAACTGAACAGGTTGTGCGCTGAGGCGGGAAATGGCAGGTGGATTAAAGTGTCTGAACCTTTATTTCATATACTAAGAATTGCGTGGTATGCCAGCAAAATAAGTAACGGCAGTTTTGATGTTACCGCCGGTCCGCTGATAAGGCTATGGCGCAAAGCACGGCGTGAAAAAATATTGCCATCTAAGGACAGTATGCAGCTTGCAAAAAAACTATCAGGTTACCGTTTGATGGAATTAGATACCATCCAAAAAACAATCAGGTTAAAAAAAGCAGGAATGCAATTAGATCTCGGTGGTATAGCAAAGGGAGAAACAGCGCAAAGAGTATGCGACCGTTTGCGTGAATCCGGATTCCCTTATTCATTGCTTGATGCAGGTGGTGATATTGTTGCAGGTTCGGTGCCACCGGGTGTTGATGGCTGGCATGTTGCTATTAACCTGCCTGAATCTGAAGAAACCATGCAGTATCAATTACTCATGAAGGAACAGGCCGTTACTACATCCGGTGACTTATATCAGTATGTTGAACTTAATGGCAAGAGGTATTCACATATTGTTAATCCGGTTAGCGGCTATGCAATAACTAATTCACGCAATGTTACAGTAATTTCAAAAAAAGGGACCGAAGCTGACTGGCTTACCAAAGCCTGTAGTATTTTACCCGTTTCAAAAGCGCTCAGGCTGGTAAAAAGGTTCCCTGCCACTGAAGTGCAAATAGCAATATTGAAAGATGGAAAGCCGGTTTATTACAGGTCAACAGGGTTTACTTCTTACCTGAAATAATCAACTTTTAAATTAGTGTGCCGGTTATTAATTGACCAAACATTCTAAGAATTGTACAGGGGGCTACTTAAACAAAAACGCCTTAGGGTAAAAAAACGAATAAAAATGACCGTTTTGAGAGAATAATAATTTAAATTGGCACTCTTTAATAATCAAATTCATCTGGTCAGGCTAATTGCGAGATAATATTGTTGGTATGAAGGTTATCCATTTAATGCGTTACATAAATGCTGCTTTAATAATTGTCTTGATAACAGCACCGGCAGGTGCGCAGCAAACGGCAGGCAATGTTTCTATTTATGTACAAGCTGTTCCTGGCACCTCAATAAAATTTAAAATGATCCCCCTGAAAGGCGGCACTTTTACGATAGCAAATACTCAGGGAGTCAGAGATAGCAAACCGGAACAAAAGCAGGTATATATTTCTTCGTTTTCAATGGGAGCTAACGAAGTTACTTTTGATGAGTACGATGCTTTTTTTAAAGATGATTCATACAGCAGGAGTCAGACTACAGATGCTATCACAAGGCCAAGTCCTCCATATATTGATCTTACATTAGGCATGGGCAAAGAGGGCGGTTATCCTGCAAACAGTATGTCTCAATACGGTGCGCTTATGTATTGCCGTTGGTTGTACAAAAAAACCGGAGAGTTTTACCGGCTGCCAACGGAAGCGGAATGGGAATATGCCTGTAGTGCAGGTGCTACTACATCTTTTCCGTTTGGTAAGGATACGGCGCAATTAGGTAAATACGCGTGGTATAAAGGTAACAGCGAAAACAAATACCACAAATCAGGACTTAAGGAACCTAATGCCTGGGGCTTTCATGATATGCTTGGAAATGTTGCAGAATGGACACTGGATCAATATGAGGAAAATTATTTTTCAGCAATCGGCGCTTCACCAAAAGACCCATTGATAAAACCAACAGCGCGTTATCCCAGAACTTTGAAAGGAGGTACTTATCAGGATGAACCCGCTGATTTAAAAAGTTCCAACCGGTTAAAATCCAGTCTTGACTGGAACCGGCGTGATCCGCAGATACCAAGAAGCAGGTGGTGGAATGCAGATGCTCCTTTCATCGGTTTCAGGATTGTGAAACCTGATAAAAAGCCATCTGTTGAAGAGATTGATGCCTTTTTTGCGGAGTATTTGGAAAAGTTTTATAATTAGATAGTCATCAGCGGTCAGCTATCAGCTATCAGGGGGGAACCTGGCAGGTAATAATCTGCTGATAGCTGACGGCTGATAGCAGTTAATCATGATTTAAATTCAGAAATAAATTAAGCAGTCATATAAAAAAAGCACCATGAACGACAATAACAAAAATGCACAATCCAGGAGAGATTTTGTAAAACAATCCTCCCTGTTGGCAGGTGGTATAATGGCATTGCCTATTATGTCACAAGCCAATTATTTTTCGGGATCCGATGATGTCATAAAAATTGCCATAGTTGGCTGTGGTGGCCGCGGAACAGGCGCCGCAACACAGGCGTTGAGTACCAAACAAAACGTGCAACTGGTTGCAATGGCCGATGCATTTAAGGACCGGCTGGATAGTGCCTATAAAAATATCGGTGAGGCTCTTAAGGAAGGCGGACTTGACAAGCGCCTTCAGGTAAAAGAAGAAAATAAATTCGTTGGTTTCGAGGCTTATAAAAAAGCTATTGCTCTAGCCGATGTTGTGATCCTGGCAACACCTCCGGGCTTTCGTCCGATTCATTTTGAAGAAGCAATCAGGCAAAACAAGCATGTGTTTATGGAAAAGCCGGTAGCTACTGATCCCGCTGGTATTCAGAAAGTGCTTGAGGTTGCTGAAGAAGCTAAAAAGAAAAAACTGAATGTGGTGGTAGGATTACAACGCCGTTACCAGACCTCTTACCGCGAGATCATGAAGAGATTACAGGATGGTGCAATCGGTGATATCACATCAGCACAGGCCTGGTGGAACAATGACGGTGTTTGGGTAAACCCTAAAAAACCCGGACAGACCGAAATGGAATACCAGCTGCGAAATTGGTATTACTTTGTATGGTTGTGTGGCGATCATATCAATGAACAGCATATTCATAATCTTGATGTAATCAACTGGGCACTGGATAGTTATCCTACTACCGCTCAGGGTATGGGTGGCCGTGAGGTAAGAAAGGGTAAGGAGTATGGTGAAATTTTTGATCACCATTATGTGGAATATGAATATGCTAACGGTGTAATCTTAAACAGCCAGTGCCGTCATCAAAAAGGCACTTTGGCAAAAGTGGATGAATATGTTGCGGGAACAAAAGGAAAGATATTTTTTGACGCCGCCCGCATAACAGATCTTAAAGGAAAAGTACTGTACCAGTTTGATAAGAAGCAGGAAAACCAGCCTTATCAGAATGAGCATGATGAACTTTTTGCTGCCATCGCAAAGGGTGATTATAAATTCTGGGATGCAGAACGCGGTGCCAAGAGTACCATGACTTCTATACTGGGCCGTATGGCTACTTATTCAGGTCAGCGTATGGATTGGGAAAAAGCAATCACCTCAGGTATTGACCTGCATCCAAAAGTCTATGCTTTTGATGCGCTTCCCCCTGTTATGCCGAACAGCGATGGCTGGTATGCTGTTGCAGTGCCGGGTGTTACAAAGTATGATATGGCAGCGAAGTAAAATATTTGAACTGTGATTTAAATGATTTAATGATTTACTATGATTATTTGTATAATGCAATTATAGTACATCATTAAATCATTTAAATCACAGTTCCGTATTCTTAACCTTAATTATCTCCGCTGCAATACTAACTGCCACTTCTTCGGGTGTTTGACTTTTGATAGGAATACCAACAGGTGCATGAATGCGTTTCAGGAGAGCCGGATCATATCCTGAAGCAACAAGATCTGCAAACATCTTTTTGGTTTTAGACTTGCTACCTAATAGTCCCAGGTATTTATAATTTTTATTGATCAGCGCACGCAAGGCTATAGCATCTGTCCTGTAACCAAAGGTCATAATAACAATGTAAACACCATCACCAGAATCAATCAAACCTGATAGCTGCCGGTAATCTTCCAATGTTTCTTTTTCCTGAACAAAATCATTTTCGAGCATTGTTTTTAAATCCTTCCGGTCGTCGTAAAGATGGATGTAGAATTCCATCTGGCGCATGATACGTGAAAGTGCTAATGCGCAATGACCGGCTCCGATTATAAACAAATAATTTCTATAACCGATGGTTTCTCTGTATTTCCAATCAGTTGATGTAAGGAACGTGTAGGAGGGTTTTGTATTGCCAAAAAGTCCAGCCCTATAATGAATTCCTTCAGGTGAAAGTTGAAGCAGCCCTGTTATATTTTCTTCCAGGCAGGTTACGATTGCATTGATATGAATGGCATCTCTTTTTTGAACAGTGTATAAAAGTATAGTTTGTTGTCCCGAACAGATCATGCCACTTTGATGAGTAGCCGCAGTTTTATTATGAACCTGTTTGTGAATAGAAGCTCCTATTACCTGATCATTAAGTCTGGCCTTAGCCATCTCCACAAATTTATGCTCCATGATACCTCCGCCCACAGAACCTTCCATTGCTGCATTGGCATTCACCGCCATAATAAATCCCCGGCGCCCGGGACTGCTTCCTGTGCTTTCTACAACATATAAAAGCATTACTGGAACATCCTGATTCAAGCTTTCTGAAATAAGTTTCCATGTGGCAAGACTATTCATGTAAGAGGTTTAAGGTAGCTAAGTATCTGTAATGCCATGGTGGGTCGTTACCATCGGATTTATGTCCGTACATACTTCATCCAGAATGTTTTCATACAAGGATAACAGTACTTTCTCGGGTGTCATAGGAGCAGCAAAAGCACAGCTTGCTAAAGGATTAAAAGCTTTAATTGCATTGCGAAGCGCGAAAAAAGTTCCGATTCCATACATCAGCGGTGGCTCTCCTACAGCTTTGGAGCGCAAAGCGGCAAGATTAGCTTTGTTGTTTTCAAGGAAGTGAATGTTGATAGTTTCCGGAACACCATAAATATCCGGAACTTTATAGGTAGACAATGAATTAGAACGAAGCCTTCCATCTTTATCATACACCAGTTCTTCCACCGTCATCCAGCCGATACCCTGCACCAGCCCACCTTCAATCTGGCCCTTATCAATTAAAGGATTCATCCCGGAGCCGATATCGTGTACCAGGTTTACCGCATCAAAAGTATAGATACCCCTAAGGCAGTCAACAGTTACAATTGTAATGGCCGTTCCGAATACATGGTAAGCAAAGGGATGGCCTTTTTCTTTTGAATGATCGAAAGTTATTTCAGGAGTGGCATAATGCGCATTTTCAGATAAACTTACACGTTGAACATACGCCATCATTACCAGCCTTTCCCAGCTGATATCAGTTTGCACTCCTTCCATGCAAACATATTCATTGCGCAATTCAAGTGATGCAGTCGTAGTTTGCAAAGCGGTGGCGGCAACTTCTTTCAATCTTTCTGCAATCGCAAAACAGGCCATTAATACAGCCTGCCCATTAAGATCCGCAGTGGCACTCGCTGCAGAAGGAGAAGTATTAGCCACCCGGAAAGTATTCGTAGACTGAACTTTTATTTTTGCAGCATCAATAGAGAAAGTGAGCGCGGCAACCTGCAGCATTTTAGTGTTAACGCCTTGTCCCATTTCAACAGCACCGGTACTTATACCAACGCTTCCATCAGTGTATACATGAACGAGCGCCCTTGCCTGGTTCATAAATGTTTTGGTAAAAGAAATGCCAAAACATATTGGCATATATGACAAACCTTTTTTAAGCAGCTTATTATTATTATTAAAAATTTCTATATCATTTCTTAATGTATCAGCATTATACAGTGCTTCACACTTTTCCCAGCATTGGCTTGCTTCGCTGTTTGCTATTTGACCGTAAGGAAATTCATCCCCTGTCGCTATCAGGTTTTTCTTCTGAATAGCTGATGCCGGTATCTCCAGTTCTTCCGCAGCTTTTGCAATGGCTGATTCTATAACAAACATTCCCTGCGGACCGCCAAAGCCGCGAAAAGCTGTGTTAGGCGGCAGGTTAGTGCGACAGCTGTAAGCTGTTGCTTTTACATTGGGAATGAAATAAGTATTAGTGCAATGAAACAAAGTTCTTTCCATAACTGCCGGTGAAAGATCTGCCGCAGCGCCTGCATTCTGATAAAAAACAGCTTCATAGGCAAGTATCTTCAGTTCCTTATTAAGTCCTATTTTAAAGTCAGATGAGTAAGGATGGCGCTTGCCTGTCATGTACATATCTGCAACACGGTGCATAGAGAACTTTACAGGCCGCTTTAAATAATAGGTAGCTAAAGCGCAAAGTATCGCCCAATGGGTAGCCTGGTCTTCCTTTCCGCCAAAACCACCGCCCAAACGGGTTACCTCCACTTCAAGGCGATGCATCGGGATACCGAGAACATGGGCCATATGCCTTTGCACCGCAGTCGGCCCCTGGGTAGAACAAAATATTTTGATACTATCGTTTTCTGCAGGAATGCTGTAAGCGCCCTGCGTTTCAATGTACAGGTGTTCCTGTCCGTTAGTTTCTGCGATTCCTTCAAAAATATGTGCACATTCATCCCAGGTAGCTGTGGTATTTCCAAGGCTGAAAGTTCTGGGCGGAACAATCAATTCACCCTTTGCTTTTGCCACTCTGGGATCAGTGATTACGGGTAAGAGCTCAACATCAATCTTTATTTTCTTTATGGCTGCTTCCGCGGCTTCAGTGGATTCAGCCACTACAAATGCCACCGGCATCCCGCAGTAATGAACATGCCATTCCGCAAGTAAAGGTTCATCAGGAACAATACCGCCAATCTGGTTTTCACCAGGTACATCCTCAAAGGTAAATATCCTCACCACACCGGCTGAACAGCGTGCTTCCGTTAAGTCTAGTGTAACAATCTTTCCATTTGCTACCGGTGATCCGAATACTACCCCGAATAATGTTCCGGCAATGACCGGGATATCATCCAGGTAAATTGATTCACCCCTTGAATGCGTTGCAGAATCTATATTCCTCATGTAATCTGAATATTATTTTAAACAGTTTCATACATATATCAATCCCTCTTTTTCCAGATAGGGAAACAATGTTATAAAATGTGCTTTGATGAGTTGTTTTAGTAAAAGGCGTTTATAGGTTGCCGTTCCCCTTATATCACTGATCGGCGAAACTTCTGCCAAGGCATGTTGAATGGTTTGCTGAATAGTGTACGAAGACAATTCTTTGTCAACCAAAGATTCAGAGGCTCCGGCAAGAAACTGAGGTATTGGGCCAACGCCTCCTGCAGATAGTCGCGCCTGTGTAATTATGTTATTTTCAACGGTAATGAAAAGGGCGGTGTTAACACTGGCAATATCAAGATGTGTTCTTTTACTAACTTTTTCAAAATTGAACAGCGTATTTTTATCAGGTAATAAAAACCATATTTGTTTAATATATTCTGATGGTTTCTTCGCAAGTGTTTTGTAACCCTGAAACAGATCCTGCAATGGTAATTGCCGGGTTGATTTATCATCACTTAAAATCAGTTGTGCATTCAGAGCGAGAAAGAATATGCTTAAATCACCGATTGGAGAAGCATTAATAAAATTTCCTGTTATGGTTGCCATATTCCGTATAGGAGTGGAGGATACCAGTTTTATAAATCGTGAAATACCAGGGAAATATTCCTGCATTACTGGTGACTGAAGGATATCTGTAACAGTTGCTGCACCACCTATGAAGCATTTATTATCCTGCCTTGAAATTCCTTTAAGTTCAGTCCGGGCAAGCATAAAGCTGCCGGTTCTATGAACCATGGCTTCAGGTTGCTGAACATAGAGGTCTGTTCCGCCACTAATAAAAGCTGTTCCGTTTAACGATCCATTAAAAGGGAGCGTTTCTTTTGCCGCTTCTTCCTCGCTAAGTATAAATGAATAGTTAATTGATTCAAGTTGCTGTATAACTCCTGCAAAATAAGCTGGAAGAACAGATTTGCTGATAAGGCTTTGAATAGTGTGTTCATCCCGATTCTCCCGGAGCAGGGCAGCAACCAGTTGCGCTGCGCGTTCAATCGACTTATACCCGGTACAGCGACAGATATTACCATCAACGGCAGCAACAGCGTTTTGAGTGGAGCAAGCTTTTTGATCAGCAAATTTATTTTTTAAACAGAATCCTGTTAATGACATCACAATACCCGGTGTGCAGAAGCCGCATTGTGTGGCGCCTTCATCACATATAGCTTGTTGTACGGCGTTAAGACCTTTTATATTAATGCCTTCTATGGTAACAATATGTTTCCCACAAGCATTTGCCAGGGGCATCAGGCAGGAAGTAACAGTGTTATAGAGTACCCGGCCATCTTTTAATTCTCCGGTAAGTATAGTACATGCTCCGCAGTCTCCTTCCCGGCAGCCGATCTTTGTACCCGTAAGATGTTGGTGGTAACGGATAAAATCAACCATTATCATGCCCGGTGGCAGGTTTGTATTAATCAATTTGTTATTAAGAAGGAAATGTATCAAAATGTATATAAAATGTTTTAAAGTTACAAAAATTGCGGTGAGCTTTTATTAGTTTTAAGTTATCTGTAAAGTGACGTATTTGCTATCAGCCGTCAGCTATCAGCTATCAGGAGGAAACCTGGCAAGCAGTGATCTGCTAATCTGCTGATCGCTGAAAGAAACATCGTGCGTGATTCCATACTTAACTTAACACTACTGTAGTGACAATTTAATTATGAAACATGCTTTATCGTGAAAAAGCTACCAGCCCTGCAAGGGCTCAATATATAAGCACAGGGTGAAGCCCTGTGAAACAACGTTGCCATTAATCCAAGCCCTGTAGGGGCGAAATATGAAGATCAAGTGCATGGCATTAAAAACAATACTACACCCTTACAAAGCTTTATTGCTTCGTCTTCCTTATCACAGGGCTTCACCCTGTGCTTATATATTGAGCCCTTTCAGGGCTGGTCGTTAAATAAATGACATTGCCATAACGAGCCTTAATAAATGTTTCATAATTAAATGGTCACTACACTAGCGTCAAGTCAACAATAAAATGTTGTATTATGGCTATCAGCCGTCAGCGGTCAGCTATCAGGAGGAACCCTAGTACGCCTTGATCTGCTGACGGCTGAAAGCTGACGGCTGATAGCAATCAATACGACAAAGTATGCTTAACATAACACCACCAATGGTACACGTCAGGTACATAATTATTGAGAACTGATAATAAATCTACCAACAACTCGTTAAAAAATTCAAATTGGTCATACCGATATTATTTTAAAGTGTACATTGAAATTAAATATTTTACGTTGCGGAGCTTGTTGAAAAATAAAGCAATTAATCTTACTCTTACCTGGTGCTTTCTGTTGATTTATAACACTGCATCGTCTCAGGATTCTACGGAAGAACAATCCAGATCAAAGATCTTTTTTCATAATATTTTTAAACAGGTAAAAGATGCTGTAACTGTTGCTAAAAAAGATAGTTCAGCAAGTGCTACTGTGCTAAATACAAAAGGTGAGACTTATTTCAATAGTTATCATGGGAAAGTAATACGTCATATCATTACAAAGGAACTTGGTTTTGAAAAAACATTTACAGACACCAGCAGCAAAATAAAATATTTTGGATCAAAGGTGCTTAACGCCTTACATACGGATACTAAAAGCTGGGTGATACGTTCTAACCTTTTCTTCAGAGAAAACAGTGTGTTGAATGCTTACCTAATGGCAGATAACGAGCGATACCTCCGCTCACTTAAATTTATTCAGGATGCACGTATACTTGTGGATAGTGTCAGTGGTAGCAATGATTCGGTAGACGTTCAGATAATTACAAAAGACTTATTCACTATTACAGGCATACTGGATGTTAATGGCATCAAGCGGGTACGTACTAGAATAGCAGAAAACAATTTAATGGGAATGGGACAAGGACTTCAATACACCGCCCTGTTTGATAGAAGCAGGCGGCCGTTTTATGGCTATGAATTGCTGTACAGCAAAAACAGTATTGCAAATACTTTGATAAATGGTACCATAGGATATACCCTTATCAATACAGGACGCAGTAATGGAACGGAGGAGGAAAAAGCATTTTACATCAGGTTGGAAAGGCCGTTAGTTTCACCTTATTCAAAACTGGCGGGCGGTTTGGAAGTAAGTTATAATCATTCAGAGAATTATTATAATAAACCCGATTCGCAATTTTATAATTACAGGTATAATTTGTATGATGTATGGGGTGGATACAACCTCGGGGTCACCAAACTGCTTAAAAGCAACAACAAGATCCGCGACCGGAGCTTTTTTGCCCTTAGATACCTAAGAAATAATTTTGTAGAATTACCATTCCAGGTAGGGGATAAATTTGATCCATTATACAATACAAGAAATGCCGTACTTGCTGAGCTCACCCTGTTCAGGCAGGATTTTTACAAAACAAATTATATTTATGGATTTGGAACTACTGAAGATATTCCATATGGCTTTAATATAGCACTTACTGGCGGATGGTATCAACAATTATTTCTTAAAAGGGCGTATGCAGGTATCAATGCTAATTATTTTATTGTTACTCACAGAGGCGAGTTCATGCAGTATATTGTGCAGACTGGTGGCTTCAGGAACCATAAGTGGGAAGATGCAAGCGTGCTGCTGGGTGCAAATATGTTCAGTAAATTATATTACTATAAAAACTGGAAAATACGTGAACACATCAAGTTCAGTTATACTCAACAGTTTAACCGGGTTACGTTTGAACCTTTAAAAATAGATAATCCATACGGACTTGAATATTTTAGTTCAGATTCACTGTGGGGTCAGCGAAGAGCCACCCTGTATGCGGAGACAGTTGTATTCCTGAAAAGAAAAGTCTTAGGCTTCCAGATCGCCCCTTTTGCTTTTGCTGATCTTTCATTGCTAACACCTGAGAAGGCCGTCTTAAATAAATCAGATCTTTATTCCGGACTAGGCGGGGGAATAAGAACCCGTAATGAAAATCTTATCTTCGGCACTATCCAATTGAAAATGACATATTTCCCGAGAAGGGGTGACAGAAATAATGTCTTTAAAATATCGGTACAATCGAATCTCAGGTTCAGGTACAACAGCAGGTATATTAAAGCACCGGATATTATTCAGTTGAATTCGGTGCTGGATGATAATTTTTAGGTATCAGGTATGAGGTATGAGGTATGAGGTATGAGGTATGAGGTATGAGGTATGAGGTATGAGGTATGAGGTATGAGGTATGAGGTATGAGGTATGAGGTATGGAAAAATATAAATTGTTCAATAAAGCTATTATTTATTATAATAAAATATTATATCCTAACAACTTCTTTTTTAGACTCACACCTCACACCTCATACCTCACACCTATTTAATAAAACATCGTCCTGTTCAACGCTATAATTGCCGGTTTAAAATCTTCTCTTGCAATGATAAACTGAATGTTTACTTTCCTGAGTGCAAAGCCTGCACTTTTAATATTTATTCCCTGGTTGGCAAGTGATTGGGCAGCTTTTGCCAGCAAGCCCGTCTGATCAATATTTGAACCGATGAGGCATACTACTGCAATCTTTTCCACAGTCACCCTTTGAAATAAGGATTCCAGTTCAACGATCATCTGTGCTTTTAATTCTTTTTCCCAGATAACAAATGATATGCTGTTGGCGCTGGTTGTTTTGTAAGTGTAACTGATACTGAAAGACTGCAATACCAGCATGATTTTTAAGTCGAACCCAACGGTGCCTACCATCAATGGATCAAACACGTCAATGATAATGACCTTATTACTACCCGTTATAACCTCCACTTTTTTATGAGGACAGATGTATTCCCTTGTGATAAGTGTTCCCGGATGATCAGGTTCAAAAGTATTCTTGATACGTAAATTGATATTATTTATTTCAAGTGGTTTGGATGCTTTTGGATGAATGGCTTCCATGCCAACGTCTGCAAGCTGGTCTGCAACGTCATAATTGGTGAAGCCTATAGGTATGGCATTCTCCTGGCCCACAAGCTGGGGATCAGCGGAGCAAAGGTGGTATTCTTTATGGATAATTGCTTCTCCGGGGTTTAAAGCAACAGCTATCTTGCTGAACGTAACTTCTGAATAACCTCTGTCGAATTCACGCATGATGCCTTCTGTTCCTTTCGTATATCCCGTTGCTACGCAGATTGTTTTATGAAAAGCTATGTTTTGAAATGAGGCGGCTATGCGCTGGTCGATGGTATAAGAATGGTGATCGTGAAAGCCGCTGAGATCAATCAATGTGGCATTGATATTATTATTCTGCAGGAGGTTTACTAAATTAAATGCTGCATGAGACTCACCTATTGAAGATAATATTTCACGGGCAGCCTGTAATAAGTTTTCATCACTTACATATCCCGAGGCGAGTATATTGGCGAGGTTATCCAGAAATAATCTTGCTTCGTGTATTCTTAGTTTAATGAACGCATTGGCAACATCAAGATTTAATCCATTAGATTCATATCTTTCATTGATTGCTAAAAGCTTCAATAAAATATTATCCAGTGACTGATGAAAATCCTTATAATTTTTAAGGTGATGGAACACGCCGGGTTCACCGGTGTTCTTGTCTTCTAGCAGCCAGTTTGTTACACCCGCATAAGCTGAAACCACGAATACACGGTTATAAAGAGTTTCCGATGTTCTTTGATAAATAATAATATTATTAAAAACCTGTTCATAAGCACTCATTGAAGTGCCACCTATTTTTTCGACTGTTAACATGATTAAAAGTATAACCTAAATTAATAAGTATGATTGTTATTAGAAGTTTTTTTGTTATACTTCAATTAAGCAATGACCGTATTATGTACCGTAAATTTTACCACAAGGAACACAAAGGTAATCCACAAAGGACACAAGAGCTTTTCACAGATAATCAGCATTATAACTTATGTCTTACCTATATTCAAGTCTATAACCTTGAACCGTTCCTTGTGCTCTTTGTGAATTACCTTTGTGCCCCTTGTGGTTAATTTCTTACCATACAGGAATCTATAATATTATAAGGTTCCATTTATAACTCTTTTTACCCCGTTCTTTAGCAAAGAGACATTGAAATTTATCAACATTCCAAGTTTGCAGTTTGATAATTTTAAATAAGTTAAAACCTGGGCAAGGTGTACATCATTTAATGCCTCAACAGACTTTACTTCAATAATAAATTTATTTTCAATTACTAAATCAATCCTATATCCGATTTCTAGATTTACCTGTTTATAAATTAAAGGAAGTGGTTTCTGCTTTTCTACAAACATTTCCATTCTAATCAATTCATAAAATAAACATTCCGTATACGCGCTTTCCAAAAGACCTGGCCCTAGATCTCGATGTACAGTTAGGGCACAATTAAAATCCAACTTTGAAATCTCGTTTTCATTCATGATATTTAAATTATCAAAGAACAAAAATAACAGGTAATTAAAATTATTTATAAGTGAAATAACCCAATTGAATAAGTTCAATAAATATCATTAACCATTAAAAGATCTTAGTGGTTTTAAGGTCAGCGAGGGTTTTGCTTTCGAGTATTTTAAGAGTAGCATCTCTTACCTGGATCATCATCTTGTTTAGTCCGCAGATTTTTTCGTCGCAGTCTTTGCATTTTTCATAGAAGTTCAGGCTAACGCAGGGGAGAAGGGCTATAGGGCCGTCTAGTAAACGCATGATTGTAGCCAAGGTTACTTTTCTGGGATCAACAGCAAAATAATAGCCGCCGCCTTTACCTTTTTTACTTTCTAAAATGCCGGCTTTCCTAAGTTCCAGCAAAATGTTTTCCAGAAATTTAAGAGGGATATTTTTCTTTTCAGAGATTTCTGAAATAAGTACCGGACCTTCATCAACATGCTCAGATAAATAAATCAGGGCTTTAAAAGCATACTGTGTTTTTTTTGAAAGCATCCGGCCGGTAATTATTTTTTATCAATAGTTATAACGCTCATAAACTACTGTTAAGTTAACTCTAAATTGATGTATTCGCTATCAGCCGTCAGCTATCAGGTATCAGGAGGAAACGTATTACACATTGATCTGCTGACTGCTGATAGCTGATAGCAGAACGCGTCACTTTAGAGTTAACTTAACACTACATTTAATTAAAATTATTATAACAAATTTAATGCTTGTATCGTAGAAACAGTTATTCAGGAAAATGGAATAAGAGAATGAAATTTTATAATCCCAAAACTTCTTTCATACCATAAATTCCTTTTTTACTAATGATAAATTCAGCAGCCAGAACGGCTCCTGTAGCAAAGCCGGTGCGGTTATGGGCTGTATGAATTATTTCAATATTATCTATAGATGAAGAATATTTTACTTTATGCGTCCCCGCCGCCGGATCGATCCGTTCACTAATGATCTCCAGCTCATGCGGGTTATTGCTATGATAATTGACCCAGGTTGTTTTTCTTCCAACTTTATCAATAACCTGTTCTGCAAGAGAGACAGCTGTACCACTTGGAGCATCTTTCTTTTGTGTGTGGTGGATTTCACCCAGGCTTATTTCGTAATCAGCGTGTTGCGCCATTAGTTCAGCAAGTCTTTTATTCACTTCAAAAAAAATATTTACGCCCACACTAAAATTGCTGGCATACACAAGAGAACCATGCTGTTGCTCACAAAATAATGTAACCTCGGGCCATTTTTCCAACCAACCGGTAGAGCCGCAAACCACGGGTATTTTAAATTGCAAACATTTCATAACATTGTCAAAAGCGCTGCCCGGACCAGTAAATTCAATGGCAACCTCTGCATTGCTTATATTTTCAGCATTAAAGTCTGTTGCATTATCCATATCAATTTTCAACACAATCTTATGACCTCTTTGCGCAGCAATTTCTTCAATGGCTTTGCCCATCTTACCATAACCTATTAATGCAATCTTCATAATTTGATTTTATTTTGGCAGGTACACTGTGTAATACTTTACCAGGAAGAACTTAACAGTTTTAGCTTAGCCTTATGGATATCAACAACAAGGCTTAATCCCATATTCCTGGTACCAGGATTAAATCCGGGCTTTATCTTCATGGAAAGATCATCGCTAACATTAAATCCTTTCAGGTGTGCATCTACAGTTGCGTCCACAACATTTAGTCCCCAGAAAAATAGAAAGATAAGTACGGAATAATCAATGTTTTTCCTGAAAGTATTGCGGTAATTACGGAGGTCGTTAACCGCACCTGCTCTGATAAATGGCTTCAGGTCGGTATCAACTGTTTTAAACTGAGAAGTATCATAAGGAGCTATCCGGCTATTTGTAAGCACGCGGTAAGCATAGGCAACTCTTTTATACTGTGTTATATTAAAATTAAAAGCATAGGCAGTAGCTCCAAGGGCACCATATACCAATGGTATTTTCCAGTACTTTTTATTGGTAGCCTGTCCCCAACCTGGTAATACAGCAGACCGAAGTGCTGCTCTCCGGGGACCGTTTATTTTTTTTGGAGTAGTATCCGGCACCAAAGATTTTAAAGAGGAAAGAGAATCTTTTAGATTGATTATTTTGTTCTGACTTACCTGGTTAGACGAAGTTGTATCCTGCTTTTTTTGTGAAAAAGAAAACTGGTAAAAAAAAACCGGGCAGATCAACCACAAAAGATACCGCGTTTTCATATTGAATTAATTTGGAGAAGCTCCCAGCTGGTCAAGAATTTTATTCAGTTCCTGGATGGAATAATATTCAATAGTGATACTGCCGTTGCCTTTTTTACTGTGCTGCAGTTTTACTCTGGTACTGAAATGTGAAGCTAAATTATCTTCAATTTTTTTATAAGCGGGAGGAAGCGGAGTTTTTATTAAATTTTTAACAGAGCCATTATGTTTGTATATCTTCCTGACGAGCTCTTCTGTTTGGCGGACTGATAAGCTTTTCTCCTGGATCTCTTTGAAAATAAATAACTGCTGATCAACTGTATCAACATTCACCAATGCGCGGGCATGTCCCATGCTAAGTCCTCCATTTCTCACTGCTACCTGTATGTCAGGTGGAAGTTTTAAAAGGCGGATATAATTAGCTACTGTACTTCTTTCCTTTCCCATCCGTTCGGCCACCTGTTCCTGGGTATGGTTAAGATCATCCATCATACGTTTATAGCTCAGAGCAATTTCTATTGCATTAAGATCTTCACGTTGCAGGTTTTCGAGTAAGGCAAGTTCAAGCAATTGCTGGTCATCAGCCTGACGGATATAGGCAGGAAGATCTTTTAAGCCGGCAATCTTTGCAGCGCGTAAACGGCGTTCCCCTGAAATCAGGCGGTATTTACCTGAAGGTAATTGTGAAACAGTGATAGGTTGAATAATATCGTGCAGTTTGATAGAGTTGGCCAGTTCATTCATGGCATGCTCATCAAAATCATAACGGGGTTGCCTGGGATTGGTTTCTATCTGATCTAATTGAATGCGTAAAGTAGAGGTAGCAGCTTCCACCACATTTGATTTAAGCTGTCCGGAAGTGGTTTTAAGATCGGCATCGATGTTTTGTAGCAAGGAGCGTATACCTTTTCCAAGGGCATCTTTATTTAGCTTGGGTGACGTCATGGGTTAATTCAAAATTCAGTATTTATGATTCAAATGTTGTCATTCTCCCTTGTGTTCCTTGTGGCTTACCTTAGTGTCCTTTGTGGTTAGTTATTTTACCACAAAGGACACTAAGGTAAGCCACAAGGAACACAAGGGAAGATTAGTCACGGTTAAGGTTTCAGTTATAAAAGAGCTTTAAGAATTTTATCCTGATAAACTAGTGTCATGTCAACTATAAAACGTCCTATTACGGCTATCAGCCGTCAGCGGTCAGCTATCAGGAGGAAACCCACTACGCTTTGTTCTGCTGATGGCTGAAAGCTGACAGCTGATAGCAATTAATACGACAAAGTATGCTTGACATGACACTAGTCTTCATCATTTTCTATATCCTCGAATACTCTTTCTTCCTGACTGATCTTTGTCATATTGTTTTTCTGTAAAATTTCTTTCGCAAGGTTAAGATAGTTAATGGCTCCTTTGCTGTTAACGTCATACAGGATCACTGGTTTACCAACGCTGGGTGCTTCACTGATACGTGTGTTTCGATGAATAATTGTATTAAAAACAATTTCGTCAAAATGTCTTCTTACTTCACTTACCACCTGGTTACATAATCTTAATCTACCGTCGTACATCGTCATAAGTATACCTTCTATTTCTAACGACTGGTTTAACCGGTTTTGTACAATCTTAATAGTATTGAGTAGTTTGCCCAATCCTTCCAGTGCGAAAAATTCAGTTTGAACAGGCACCAGTACAGAATTAGCCGCCGTTAAAGCGTTTACAGTAATAAGGCCAAGTGACGGAGAACAATCAATCACTATAAAATCATAATCATCCAGCACCGGTTCCAGGATACCTTTTAGTATTCCTTCCCTGTTGGGATAATTGATCATTTCAATTTCTGCGCCTACAAGATCAATATGAGAAGGAACTATATCTAAATGCGGAGTTTCGGTTTTCAGAATTACTTCTCTCAGTGGTGTTTGATTCACCATACAGTCGTACAGACTTTGGGTAATATTATGCAGGTCAAACCCAACACCGGTAGTGCTGTTTGCCTGGGGATCGGCATCTACTAAAAGTGTTCTGAATTCAAGTACACCTAAACTGGCTGCCAGGTTAATGGCAGTGGTAGTTTTACCAACTCCTCCTTTTTGATTTGCTACTCCAATGATTCTTGCCATATATAATCCCTGATTCCGCTAAGCGGATGTTTTATTCTTTTAAGTGATAGACTTGCGCCGGCGTCTAAGAATTCAAACCTATAAGGTCTTAAAGACCTTATAGGTTTAACCTTATAGGTAAAGTTGTCACCAATCGGCATAACAACAAAATATAGTTTTGCCCATAGTGGTAGTAACTTTTATAAGTGAATGTTATATATCAGGCTGCTTTGTTGTTGACCGGTAACTTACAGCTGATAGCCCGGCAACAGCAAAAGTAACGCTTCGCCATAAATTGTGGAACTTTAGTAATTTCATTTTGTTATTCGTATAGTTTAACTAATGTTATGTTTAATATAAATTAATGCATTATAGCTATCAGCAGTCAGCTTTCAGGAGGAATATTTAACTGATATTGATTTCCTGACTGCTGATAGCTGACTGCTGATAGCTATAACACGTAATTTCATGGTTGACATGAAACTAATTTTTCAGGCTCATTAAACTGCGCTGATGTATTATTAGCGATTAACAACAGGATGTACACCATTATCTCAGGCACTAACAGAAGCGGGAGTTATACTATTAAGATCGCCGGGCAATACCGGCAAATACTTGCTCAAAAAGGTATTGAAGCCTCGCTGGTATCACTGGAACATCTTGATGTAAGTAAGCGAAATACCGCTATTAGAAAACTGGAAGAAGACATATTAATACCGGCTACTAAGTTTATTTTTATCTCCCCTGAATATAACGGCAGTATCCCCGGTGTTTTAAAATCATTGATAGACGCTTCAGATATTGAAAAAGATTGGTGGGGTAAAAAAGCTTTGCTGGTGGGCATTTCTACAGGCAGAGCCGGAAACCTCAGGGGAATGGACCACTTGACAGGAATTCTGAATTATGTGAAGATAGTGGTGCATCCTAATAAACTTCCAATTTCAGTAGTGCATAAGCTGGTGAACGAAGAGGGGCAGATTATTGAAAAAGGAACGCTGAACGCTATCAGCCAACAGTTGGATGAATTTATAATTTTCTAGTGAGGATGTTTATCATGAAATCACCTATGGATTAGCTGTCAGCTATCAGCTATCAGCAGATAAATGAGTAATAAGTATCCTACTGATCACTAATACCAACAATAATTACCAGCATTAAGCCTGGAATTTTTAAAATTTATACATGCGAAACACAGGAATTCTTTGGATAATTGCGCTTATAATGGCCGTGATGGACATTTATGTTTTCCAGGTAGTAAGAATGCTTGCCCAATCAGCCTCACCAAAAGCGCGAATCATTATATATTCGGTTTACTGGCTAATATCTGCGTTTGCTTTGCTGTTAATGATAATTTTACCTTATGTAAATTATTCCAACTGGCCAAAGCCTATCCGCACTTACTTATTTGCCATAATGATAGGTTTGTTCTTTTCGAAATTATTCGCTTCTATGTTCTTTTTGATAGATGATATAAGAAGGGGAATGATGTGGATAGTTGGCAAGTTATTCAGCAACCCATCGGTAGATATTTCCGAAAGCGCAGAAGGAATAACCCGCTCGGCCTTTATGAGCTGGCTTGGTATTGCCGTTGGCGGGTCTCTTTTTGGAACATTGATTTATGGCTTCAGCAATAAATATAATTACCAGGTAAAGCGGGTGAAGCTTGCTTATGATAACCTTCCGGCAGGATTTAAAGGATTAAAGATTGTTCATATAAGCGATATTCATTCCGGCAGCTTTAATGATAAAAATGCGGTTGAAAAAGGGGTTCAAAAAATATTAAATGAAAAGCCCGACCTGGTTTTGTTTACCGGCGACCTGGTTAATGACAAGGCTACGGAAATGGAAACTTATATGGAAGTGTTTAAAAAGATCAAAGCACCGATGGGCGTATACTCTACGCTTGGCAATCATGATTATGGAGATTATGTTCAGTGGGATAGTAAAGAAGCAAAAGCAGCAAACCTGTTACAGTTAAAAGGTGTTCATGCCGCGCTTGGCTGGAACCTGATGATGAATGAGAATAAAATATTGGAAAGAAACGGTGATAAGATCGCTTTACTTGGTATTGAAAACTGGGGAGCTAAAGGTAGGTTTCCAAAATACGGAAAAATGGACTGGGCCTATCCTGGTACAGAAAAAATCCCTTTTAAAATATTATTGAGCCATGATCCGAGTCACTGGGATGCACAGGTAAGAACGGTGTATCCTGATATTGACCTGATGCTTGCCGGCCATACACACGGCATGCAATTTGGCATAGAGCTGCCTGGTTTTAGGTGGAGCCCGGTGCAGTTGATGTATAAACAATGGGCGGGTTTATACGAGGAAGGCAAACAAAAGTTATATGTTAACAGGGGTTATGGATTTATCGGGTACCCGGGCAGGGTAGGGATTTTGCCGGAAATTACAGTTATAGAACTGGTATAATGAACTATTAAAAAATGAAGAAACATATCTATTAAGCAATGTTCAATCTATGTTGTTGACTTAATGGTCTCGTATGTAGCAGGCATCCCTTGTGCTCCTTGTGGGATTTTCTTTGTGTTCCTTTTGGTTAAATGCAGTCTATGATTCCAGGAATCTTTTAACCACAAGGAACACAAAGGAAATCCTACAAGGGACTCTACGACTTTTAAACAATTGTAATTCACAAATAAAAAACAGTTCAACCTTGTTAAGTTAACAACATTGAATGTTCAATATTAAATATTCAAAGTTATATCTCGTAATAAAAGGTTATTAACAGCTTTAGGGATTAATCGCAAGTAATCATAATTCATAGTATCTTTAATGCAAGACAACTAAATTTTACTAAACTACGTTTGCTGGTATATTATAATGTAAACCCAATAAACTGCATGAAGCGTCTTTTTACTGCGATATTTATATGCGCAGGTATCTTGTATTCCGGTTCGTCTTTTGCACAGAACCCCAGGATTGATGCTATTTTTTCCGGTGGTGACACTTCGGCTATAATGGATTCCCTGATGAGAGATTTTGACGCTTACCTGGACTCATTGATTAAACCAAAAAGCTTTTTTAATGTAAGTGCAAGTGTTGGAACGGGTTTCTTTAGTCTTAAAGACGCTAAGGCATTAGATTACCAGACAAAGAATAAAGCTATTTTCTCCCCTGAAATCAGTTACTTTCATAAATCGGGATTAGGAATAACCTTAACAAGTTACCTGCTAAAAGATAACCGGAAATTAAATCCTTACCAGTACGCTGTCAGTCCTACCTACCATTTTTTTAAACGAAACCAGTTTTCTACAGGTATAGGTTATACGAGATTTTTCACAAAAGAAAATCTTTCGTTTTATACCACGCCTATACAAGATGAAGTATATGCTTTTTTTAATGTAAAGAAATGGTGGATAGAACCGGGCATTGCGATAAGCTATGGATGGGGTAGTAAAACAGAATATGAGCATAAGGAAGTAAATGTTTATTTGAAACGACTTAAATCCACCCGCAAAAAAATAATTGTGATTCAGCATGATGAATCTATTCGGGATTTCTCCACTCTTTTTTCATTAAGGCATAGCTTTACTTTTCATCACGTATTACTAAAAAAGGATATGCTTATTTTAAGGCCTGTGATCTTACTCTCTGCAGGTACTCAAAATTTTGGATTCAATACTTCTTTCAGCAGCACTACCATAAATAATAATTTCCTGCCACCTAACTCTATCATTACAGATGTACGCAGCTTTAATTTTCAATCTTCTACTTTTGTGCTTCAGGTAGACTATTCATTGGGGAAGTATTATATATTACCACAGGTAATGATGGACTACTATCTTCACAGTGCTGATAAGCGTTTTAATAGTATTGCTTCTTTTACGGTTGGTGTGAATTTCTAAAGCTCCTCTTTTTATTTTATAGGACAAGTTGCTATATGACACTCAAAACAGACGGTGATTTTTAAAGTCTCTGCCACATCTACAAAATAGATGTTGACTTCCGAAGTCTTAAATTTCATTAGCTTACAATACAAGAGCAGACTTCGAAAGTCTTGAATGGAAGTTTCCCTTGTTCATGACTTTCGAAGTCTGCTCTTGTAGGATAAAATGTATGCACTCAAGACTTCGGAAGTCAGCGTGTGTGTTATAAGTTCCGAAAACATGACTATTTAAGACCTCAGAAGTCATCATCTGATTTGTAAGTTCAAAAACTATCTCTATTCAAGACTTCACAAGTCAAACTCAAATCTTTGATCTTAAGATAACTTTAAACATTTTACTCTAAACATTAAACCTTCTTTCAATTCTTAACAATTCCTTGTCTTGCAGGTAGATGTAATTTTGTTTAATTTAACAAGACCATTTTTTGCTGGCATATTACTTGAACTCTTTTTTAAACTTTAAAACTTACATTATGAAATCGAAATTGCTTGTTTTGTTTGTTGCTCTCTTATCTATCACAACTACAGTAGTTGCACAGAAAACTCCTTTCTTGCAGTTAGGAGTAAAAGCTGGAGCCAATATAACCAAGATAGATGGTAAATCTTTTAATGATGAATTTAAATACGGTTATAGCCTGGGAGCTTTTGCAGCCCTTAAGCTTGGTGAAATTTGGCAGATTCAGCCGGAAGTTTTATTCAATCAGTATAATACCAGGTCTGACTCTAACTTCAACACCTTGTATGCTACCAAAAATCTGAGAAATGTTTCTCTTAATTATCTTTCTGTTCCCATTCTGTTAAACTATTCTCCGGTTAAGTTTTTTACTTTGCAGGCAGGTCCGCAATTTGGTATATTATTAAATAAGCGTGAAAACCTTTGGACCAATGGAAGAAGTGCTTTCAACAATGGTGACTTTAGTATGGTAGGAGGTGCTCAGTTAAACATTGCAAATTTCAAGATTTCGGGAAGGTATTTTGTTGGTCTTAATGATATTGGGGATTTAGACAATCGTGAGAAATGGAAAAACCAGGGTTTCCAGCTTAGTGTCGGACTGAGACTTCTCTAATATGAGGTAGCTGACGGCTTAACGCCGTCATCAGGTATCAGGTATTCCTGTAATCTGCAAAAATAAAAACAAAAAGTTGGAAACTTCAAAGGGGGTGAGCTCATATCCCATAGCTCAAACCTCATACCTGATACCTGAACTTTTCCTAACTTCGCCTTATGAAATTCGAAATAGGAGATAAGGTGGTAGTTAAGCATTCCAATGAAGAAGGAACGGTAATAGATAGTATAAATGATAAGATGGTAATGGTGGAAGTACGTGGCGTAAAGTTTCCTGTTTACAATGACCAGCTTGAGTATCCCTACTTCAAAAGATTTACAGAGAAAAAACTTTTTCCTGAAAAGACCCCCCCTAAAACTTATATAGACCAGGTACCAAGGGAAAAAGTTACCACCAAAAGCAAACAGACTAACGGAGTGTGGCTTATGTTTATCCCAAAATTTGGTAATGATGATTTTGGTGATGAAATAGTTGAATTATTAAAAGTTTATCTTATTAACGGAACAGCCCAGGGTTATAATTTTGATTATAAACTTGATTTGCTGGGAGATTCTGAATTTGAATTGAAGAACCAGGTATTTAATAGCCAGGATTTTTATTTGCACGATATCATTTTTGAAAAAGTAAATGATAGTCCTTCGTTTAATATTGAATTTTCTTTAATCACACCAGATCTCAAAAAGGCTGAATACTTTGAAACATCCCTTAAATTGCGACCCAAACAAGTTTTTACTAAAATAGAAGAATTAAAATCAAAGAATGAACCTTCATTTTCCTTTAAACTGTTTGATACTTATCCTGACAAGCAGGTTGAAGAGAAAATGGATCTTGGAAAACTGGCATCCAGTGGTTTCAAAATATATGAAGCTTCAAAAGCGAGGCAGCATTTGGAACCCGCAAAATATTCTGTAGACCTTCACATGGAAAAAATTACAGATGACTGGAAGAGTCTCAGCAATTTTGAAATACTAAGCATGCAGTTAAACCAGTTTGAAAAATATTATGATCTGGCTGTGGCTCACAGGCAACCATCCCTCGTCGTTATTCATGGATTAGGCACCGGTCGCCTGCGTGATGAGATCCACGAACTGTTGAGGCATAGGAAAGAAGTAAAGTCTTTTATCAATCAGTACCATTCTTCTTATGGTTATGGAGCAACGGAGATTTATTTTCAGTACTGAATTTAGGTATGAGGTATGAGGTATCAGGTATGAGGTGAATCATTATGAAATAGAACATTATTAACGCTTTAATTCTATATAATGTTTGATGCTTTACCTCATACCTCACACCTCATACCTGCGAAGCAAAAACTACAAACCGAACTATCGTTCTCCACATGGAGGAAGGAAAGTCCGGACAGCATAGAGCAATGTACCGGTGAACAGCCGGGCTGATGCTTGTTCATGGTAATATGATCGTGCATTGGATAGATAGTGCCACAGAAAATTACCGCCTGTTTACAGGTAAGGGTGAAAACGCAGGGTAAGAGCCTGCGTCCCGGCTATGGTAACATGCCGGGAGGGTAAACCTTGCATGCTGAAATGCCATGTATATTCCGGTTTATATAACGTTGATTCATCAACGTTATACTGGTGAGCTGCTCGTTCATACTGGCTGCTTTCAATCAGCAGTCATACCGGGAAGGGTAGGCAGAAAGAGGTGCTGAGTAATCAGCATCCCAGATAAATGATAGTTTAGAAACAGAATCCGGCTTACGAGTTTGTAGTTTTTTTTACTTATGTTTCTTTCACAAATTTTCATCTGGAAGTACTATACATAACATAAATCATTAACAGGTATATTTACAAAAAAGATTGAAAGTAAACAATATCAAGCCGCTGCTCCTAATTTTCCCCTTTGATCTTTTATCTCATTATTTAAGATGCCTGATGTTAGCCAAACATCTGAATAATTATTTTGAGGTTATGTTTGCGCATTCTGAGAGATATGCTGATTTTGTTTTACAGGAAGGTTATCAAACATTCCACTGCAAATCGCTCAACGCGCTGCAGGTAATGGAAAGCGCTAAAAATTTTGATTTTTCCTGGGTCAACGAAGAAGCGCTGGAATCAGTTTATATTGACCAGGTAAGGATTATTGGAAAGCTCAGGCCTGTAGCAGTTCTAGGTGATACATCGCTAACGCTAAAAATGGCTGCTGAAAAAAGCGGTGTTACCTGTATTACACTCATGAACGGCTACATGAGTAAGTATTATTTTTACACCAGGAAGATTTCAAGAACAAATCCTTTTTACAAGTATATAATCAAACTATCAGGACAGGTACTTGACCTGATAACACAAAAGGGTGAAGCATTAGCCTTTTATAAATTGCATCGTCCTTTTAAAAAGATCCGTTTAAAATATCATCTTTCAAAAAATATAAGTTACCTCGATGAGTTGGAAGGAGACATAAATTTAATATGCGACCTCGCGATCCTGTTTCCACAAAAATTACTGCCTCCAAATTATACGATCATTACTCCGTTATATTACGATTCTGATATAATTTATTCTCAAATAAGTAAAAAGCTGGACAAACGAAAGAAAACAATTTTCGTTACCATGGGCAGTACGGGAAATTGGGATAGGGTATCTTTTTTAAATAACCAGTATTTTACAAAATACAATATTGTAACGGCGGGGGATAGCTGCAGTGTTTTAAACGCTTCCAATATTATTAAGACACCATTCATTAATGTACACGAGATTTTTTATGCAACTGATCTCGTAATATGCCAGGGTGGCAATGGAACCATTTACCAGTCTTTACTTTATGGTATTCCGCTGCTTTGTAAAACAAATAATTTTGAGCAGGAGTGGAATGTTGAAGCCCTGGAAAGATTAAAAGTCGGGAAATCACTGGACAGTACAGACAATATAAATGATTATGTTAACCTGGTAGAAGAATGGATCGTAAGAAAGAATTCTGAATCTAATGAATTGTTGAAATTGCAGATGAGGAATGAAGCAGATAAACTAGGAACGGTTATCAGGAAAATAGCTGCCGGACTGGTTAGGTCAACAGTTACCGATTTGCAACATCTTTAAGTTCCTCTTTTTCAAGGCTACTGCCAGGACACAACCTTTTTGTGCACAAGTTAAAAAGGCCACGGAGACACAAAGGCACGAAGTAACACGAAGAATTTTCTTTGTGCTACTTCGTGCCTTCCTGTCTTTGTGGCCCCCTACCTTACCAGCAAAGCCGTTCCCTTCCTTACAATCTTCCTGTTAAGATAAGAAGTGCCTACAACCACATAAACAAAAGCACTGCTTTGCTGAGGAATGCCGTTGATCCTGCCGTCCCAGCCCTGGCCGGCCTGATTGGTGCTGTACACTAACTGGCCCCAGCGGTTATATACTTTAAAAGTTTCCAGGTATTTTATTCCAACCGGAATTGGCTTTAGTAAATCATTATTACCATCACCATTTGGAGTAAAAGCAGAGGGCACAAAAATATCCGCGGGTGTTTTAAATATCTTTACTGTAACAGAATCGTTTGAAAAACATGCTTCGTTACTTACCCTAATCGTATACGTTATTGAGTCTATTGAAGCATCTGGTGAAGATACAGGATCAGCAATTAAGATGTTGTTTAAGAAAGTGCCCGGCGACCATAAGTAAGCAGTTCCACCTGTTGCATGTAGTTGCAAGGGTTGTCCGGCAACAACCAACGTATCGTTACCTGCAAATGCATTAATGCGCGGCAACACAGAAACCCGCACCGTATCTTTTGAAGGCTTAAGACACCCTATTGTATCATACACTGTCAGCACATAAGATGTTGCCTGCAACGGATGTGCTACTGGTGATAAAGTGTTTGCATTTTGCAAACCTGCAGCAGGCGACCAGTTAAAAGAAGATCCATTTATAGAAGCATTTAATCGGGCAATCGTTCCATAACATATTGTAGTGTCGTTGCTCACAATAACCTGCGGATATGGAGCAACTTTAACATTGATAGACGCAGTTGCCTGGCATTTACCCACGTTAGCAATTACCTGGTACTTGGTATTCGTTTGCGGTGCTGCTTTCGGATTCTTTATAATTGAATTACTTAAACCTGCACCAGGAGACCAGCGATACTGCATACCTTCACTTACCACATTAAGCTGTATGCTATCACCCTTGCATATGGTGGCATCAGCAGGCAAGCTAACGGTAATAAAATCCAACACATTTACGGTAACAGTATCTTTTGCAATACAGCCTTTTTCGTCAAGGGTTACTATATATTTTGTAGTGGTTTTTGGATATACGAAGGGCGAAGCTGTATTGGAATTGGCGATGCTGCCGGCAGGCGCCCAGGCAAAACTTCCATTACCAACGGCGTGCAGGGCAAGGGTATCTATGCTGCAGATAAGTGTATCTTTAAAAGGCAGTGAAAGAAATGGTTTATCCGATACCAACGCAATTGCAGAGGTAGTGTCCACGCATCCTTTTGTACTGCCTGCAATCAGGGAAACAGCGTAACTACCGGTAGTGCCATAAAGGTGCGATGGATTTGAAAGGCCAGATGAGTTGGAAGCAGCATAGCTGTCACCAAAATCCCAAAGCCAGCTATTTACCGTTCCATACTTGGCATAGCTGCTATCGTTAAATAAAAATGGAGATTGAAAACAACTGCCTGTTACCTTCAAGCGTGATTCAAAACCCGGATACACAAGAACACTGGCCTTTGTGGAGTCTTCGCAACCTGCAACAGAAGTGACCCTTAACTTTATAGTGTAGGTTCCTGTATCGGAGTAAGTATAGGAAGGAGTTGGGGCTGTTGAGGTGTCGGTTGTTTTATTGAGTACTCCAAAATCCCAATGGTAGGCACTTACATTGGTAGAAAAAGATAGGTTTTGAAATTGAAATGTTGAGTCATCGCATTTATTGTATACAGGTTGTAAGAGAGCAGCGGAGAGAGAACAGTCGGCTACGGTTACCTGCACTTCTTTTTTACTTACGTCAATAAGAATGCCATTCCGGTATTCTGATACGTTTACCGATACAATATAAGAGCCTAGCGTTGAGGGTGCAATGCCCGAGATGATGCCGGTATTTTTGTCTATGGATACACGGTTACCCAGAGGCTGCGCCGCAGAGAATCCGTTTTGATAAAGCAGGTCCGGATAGGGTGGGGAAGCTGGCGGGTTAGGCTGGCGGATTTGAGCGGATCCTCCGGTTTTACCAGGTGAAAAATCATATGTAAGCTTGTCACCATCTTTATCCGTTGCGCTGAAATCTAGTGAGAAATAAGAGTTGTGACAGATAATTACCGTATCCTTTTGCGCAAATACCGGGCTGTTATTGGTACGATATACAACTCCGTTTATTACTCCGGGGATTATATTAATGTTGGTGATGCCATAAGTGGAAGAGTTCTGTATATTGATTATGCCTCCAATCCGGCAACATTCCTGTTCTGCCAATACATAACCGTCAGTATTATCCGGCAATTCTGTTTCTCTTATGTAAGTTACCACTACGTAGCAAACAGTTGGTGGCTGATTAATGCAGGGGTCAAAATTTGTTTTCTGAATGGTGATCCGGTTTGATTCAGCTATGGATAGTGTTGATACCAAGGTAAAGCTGGTTGCATTAAAAATTCCTACAAATGAAGTGGGCTCAATAAATTGTGTACCGGCGCAGTCGATATAATGCTTTACGGTAATCCTGTATTTTGAAGTGCCTGCAGCTGAACCATCTCCTAAATATTCATAAGTAATAGATCCTCCTTTGCCATGTCGCGCAAAAGCAGCAATGGCTACACATAAACAGGAAACCAGCAGCAATATTGATTTCAAGGCTGTATGAGAATTGTTTAGTGAATATAAGATAATATTGTCTTTGCTATCAGTCGTCAGGTTGATAGCTATTCAATACGTAATTTCAAGTTTGGCTTAACACTAAATTACTTTCCTTTAATAACATGAAACAACTTAATCTTATTTTCTTTATTTTCTTATTTACCTCCTGTTCAACAATTATTTCCTTCGCGCAAAAGCGATCCATCGATCTGTTGATCTGCAATGCAAAGGTTTATACCATAGATAACAACTTTTCAACAACTACCGCCTTAGCGGTAAACAAAGGAAAGATCGAAGCTACCGGCGATACAAAATCACTGCTTGCAAAATATAATGCCACCAAACAAATCGATGCAAGAGGAAAATTTATATATCCCGGCTTCATAGATGCACATACGCATTTTTATCGCTATGGCCTTGGCTTGCAGACTGCTGACCTGGTAGGCACCACTGGTTGGGAAGAGATTTTACAGAAGCTGCAAAGCTTTGCTACAAACAATAAAGAAGGCTGGCTAATAGGCAGGGGATGGGATCAGAACGATTGGGATGTAAAAGAATTTCCTTCCAAAGAAAAACTTGATTTGTTATTTGCTGACAGGCCTGTTCTGTTAACCAGGATTGACGGACATGCGGCCATAGCTAACCAAAAAGCATTAGACATGGCCGTCTTACAACCAGGTTTCACATTAACAGGCGGACAGGTTGAAACAAAGAACGGAAAGCTCACCGGTATTTTAATTGATAATGCAATCAGGCTCGTTAGCGCTCAAATGCCTGAGCCCACTATCAATCAAAAGAAAGAAGCACTGATGGATGCTCAGCAAAATTGTTTTGGCGTCGGACTAACGACAGTTGATGATTGCGGACTTGATTATAGCGAAGTGCTTTTTATTGATAGCCTGCAAAAAGCAGGTCAATTAAAAATGAGGATCTATGCTATGCTGAGTGATGCCACTGATAATTATAATTATATATTTAAAAGAGGTAAAATAAAAACAGATTACCTGGATGTGCGTTCCTTTAAAGTTTATGCTGATGGTGCACTAGGTTCAAGAGGCGCGGCATTGCTGCAACCTTATTCTGACCAACCCGGCTGGCCGGGTTTTCTTTTAAGAACACATGAGCATTATGACTCCGTTGCTAACATCATTGCGCAGCACGATTTTCAGATGTGTACGCATGCAATAGGAGACTCGGGTAACAGAACTATCCTGAGGATCTATGGCAAATACCTGAAAACAAAGAATGATAAACGCTGGCGCATTGAACATGCACAGGTAATCAATCAAAATGATTTTGAAATGTTTGGCAAATACAATGTGGTGCCTTCTGTTCAACCCACACATGGTACTTCAGATATGTATTGGGCAGCAACAAGATTAGGAATCAAACGTGTGAAAGGAGCTTATGCGTATAAGCAATTGCTTGAGCAGAATGGATGGATGCCGCTTGGAACAGACTTCCCGGTTGAAGACATCTCGCCATTTAAAACTTTTTATGCAGCAGTATTCAGGATCGATGCCAAAGCATATCCTAAGAGAGGGTTCCAGGTTGAAAACGCTTTAACGCGTCAGCAGGCTTTAAAAGGAATGACAATATGGGCAGCCCGTTCTAATTTTGAAGAAAATGAAAAAGGCTCACTTGAAAAAGGCAAGTTCGCCGACTTCATTATTTTAGATAAGGACCTGTTATCGGCTCGTGCCAACGAAGTTTTAAAAACCGCTGTGCTGGCTACTTATGTGGGTGGGGAGATGGTTTGGGGGAAGTAGAATGAATGTCAGCCTCGGCATTTCTAGATCTTGTAGACCAGTCTTAAAATTTCAGGGTGACTTCGGAAGCAAGACGCTGACTTCGGAAGCAAGACGCTTACCTCGGAAGCAAGACGCTGACTTCGGAAGCAAGACGCTGACTTCTGAAGTCTTTTATTCAATCGGCTTCTATAACAAACGCAGACTTCGAAAGTCTTGAATAAACCCATTCTTAAAACAGATGAATCTTAAAGAGACAGCATATCCATTCAAGACTTTCGAAGTCTGAGCTCTCTCTGCAAGATATCGCTAACCAAGACTTCGGAAGTCAGCGTCTGATCTTCGGAAGTCAGCGTCTTATTTTTTGGAAGTTAGCGTCTGATCTTGGGAAGTCAGCCTTTGTATTTTCTGAAGTCATACATCTAACACACTTAACAAATCTGATTTCAAATCCATCACTTATTTCAACGAAGGCACCATCCTGGCCGAAAAATCCGGCTCTTTCATATTTTTATCCAGGGGAAACATGGGGCGTTGAATTCTTTTGTAGGGAAGGCGTTCCAGGTTTTGGTCTACACCGCCGGGAGTAAGGGCCAGCAACCAGTCAGCTCGCATGGCATAAAGTTCAGGCTCTAAGTATCCGATTTTTACAACCACTATATCTGATTTGCGCGGATTAAGTCCCAACCTGGTAAAATCGATTTCCTTGTGATAAGGCTTTCGTTTCTGAGTAACAATTATATGCACACTGCCAACTCGGATCACCGCTTCAATTGCAGCATTAACATCGCCATATTCTATTGACTCTACTGTTCCTGAAATCAGTAAAGGTGGGGCATACCGTGCATCTACTGCTGCACCAGCATAACCTTTTACCTGACCGCCAACTTTTGCTGTTATAGCATTTTTAATAAGATCCGGTCCGGGAATCGAAGCGTAGATAAGCGAAGGGCCGTTAGCGGATTTAAATTCATTCCGGGAAAGTATTTCTTTTAATGTCCAGGTTACATCGCCGGCGCCTCCTGCTGTTGGATTATCGCCCGAATCACTAATGAAAAACGGGTGTTTTGTACTTGCCAATGCTTTTTGAAGACATTCATTTAATGTGCCTGTAGGTGCTACAAATGAATAGCCAGACCTGGCATCCCAAAAACGCTGCGCCAGTTGCTGAGCAGTACTTACTACTTTTTCTTTATCATCACCTGTAACCATAACAACCGCATGATTGCGCGGTTCATCGGCCCATGCATATCCAATCCAAATTGCGGCGTCAATAATACCTTGTTGTAACGAAGCAGGCGCCACCGCCTGGTAAACAGTTTTCGCAGGCTCTATTCTCGTGCTTGTTTTTTCTCCGGGCAACAATATAGGAATTGGTATCCATGCTTTGTAAGCAGGCTTTCCTTTTCCATTTTCAATTCTATCTAAAAGATTTTTTACTGCCCGTTGTTTGGTTTCCATAGCATCTTCATGCGGGGCCATGCGGTAACAGGTGATCAGGTCGGTATTTTCAGCAAGTCGCCAGGAAACATTTCCGTGCAGGTCCATTGAAGTGGAAATAAGCGTTTCATTTCCTATTACTTTTCTGATTCTTGTTATGAAGTCTCCTTCCGCATCTTCCATGCCAACAACGCTCATAGCACCATGGATATCGAAGTAAAGACCGTTGTAGGGTGTATGCTTCTTAAGTGAATCCAGGGTTTTATTAACCAGAGATTCATAAGCTTCCCTGGTAACGGCGCCGCCGGGAAGTGATTTACCTATTAATATTGGAATCCAATCTGCCTTATTACGAAGCGGCGAATCAACCGATAAAAAAGGATAGGAGGAAAAAATAGCAGCACCATATTTTGCATGAAAGGCTTCCTCATTAGTGAGCGCCGGTGAAAAGGTGCTGGATTCTATTCCCAATCCAGCAATAGCAATGCGTGGAAGAGGCTTTGCATTTGGAAAGTTTGTTATCCTGTTATTTATTTTATATGCGGGAATGTTTTTAAGATGGATTGGTCTTGCTATTACAATGCATACTAACAAAAAACATGAAAGACTCAGAAAAAATATATGCCTCATGACTTATAATATGTTTTAAAATTCCCGCCAAATATTACAACCAAATAAGTATCGAAAAAAATATGTGATATTACAATTAAAAGGATGTCAGCTACATACGAAATCATTAAGTCAACGACATTGATTAACCATTAACAATTACTTGACTGCAGGATACCAGTTTCGCAACCTTACATCAATATTTTTATCACCGGCATTTACTAATGATTTAAATGTGTTTACATCTTGTCCGCGGTAGTGATAAGGGTAGATAATTTTGGGTCTGAATGCCAGGACACCTGGCGCCGCCTGGTTCACATCCATGGTATATGGCAGGTTCATACAAACAAAAGCTATGTCAATATTTTTTAAAGCACGCATTTCAGGAATGTCTTCTGTATCACCAGAAATATAAATTTTCTTGCCGCCAATCGTAAGCACATAACCATTGCCTCTTCCTTTGGTGTGAAAAGCATCAGCCGCTTCAGGAAGGTTATACATAGGGACAGCTTCAATAGAGATGCCTGCCTGCTCTGTCTTATCACCATTTTTAAGAATTACCAGTTTCTGTTTATCTATAGTAGCAGCAAATATATCTGCAACAGCCTGCGGAACTATCATTACTGCATGTGCAGTATTGACGGCTTCAATAGTTTTCGGATCCATGTGATCGCCATGTATATCGGTGATCAGGATAATGTTAGGAGCAGCAAGGCCTTTAAAGGCATCGGCGCCTCCGGTAGGATCAACATAAATATTATTTTTATTAAAGCTAAGCACCAGTGTGGCGTGCGTAATGGGTTGTATAATAAGTTCACCACCTTTAACCTTTTCATGGTCGGGCGTTACCAGTTGAGCTTGAACGAAAGTTGTTACTGTTGAAAATAGAAGGATGAATGATAATTTTAATTTCATGAAAATGATTTTATTTATAATTATTTCAGGATTCTTTTACAAACATCCTTAAAAATTGTTGTTTTATAAGTAGAAGATGAATATTAATTCCGGTATCCTTTATCATTATAATGTAGTAGTGTTATGTCAATAATACAATTATGCTATCAGCCTTCAGCCGTCAGCAGTCAGGAGAAAACATATGAGGCAGTGATCTCCTGACGGCTGATAGCTGATTGCTGACAGCAATTTAATACGTGATTTCATATTTAATTTAACACTAGTTACTATCTGTTTTCTTTTTAATCATCCTGTTCCTCACATATTCATATACTTTCTTTTCGTCTGCAGATTGAGGCCTGGCTTTTTCCAGGTATTTAGCATAATATTTGCGGGCGAGCTTTTCATTCTTCAATTCGCTTTCTGATACACGGCCTGAACTGTACATCATATCCGGGTTTTTGAAAAGATAATATGCCGAGTCATAATACGATACTGCTTTTTTATACTGCCTGATCGCTTCATTATTTTCACCAAGATTATAATAATACATTTCGGCGGTATTTGAAATTGCAATAGAAAGGCATACATTTAAAAGTTCATTGCTTTTTACATAATCATTCAATTTAGCATACGACTTTGCCTGGTAGTAGAATACTGATTCAACCTCAAAACCCTGCCCTATCAGGTATTCACATACCCGGATACAATCTTTATACATTTTGAGATTGTAATATGATAAAGCAAGCTTCGATAATGGATTTAATGTTTTTTCACCGGTTCGGATTAGCCTTTCACCAGAAGTCAAAACATTTTTATAATCTTTTGCTTCATAGGCTGACCGGATTCTCAGCGTTAGATAAGCAATATTTAAAGAGTCCTTTACCAATCCTGCATCTAACAAGCTATCGGCTTTTGCCGGTTGTTTTTGATCAAGCAGGATATCCGCGAACGCAGCTACATACCTGTAATCAGTTGGGGCAAGATCAAAAGCTTGTTTGTAATATATCAATGCTGAATCTTTTTGTTTTATTTTCCGGAGAAGATCCCCCATGTTTTTTTGATAAGATGGTTTCTTAGGTTGAAGATTAATAAGCCGGCGGGTCAGAAGCAATGCTTCTTGTACATCAGTATTATCATCGTTACTTATATATTGCAATGCAGAAATATTGTTAGAATCCAGGTTAAGCATTCTCTTATAATACTTTTCAGCAACCGTATTATTGTTATTCATTTGATTAGCATAAGCCAGGTATCCTAATAGCTGAAGGTTGTTTGAATCGCTACTTTCCAATGTTGTAAGATAATTTATTGCATCATCATATTGTTGATTTTGAAAAAAGCCCATCACTTTGTTGGCCTCCAGAGACGGTTGTGCATAAGCGTTATAACAAAATGAAAAAATAATAGAAATTATAAGGATGATTTTAAAAAGAGTATTATTCCGCAAACTGCAAATTTTTGTTTTTATTAATTTTTGTTTTTTTATCGAAACATCAAAGATTATATAATGCTGCCTTTGATTTATATTTATATTCTTAACAAGCATATTTGAAGATTGATTAAAAAGCATAAAACCATTAAATAACAATCGGACTGATATAAAGGATAGTTTAAATTATTACCTTAAATCAAATATATAACTAAAAAATTAGTTATAATGTTTTTTTAGCGTATTTAAAAGATTAATAAGAAAGCATCATTATTTTATCTCTTAATATAAACATATGCAAATCAATCCTGACGGCGAACTGGATGAAAGAAAAGACGTTCGTGATATAGGTTTTCAATATGCAGAAAGCAGGTGTTTGGTGAAACTTCCCAATCGCGGATACATTAATGTTAATACGGAATATGTTTCTAATGGCTCAGGGCTTTCCAAATCCGGAAGGTTTCATGTATTGTATGTTGACCCACAGTATGGAACAAGCACATTTTATGTTGAAATGAAAAATGGATTTGACTGGACTTCAAATCATTACCCACCGTTTATTGACCAGGAGTTCATTGAATGGATTGGACAGCAAATAGAGAATCATAATATGTAAGGTATTAAACCAGCATCAAAAAAGATAGCCAGCTAGTTTCATTGTGCTTTCTTCTAACAGTAACAGACCTTACCTGTTACCGGATTTGTTTCTTACAACAGTAACCTTTCTTAAAGTGGCTACATGAGAAAATAAAACGAGTGGAACTATAACGCTTGCTAACCAGTTAAATGGAAAATGTGTTATGGCAATATTAGGCTGGTCAAAGCCGAATTGTTGAAAAGAGGTTTTGGTAGAAAAAATTGCAAGGATAATAATGTTTATCAGTAATCCTAAACACAGTACATTCCATATAATAGTAATGCTGTTGGAAAATTTCTTTGCAGTAAACCCTAAATAGTAAATTAGTGGGGCTGTCAGTCCTGATATAATATCAAAGTTGCTGCCTTCAAAAGTCATGATTTTAGGGATAACCTTTGCAATAAATAAATAATACAAAACAATTTCTACCGGTATCCTGATGGTGTGTAGTAAGGTGAGTTGCTTAAGATTTAAACCATCCATAAATTTTCTACCTTTTGAAGTTAGAAGCATTCCGGCTATCAAAAGAAATGGTGGTAAAATAAGCAATATAAATCTTGGCGGAGTAGTGGATTGGTTCTGGTAGAAGCCGGCAAGCCCGAGGCATAACTGGATTGCCATCCAGATTAGTGCCAGTAATAAAAAAGCTCTGGATTGATTTCTTGCTCTGTAAAATAGATAAACAGCCAATAGTGTAGTAATAATAAAAGCAGCTTTCAGAGCCATTGTAACGTGTTCCATGCCTGGTTAAGTTTGATGCATTACAAAAGTCTTACATAACTTTTTTAATCTACTTACCATTTGGCAAGAATTACTTTTTAGAAAATTCTTTTCTGATCCTGCTGAGAGAGGTATCCGTAATACCTAAGTAGGAAGCAATGTATTTTAGTGGTGCATGTTGCAATATCGCCGGTTTTGATCTCAACACCATTTACCAGAATGGATCTTCCGAATTCCCTGAATTCAGGTATGGTATGAAAAAGTACCTGAAACTTATCGTAATTGCCTTGCCAGCCGGTACATTCTGTTAAGGCTTGAATATTTTCCTGTGAGGGTGTTCTTTTAAAGTAAGAGGCTACTTCAAATACTACTGAACCTTCTTCGTAAAAGTTGGTAGTAACTTTATTGGCATCCGTGTCAAAAGTATAAGCTCTCATAAAACCATTTTCAAGGAAAACATATTTGTTGCATACTCGTCCCTGCTGTAGCAAGAAATCATTTTTCTTCAGGGTTGTCCGTTGAAAATTACCTGCAATGTTTTCAGCAACATTGTGTGAAATAGGTATTGTTTGCCGGATAAAGTTTATCAGAAATTTTCTATCTGTTTCCATTTTATAAAGTTAATAATAGAAGCAGGCTTTATTATTAGATTGGCTTTGTGGCATATTGTAGGATAATAGCTCGCAATAAAAATTATTTATGTTAAAGCTAACGCAGGTAAAATTATTAATACATTTGATTTTATTTTAATATACAGGTAATACTGCACATAATCCGGGTACCCCAATAAAAATTAACCGGAAATCTTTTTAATTCATAATGTGTCATCTGCATGGGTTCTTTCCTAGTAGCTGACTGCTTATAACTGATCGCAATTTCTTTGTCAGTATATATATTTTCAACGGGCAGTTGCCCTAATAACTTCAAATAGCTTAGCATTATGAAAATGAAAATTTTACTTTGGTGTTATTTTTTCCTGTGGGCGTTTTGTAATAATCTTTTAGCTCAAGGAATTTTGGTTAGCGGTAAAGTAACCAACCAATCTACGGGCGAACCTTTACAAGGCGCCACCGTATCGGTTAAAGGGACCTCAACAGCTATCAGTACAGATCGTTCAGGAAATTTCAGGTTGTCAGTTCCGGGTGCGGGGTCAGTTTTAACGGTAAGCTACCTGGGTACAAGCATCCAGGACTATACTGTTAATAGTGCTGGCGTGGTTAATTTCCAGCTTAATGTAAAAGCTACCAGCATGGATGAAGTAGTGGTAATTGGTTATGGAACGCAAAAACGTAAAGATATTACCGGGTCGGTTGCTTCGGTTAAGGGTGATGTATTTAAAGACCAGCCTATAACCAATCCGATAGCTGCATTGCAGGGTAGAGTTGCGGGAGTTAATGTAGTACAAGGTTCAGGTGCACCAGATGCCACACCAAGCATTGTTATAAGGGGACTTGCTTCTTTTAACCAGCCTACTCCTCTATATATTGTGGATGGCGTGAGGGTACCAGATATTAATAATGTCAATGTACAGGACATTGCTTCGATTGATGTGTTGAAAGACGCTGCATCTGCTGCTATCTATGGATCTGCAGCTGCGGGTGGCGTTTTAGTTATTACAACCAAAAAAGGCACTGGGGCCGGAACACAGCCGGTGATCAATTTAAGTGCAAGGTATGGCATAACCCAGCCTAAGCTGGTTAACCTGCTGGATAAAAACGATTTTATCAAGTTGCAAAATATTATCAATCCAAGAATTTTCACAGGCGCTAACCAATTGGACACGCTGGCCAATACCGATTGGGTACATACCTTATACCGCGATGCCAGCGAGCAGAATTATAACTTTTCAGTTTCCGGTTCTTCGCCTGTTGTAAACTATCTCTTCTCAGGATTTTACAATGCTCAAACCGGTATCTTCATAAAAAACTTTTCCAATATTGGCGGTGCACGTATTAATACAGATTATAAGTTAAATAAAGTAATAACGATCGGTGAACAATTGGGTATATCTCAAAGATCGGGAGCGCCCCTGGTAGGCAGCCAGGCTGATCTGCATAATGCCCCTTTCAGAACCCAGCCTATTATCCCGGTATATGATAAGTTCGGTAATTACGGAGTGGTACCCAAGGGCTATCCCGGCTTAAACTTCCAGGGGCCTAACCCTTATGGGGCGGTACAATCCGCTAGTGTGCAGAACGCAAAAAATAACCTGCAGGCGAATGTTTATGCCGATATTAAACTTCCGCTGCACCTTAATTTCCGTACCACATTTGGCTATTCTTATTACCTTAATACGCAGGATTATTTTCAGAGTGCCTACAACTTTGGCCCTGTTGCGCTTTCAAGTAATTCGCTTAGCAAATTCAGCGTTCAAAGCAGCCAACTCGTAAGCAATTATGTGCTAACTTATAACCAGAGCTTTAGAAAACATAACCTCAATGCTATAGCAGGCTACGAACAGATAACCAGTAAAAGCAACACTATATATGCCAATGAAAGTTCCATTGGGCTGCCCGGCTATTCCTTTATTCAAACCTCCGCTTCGGGTTTAGCACTTTCAGGTACGTATGATCCTAACGGCCTGATTAAATCACAGTTTGGCAGGATAAATTATAATTATAAAAACCGGTATTACCTGTCGGCCTCTATCAGGCAGGATGCTAATTTCACTACATTTGGTCCAAACAAGCAAAGAGGAATTTTCCCTTCAGCATCAGCTGGCTGGACTATCAGTGAAGAGCCTTTTTTTAAGACTTTACTACCCGCCATTAATACCCTTAAAATCCGCGGCAGTTATGGTTCACTGGGCAATAGTAATATCAGGCAATATGGCTTTGTATCCTCTTATAACCAGTTTAATCTTTCTTCAGGCATAGCAGGCGGAGGGCAAAACTTTGCACCCGGCGCACCTCTTGTTATTGCAAACACTATCAGCGGCATCCCGAATCCTGCTTTGCATTGGGAGACTGTTGATGAAAGCAATATAGGTATTGATGGTGAAGCGCTGCAGGGCAGACTGTATTTTACTGCAGAATGGTATAATAAGGATACCAGGGATATGTTGTATTCTTTGCAACTACCTACCAGTACTGGTTTTACAGCACCTTACATTGCTAATATCGGCAAGGTAAATAATAAAGGTTTCGACTTCTTGATAGGCTATCGAAGTAAAGCCGGTAAACTGGGGTATGATGTAAGCGTTACAGCCGGATTCAATCAAAACAAAGTAGTAAGCTTAAGCGGTGCCGCTACCGATGCAGTGTATGATGGATACAATTATTACAGTAATGGCGATGCAGGCTTTAATATGATGTCCAATCAAACCATAACTATCAGTAAGGCAGGACTGCCTTTTGGTTCGTTCTATGGTTATAAAGTATTAGGCATATTTAAAACAGATGACGAAGCGGCCTCGCAGGTTGTAAATGGCCAAAAAGCACATGCCGGCGACTTAATATTTCAGGACCTGAATAAAGAAGGCAAAATTGATGATCAGGACAGGCAGGTTATAGGCAACCCTAACCCCAAAGTGGTATATGGTATGAACATACACTTTAACTATAAAGGCTTCGATGTGGCCTTGCTGTTTAATGGCGTTGCAGGCGTACAATTGTTTAATGGTGTAAAAGCTTATAAGCAATACCCTTTTGCTGATGGCAATACCACTAGTAAAGTATTTAACAATTCCTACCTGGGTTCTAACGGACTCACTTCACAGCCTCGTTTAGGTATCGTACAAAACGGAGGCTTTACATTAGACCCTAATCGTAATTATACTTCTGTAAACAGTTATTTTGTAGAGAATGGCAGTTATGTAAAGCTTAAGAATATTCAGTTGGGCTACACATTTTCAAATAACATTTTACAGAAAGTAAAAATTAAAAGCGCAAGAGTGTTTATAATGGCTAATAATATGTTTACTATCACTAAGTATACAGGCCTTGATCCTGAATTAGGCAGCGCATATACACCATCCGGATATTCGGCGGTAACTACGCAAGGCGTAGATGCGGTTACCAATTATCCTCAAACAAAAATTTATTCGGCAGGTTTTGATTTTACTTTTTAAAATCTATTTAAAAAAAATATCGAATGCTAAAAAATATATTTATAATAATAGTAGTGGTACTATTAACCACCGGTTGTAAAAAGGACCCGGTTAATGTTAGTCCTACAAATGTATATAGTACTACTAATTATCCTGCAACCGTAAATGATCTTCAGAGTATACTAGCTTCCTCTTACTCTAATCTTCGTGACCCCGGATTATTCGGCTTCAATCTTTTAACAAAAGGACTGTCTAATTCTATGCATACGGTTAACTCGGCATATTCGGGCGATCAGGCATGGAATGAAATGGCCAATACAAATCTTAGTGTCGGCAATTCGCATTCCGGGGATGCCTGGCAATCATTGTTTACAGGTGTAAAAAATTGCAATGTTGTTTTTAATGCTGTCAATTTGTATAACAGCAAATATGCCAAGTCTACCGATAAGCAAGCTGTTGATTATATCCTCGGCCAGGCTTATTTTTTGAGGGCTTACTATTACTTTGAACTGGAGTGTTTATTCGGTGAAAGTTACATGATTTCAGCCGGCGCCGGTGGCGAAAAAATGGGTATGCCTGTTTATGACGCTGTACCATCTGATCTTGCCAGTACCCAGAAAGAGCGAAGCTCAGTAAAAGATACCTGGGCTTTCATTGAAAATGATTGTAAACAATCTGCCGCCTTGCTTAAAGGCGCAACATGGAGCGGAAACGACCGGGGCAGGGTCACGGAATGGTCTGCAAAAGCATTGCTGGGCAAAGCTTATGTATTTACGCAAAACTGGGCCGCAGCTAAAACCACCCTGCTGGATGTAATACAAAATAGCGGCAAATCTTTAATGCCTTATACAAAATACCGGGATGCCTTTAATGGTAACAGCGCTAATGAATTTAATGAAGAATCATTATTTGAATTAAATGTCGATCCTGATTCAAAAGGGGGTTATGGTATTTATAGTCCTGCGGCCAATGCGGCAGCAATAGCCGGGTTGATCTGGTCTCCATTTGCATTAGGGGCCGATGGAACTGAAGGTGGCGCTTTCGCGTTAGGTTACGGCAATGAATTTTTTCACGATCAGAATGTAGTGCGTTTTGGTTATGCTATCGGCAGCACTTATACGCTGGTTAATAATCCTGATTTTAATGCTGCTACAGCACCGAAATATAACAATCCTAAAATGATCATGGATCCGGGTTATAAGCAAAAAGCTTTACAGGTACGAACCACTCAAACCGCCGATCCCCGTTTGTTTGTTAATGCCTTACAGCCCTGGATAGATTCGGTTCGGTTCGATGGCATCAATTGGGCACCGGCAGCCAAGCCGAATTTTTTCGCCGGAAATGGAAATGTATACGGGTGGAGCATTCGTAAATATGCACCTATAACTTATAATGAAAATGTTGGTATGGGTAACGGTGTGTCTGATGCATGGAACTATTACCTGCTCCGGTTAGCCGATGTATATTTATTATACGCGGAAGCAAGTATAGGTGCTGGTGATAATGCTACCGGACTTGAATACCTGAATAAAATTAAACGCCGTGCTTATGGTTACACTATCAATTCAGCCTCTACGGTTGATTACAAATCTGTTAACGATAAAACCGTTGCCATAAACGATCCTGTTCTTGGTAACAACCCGCTGTATTACGAACGCTGGGCCGAGTTGTTCAATGAAGGTCATTGGTGGTTTGATGTCTGCCGCTGGCGCATAGGTAAATCTGAAGCCACTTATTTTGGTACAGCTATTAATGTCAACGGCCCTTTTCAATGGGACGATAAAAAGTCGTATACCTGGCCGGTGCCGCTTAAGGAGATAAATGCCAATGGCAAAATGAAACAGAATCCTGGTTATTGATTGGTTGTGTGAAAAGTAAATGGATGGACAAATTATAGGGCCACTAATATAAGGTACTTAAATCATGAATGTCAGGGATACATACATCATAATCATTTTAATTTTTAGCGCATTAACAAGCTCATCTCAGGAAAAAAACGGTGCCCGTATATCCTGGGTAACGTATGAAGCGGAGCATACAAAAACGAGCGGGACCGTTATGGGCCCGGAATATACACCGTTTCATGTTGAAACTGAATCATCCGGACAGCGATGCGTACAACTAAATTTTAAGGGACAATACATTGAATTTGCCGCATCCATAAAAGCCAACAGTATTATTATAAGATACAGTCTGCCCGACAAAAAAGAAGGCGGTGGAAAGTATTCAACACTTGGAATATATAAAAACGGAAAGCTTATTCAACATCAAAAAATTTCATCGCGGTATTCAAGGTTGTATGGATTATACCCCTTTACTAATAATCCTGATTCAGGAAAGCCACGGAACTTTTATGATGAAATAAGAATAAAAGATTTCCCGATTGTAAAGGGTGATATTATCCGGATACAACGTGATGATGCCCAGGATGATGATGCTGAATATTGTATCATTGATTTTGCTGATCTTGAAAATATTGAACCACCCCTAAAGGCACCTTCTAATTCATTGTCAATTGCAGATAAAAAATTTGTTGGAAACCATACTGTTTCAGACTATACAGAAGCGTTCAGAAAATGCATAGCTATGGCAGTGCAAACAGGAAAAACTGTTTGGATTCCCTCCGGTACTTTTAAAATTTCAGGGGACATTATGCTGCCTTCGAATATAACTATTCAAGGTGCCGGCATGTGGTATGCTACACTGGTTGGAGATGAAACATTGTACACTGATGCGAATAAACGGGTAAGATTAAAAGGGAATGGCAGCAACATCCACCTTTCTGATTTTGCCATTACCGGTAAATTAAATTATAGGGATGATAAGGAACCCAATGATGGTATTGTTGGGTCTTACGGAACAAACTCGACTATTTCACGCATTTGGATAGAACACACGAAAGTGGGCATGTGGATTGAAAATTCCAGGTATTTACTGATTGAAGATTGCCGGTTGCGCAATACAATCGCCGATGGTATAAACTTTTGTGTTGGTATGACGCAATCAACCATCCAAAATAGCACTGCACGGGGAACAGGAGATGATTGTTTTGCATTTTGGCCCGCGGTATTTATGAAACAAGAATATACACCGGGACAGAACCTTATAGCACATTGTACGGCTCAATTACCATTTCTTGCAAACGGAGCAGCGATATATGGAGGTGAAAGTAATTCGATCAAAAATTGTTCGTTTATGGATATTTCTCCAGGTTCAGCTATTCTTGTAAGCACCACTTTCCCCACGGAGAGTAATGAGAAAAACATACATAACAACTTTAGCGGTACCACGGTTATTGAAAACTGTAATATAAAAAACAGCGGAGGTTTCGACCACGAGTGGGGCTGGCGTGGTGCTGTACAAATATGCCTTGATAAACGGAACATTTCAGGCATTGAAATGAATAACCTGAACATCGAGAACAGTCTTTCCAATGGATTAGATATTATTGCTAAAAGTAAAGATGATAAAACAGGGGTGTTAACCAACGCTACCCTGAAGAACATAAAAATCTTAACTTATGGAATTGGTGCTCCAGGCAAACATGGGTTATGGATTGACAGTGGTGCCCATGGCAGGGTAACCCTTACCACATCAGACATTCGCAAAATCAAGAATGAATCAAAAAATTTTGTCATGCACTAATATTGTTAGGTTTTAAATATTCAATCAAGTCTGTAGTCAACATTTTTGAATGAGTGGTACGTTCGCCTCCTTTTTTAAGGAGGGGAACGTACCGCTCTTTCATCATTGAACTAAACGACATTTATTATTATTAAATAGTCACGTTAAATTAGTGCCACTATCCATGGTATGCGGTGCCCGCCTAACTTTTACATCCATTCACGATTTTATGTAAACTGCTTATTATCAAATAAATTATTTTAAATAAAATTCTAACGAAGTTTCTTTTTACATTTGATTTGGTAGAAAGGCCTGAGCTATCAAGTTGCATAACTTTTTATGGAATTTAAAAGACCTTATTACAACATTACCTTATTACTAATAACTGCACTGCAATATGAAAGGGATAACCTATAAAATACCAATTCATTACTTTGTTCTTCTCGCATTACCTGCTGTATTATTAGTGAGCTGTAAACGCGAAAAGAACGAACTGGGTACAAAGGCAACAGCATCCTTTACTGTTACGCCGGTAGCTGGTAAAATAAATACGTTTGCTTTGCAAAGCACTTCCCAAAATTCATTCGATTACCAATGGGATAAAGGTACCGGAGCATTTGTAAAAGGAAATGCAGTAGATACTGCTTATTTTCCAGTAAAGGGTACCTATACAGTTAAGCTGCGTGCATTCGGCAGGGGAGGTTATGACAGTACCGGACAAACCATTACCGTAACGGTAGATGATATATTGAATAATCCTACTTTTAAGCTTCTTACTGCAAAAAGCTGGAAGCTAAATTCAGGCGTTGCCGATCCTGTTGTAGTGGGTACGGAAGGAAATCCATCACAATATTTTGCAGGAGGCGCTTTGGCAGATTGCCAGATAGATGACATATACACTTTTAATAGTGATATGACCCTGACTTATAAGGCTAATGGCGCTACTTTCAACGGAGGTAATGTGGCGCCTAATTACAGCTGCGGCACAGACAGGTCTTATACTGATAAATATGTCTTTAGTCCTGGTGTGGCAGGCGGCTCCGCCGGTATAGCTTCTATTACATTAACCGGAACCATACCATCCAGATTTATTGGGGTAACTGATGTTTCCTCTAACAACTACCGTATCATTTCCATATCGTCTACAGCAATGGTACTTCGTTCAGGCACTGCCAGTGAAACGGTTCATCAGTTTAAGTTTGTCGCTCAATAGAATAGGTATGAGGTAGCTGACGGCTTAACGCCGTCATCAGGTATGAGGTATGAGGTATGAGGTATGAAAAATAAGGAATGCAATATAATTCAAAACCACGTAGTGGTGACATGATTATAGCAAATAATAATCACAAAACACGAACCCCGAAGGGGTGACATAAAGATTATTAAACGGAAAAGTGATATCATCCCTCCAGGGTTTATTCAAACATTCTATTATGCTATAATCATTTTACCCCTTCAGGGTTAAACAATAGGAATTCTATACAAGTGTCAACTCTTTTCAAGATAAGACAATGAGTTTGATATTATTTACTGCTGATAGCTGATAGCTGACTGCTGATAGCTCATAGCATTGAAATAAATAAATATATTTAAGCAGCCGGTATTGTTTTTTAATTGTCTTTTTAAATAATTCTTTAGAACTTATACATCCTCATAAAACCAGGTCACCAATATGAAAATGAAAATTATACTCCTCTGCAGTTTTTTCATGATTTTCGGATTTTTAAACGGAACCTATGCTCAAAGCTTCCAGGTTACCGGTAAAGTAACCGGTAAGGTTTCAGGAGAGCCTTTAACAGGGGCTTCTGTTCTGCTTAGAGGAACATCTACCGGCACTACTACTGATGCACAAGGTAATTTTAGTCTTACGCTTCCACGCAGGGGTTCTGTTATAACAGTCTCTTATACCGGGATGACAAACCAGGAGTTTACGATCAATGAAGCAAGAACGCTTACTATTCAGATGGATAATACAAGTGCTACTTCCTTAAATGAAGTAGTAGTGGTTGGTTATGGCCAGCAAAGAAGGTCTAATGTAACAGGTGCCATCGCCACTGTAAGCGCTAAGGAGTTAGTGCAAAACCCGGTAGCCGACATGAGCACAGCCTTGCAGGGCCGTGTAGCAGGTATCATTACAAAACAAGGGTCGGGTGAGCCGGGAGCAGACGCAGCAGCAATTTATATAAGAGGCGTTTCAACATTTGGGGGAAGTAACGAACCTTTATATGTGGTTGATGGAATCGTTCGTGACAAGCGTGACTTTTCACAATTAGATCCAAATGAAATCGAGTCTGTAAGCGTTTTAAAAGATGCATCTTCAGCAGCCATATTCGGTGTTAAAGGCGCTAATGGAGTTATCCTGGTAACTACTAAAAGGGGAAAGTCAGGAAAAATTACTGCCGGTTATTCATTTAATTACGGAGTCCAGAAAGTTACTAAGTTTAATGACAACCTGGGTTCTTATGAATATGCAACCTTATTGAACGAGGCTCTTTTAAATGACAACCTGCCGTTAGCATTTAACAATACACAAATAGAAAATTACAGAACAGGCGCTGACCCCATACTTTATCCAAATACCAACTGGCAGAAGCTGGTTTTAGGAGGTACTGCCCCGCAAATGCAACACAACCTTTCATTCAATGGCGGTTCAGACAGGGTTAAATATTTTACTTCACTAGGGTATCTGGATCAAAGTGGTTTGTATAGTTCTTTAAGATACAAGCGTTTTAACGTACGCACGAATCTTGATCTTCAGGTAACGAAAACAACCAAAATTTCCATTGATATTTCAGGCAGGATGGAACAGAGAACGGCGCCTACTACCGGCATCTCCGGTATTTTTGAACATACAACAAGAAATCCACCTACCATACCTGCTTACTATCCTGGTGTAGGATATGCACAGGTAGGATCGTATGTTAATACGTTAAGAGCAGTTGATCCGGCAGCAGGATATAACAAACCCGAGAACAATATTATACTTTCCACTTTCCAGATAGAACAGCAAATTCCCGGGGTAAAAGGATTATCATTAAAGGGAGTGCTGGCTTATGATAAGCGGTTTAATTATCAAAAAACCTGGAGCGATAATGTATATGTGTATACGGCAAATCCAGGTACCGGTAATTATGATAAGTCTCCTTACCAAAACCCAAATCTTTTTGAGAGCTTTTATCAGCAAAGCTCTACCGAGCTTCAAGGACAGTTAAATTACAATAATCGTTTTGGTAAACATGGGTTGTCTGCACTGGTATTGTTGTTACAAAAAGAAACACCATCCAATTATCTTTCTGCAGGAAGATCCGGTTATGCCATCTCTAACTTTGATGTATTAAGCCAAGGCCCTTCTACCAGTCCTACAGGTACTATTACAGAAACTATTGCCGGCACTAAAGACCGGACAGCCCTGAGAAGTGCTGCGGCCCGCATAAATTACGACTTTGATAATAAGTATATGTTTCAGGCAAGTTTACGGAGAGACGAGTCAGAAAATTTTGCTCCTGGTGTAAGAACCGGTTACTTTCCTGCTTTCTCTGCAGGATGGGTACTATCCAATGAAAGCTTTATGGAAGGTACAAAGTCAGTACTGGATTATTTAAAAGTAAAAGGTTCATGGGGAAAACTTGGAAATGATGCCCTAAGCGGAGCCCGCTTTTTATATTTAGCCCGTTACCAAACGGTCGCAAATACCTACGCCTTCGGCGGTTCTCCGGTACCGGGTCTTAATCCTACTGCTGCCAATGCGAATGTTAGCTGGGAAAAATCTGCAAAAACGGATGTAGGACTCGAAGCCCGTTTTTTAAACGGCTTGTTAGGGGTAGAAGTTGATTTATTCAGGGAACATAGAACCGGCATTTTAGCCTCCCGTTCCGGACAAATACCTTTTGCTTATGGAGGCCCTTTGGCAGTGGAGAACCTGGGTGAATCAAAAAATAAAGGTGTAGAACTTACCTTAACGCACAATAAAAATATTTCGAAAAATTTATCCTATTCGGTAAGAGCAAATCTTACACTTACCAGTAATGAAATTGTATATGCAGCGGAAGCTGAAAATGTTCCGGCTGCTTTCAGGGTTGCAGGCCATCCTATAGGTTCTTATTATGGATACAAGGCAATTGGCATTATCAGGGATTCTGCTATCCTAAAAACTTATAACAAAGCAGCCCAATTTAAATATGGATTAGGAGATATAATGTATGAAGATAAAAATAATGACGGTAAGATAGATAATGCAGACCGGCAGTATCTAAGTAGTGGTACCGTGCCACTGGTGGTATACGGCATAGTAGGAGGTGTTAACTTCAGGGGAATTGAATTGAATTTTCTTTTTCAGGGGGCTACAAAATCATACCAGCAATTGACCAATAATGCAGGCTTCGCTTTCTTCAATGGTGGCCGGGTAACCGCGGAATGGTTAGACCGCTGGACACCGGATAACCCCAATGCTAAATATCCGCGTTTATCAACAAATGCTACAGCTACCACAAATAACTATCAGGTGCCGGGCGGACCGCCATACGGTAACGGAGCAAATAGTTTTTGGATACAAAACGCTTCATACGTACGTTTAAAAAATGTAGAACTGGCTTACACTCTTTCACCGGCGTTTCTATCTAAAATTGGCGCCAGTCAGCTACGAGTATTCGCAACAGGTCAAAACCTGTTAACTTTCACTAACATAAAAAATGTAGATCCTGAAAATACAGATACGGGCGGTTGGTACTATCCTGTTCAAGCAATATATAATTTTGGTGTTAATATTCAATTTTAAAACTGGTGGATAAATTAAAAAGACTCATCTAAATAAAAAGTACTTATGATGGCAGGAAAACTTAAATGGATTGCAGGCTTACTTATTGTCGCCTCAATTGCTGTTTCTTGTAAAAAGAAATTACTGGATATATACCCCAGTGATGCCTTATCAGATATTGATGTATGGAATGACCTGCAGTTTGTTGACAGGTTTTTATCGAACACTTACGGAACGTTACCCAACGGGTTTAACCGCAGGGACCAGCAACCTATTAATGCCGACTGGTCTAGAGGGATGACTGCTTTTGCCATGGCAACGGATGAAGCAGAAGCTAATAACCTTGCAGGCTCAACACATACTTTAAATCAGGGTGTTTTGCCTAATACCTGGGCTTATGCTGAAGATGTTTGGATTCAAAATTACGGGGTTATTCGTAAAGCCAATACGTTACTCGGTAAAATAGATGCTGTTCCGGGAGACGAGAATATAAAGAAACGCATGAAAGGAGAAGCTCAATTTCTTAGGGCATTCTGCTATGAGGAATTGGTTAAATGTTATGGCGGTGTTCCCTTAATACTTAAGGCAGGAACTCCCGATGAGGCTATTGTTCCCCGCAACACCTATGATGAATGTATAAACCAGATTATTAAAGACTGTAATGAAGCGGCTGCCGCTTTGCCGCTTACTTACGGCGCTTCTGATAGGGGCCGTGCCACTAAAGTTGCCGCTTTGGCATTGAAAGCAAGAACGTTGTTGTATTATGCAAGTCCGCTGAATAATACTGCCAATTCTATTACACGCTGGCAGGACGCGGCAAAAGCAGCAAAAGATGTAATGGCATTTGGCCCTCCTCCTGGCTCAGGTGATTACGGCCTTTATCCTGATTACTACAGGTTGTTCTTAGACGACTTCAACAAGGAAACTATTTTTGCCCGCCTGTTTCAAAATCCTGGTCCAAATATCGCCGGAGACAGGGCAAAATGGTATATGAGCGTACCAGGGGTTAATGATGGAGCATGGGGCGGTTTCTCACCTTCTCAAAACCTGGTGGATGCTTATGAAATGAAGAATGGTAAACTTATTACTGACCAGTCATCCGGATACAACCTGCAAAGTCCCTATACGAATCGTGATAGCCGCCTGGACAAATCAGTTCTTCATCAGGGGTCAAAATATAAAGCAGGAATAATTATAGAAACTTACCGGGGAGGAAATACAAATAACACTAATAGGCTGGACAGTTCTAAAACCGGATATGGTTTATTAAAAACAGTTGATACTTCCAGGTATGGAGCTGCGGGTAATGCAGACAATGACTGGATATTTATCCGGTATGCGGAAGTATTATTAAACTATGCGGAGGCACAAAACGAAGCAACCGGCCCTGATGCTTCTGTGTTGGATGCTATTAATCAAATCCGCGCCAGGTCCGGGCAACCTGCCTTAGCCGGGTTGTCTCAGGCAGAATTGCGTGAGCGTATAAGAAATGAAAGAAGAGTGGAACTATCATTTGAAGAACATCGCTTTTTTGATGTACGAAGATGGAAGCTTGGATCTGTTTATTTCAATGCCCCGCTTTATAAAGTAAGTATAACAAAGGATGCCAGTGGTAACTTAATTTATTCATACCCTAAATGGGAAGATCGTACCTACCAGGAATATCAGAATTTAATGCCTATACCTCAATCTGAAATAGATAGAAACGCAAAGCTCACACAGAATCCTGGGTATACTAAATAGCAGGTTGCATTTAAACCTATAAGGTTTTGGAAACCTTATAGGTTTGAACGCAAAGTCTTTGAATTTATAAGATGTACTTACAAGATGAACGCTTGATTGTAGGCGAAGACGCCGCATTTAAACCTATAAGGTTTTGGAAAGCTTATAGGTGAGGAACACGACACTATGTTCCATATATAAATTAGTATGAAGGGTCGCTTCTTTATTATGTTGTTTTTGTTACCTGCAGTATTCTCCTGCAGGCAGCCAAAAAAATTATTTGAGAAGCTTCCATTCAAAGAAACAGGTATAGACTTTACAAATACTATAACTGAAGACAAAGAACACAATGTTTTTACCTACCAATATTATTACAATGGAAACGGAGTAGCTGTTGGTGATGTAAACAATGACGGACTCACAGATATATTCTTTACAGGAAATCAAACTGCTTCAAAGCTTTATCTTAATAAAGGAAACTTTCAATTTCAGGATATTACCTTACAGGCAGGTGTTGCAGGAAAAAAAGCCTGGCGGACAGGTGCAAACATGGCAGACGTAAATGGCGATGGACTGCTGGATATTTATGTATGCTATTCCGGAGTAGGTACCGATCAGGACAGAGCAAATCAATTATTTATTAATAATGGGGTGAATAAGGAAGGAGTTCCTGAGTTTTCAGAAAAAGCTGCGGAATATGGAATAGACGCGGAAGGAACTTATACCAGTCAATCTGCTTTTTTTGATTTTGACAGGGATGGCGATCTGGATATGTTTTTATTAAACCATGCAGATGGTTTTTATGCTCCTTTTTTTAACACTAAAAGATTAAGAACGCTTCGCCATCCTAAATTCGGAGACCGTCTGTATCGTAATGATAACGGTCATTTCACCGATATAAGTGCAGCAGCCGGTATATTCGGCGGAGGAATAAATTTTGGGTTGGGAATCGCTATCAGTGACCTTAATAATGACGGATGGCCAGATATATTTGTAAGCAATGATTTCCATGAGCAGGACTTTTGTTATCTAAATAACCGGGACGGCACTTTTAAAGAAATTTGCCAGAAAACTTTTGGACACATCAGCAGGAATACAATGGGGATGGATATTGCCGATTATAACAATGATCTGTTACCTGATGTAGTAACGCTGGATATGCTTCCTGAAACTAATTATCGACAAAAAATAATACAGGGACCTGATGAGTTTGATAAGTACAGCTTAATGGTTGATAGTGGTTATGGACATCAGAACAACCGAAATATGCTGCAGTTACATAGAGGTTTCACTCCTGAAGGCATACCTGTTTTCAGTGAAGTTGGTCAGTTAGCCGGTGTGTCCAATACGGATTGGAGCTGGGCTCCTTTATTTGCAGATTTTGATAATGACGGATGGAAAGACCTGTTTGTAACGAACGGTTATTTGCGTGAGTCTACCAATCTTGATTTCATAAAATATAATGTGCAGGAAGCGTTGGCTGAAGCCGCCAGGAAAGGTTTGGATATTTCTACCAGGGAAAGTTATGAACGAAATATGCCTTTATATGATTTGGTTAGAAAAATGCCTTCTACCAAACTCAGTAATTATATGTTTCGAAACAAAGGAGATGTAACTTTTTCTGATGAGAGCAAAAACTGGGGTTTGGATGAGCCGGGAGTAAGTAGTGGTGCATCTTATGCGGATCTTGATAACGACGGAGACCTGGATCTGATTGTTTGTAACAATAATGATCCGGTTTGGCTATACAGAAACAACGGAAACGAACTTAATAAAAATAATTTTATTAAAGTAACACTCAAAGGTGACAGGAAGAACGTTTTTGGTATCGGATCTAAAGTTATCGTAACAACAGATAGCAATTCCCAGATGCAGGAAATGTATCCGGTCCGTGGTTATCAATCATCAGTGGATTATGTTTTGAATTTTGGTTTAGGTAAGCAAAAACAGGTAAAGCATATAAAAGTATTATGGTCGAGTGATTCCGCCACTATCATTAAAAATCCTCTTATCAATACCACAATAACCATCAATAAAAATGAAAGTGTTCGTATTGATACCATTACAACTGGTCAACCTGTATTATTCACCGATATTACTAAAGAAAGCGGTATTGATTTTATTCATTCCGAAAATCAATATGTAGATTTTAAACGTGAGTTTCTGATCCCTTATGAATTATCAAGGCAGGGTCCTAAAATGGCCAAAGGCGATGTAAATGGAGATGGCCTGGAAGATGTTTATATAGGAGGTGCGGCAGAACAAAGCGGAGCGTTGTATATACAAACAATAGAAGGCCGGTTTAAAAAGGGCAATGCACAACCCTGGCTGGCAGACGCAATATATGAAGATGTTGGTTCCACTTTTTTTGATGCTGATAATGATGGAGATGTTGATTTGTATGTAGTAAGCGGAGGCAGTGAATGGTCGGGCGCGGTGCCTGGGTTACAGGATCGTTTATATATAAATGATGGAAAAGGAAATTTTGCTAGGGTCCAAACAGCACTCCCGGTTGAAGCATATAGTGGCAGTTGCGTAAAAGCGTTTGACTTTGACAATGATGGTGATTTGGATCTTTTTGTAGGTGGTAGTGCTACGCCAGGAAATTATCCTTTCAGTGCAGGAAATATGTTGCTTAGAAACGATCTTAATACCTCTACACATGAAGTCCATTTTACAGAAGTAACCAAAAATATGACAGGTGGAAGTTTATTTAACGCTGGTATGGTAACCGATGCTGCATGGACTGATATCGATAAAGATGGCTGGACTGACCTTGTAGTGGTAGGAGACTGGATGCCGGTTAAAGTATTTCATAATGAAAAAGGGAAAACTTTTACAGATATCTCCGAGCGTGCAGGATTAGACAAAACAGATGGCTGGTGGTGCAAAATTATTCCGGCTGATATAGACAAGGATGGAGATATGGATTTTATTTTGGGAAATATGGGCTCCAATACTCAGTTTAAAGCAACCGTCCTGCAACCGTTAATTACTTATGCAGATGATTTTAATAATGACAGGAAGGTAGATCCTATTATGACCTGGTATATACAAGGTGTTAGCTACCCTTTCAACTCGAGAGATGAGCTAATGGAACAAATGCCGCAATTAAACAAAAAGTTTTTAAAATATGCCGACTTTGCTAACGCAACTATCAATGATATTCTTACTAATCAGCAAATAGAAAAAGCTACTAAATTTTATATCTATAACACGCAAACATCATTACTTATCAATAACAAAGGTACATTTGAATTGAAAGCGTTGCCTTTGGAAGCTCAGTTCAGCATGATGGATGCAATTGTTTATAAAGATTATGATGGCGATGGAAAGGAGGATATTCTTTTAGCCGGGAATTTCTATCCTTTCAGAGTACAGCAGGGCAGGTGTGATGCAGGGTTCGGATGCCTGTTAAAGGGAGATGGAAAAGGTGGGTTTTCTCCTGTTAGTCATTCCCTTACAGGATTGTATATTCCTGGTGATGTAAGAGACATGCTTGAAGTGTATGGTAAAAAAGGCAACGTATTGGTAATATCTAAGAATAATGATGCAACACAGGTAATAAGAAAGAATGATTGATTTAAAAGCAGCATAAAATTATAAACACCAATGAATAAGGTAGCAGTGGTTTTATTTTGTATTAAAAAGAAACACAGAGCCGTTAACATAGTTAAGTAGGAGGAAGGTAACCAATCAGGCAAATCATTAAAAACTTATCCATATAATTATGCGATTGAATTTTCAGTTATTATTGCTCTTATGTATTATACCATTTACTACCTATCCACAAAATAAGCAACCCCCTTCTCTATACCTTGGTGATCCCGCTCCACCGCTGCGGGTGCGGGAGTGGATAAAAGGCAAACCGGTTCAAAGATTCGAAAAAGGCAAGGTGTATGTATTGGAGTTCTGGGCAACCTGGTGTACGCCTTGTAAGGCAGCAATGCCTCATCTCTCCGCCTTGGCCCGTGAATACAAGGATATTGTTACCATTTTAGGTATTGATGTCATGGAAAAGAAAACCACTTCAATTGAGAAAGTAAAAGCTTTCGTTGACAGTATGGGGCTTCGGATGGATTATCATGTGGCGGCAGAGGATAGCAATTTTATGATGGCTGGATGGCTAGATGCATCCGGAGAGCAGGGCATTCCCAAGACCTTTGTGGTGAATGCGGAAGGAAGGTTGTCCTGGATCGGGCATCCCAAAGATCTTGATAAAGTTTTGCGCAAAATAGTGAACAATACCTGGGATATAAAAGAAGCATTGACCAAACGGAATTTAGGTAAGCACTTAGCTAAGCTGGATGAAGACGCATCTTACGAATTGTTCAATTACGTAGGCGATCCGCGAACGGGTGATCCCGGTAGACCGGATTCGGCCCTTTTTTACATTAACGAAACGGTTAGAAAAGAGCCAAAGCTAAAATACGCCCCGCTTATTGCTTCTCGTACCTTCTTTTTATTACTCAAAACGAACCCGCACAAGGCTTATGAGTATGGCAAGGTTGCGATAGTGACACCTACCTATAAGGAACCTGCCTATAATGCCATTATTGGTGCTATTGAGGAGAATTCAAACAAATTAAACCTTTCGGCAGAAATTTACCTGTTAGGTGCTGAAGCTTATCAGGCGCAAATTGATGAAATTCCCTATCCGGAACTTGGTAACATGCCCAGGCTTTATAACAAAATGGCAGAGTGGTATTGGCGCGCAGACGATAAATCAAAAGCGATAGAAGCCCTGCAAAAAGCTATCGAAGTACTGAAAAACAAAAAAGACTTTTCCGCCACCGAAATGGCTGCACTTAAGTCACGGCTTCAGCAATACAAGAAAAAGTAGGTGGAAGGCAGGAAGTTATTTACTTACAATAACAAAATCAATTATTACCGACAAAGAAATACTATGAAATATAAAACAAGCAATTGGCAAACTATTGCACTTTCAGCAGCTATTACTGTATTCGCCCAATGCTCATCAACAAAAAAAATTACTGCTGATACCAATTCATCTAAAATTGTTTTTTTTGATGATTTTTCAGGTAATGCATTAGACCGCTCTAAATGGAATGTAATAACTACCGGGGAGGTTTTTAATAACGAGCAGCAAGCCTACATTGATTCTCCTGCTACCATTTACACTGTTCATGGTAAAAATGCGGAAGGAGCAAAAAACGGCGCCCTCGTAATACAAGCGCACTTCTCTCCGGGATATATTACTAAAGATGGAAAAAAGTTCGATATGCTCTCCGGAAGAATCGATACACGCAGCAAGGTGGAGTTTACTTACGGTACTGTTGCCGCAAGAATGAAAATGCCGGAAGGTACCGGCTTCTGGCCGGCATGGTGGATGCTGGGCACCGGGCGTTGGCCCGAAACCGGGGAGATTGACATTATGGAATTTATAGGACAAAAAGAATGGACTAACGCGGCTATGCATGGCCCTGGTTATTCCGGCAATACACCTTTTGTAAAAAGAGATTCCTTTGCTGTAAAAGATCCAGTAACCAACTGGCACATCTATTCCGTAGACTGGGGGCATGATAGCCTCCTGTTTAGAGTAGATGGAAATGAATTTTACCGGGTTACACGATCCATGGTGGAAAAGTATGGTAGATGGTCCTATGATAATGCCAAATTTCTAATTCTAAACTTTGCATTGGGAGGAGGTTATCCTGGCGGAGTGAATAAAGTTAGAGAACCTTATTTTGGTCTACCTGCCTCGAGTGTTGATTTGATTAAACAAGGTAAAAGTAAAGTGTTGGTAGACTGGGTGAGGGTTACGCAGGATAAGTAGATTTATTTTGCTGGTAAATATTGCATCTAATATTTCTACCGCAACAATATTAGCGACAAGTGAAAGAAAGGGTTTTGTTTCCCCTCCCATATTAGTTGACATTACAAATGATGGCATTCTTGATATAGTGGATAATGCTGTAGATGGACAGATGCTGGCCATAAATGGAATAAATGATTCATTGATATGGAGGGTAAATTTTCCGGGAACGGAAGCTTATACTATGCCTGCCACAGGTTATTTTAATGCGGATGCCATTCCTGACTTTTTCGCCAATTTTGCTATTGGTACATTCCCAAACCTTCCGCGTTCCATACGCTTTATGGTAGATGGAAAAACCGGAAAAGTAAATTATCAGGATACTGTTCCAGCCTTTCAATATGCGAGTCCTGTAACAGCAGACCTTAATGGAGATGGGTACGATGAAGCGTTGGTTAACCAGAGTGCCGTAAAAAGAAACCAATTTGAGAATGTTTATTATAGCTACCTGTTAGTTTTTGATTTTAAAAATCATAATACATATTCTATAGGGGATACTTTAAAAGCAACCAATATAGCTTCTACTCCCTGGATAGGCGATTTGGATATGGATAATAAAATAGATATTGTTTATAGTGCCGTACAATACCAGGACGTTCGGTTTGATCTTCAAAAGCCTCACGGAATATTCGTTGCTTGTTATCATACAAATATTTCCATAAAAAAGCCAGTGATCTGGGGCGCTTACATGGGGAACGATTATACAGGAACATTTAAAAAATAATAAATCCATACCCGCAGTAAGGTTGTCTTTGACTTAAGAAGTTTGTATTGTTTTTTCCTATTTGAAAACAGAATGGTTAGAGGTCTTAGTGGCCCTTGTGAGTTACCTTTGTGTTCTTAGTGGTTAAATAGGGTCTAACAATTCAGGAGTCTTTTAACCACAAGGGACACAAAGGAAATCTCACAAGGAACACAAGGAATACCTACTTAAAGACTTAAATCTTAATTCGACGACATTAAATGATTAGTAACCAGAAAAAGAAAGTCCTGGCAATTTCGGGAAGTTTAAGAAAGAATTCTTCGAATCTGCAAATAATTAAAGCGATAAAAGAATTCGCTTTTGATAAGTTTGATATTGAAATTTACAATGACGCCGGGGAACTTCCACATTTTAATCCTGATCTGGACAATGGTAACACGCCGGAAATTGTTGTAAAGTTCCGGGATAAAATAATAGAGGCAGATGGCGTTTTAATATGCACGCCCGAATATGTTTTTAGTTTACCCGGCGTTTTAAAAAATGCTTTGGAATGGACGGTTTCTACAACAATATTTTCGGGTAAGCCTGTTGTGCTTATTACCGCCTCAGGATTAGGCGGCAAAGCACATGAAGCATTACAGTTAATTATGAAAACAATAGATGCAAAGTTTGATAACCGCTTGCAATTATTGATTTCAGGAGCGCGGAGTAAACTGGATGAAAAGGGAAATATAAAGGATGAGAATACTATGAATCAAATTAAAGAATTGATTTTTCATTTTGAACAAACATTAAATACTTAACCTGGCGGGTATATTGCATTATGTTCAAATGTCGCGATCAACCTGTAATAAGTCCTTTCTGCACCCGATGATTATTTTTTACACAACATACTTTTGTGCAGATAATAATAAAATTAATTAACATTAAAGCAATCAAAAATGACACGCATTAATCCTTATTTAAACTTTAACGACAATTGCCGTGAAGCAATGAACTTTTACAAAGACTGCATCGGTGGTGAACTCACAATAACAACAGTTGGAGAATCTCCAACGGCCGCTCAAATGCCTCCTATTATGAAAGATGCAATCCTGCATTCATCTTTATTAATTGGTGATTACATGATAATGGGCTCTGATATGAGAAGAAAAGAATTGACAGATGGTGATTCAGTATCACTGTGTGTTAATTGCGCAAATGAGGATGAAATGAATAGATTTTACAAAAGCATTTCTGCCGGTGGAAAAATTAATGAACCAATTAGTGAGATGCCTGGGGGAGCAAAAATTGGGAACATTACTGATAAATTCGGTAAACATTGGATATTTTATTATGATAAGAACAATAATTAATGGAAACATTAACTATCAATAGGTTTAATTCAAATTAATTTAATGTCGTTGACTTCAATGATGTCGTATGTTGCAGGCATCCCTTGTGCCCCTTGTGGGATTTCCTTTGTGTTCCTTGTGGTTAAAAGACTCTTGGAATCATAGACTGCATTTAACCACAAGGAACACAAAGGAAATCCCACAGGGGACACTAAGACTTTTAATCAAATTGTAGTTCACCTATAAAAGAACATTTCAACCCTGTTAAGTCAACGACATTGCAGATCAATTATTCAATTCTAAAATTAAATGTAAGGAAGAAGACAAGCTTAGCAGTGAGCTGCAGTGCTAACATCATTCGGCACAGAAGAATGTACGTTTTTTATTTCCATATTGATAAATGCTTCAATTGAACAATGCAATCTTGATTATGCAACTGCCGCTTCTTTATTATACTTGTTTCTGTAATTAATCGGAGAGAGCCCGGTAATCTTTTTGAATACAGTCCTGAATGCTTTGTTGTCTGCATATCCTACATTATACATTACTTCATTGACATTTTTACTGCTGCTTTCCAGCTGTTTTTTAGCAGCCTCTATTTTTACCCTTTGCATATATTCAACAGGTGTATTGTTGGTAGCTTTTTTAAACCTTCTTTCGAAATGCCGTCGGCCGATAGCATATTTTATTGCCAAGTCTTCTACCAATATTTTTTCTGTTATGTTATTTTCAATAAACTCCTGAGCTTGTTTTATGGGTTCATCTTCATGCTTCTTTTGCCCGTTGAACATAGCGAATGGTGACTGGCTCTTGCGGTCTATTTCCAATGCAAATACTTTAGAAGCAGTAATTGCCATTTCCCTGCCTGCATATTTTTCTACAAGATGTAACAGCAGGTTCCAGTAAGAAGTGGCGCCACCGCTTGAATACAGTCCCTTCTGTTCGGTAACAATCCTTCCATCTACAAGATTTACTTCCGGAAACATTTCCCTGAATTGATTAGCAGTTAACCAATGGCTTGAACATTCTTTACCGTTTAACAAACCAGTTGACGCAAGCAGGAATGCACCAATGCAAAGGCTTGCTACTTCGGCACCTTTGTTATATTGTTTTACTATCCAGGGAATAAAATTTTCATTCTTCTTCACAGTACTTTTTAAATCGCCAGCCAATGCAGGTATAATTATTAAGTCAGTCTTTTTTAAATCAGCTAACAAAATATCCGGACGTACTGAATACAAACCGTTATTGAACTTCACCATTTTTGTAAGCCCTACCAATTGCACTTTAAATACTGGTGGTTTACCAGCCGCTTCCAGAAAATCGTTAACACCGGTAAACATGGTACGGGGATCAACAATGCTTGGCATGGCAGCCTCAAACGGCACAAGGATAGATATATGTTTCATACTGTAATTTTTATTATTAACTTAAATAAAGGTAAAAAATTAAAAGTCGCAAACAACCTGTAACAAGTCCTTTTTGCACCCGTTTAATGATATTTGTACATATTAGATTTGTATTGTCAATAACAACAATCGGTTTCAAGAAATTTATCACTTTAAAACTTTACTAAAAATGAAAAAGACAAAAATCATCTATTGGGTAACAACAGGAATAATATTTCTGTTTGAAGGAGTTGTACCCGCATTAACATCTCAGACAGAACTTGCCAAAGAAGGTATAAGGCATTTAGGTTATCCGGAATATTTTGGTAATGCCCTGGTTGTTTTTAAAATTCTCGGCGTACTGGCTTTGGTTATTCCTAAAATACCAAATCGTATTAAAGAATGGGCGTATGCTGGTTTTGCTTTTGATTTCATTTTTGCCTGTATAAGTCATTGGGCAGTTGATGGGTTTGGGGTTCAAACGCTTTTTCCTCTTTTTATCTTTGCAATTCTTATTACATCTTATATTTTCAATAAGAAACTTCAGAAATATCAAAATGATCTCGGTTTAACCTTTAAAGCAAAGAACTATGGCATTTCAGGAATACCTCAGTAGCTGATAGCAATAAGTACAACATTCAATGCGTGACATGACGCTACGTATTGTTCAAACTAAATTATAAATCATTAAAAACTATTAAAATGTTAAACGAAGTAAAATCACCAGGGGCCGTAAAAAAAACAAATATTATCTATTGGATTTTTACCAGCCTTTTTGCATTTATGATGCTTGGATCTGCAATTCCTGATATATTTTATGTTCAGGCAGCAGTTGAAGGTTTTAAGAAAATGGAGATGCCTGCTTATTTACTGCCCTTTTTGGGAATTGCAAAGACATTAGGCATTATTGCCATACTTATTCCTGGTTATCCACGCATTAAAGAATGGGCTTATGCCGGATTAGTGTTTGATTTGCTAGGAGCCACTTATTCAATTGCTTCTTCTGGTCAGCCTGTAAGTAACTGGATATTTATGGTATTGCCACTTATGATTGCAGCAGGATCTTATACATGGTATCATAAAAAATTGAAAGCAAAAACTGCTTTACAAGAACCTCACGTAAAAGAATTGAATGCTTATAAAAATGCTACCACTGCAATAGCAGATACAGTGATTGCATGATTGTACATAAAAAAAATTTATGCGAAAGCTTATCGTATCAATGAATGTAACGCTTGATGGTTACATGTCAGGATCTGAATGTGAATTGGATTGGCATTTTCAATACTGGACGGAAGAGATGGCGGAATCTTTATGTGAACAATTAAGTAAGGCAGATACTATTTTGTTAGGGCGGGTTACTTACAACGCTATGGCCAGATACTGGCTTTCAAAAGTAGCTAATCCGTCCCTGAGAGGTGAAGACTTTGCTTTTGCTAATATGATGAACAGCTACGATAAAATTGTTTTTTCTAAAACAATCACTTTGCCTGAATGGAGTAATACAAAGCTGGCAAACGGAAACCTTAAAGATGAAGTAAAGTTATTGAAAAAGAAGATTGGAAAGGATATCATTGTATACGGAAGTGGTAGATTGGTAACTTCACTGATTAAGTCAGGCATGGTAGACGAATACCAGCTTTGGTTGCATCCGGTAGTTTTAGGAAAAGGTAAACCTTTATTTAAAAATTTGCATAGCAGGCTCTACATGAAAATGATGAATATCAAAACATTCAGCTCAGGTGTTGTTATCCTATATTATCAAACAAATAAAACAAACGAAAATGAAATCTGTAAACAAAAACATAAGCGAAGAATTCTCAAAGGGCAATTTTGAATTTGCATTCAATCATTTTGCTGATGATATTCAGTGGAATGTTGTTGGCTCTCCTGTGATAAAAGGTAAAGAAGCAATGATAGCGTATTGTAATAAAATGATGACAGAAATGGACGGATCAAAACTGAACAATACAAACCAAATTGGAGATGATGATTTAATTGCCGTGCAGGGATATTGTGATTATGTAAAAGAAAACAATGAACCGGGTAAACTGGAGTATTGTGATGTATACAGGTTTAACAATGAAAAATTGCAGGCGATAACTTCTTATTGTATTGAAACAAAAAACGGGTAAGATGTAGGGATGGCATCTTCTCCGGTGAACATTTTTTTTATAAATTGCAATGAACTAGTGTACTGACGATTTAATTATGCAACATTTATTAAAGCCTGTTAGAGCAATGTCATTTATTTAGCGACCAGCCCTGAAAGGGCTCCATATATTAGCACAGGGTAAAGCCCTGTGATTAGGAAGACTATGGAACAAAGCCTTGTAAGGATGTAATATTGTTTTTGATACCATGCACTTGATCTTCATATCGCGCCCCTACAGGGCTTGGGTTAATGGCAACATTGTTTCACAGGGCTTCACCCTGTGCTAATATATTATGCCCTTACAGGGCTGGTAGATTTCTTAATTACATTGAATAAGTTTCAATTGTCACCACTCTTACCGGTACTGGTAAAGCCGAATACACTCAGGTCGCTGGCTGACTTAATTCCATATTGTTCCTGGTTCATTAAAGCATGATTTTTCAGGTTTTCCTTATTCCTTCTATATATAAGTTTCAATAAAGGGAACGAAAATATAATAATATACATTGATCTGCTAATAGCTGACAGCTAACGGCTGATAGCAGAACGCGTCAGTTAAGGGTTAATAACCTTAGCTTTATACTTATGCTTAATGGCAATGGCAAGATCGGGCTGTGGGTAACTGAATTATCCTGCGAAAAGGCTATAGACCGGGGAAGTATCAGACCTGGGTTATTGTAATACCTGCCTGCAGCAATAGATGAAAGATGGTGTTAATTTCACTACAACTATTAATTATGACAAACTTAAAATACAGAAATGCTCTACAGGAAGACTTAACAAAAATTGTTGAGATCTACAACTCCACTATAGCTTCAAAGATGGTTACAGCAGATACAGAACCTGTATCAGTTATCAGCAGGCAAAAATGGTTTGACGAGCATAATGCATCTAAAAGACCTCTTTGGGTTATAGAAGATCATTCTGAACAGATTATTGGTTGGGTGAGCTTTCAATCTTTTTACGGCAGGCCAGCATATGATGCCACAGTGGAAATAAGTATTTATTTACATACCCAACACAGGGGTAAAGGATTGGGCAAAGAAGTTTTAAAATATTGTATCAGCAACGCATCAAAATTTGATGTTAAGACATTGCTGGGTTTCATATTTGCTCATAATGAACCAAGTTTAAAACTTTTTAAACATTTTGGTTTCGAAGATTGGGCTACATTGCCAAATATTGCGGTGCTCAATGGAGAAGAAAGGAGTCTGAAGATAGTAGGGAAAAGGATAGCCTGAAAGATTCGATATGTTAGTATAATGCCGGGTTATGTATGAGATGGGTTTTAAGCAACGCAGGTTAATAACGCATAACAGGTGAGTTAAAACTATCAACCTGTACTTTTATTAATTAAAGTCAATAGGAAAGACTCCCAAACGGGTTATTAATTGTTAACTGCATTTCGGCAATTTATAAAATAATCAGGAATTAAAATTTATGGTTTTTGTTTTTATAAGTACACTTACTATATTTGTACTTATAAAATGAACTATATGATACAGAAAACATTCTCAACTATTACAAATGAAATTACCAAAGAACAAATTTGGAAATTAATGTCTAACATCAACGATTGGAAAACGTTTGATGAAACTGTAGAGTACTCTGAACTTCAGGGAGAATTTAAAGCAGGCTCATCTTTCATTTTAAAACCTAAAGGCGGCCCAAAAGTAAAAATAAATTTGATGGATGTACAACCACCACGTTACTTTAAAGACAAAACAACTTTCCCATTAGCTAAAATGTGCGGAGAACATTGGTACGAAGACACAGAACAAGGCTTAAAAATAACAGTAAGAATGACAATGACAGGGATATTATCTGCCCTATGGAACAAATTGGTAATGAAGAATATAGTTGAACATTTTGAAGATGATATTACATCACAAATTACTGCGGCAAAAAATGTAAGCAATAGGTATTGAATTTATAGAAACAATAAATCGTTGGGGATAATCTTTTCGCTTCGGCTTCTTGTAAATAAGATTTATTAGTCTTAATTTAATTAGAGAAAATATGATGAAAGATGGCGGATAAAACTTTTAGTTTTGAAAGGGCAGAAGATAGTTCTGGATTCTTGCTTTGGCAGGTAACAACACTTTGGCAACGTGGAATTAAAAAGGCATTGGATAAACACAAGTTGACACATGCTCAGTATGTGTTGCTTGCGAGCCTTATGTGGCTATCGAAACAAAAGGAAAATGTAACCCAAATAGACCTGTCGGGCCATAGCAAAGTAGACCCTATGACTACATCAACAGTATTACGGACGCTTCAGGCAAAAGGTTTTATTGAACGGCAGGAACATTTTTCTGACACAAGGGCGAAGACTGTTGTATTGAATGAAAACGGTATCCGCATTGTGAAACTGGCAATCAAAACAATAGAGCAATTTGACAAAGATTTTTTCATACTACTGGGTAAAAAACAAGATGATTTTAATAAGCATCTGTTGAAATTAATAAGGGAAAATAAGTAAAATGGTACCTGACACAAGTAGCAGGGTAATGATATATTATGCAACCTGTTATCACCCCTCGAACTATCAATAACGTTAAAATAATTAATGAACTATTTATACAAATGCTGGTCTTTCAAATAATCTATACCATTCTTCTTTAAATAATTTATTCCCCACTTACTGATAAATTCATATAAAGGACAAAGAGATTCTCCGTCTTTTGTAAGAAAGTATTCTACTCTATACGGCTTTAACGACAATACGCTTTTTTTTACCAGGTTATCTCTTTCCAGTTCTTTCAACTGCTGACTCAGCATTTTTTCAGAAACCCCCGATAAATTATTTCTTATTTCACTATAACTTTTTTTAGTGAATTGATGAAGATGAGAAAGAATAAGCAACTTCCATTTTCCACCAATAAATCCGAGCGTAACATCAACCGGACAAGTATATGTGTTGTTATGAAGCTTAATCATAATTGTGTTTATTTAAAAATGAACAAACATTTCCGCCCTACTTTTTGGTAAGATATTGTCGCGATGGTTCCATGAATCAATTTTGCAAATCAACAATATTGATGCTTACATTTAAAAATATAAAAAATGAATGATAAAAACTATTCAGTAGAAATTATCAGGTACAACATAGCCGAGGACCAAAAGAGCAATTTTGAAAAGGCTTACATTGAGGCAGGAAAATATTTACAGGCATCAAAGTATTGCTTAGGTTACCAGGTCATTCATGGAAATGAGGAACAAAATCATTACATTGTTATTATTAACTGGACTTCTAAAGAAGAGCACTTGCAGGGATTTAGGAAAAGCCCTGAATTAATGCCGTTCTTTAATTTGGTTAAACCTTTTTTCAACAATATAGAGGAAATGAAAGACTATGACTTGATCCCTAATAAATGGGTTAGAGAATAATTTTGTGGTTACTATATTGCATAATACCCATTAAAGGTAATCTAAATGAAATTATTTTTTCTTCATTGCTGCTGCAATTGCTTTCTCTGCAAGTGGTTCCATTACCTTATAACCTTCCAGATTGGGATGTACACCGTCTTTTGACAGGTTAGCAGTCAGCCCACTCCTGGCATCGGCCATTGCAGTAAAATAATCAAGGTATACAATGTTGTTCTTATCAGCATAGTCCTTTATCATTTTGTTAAGTGCCTTAACTTTTGATACCGGATCTATAGACGGACGCCATGGGAAAGAAAAGGCCGGCAATATTGATGAAAGTACCACTTTAATATGGTTTGCTTTAGCGAGCTCGGCCATCGAAACAATGTTGCCAAATACATCTTCCAGTTTTGATGGTCCATTATTTTCAGCAATATCATTTATTCCTGCAAGTATTACAACCACACTTGGCTGTAAGTTGATCACATCCTCACGAAAGCGTACCAGCATTTGTCCGGTTGTTTGGCCGCTTATTCCACGATCATAATAAGATTTGGCGGAAAAGAAGGAGGAGTCGTTATTTATCCAGAAATCGGTAATGGAATCTCCCAAAAAAACTACCCGTTTCTCGCCAGTAGCAGGTGGTGGTACTTTGCTGTTGGCCTCATTATATTTTTTAATATTAGCCCAGTCCTGGGCGCAGGCAGCACGGATAGTAAAAAGCAGTATAAGTGCAGATAGAATTTTTTTAGTCATGATAAGTAAATTTAAATCAATTGTAAATGTAACCAGGTAGTTTGTTGTGCATAAAAAACAGGCACAACAAACCAGTAAGACGAAATTAAGAAAGTAAAGTATATTGAATTTTATTTCTCATTAAGAAAGCGAATGTGGAAATTTCATTATGTAACCAGTTTTTATTATACGCTCACCGTTATGCGGTGTATATTGCTCAGGCCGATACGATGAACCCGATGAACTTTATTAGGGACGGCGTGAGCACAACAATGAAAACTGGCACATCCGCAATGGAGCTCTTGACCGGTATGCCGCTTACAATATTTCTATGAACTGTATACTGAGCTTATCAACCATAAATATAATGTGGATTATGCACTAGCCTGGAACAGAGGACACACCGGCGATTATAATCTGGAAGAAGTATTTGCATGGGTTGCAAAAATCGTGAAAGCTGCAAAAAAATAATAAAGATAATATGCTCAGAAAATTGAAGATCTGGTTTAGCATGATAAAAATTGTTCTTCAAAAGAGCAAGACTTTCAAAAACATTGCGCTTCTTTTTTAAGGTAAATGACTCTTATCAGAAAAATTAACCTGTTAATCTATGTCAGGAATACACGAATTAGTAAACCAATTTCAGTACGATACATTGTATTTCTCCGTATACTTTAACGAACGTTTTTGTATACTATCAAAATTATACTGTGCTTAATTTTTGTAGTAATAATTCGCAACAATTGCTCAAAACCTTTGTTGCCTTCTGTTTAAGCTTCAGTTAATTTTTCCTGCAATAATTTCTCCCAGTGCATAAATTGTTGAACTATATTTAAATTGCCTTAGTACTTTCTTTCATGTTCTTCTACTTGCCCGCCGCTAAAGGCCAGTTCAACTAAGATCTGTCAAATACAATGTTGTTACAAAGTCGCTGAATAAACTCTTCAAAAGTATAACCCAATGGAACAAAATCACTGTCATCAGAAATGTAAGGCAAAGGTCAGAACTGAAGTGGCGTTTGTTGTCTGTCAATTATAAACATTTCGACATTACCTTTTGTTCCAATATAAACTGCCCAGGAAAGAATTCAATGCAAGTGTCCTTTAAAAAGATGCCTTGATGCGAAGTTAGTTGATGCTTGCATCAATGGGTTCTGGCCATCTTACTCCATCATGTGAAGAATCATGGACTAGAATTCAACAGAGGGCCTATCGTCATTTTATCCCTATGACTTTCGAACATCCGTGCTTTGTTCCAGAGATTTTCTTCAACGGAGAAATGCTTGATATCGTTAGATAATCGATAGGTGCAAAAATTGTCATCGATCATTGAGTCTGTGATGTCCCGCTTCAAGGATTGGAGTTCCAGGGTATCCATGTTCGCCACTCAGAATGCACTGATCAGGACGAACTTGTTTTTTCGCTTCCTAACCCGCTGGACAATGTAATATGGAAGTTAGATCCTACACCCGGTTTACTGGTCACCTCTATGGTACCCTGATGAGCGGTGACGATTTTTTTACAAATAGCCAGCCCCATCCCGGTTCCGGAAAAATGGGTAGGTAATAACCTCGCAAAAGGCTCAAATATCTTGTTCGCATGGTCATTGCTGAATCCGATGCCATTGTCGCTTATATTAATTTCGAGCTGTTCTTCGTCATGACACAACAGGAATATTTTTACATGAGGGGCAGCATCCTGGCGCGCGTATTTGATAGCATTGGAAATCAAGTTCAAAAAAAGCTGGTGCATGTATATTTTAACTGCATTTTATTACCGGCAAATCGTCTCGCTGGATAACAGCTTTCTTTTCGTTGATCCGTTGGTCAAGATCGGAACATACTTCTTCAATGACTTCATTCAAGTCTACCTCCTCAAACCGATTTTTGTTTCTGCTAATCTGCGAGAATTCGAAGATACCATCCATTAGAGCATTCATCCGTTTGGTAGAGTTTGATATCTTTTCAGTAAGCTCCATGGAAACAGGTTCGGACTGTACAACTTTACTTTGCAAGAGCATTGATGTGTATATTGAGATTTTTCTGACCGGTTCTCTGAGGTCGTGAGAGGCGATCGAGGCATACTGTTCATTTTCCTGGTTCGCCTGTTCAAGTTTTATCCGCTCTGCCAGCAATTCGGCTTCAATTTGCTTTTGATCCGTAATGTCGCGCAGGCATAAGAGGTGTGATTCACATGTGTTCCACTGTATGAGAGATGAAACCATCTGAAAGGTTGCCACAGTTCCATGACGTAGAATCTGAATTTCTTGTACATTAAGCGGGGAAACAGGAAATCCGAAATCACGGTTCAATAACTTAGAAGAACTCTTGTTGAACAGCTGTTCAGCTGAAGCATTGGCAAATATGATCTTTCCACAATCATCTACAATTAATACAGGATCTACCAGACATGCCAATATTCTATCTGCGAGATCTGTAGGTTTGCTCAGTTCTTCTTTCATTTAATTGTGGATATATGCATCAAAAATTTTAGGGCCTGGTATCTTGCTTATCGTTCTTTCTTAGAACGGGTAACTGCAACCCTCCCAGAATACCATTCACTTCATGGAACCGTTTGTTGCTGATGATCATTCCCTTTTCGCTAATGTCAAACTCATATATGTTTTTATCATGCCTGGAACCTCTCATTTTCAAGATTGTTGTCACACGGTGGATGGTACCAAAGATTTCTGCATACCTGAGCAAGATAATCGTATCGGTAATGGTGGATATGTAAAGGTCTGTCACCGAAGTTCCCCCGACGATGAAAGTGCTTGTGGACGTAAAAATGGAAGTGATTTCTTTATTTTTAAGAAATGAGGTAAGTGCAATCAGGAATTCCCTAAAATTCTTTTTACTGCTTCCGCGTTCTATGGCGCTCAGGCTATCGAGGACAAACCGGTCAGGCCTGTATTCTTCTACCAGTCTTTGGATGTGTAACAAATGTTCCTCTAAACCTGCTGTTTCGGGATATACCGATTCAATATGCAGGTTTCCTTTACGAATCAATGTGGTAAAGTTTACCCCCCAGCCCAAGGCGTTTCTGGTCAGTTGTTCAGCACTCTCTTCGTAAGCCATCAGCAAAACTTTTTGCTTTTTCTGATAACCTCCTTTAATGAATTCAGTTATGGTCAAGGTCTTTCCTGTACCTGTTGCTCCTGATACAAGAATAATGGAATCCTTGAAAAACCCTCCTCCGCACATGGAATCAATCCTCTTATTGCCGGAAGTTACCCTTATTTCAGAAGAGTGCTGTGTTAGTGCGATGCGTTCCAGAGGGATGATCTCAATACCAATGTGATTGGTTATAACATAAGCCTGCTCGCCTCTGCTATGCTGCGATCCCCGGTATTTCAAGATTTCAATCGTTCTTCTCCGTCACCAGTTCTCCAGGATATTTCGAAGGATCAGGACATTGTCTGTGATGTATTCCTCGATGCCAAATCTAGTTACAAGGCCATATTCCTCTAACCTTTCGCTAGTAATAATTACGGTGACATTCTTATCTTTCAGGAAAGTCAATATTTTATAAAGCTGCTGCCTGAGAACATAAGGATCATTAAAATATGCGAACAAAGCCCCAATCGAATCCAATACAACCCGTTTGGCATTTACTTCCTTTACAGCCGCGGCGATGCGCATCAGTAAACCGCTGAGATCAAATTCACCGATGATTTGGCTTGTTTCTTTCAATGGTGTTGAAGCATCAACAAACCGCCATAAATTGTTGTTCTCAAATTCTGCTATGTTCCATCCAAAGGATTTTACATTGCTCTTTAGATTCTGAACATCCTCTTCAAAACTTACAAAAACGCCTCTTTCCTTATACTGCAAAATGCCTTGTACCAGGAACTGACAAGCAAAGATGGTTTTACCACTTCCGGCACTGCCGGAGATTAAAGTAGACCTTCCAGCGGGTATACCTCCATAGCTGATTTCATCATAACCAGGTATTCCAGTTTTCAATTTAGCGACCAGCGCTTTTGTATCCTGCTGCTTTGAAAGCATTGCTTTGCTATTTTCCATTTTCATGCTTTAATCCGTTTTCAATCATCAAAAATTCAAGTGCTTTCCGTGCAGCTGTAATCTGTCTTGTATCTCCGATTACCCGTCGCTCAGGTCTTGGCATTTCACGAACGATTGTTGGAACAGCTAATATCTGTTTTCGCTCTGCAACAGCAGGTGATTTCACAACATCAACAATCTGAATCGAATATGACTGTGATAGAAACTTGGCGCATGCTTCTTTGAAATTATGCAAAAGTGCCATGTTCTTTCTTTCTGATCCGGCGATATATATAGTAAAAACCATTCTGCCCATATACGTTGACAATTCAATGCTCAAAATGACATTTTAGCTACAGGTGCTTGTAAAATTATTGCTCAGTATGCTGATTAATACGCAAGTTGTTGTGCAATACGGTTATCCCTGCCGCTTTTCATAGTGTCACAAACGGTTAACCGGGTGCTAAATTGTGCTTGTTATACAGGAAATTGAAATAAGCTATTTCAAGCGGCCAATATGTTTAGGCATGTACTTGTAAAAGGCAAATAGAAAGGAAGATCATGTGTCTGCAGTTTGATTAAATGCGTGGATCATTATCACTTATCACGGTTGCAATAATGAAGTATGGAGCACTTCTTTGTTACTGTATACCAGTTTACCAAAACGACCGTTTTAGTATACAGTATTAATACAATGGCCACTTTGGCAAATGGATAAAAGTTGTGTTTTAAAACACAGGTATGCGTTTACCCGAGAAAGATCGTAATTTAATGATAGCTTAAATATAAAAATGGAAAAGGAGTGGGATGCGACAAGGATTTTACAAGCATCACAATATTCAGGTTCATCATGTATTTTACAGCTGGTACAGATGTTACAAAATGTAACAGCATAAAACATCTAAACCAGTACTGTCGTCAAATCAATTTATTGATCTGGAGCCTAAAACAAAAGATCGAAAAACAATATTGAGATCCGGTTACTTAATGGCATACAATTGCATGAACTGAAAGACTAGATTTTTAGTCAGTGGTAGCACACCGAACGATGAAACAGTACCGTTTGCCTGGAGGGTAACAGATACCTGTGCAGGATAGCCTGGCGACGAATTGATAGCTGTTACCATACCCATCTCTAATAGCTTTGCCCAGCTCGCATAAAGTGAGGGGCAGGAGTACGTTTACTCCAACCGAAACGCCTGGCGCGATGATGCAGCGCTTGATGCTTTTATTGCTGCGTTCGGTCTTTTACGTGAAGACATCAAAACCTGGCAGAAAATGGATGCAGATGGGCTTTCAAATTGCTGGATAAGATTGGCCCTGCCATTATTATGACGCATTCTGCATCTGGTTCAGATGGCTGCCCGGCAGCTGACCGGCGACCTGAACTGATTGTAGCAGTTGTTACGATAGAGCCTATGGGACCTCTGCCTTTGGCACAACGCTCGGCATTGGGACACTGGACTGGGACCAAGACAAGTTTTAAGATAAAGTAATTCAGAAAGGCCATATCGACTTTAAATTACTAGAACTCATTTCATAAATACCGTTTTAATAACATAAGTATGCAGGCGAGATAAATATAGGGGTGTTAAAAAATAAAAACATAAAAAAAATCAACGCTTTAGAATTGTTTTTACAATCTGTCATTTATAAAAAAGGCTGTCTCAAAAGTTAGAGACAGCCACACCCCACCGTAACTCTGCTAATCTATTTTAATATCCTGCCGTAAACCTTTGTTTCGGATGCTTGTTCGTCTCCACTTCTTCGACAATTACAACCGCTACATCTTGCACAGACAAAAAGCTGCGACCATCATCATTAAACACAGGGTTGTCTAAACCTAAACGATAATTTCCTGTTCTGCCGGTGTCAATACCTGGATGCATTTCTAATGCAGGACTAAAAAATGTCCAACTTACATTTTTTTCTTCTTTAATAATATTCAGGTAATCTCTTGCAGCCATTGCACCTTGTTTATATGCTTTCGGAAAATCGGGGCCATCTACCACCTGGAGGCCATCAATAAACAAACTTCCTGCACCACCAATTACTATCAAACGCTCTACACCAGACTCTTTAACGGCTTGCTGAATGTTTTTAGAACCCGTTAAAAAATCATTGTACAAGTTGGGGTTTGTCCACCCTGCATTAAATGCACTTACTACCACATCATATCCTTTTACGGCAGATGCTAAAGCGGTTACGTCATCTACATCTACTTTTTTAGCAGTCAAATTTTCCTTTTCCTGCACCTCAGATATGTCACGTGCAATGGCCAGAATTTCGTGTCCGCGACTGCGTAATTCTTCTATTATGTTTTTACCTACAAATCCTGTGGCGCCAATTACTACTACTTTCATTTTATTTATTTTTTTAATTTAAATTTATTTTTTAAATTTTCACTTAAAACCTAAATGGTTTGTCTACTCAATTCATTTATCAAAACTTGTTCAGTGTCCCTGTGTAGTTTGACTAAATGTTTATTAATACTTTAACCTATCAGTGACTCATCGTTTGGTTGTTTTTTTGATTGCGCCATCATTTTTCACTTTTTTGCTTTGTACAAATCCATGGTTACGCAAGTTGATTAATTCCCTGCACACATATAATTAGTACTTTGAAGGGTTGTAAGCCTCGCCTTGTTGGAGCCGGTTGAACAGCATTCAAAACTTAGCTTTGCTCTTCTGTTGATCGCCTGTTGCCATTCATTCTTTTCGCTGCATAGCGCCAGTGAAGTGCCTCGACGATGAAATTCCTTCCATATTTTATTAGTTGAGTTTAGTGATAAATGCTTTTATAATACGGGCGGCTTCGCTATAATATTCTTCAAGCATAAAATGTCCTCCATTAAAGAAGTGCAGTTCGGCTTCGAGAAGATTTGATAAATAAGCTTTGGCACCTTCCGGCAAGAAGAAAGGATCGTTCTTTCCCCAAAGAATTAACGCAGGCGTATTGGATCGGGAAAAATAAGTTTGCCATGCCGGGTAGCATTCAATATTGGTTTTATAATCTGCAATCAGGTCTAATTGAATCTTTGCACGATTTGGCAATTGCATAAAATAATCGTCAAGCTGGTAGCTATCAGGATTGATTTTATTGACATCGCCTGCTCCTTCCATATATTGACGCCTAATGCCTTCCCTGCTAAAAAAGAACGCCGCTTTATCTTCATTTTCTTTCGTCGGATTCTGGGCATACTGCTGCAAGGGTAAAGTAATGGCTCCGAAGCCAACGAGATAAGCATTGGCATTTTGAATGATGAGAGACTTAATAAGCGATGAGCGTTTAGCAGCTATTCTATACCCGATAGGACCGCCATAATCCTGCATGTATAAATTTATATTGCTTAACTGCAATGCGTCAATAAACTTTTCTATAGTGGCAGCGATATTGTTGAAGGCATAAATATAGCCGGCAGCGGAAAGATCCTCGCTTTGGCCAAACCCTGGATAATCTGGCGCTACCACATGAAATTCCACTTCTAACACGCACATAATTTGTTGATACATGTGAGAGGATGATGGAAAGCCGTGCAGAAATAAAATCGTTTCCTTATTTTTTTGTCCTCCTTCCCGGTAAAAAATTTTATACTGATCAATCACAACATTTTTATATTCCATGATTAATATTTTGGAGTTTTGTATTAATAAGTACAGAATTAAAAAGATTTTTTTCAGCCGTTACTTCATTATTAAAGATGATCGTCCTTTATTTCCTGCTGTGTATGTATCGTATCATCTCTAAGACTTTATTGGAGTAGCCCCATTCGTTATCGTACCAGCTTACCACTTTCAGGAATTTATCTGATAGCATTAACCCAGCGCCCGCATCAAATACCGAAGTACAGGCATTCCCGTTGATATCAGAGCTTACAATCTCATCTTCGGTATACCCCAATATGCCCTTCAATTCATCTTCGGCTTGATGTTTCATTACTTCTTTTACCGCTTCATAACTGGTTGCCCTGTTTAACTTAACCGTAAAGTCTACCACAGAAACATTGGCAACCGGCACTCTGAAAGACATACCGGTTACTTTTCCTTGTAATTCTGGAATAACCTTACCAACCGCTTTAGCTGCTCCTGTTGCTGCAGGAATTATGTTCTGAAAAGCGCCACGTCCAAAACGCCAATCTTTGCCAGATGGGCCATCTACTGTTTTTTGGGTGGAAGTAACGGCGTGTATGGTTGTCATCAAACCTTCGTCAATGCCCCAATTGTCATTTAAAACTTTGGCAATAGGTGCAAGGCAGTTTGTGGTACACGAAGCATTGGAAATAACCTGTAAACCGGGAGCATAATCATGATGATTTACGCCAAATACAAACATCGGCGTTTCATCCTTTGAAGGCCCTGTGATAATGACCTTTTTTGCTCCGGAAAGCAAGTGACCTTGAACAGATGTTGTGGTAAGAAAAAAGCCGGTTGACTCGCAGATGTAGTCGGCTCCAATGGCTGTCCAGTTTAACTTTGACGGGTCCTTTTCTGAGGTAATTCTTACAGGACGTCCATCAACAACTAATTCATTGTCCTTAACTTCAATAACACCGTCGAAAGTGCCGTGCGTTGAATCGTATTTTAGTTGGTAAGCAAGGTAATCAACATCTTGTAAGTCATTGATGCCCACGATTTCAACGTCTTCAAATTTCCGTGACGCTCTAAAAACCATTCTGCCAATGCGGCCAAATCCGTTGATTCCGATTTTTATTTTTTCCATTGTGCAATGATTTAATAATGTACTAAATGGTACAATATTGGTGAAAAAAAATTATCTGAGTACCTCTAAACTTAGTTCTATCATTTCTTTAAAAACTTTTGCGTTTTTTTCTGTTCTGGCGGTGACATTGATCCCATTTCTTAAATTGATAAGGTACTTTGCCAACAACGTAGGAGAGACCTGTGTTTTAAGCCTGCCTGCTTCTTGTGCTTCTGTAATGATTTTGACAAAAGCGGCCTCTAATTTATTTAATAACGCACCTGCCTGGTCTTTCGTCTTAACATCCAGATTTGACATTTCAACAACGCCATTTCCCAAGTAACACCCATTTTGCTTTCGGTCATTCGGCGCATCAGATAAAGACAGAAAGAATTGTTTTAGAAAGCCAATTTTATCAGGTTCTTGCGAAAGGTCTTTATAAAACCGTTCCATTGCCTCAGTTGAGAAAAGGTCAAGAGAGCGTTGATACAGTTCTTTTTTGCCCCCCTTAAAATGCAGGTAGAAGCTTCCCTTACCCATGTTCATGGCTTCTAATATCTCTTCAGCTGATGAGGCCTCATAACCCTTCTTCCAAAAGATTTCTGAAGCCTTCCGTATTACATCTTTTTCATCAAATATTTTTGGTCTTCCTGCCATTAACTATGTTTTGAATCACAAAGATATAGTATTGTACCGAATGGTACATAAATATTTTATCAACATGAAAATTCAGTAATAGACATCACTGTTTTGACAGAAGGTTTTTATTACCCTATACTGCCATTTCATTGAAAATGGGAGAAAGGGGTTTCACCCAGCTTACTAAAAGTATATTCGACACGCGGTGGTATTTCTTTAAATTGTTTTCGCACTATCAATCCATCCTTTTCCAATTCTTTTAATTGCTCTGTCAGCACTTTTCTCGATCTTCTGTCTGTAGATTGCTGTGTAAAGCTAGTACACATCACTTCGACAAAACATTTGTACAATTCAATTCTCCGATTTTAGGTAAACATGAGTATGATAGCCACTGAACTCGATATACCACATTTATTATCCAACCTGAAAAATATCATCACTCACGCTTTTGGCCTTGCTGCTGATTTTTGGGGTATCGCGGATGGCGCCCTGACTGTGCTGAAGATGGCGCCGGAAATAAATACCGCTTACGGACTACGACTCACAGATGTAAGCAATCCGATATTATTATTTGGTTTTGCCATATAAATTTTTAAAGGGTAGGCCAAAGGCAAGTCTGAAAGTTAAATAATTATATGTCCAGTGTTGCCTGAGCCTGTTAACATAATATAATGCAGAAACCTGAACAAAATACTTGTTATCAAGAATAAACTTATATCCTGCACTTAAAGAATAAGAGAACCCTCCATGTATAAAAAGATAATCTGACTTGGAAAGAATTCTAAAATATCCGGCGTCAGCATAAACAAACACCTTTTCCTCCATAAGAAACTGTTGAAAGCCTATCCGTATAGGGATAAAGGAGAGACTTTGACCTTGAATTCCTAATCGTAGAAGGCTATCGGGATTCAATATTTTATGATGAAACCAATCGTAAGCTCAATGCAGTCGTGGATGGCTTCAGGCAAATGGAACCCGGGCGTATGAATAGTTTTTTCAATCCTTCCGGTATCGCGCGTGACCAGTCTGTTAAGGATACCCGTCTTATGTATAGAAACGGTGTTGCTCAACTGCCGGAAGAATACAGAACCCGGCCTGCTGACTTCTATTCTGCTTTTAATTTAAATTTAGCGGATCCCTATTATGTAGCTGCTAATGACCGGCCAAAGTTTTGTTTCATGCAAGACGGCTATGCAGTGGAATGGCGCGTAAAGATGCCTGCTAACAGCTATAATAAAGATATAGTATATGTGGGTATCAATTTTGGTTTCGGAGTTCAGTTCAGGATCGTGAATAACGGCATTAATGATGGGACGTATTTATATGGTTATAGCGATTTTGACGGACGCTCTTATGGTGATGCAAATGGCGGAGGTGATTTTAATTCTATCCTGGTTGATAACAAAGACGCGTTTAATAATTTTCAGAAAATAAAATTGCAGGTAACCAATACACAATACAGGGTTTATTACAACGATGTATTAATAAAGCAATACCCCAGAACCAATACAACAATTGATAACCAGTTTTATGTGGACGCCGGTTTCCTCGGCAACGATGGATCGGTGGATTATATTAAAGTTTACAACAACCAGGGAGTAGTACAATACCAGGAAGATTTTAATGACCCAACAAAGCCGGTAAAACCAAACCCGTCGTTACTATGCCCGGCACCCGCTAATTGCCAGACAGCCTTTGCAAATTATTTCAATCAAACAATGGGTACAACATATTCATTTAACCAGATAGCTACTCTTTACCTGGAACAAACAGGCCAGGCTTTAAATGTTTGCAATTAAAATCTACACACAATCTGTTTTTACATTATCGATTCAAATTTTCATAGGATATGATACCAAAGAAATTTTTCACTGGGCTTCTCTGTTTAATGATTGTAGTAAGCACTTTTAATATAGTTCAGGGGCAACCCGAACCTGTTGTTCCTTCCAATAAACCACAGGTAAACCTTACGGCTACTCCTGGTGGTACAGTGCCCATAAAAGCCGTTCCCCTATTTTACGCTCCCGGGGTTAAGGTGAATTATGTGCGTACAAAGAGTGCCCTGACCCCGGAACCAAATGAATCCACATTTGACGGTTCGGGATATGAGAAGGTGAACCAGTCAACGCAGTACCTGGATGGTTTGGGAAGGCCCCTGCAGACGGTAGTCAGGCAGATAACACCCGGAAGCGAACCAAAGGATATGGTGATGCCGGTTGAGTATGACGCATTTGGCCGTGAACGATTTAAGTACCTTCCTTATGTACAGTCAACAGCTACCGGTAGCAACGATGGCAGCTTCAAAATGGATCCCTTCCATGCGCAGGATAATTTTTATAAAAGCGTATATAAAGATGCCAATGGTAAACTGATGTATGACGGGGAGCAGTTCCTTTATGGCCAGACAGACTATGAACCTTCACCGTTAAACCGTGTCAGCAAAACGATGTCGCCCGGTAACAGCTGGACGGGAAATAATAAGGGAATGGAGCAGCACTACCTGGTTAATACAGCAGCAGAGGGCGTGCGTATCTGGACGGTTACCAGCGACCAGCTTACGATGGATAATCATGCTACTACGAATATCCCGGTGTCTTCATTGACTTACGGTGGAGGTGAGTTATATAAAAATGTTACTACAGATGAACAGGGCAATGCTGTGGTAGAATATCAGGATAAGCAAGGACAGGTAGTATTAAAGAAAGTACAGATCGATGCTGTCCCATTAGATTATAGCGGTCATGATGGCTGGCTCTGTACTTATTATGTGTATGATGATTTAAATCACTTACGTTTTGTAATACCGCCAGCAGCGGTAGAAATTATTAAAAGTGATTGGTTGCTTACCACTCATGCTAACTTTATAAATGAACTTTGTTTTCGCTATGAGTATGATGGAAGAAGCAGGATTATAAATAAGAAGGTTCCCGGTGCAGGCTGGACAGAAATGCTTTATGACAGCCGTGACCGGTTGGTGTATACAAGAGATGCCAATATGCGTACTAATCACCAGTGGATGGTAACACTCTACGATGAGCTCAACCGCCCTGTGGTAACGGGAATGCTGGTACCGTGCGACCTTACCGGGAATGATTTACAGCCTTATGTAGATAGTGCAGCAACGGTAGCGGTATCCATCAATGGTGCTGCTCCTTCTGGTACACCTGCTGTAATTTCGATGAATAACTATATACAAGGAACGCCACTATACCAGGCCAGTGACAGCATTGTTTTTGTTGATGGATTCAATAGCGGCAGCAGTGCCTCTTTTGTCGCGGAGATCGTTGTTGCAACGCAATCTACTTTTACAACAGTGGTAATAGTTACGGATCCCCGTCCGGCAAACGTTTCCTTTGTTGCCCTGACAATGACCTATTATGATAACTATAGCGAGCTTGCAGGAACCTCCTACAAGGAAGATTATAATAACAAGCTCGATGCTGGTACCAGTACTGCAGAAAAGATCAATCTTGCCCCTGAAGCAGTATTATCAAACACTGATCAATCAAGTGTGCTGACCAATGGATTAGTAACTGGTACGAAGGTCCGTATACTGGAAGACCCTTCCAACCTTTCCTCCGGTAAATGGCTCACTACCACGATGTTTTATGATCATAAGGCAAGGGTGATACAGACCCATAGTGAGAATGCGGTTGGCGGAAAAGATATCACTTGCATGCGGTATGATTTTACAGGTAAGGTAATTGCCAGTTACCTGGTTCATAACAACCCGGCAGTTGGCGGCATCACAACGGTAAAAACGCTCCTGAAATATGATTTTGCAGGCCGGCTGCTGACCATCAATAAAACCCTCAATGACCAGGACAATCAATCCATGCAGATTGTTTCCAACAGCTATGATGAGCTGGGTAATCTTAAAACAAAGGAGTTAGGTAAAAAGCATTTGGAGGTAGTACCGTTAGAGAAGCTGGATTATAATTACAATATCAGGGGCTGGTTAAAAGGGATCAATGCTCCATACAGCCATCCGGAACTTGCGAGCGCGACACCGGACCGCTGGTTTGGCATGGAGCTGAACTATGATTATGGCAGTGAAACAGATAAAAACCAGTTTAACGGCAACATATCATCCGTTACCTGGAGAAGTAAGGGAGACGGTGTTCAAAGAGGATTCGGCTATACTTATGACAAGGCCAACAGGATCATAAGTGCAGACTTCTCGGAACGCAGTACTAACAGCAATGCCTACACGGACAATGCAACAGTGAAGTTTGATATGGTGATGAGCAGCGGTGCAGCCGATCACACAGGTTATGATAAAAACGGGAACATAAAAGGGATGACACAGTGGGGGTTGGAGTTGAATAGCAGCTCCATGATCGATCAGCTAAGATATGACTACTACTTAAACAGCAATAAGCTATCGAAAGTAACTGAGGTGCCAATCACTAACAATCATAAGCTGGGCGACTTTGCTGACAATAACACGACTGGTAACGATTATGGCTACGATGTAAACGGGAACATGACATCTGATTTAAACAAGAGGATCAAGGGGACGGCAACACCCGATCTGAACCAGGCAGGTGGAGCGATCCTATACAATCACCTGAACCTGCCCTGGAAGATCAGCATGAAAAAAGATGATAACACTTCACCCAAAGGATATATCATGTACCGCTATGATGCAACAGGTAACAAGCTCAGCAAGACGGTGCATGAAGAAGGGGTGGCCGAAGATAAGGTTACTGATTACGTAAGTGGAATGGTGTATGAACAAAACATTCTTCAGTTCATCCCTCATGAAGAAGGCAGGGCAAGGATTATCAACAAAGAAGGAGTCATCACGCAGAACTATGATTACTTTCTAAAAGATCATTTGGGCAATGTGAGAATGGTATTGACGGATGAAGTGCAAAAGGACATCTATCCTGCCGCTACTCTTGAAGGAAACATTAGTACCTCAGGAGTTCCCAATGCAATTAATGTGGAACAGGGTTATTACAATATAAATACAGCTAATGTGGTGGATAAGTCAGAGGCCACCGGGATACCAGACTATGTAAATAATAACGGATTTTCTAACAATAATCCAAGCAGCCAGACAACAGCAAATAGTCAGAAGCTCTATAAACTGGAAGCAAGCGGAGGTGTTGGAGTAACAGGTCTTGGAATAACTCTCAAGGTTATGAGCGGTGATAAGATAGACATATTCGGCAAGTCTTATTACTTTGGTAACGCTACAACACCGGTTCCAGCTATTCCTGCTCTTGAAATACTTACAGGATTGCTGGGTGCTCCATCGGGTGCAGCAGTAGGTAAGGGTGCAACAGCCGAGGGTTTGAATGCGTTAACAAACATAACAGGTCCCATCAATAGCTTTTTAGGAAACTCCCAAAGAACATCCGGTTCCCTTCCCAAAGCTTACATCAATTACATACTATTTGATGAACACTTTAATTTTGTGAGCGGTGGGTTTAGCCAGGCAGGAAGTGCAAGTACGGTTAAGAACCACTACGATGATCCTAATATGCAGAACATACCGGTAACTAAAAATGGGTATCTTTATGTTTACTGTAGCAATGAGAGCCCGGTAAAAGTGTTCTTTGATAATCTTCAGGTCATTCATTCGAAAGGAGCGCTACTTGAAGAAACGCATTATTATCCATTCGGACTGACGATGGCCGGGATTTCTTCTAAAGCTGCTGGTACACAAATCAATAAATACAAATACAATGGGAAGGAGGAGCAGCGGAATGAGTTCAATAATGGAAGTGGGTTGGAATGGCTGGACTACGGTGCGAGGATGTACGACAACCAGATAGGAAGATGGCAGGTAATAGACCCCAGGGTTGAAAAGTATGAATCTATTTCACCTTATGCATATGCTTTCGATAATCCGATAAGATTTATTGACATACAAGGACAAGACCCAGGAGATGTAGTTGTAGTTTTTGCGGGTGCAGATTTATTTTCAAACGGAGGCTTAGGTGAAACGGGTACAATTGTTCAGGGAGTGCAGCAAGGTCATACAAATTCAAGGGGAGGGAGTGTGAAGAATTTTGTTTCACCTTATATGAAAGCTCGTTATGTTTCTTCTCCAGAAGGACCGACACCAATATATGAAATGGTAGATTTAGATGAAGCAACTGAAGCTGCGTATAAATACATTAAAGAGAATCGAACAGAAAATGGTCAGCTAATCATATATGGATACAGTTGGGGTGGTGTATTAGCAAATCATCTTGCAAAGCGTCTAGAAGGTGATAAGATTAAAGTAAATTCCCTTATAACAATAGATGCTGCAGATGGCCCCAAAAGTGGTAAAGTCAATAGAAAGATTGGCGATAATGTAGAGGAGAATCTTAATATTTACCAAAAAAATAAATCAGCCCTCGGCTCGCGTGGAGATAAAAATACAAGAAATGACGGTAGTGAAAAAGGGATAAAAAATGAACTTTCTGTAAGTTATACTGATGAAAATGGGAAAAAGCAAACTACTGTCCATGCTGTTATTGATAATGCCACATTGCAAAGAGTGATAAATGAAATACTTAACAAATTAAATGGCAACAATTGAGTAAAGCAAATTATCAAATCGTACTTGTGTATCTTTTAAGCCTGTTGTTTTTATATCCTGTGATTGCGCATATTTTGATGTATAGGATCGGTTACTTAGTTGATAAGTTACCTCATGGTCAGTTTTGGGTTTATATGCAAATATTTTTAAGCGGCCCCGCAATAATCATTTTAGGCCTACTTCTTTATTACAAGTACAGGCAAATTAAACCAAATAAAATTATTGGGGTTACGTTTGTTTTGATAGGGATCTATTGGTTATACATTTTAATTACTGATATAATCAAAGAGGCAGCGTAGCTTAATGAAGAAGAACAGAGTTAAAACCACTGGAACTTATCTGCAAGCTTTTAGAAACAACACCCCCAGCAGCAGCGCAAGGCGTTTTTAAAGCAAATGGTTCAAAGAATGGAAAGCAAAAGTAAAATCCGGGCAGTAAACCCCGGATTTTTTTCTTTCAATTGAAAAGAAAAATCATAAGCCTACCTTCATGAAAGTTCTTTGGGTTGATGGCTGGCAGATGGGGACGTTTTGGAAGAAGAATCAAAAAAGGTACGGTGATTATTATCCGTTCGGACTCACTATGGCGGGGATTAGCTCAAAAGCGGCGGGTTCGTTATCCAACAAATACAAGTACAATGGCAAGGAACTACAATCTGCTGAGTTTAGCGATGGAGGCGGATTAGAGTTATATGATTATGGAGCAAGGATGCATGATCCACAAATTGGAAGATGGCACACGATAGATCGCCTTGCTGAAAAGTATAGAAAATGGTCACCTTATAATTATGCCGTTAATAATCCGATAAGATTTATCGATCCTGATGGGATGGGGGCAGAATCTATTCATTTAGATGAAAAGGGAAAAGTTTTAAGAAATATTAATGATGGGGATAATAGTGTTTTTGTACATGCAAAAGGTATTACAGGGAAAAACGTAGATAAAGCCTATAGTGTTACAGACCATGCTGCAGGTGGCCTTAAAATAGGCGAATTAGGAAAAAGTATTGATGCAAATGGTATCTATACTAACCTCTTAAATGCGAATATTTCAGAAGCCAAGGGTATTTATAGTCCATTTACTTTTAAAGAAAAGGTTACTGATGGCGGTGTATGGGATTTAAAAGTACAGAAAGGAACTATTTGGGGCTTAGGTAATGACGGAAAAACAACATTTAATTTTAAAGGAAATGAAATGGAATCTCAAGATATAGGCAATCACCATTTTGGTGCCGTTGCTAAGGCTGCATTAGGTTATCTTCTAACTGAAAAAGAAATTCTTGTCGAGGCGGGGGATAATCAAATTGGAAATAACAGATCAAAACCAGAATGGCAGCCTGTAAAGAAGACCACATCATCATATAACATTGAGCATGGAATGCGGGTAACTGAAACAACCAGCACAAGACTGCCGCCTTATGGAGATGACCCAAGAGATGCCAAATGGATACAAGCCGGGTTTGATTATTATAAGAAAAATAACTGATTATTAATGCGAAATTTAATTATTTGTACCTGTATTATATTAATAAATGGCTGTACTAATGGTTATTTATTAAAAGGAAAAACCGAAGTACTTTATTCCATTAAAATACCAAACAAAAATTATACACTTAATGTTGTTTATCTTCCTTCAAATGCAACTATTCAGTCTGCTATACAAGTTCGAAAGCAATTTAAGGATAAGGGAGAAGTTATTAATACTTACGAAAGGTATAATTATATGGATACCTGCGAGCTGATAAATGATACAACTTTTATGCTTGTTATTAGAGATACGGTAAGTGTTTTAGGGAATAAGCCAGATACAATGAGAATAATTATAAAATAATAAAAATACAAAGCCCCTCACGGGGCTTTGTATTTTTATACGTTAGTCAGTACATTACACAAAGCATCCTTCATTTTTTCTTACCGAGAAAAGCATCCAACACAACATAGAAAGCAGTTTTTTCTTTTTTATCCAGCTGCTCAACCATCGCTATTTTTCCCATCAAAGATTTATCAAAAGAATTTACATCATTAAAAAGTTCATCAGCCCCACCAAGCGCAGGTGTGTAATATAAAAAGAAAAAGCTGCATTGCCACATAGGCGCAGGAGTGAGTTAGTCGAACGAAAAGCTGCTAGGCGCTGCAATGAGGCATAGGTTTGTGAGTTGAGTTTCTAGTGCCGGGCGTTACTAAATGACCCAAGATTGTAAAGCCATCAGTTGTAAAAAGCTGGTAGTTTTTTTTATGCGTAAGCCTTACCAGTTTTAGCATCCCTGATACACTGTGTATTACCAGTTTACCGAAACGACTGTTTTGGTAAACTGGTAAAAGCGGAATTTATAGCAATGCCAAAACGTGGTTTATTATTTCTTATATAGGTGACTAATACCCTTTCACTTTGATGCATGGCAAAACATATATTCGGAAATAACCTGCGATGCTTTGAAAAGCAGTAACGCTGGAAGGATATAGACAATGAATCTAAGCATGAAATGGACCCAAAATAAATTTTTAGAAAGCTCTGACAAAATTTGAAAAGGAGAGTAAGAAATTATCAGAAACTGCCATGTAAAATTAGCGACAGTAGTTTACTCAGTTTCTGAAATTTCGTTTTGCTCCAGTTCTTTTTCCAGTTCTTCTATGGTGGGTAAACTGCCTTTAAGATTATCAGGGATTGCGCTGGTGAGCTGATATTCGGATATTCCAATTGGCTTATTTATATCCTTCAGGGCATATTCAGCAACTATCTTGTTTTTATCCTGGCAGATAAGGAGGCCAATGGTAAGCTGATCAGCAGGATGCCTTAGTTTGTCATCCACTACTGAGAGGTAAAAATTTAGCTTGCCGGCATATTCTGGTTGAAATTTACCTTTTTTGAGTTCGATCACTACATAACAGCGCAGCTTCAGGTGGTAAAACAATAAATCAATATAGTAATCATCTTCTCCCACTTCAAGATGATACTGCCGGCCTACGTAGGCAAATCCTGCCCCAAGTTCAACCAGGAATTTGGCAATATGATCAATTAATCCCTTTTCTAAATCTTTTTCATAATAATCATCTGACATGGTGAGGAAATCGAAAATATATGGGTCTTTGAATACTTGTTGTGCAAGGTCAGACTGATGTGCCGGGAGGGTAGCAGTAAAGTTTGTTATAGACCCTCCCTGCCTGGTGTACAGGCCGCTTTTAATTTGAAGGCTTAAAATATCTCTTGACCAGCCATTCTCTATAGCTTTCTGCATGTAAAAGTTCCGTTGCTGTTCACCTTTAACCTTATCCAATAGGACTACATGATGCCCCCAAGGTAATTGTGCAACGGGCCGTTGCACAATTGTGAAATCAGCGTGAACAGAAGCGAATTGACGCATATAATTCAGGTTCCGTCGGGAAAAGCCTTTCATATCAGGAAATTCCTTTTTCAGGTCTAAGCCAAGCCGTTCCGTTACTTTATCACCCCAATTAGCCAATTCCTGCTGCACCTTAATTATCTTTCCTATCTGCCAATACAGAGCAAGCATATGAGCATTAGCACTAAATACAGCTCTAAGCCGGGCCTGACGTATTTCGATTTTGATGTCTGCAAGGATTTGATGGTATGTTTCAGGAAGATGCTGCATAGAAGCTAAATATACTATTTAGAAGGTTTTTTTTAATTGTCAACCTTTAGACGTACAACTTTTTATGTATTCCGTTCACCGAAACGAACGTTTATTTGCACATCTTCTTCTAACACTATTCTTTTTAAGAACTGTTTTTGGAGATTCTGCAAGCCCAACGAGAAGCTTTGAGGAACAGTCATTGTTGCTGATTTCACATCTCAATAAAATTTTAATGCTTTGTGTGTAATATTTGGATCTTCATCGAAACCTATCAATTTCTTAAAAATAGATAATTCAAAGTCGTATAAATCCCATGGTTCCTCACCACAGCCGACGTCGAGTACCGTATCATAAATTTCGAATTTGTCTTTCAAAAGGTTGAACACATTTGACCGAGAGTCATGTCCCATATAAATAGTATTTTGATCTTTGAAATTCCAAAACAACAAAAGTTTTATTATTCCCACAGTGTGTAAAAATGTAGCACAGCTTCTTTTTCTTCCCTAACTCCTTTGTATCCCATAAGTGTGGTGAGCGTAATATTCATGTTGCCATCATTCCCAGCAAAATTGTTTTTGATAAATTCCGGATAGGATAAGTAGTTATTCCATTTCTCTTGACCGGGTCCAGGTAGAATGATCCCTACATTGTATCGAGAATCTGCATCTTGATAGGGTAAAACAATTAAATAGTTTGACACTTCTTTTGGTTCTCTTATCAAATGGATTCCAACCAAATCGTTAGAAAACCCTTGTGAAAGCATGTTGACGTTCAGAGATGATGTATTATCTTTCAGATGGTTTCTAATCTTCTCAATGTTATCATTGAAGACAAAGCTGTAACCAAATAAGGTAAATGCTTGTAAATATGCCACCCGTAGAACTGCATTTCGGAACCGTTTGTTGGAAGGAAACGAAAGAATAAAATTCACTCGGCCTTCTGATTGCTCAAAGTAAGGCGGCAGATTGATTACTTCGCGAGAATTGTAATTCTCGTTAAGTCGTAGTGTAATTTCATTTTTCCCTCTATAACGTAACTCACCTTCAAACCTCTTGCTATTGATTATAAACCGGCTAGGAATTGAAGAATGAGGCTTACCAGTAAAAAAAGAATACGCCTTTAACCCGGCCATAATTGCACTATCAAGATCTTTTCCAGAAGTGTTATTACAAACTTTGCAAGTCAAAATCTTGGAAGGTCCTCCAAGTGCTTTTGGAGGCACATGCTCTAATGTTAAAAGAGGGTTTTCACCTTCTACAGCTTTGATCGTAAATTTACGCAAGCATAATGGACATACATAAATCGCTTTATCGATTCTATATATCTTTCCTCCGATTTCTCCATAAATTGCTTCTCCACCTTGTGCTTTGATATATAGATTAAATGAGTCTGCATAACGCAAAAATATTTTCTTCCTCTTTTCAAGACCCTTATTCATTTTAAAAACATCTGTAAGGTCTAAAGTTCGGCACAACTTTTTAATCAATATCATATTCTGTCTTTTTTAATTTTTTCGATCGCCTTTCCCTGTAACATTACTCTATGAATAAACACTTTTTCTACGGCAGCTTTAACCTCACCTTCCATGAAGGGATTGAGACCGGGTACTTGTCGGTACTCCCGGAAATGTATCCGGCCAAGGTAGGCATTAGGCCATCAGACAATTACTTTATTATATTGCGTCCATCCGGAGCGGGAGTCCTGTACGTTCGTTGTTGAGCAGGATAAGGATGTATTGATATACCGAAACGACTGTTTTTTTGCACAAGTTTCCAAAGCACCTTTTACGCTCAATTTATTGTATACTTATCTGTAAAATAAATCTTAATGCAAATAAACTATTGTAAGTATAATTAAGTATAAAATTTATAAGTGGTGTATCATGGCGCTTCAGTATAATATAGAATTTTGTATATTAGATATCCAAATTGGTCTTCAATGAAAAGATCAAGGTTTTTAGACCTCATCAGGGAAGTAATCTGTCTAAATCTTTTCAGTTACAGTACTGAGAAGAGTTACGTGAATTGGATACCGGTTTATCAATTTTCATAATAAAAGACATCTCCAAGAAATAAGCGAAAAGGAGGTAAAAGAATTTCTTACCCATTCGGCCGTTAAAAGAAAGGTGAGGTAATTGAATGTGAAGTATTCATATCTATACTGCCCTATAGCGGACTTATCTTTTGCAAAGCCGTGCATAGTCAGAAGACCGGTGATTTTGTAAGCTGTATTAACACTATGCTGAAGTTTTATGGTGCGGTGCCCAAAACCATACTGTGCGACAACCTGAAAACAGCCGTAATATGGTCCGGCAAATATGAAGCGGTATTCACCGAAGTATGTAACCAACTCAGTGAGCATTACCAGACTACCTTCAGTGCCACACGCCCTTATCAACCTCGTGATAAGGCTATGGTGGAACGTGCAGTAAGTACTACATATTCATACATTTACGCACCACTGCGTAACCAAGTTTTCATCAGCCTTGAGGCTTTCGGCAAACACTTCACCATTATAATCTTCATCAAACCTGTAGATCATAACGCGGTCATACCCTGTCATAGCTCTTATTTCATCTGCAATGGACTGACAAAGCATCTGCAGGGTACTGGCCTTTTGCAGGTAGGAAGTAAACTGCTTTGTTTGCTGGTAGATGTCAGCGATCACTAAGTTCTCTGTAGAAGCAGGTTCAAATTCGACAATATATACTTCTGGGTTTGTTTGAATAGTACAGGTAAAAGCTTTACCAGCGAGTTTTATTTCAAGTGGAGCCAAGTATGAATGATCATGTACAGAAATATAGTTCTTCAGGTTGTTTGTTTCTGCTTCGCCAAATACAAGTTCAAAGCTTTTACCTAATAACTGTTCATATCTTAATCCTGTATATTCAAAAGAATTACCACTGCAAAAGCCAATCGTTAAATCTGCGATTTTTAATCCGAATAAAAAACCGTAAGGCTGAATGCTTCCGGGTATATGTATAGGTTCATGTTCGCAATTCGTCAGGTTAACCAAATCACGGTTAACTATATCTTTAAACTTCATAAACTAACCTGTTTGTTTCAAAGAAACCGTAAATAGAGCTGAAAGCATATTCAGCACCTTGTATTGCTTCTTCTTCGCAATCATTTTGTGTGACATACATTGAAAATTCAGAAAGAAATTCTTTCCATGAACCGATAGTATTGATACCATAATCAGCTATAAACTCTGCGCCGCAATTTTCAGAATAACCTAAAGTACGGTGTATATGTTTATAAATTACTTTGCCCCCAAGTTTAGAACCTTACATTACATACATGAAACCCAGCGCAAATGGTATAGAGATTTTTTCACCAAGTATAGTATAATCTTTCATCATTAAACTTTCTGGAGCGGTATCACTAATATTGTAAAGATTGTTTGAAATAAGCTGTGAAGCTTTTTTGTGTTTAAATCCGGGAAATGTACCTGCTAAATGTGTCACAACGTCCCTCTCATACACTTCTTCAATTTTCTTCATCAAAACAAGATAATAATAGTACTGAAGGCGGGTTACAAAAGGCGTCATTATAGCAGAAAGTAATGCTTGTGACTCAAGACGAAGATGCAGGTCTGCAATAGATTTTTTGATTCTATGTATAAACAAAGCAGCTTTTGGTTCTATAGTTGCACCTTCAGTTAAATGGCCCATTTGCATAATTGTTAGTTAGCCCTGTAAACAAAATTTTCAGTTGAAGGAGTAAATGTGTCCCAATTTATTGAAAGACTGTATATAATAGCCTTTTTAAGGGAACTAAAAGATGAAGGTTTGGGAATGTAAAGGTTTGCACCCAGTTGATGTGTGGTATTGATTGCCGTTTCGTCATCCGAAGTAGAAAAAACGATAACAGGAAAATATTTAGTACGCTCTGACTGTTTTATATCTTGTAAAACTTCATAACCATACTTTATTGGCATATTTAAATCTAAATATATAATATTAGGAAAAGGAGGCGGGTTATTTAAAAAACGGATTAATTCATCTCCATTACCCTGGGTTATTATTTGCAAAGAACCTGAGACCTGGTGAGCCGCAACTATAAATATGTCACGGTCATCTATATCATCGTCAGTATAAAAAATCATACATGCTTCACTATTCATAGGTTAAAAAATATATCTCTTTATTCGATTATATTTTACTTGTTAATAATAGTACTTTTAGCTTAAAGTGGTAAGATTAGTTATTTTTTTGGTTTTTCATTATTGACTTCAACCTCTGGAAGTCCTGCTACCTTTTTAAAATTTAAACCACTCACGGTTGCACTGATTCCTAAAGTCAACCGGTTTTTTATGAAATTTATTCTTGAGGAGCTTTCATTGTCAAATGCCTTGGTAGCCATAAACTGTTGTTTATTAGTTATGATTTAAAGCTTGCCGCTAATGGAATCGGCTTGCTGCTGTGCTGGAATTTTATAATGTCCAGCCCGGCAACTGAAGCCGAACAGCGGTTCGTGCTCCAGCATGAATTTAAAGAGGGTTATTTAACGTAACAATACTTGTCCCTACGTTTTTCAAATGCTCTTTCGCCACCTTCTAATATTCTACATATCTCTTTATTTATTGACTCATTTTCAAGAGCCCCAGATTCATAAGATAATTTTTCAGAATTGTTTTTTGCAATAATCACTTTTTCAGAATCTGCGTTTACAACTAAGTTCGCATTATGGGAAACAATAATTACTTGTCGATATTTTTTTATTTCTTTAAAAAGTTCAATTAATTGATTTGTAATAAGATCATTATCCAGGTCATCTTCTGGTTGGTAAAAATAACTGGACCACTAAATAATTGCGTGACTAACTTTAAACATAAATAAGCCGTACCTTTCTGCCTTGCTGAAAGTTCATTTAAATTTTTCCCTTCAACTGATATAGAAGGGATAACGTAGGTGTATTTATTTTTATTGTTGGGTCAATAAATATTTTGAAAATGTTATTGTCTATGCCATTATAAAAACAGCCTGGGTTATCACTGCGAATTCCTTCAAGTTTTTCGGTTGTATAATTAAGAACATCGTTTAAGGTGGTTGTTAAACCTATTTCTAATAGTTCAAATATTTTTTCTTTTGTTTTAGGTTTTAAAGACCTGCCGTCAATGAATTTTTCTGATGTGACATAGAATTGATTGACATTAAAAAATATAAGTCCTTCAATTTTGATGTTTTTATCTGCAAGAATTTTCTTAATCAACTTATTTTCAGATACACCTCTTTCTGACAATACTTTCAAAGAACTTTTATTTACAACATCAAAACGCTAATGATTTAATTCATTAATTTAATCTGTCATAAATAAAATCAACCGCGTCACTAACAAGTTGTCCATTTTGATGATTAGATAATACCACAATTGCAAGCTTTTTTGACTTGTTGTATCGCATTAAACAGGAATTGCCAAAAGTGTCACCATCTTTTTGATAATAATCTTTTTTTACGTCCCAGCCTAAGCCCACTTTTCTATTTTTATCTTTATAAAAAATATGCTCTGTCAACTGTACTGCTTTGTCTAACCTATTTGGCAAAATATATGCTTTCAAATATTTCATTAAGTCCACGGCATTGGATTTTAATCCCCCCGCAGGATTTACTGATTTTAATACTAAATAATCCTGCGGTTCCCCTTGTTGGTTATAAAGTCCCGCAACATTAGAGTAGTCTGGTATATTAAATGTGGTATGACCCATTTCTAGAGGGTTTAAAATATTTTTTTCAATTAAGGAAGCATAATCAGTTTTACTTTTTTTTTCAAGAATATAGCCTAATAATGAAAATGCGTAATTGTTGTACTGATAGTGTCCGTAGTTACTTAACGTATCGGTCTCTTTTAAAACATTAAGTAAATATTTCTTACTGACAAAACGAAACGGATTTCTTGAATCTTTACTTAAAAGGTCATTGAAATATTTGTCATTACTTAAATTAGGTAGTCCAGATTGATGAGATGCTAAGTCGGTAAGTTTTATGTTATTTTTTATTGCAGGAGATTCTCATCTGAAAGGTATTTGTCTATATAGTCATTTCTACCAATTTCCTTGTTTTGAATTTCATTTGATAGAAGTAATGCTGTAAATGTTTTTGTTGCCGAACCTATCTCAAATATGGAAGCACTGTCCAATAGTTCTGAACCATTTATTTTCCTTGTCCCCAACGCATAATAATTAGTAGTGCCATCTATATAGATTCCAATAACAAGCCCAACATCTGGGAATTTATTTTTTATTCCACTTTGTCCGTAAAAAAGTGAATCAATAATTTTTTGCTGCGATTGTCCTAAAGAACAGGTGGATATAAAAAGAAAGAAAATTGCTAAAGTTTTTTTCATATTGAATTTAGTGAATGGTCATTTCGTATGACGCACAACGAATCGGTATTTGCAATGGCAGGATATTAGTATTCCGTCCCGCCGATACCGAAGTTGATTAAAGTTTTATTGTTAAGATACATTTTGTCGCTTAATTATTAACGTCCTTTAGATTTGTATTATCATTAATATTAATAAACAAACTACTATTACTACCTTTTCTTTTTTTGCTTCTTTTTTTCTTTTAATAATCCACAATTTTGTGTGGATAACATAACCAGCGGCAGCAGCTCATTTATATAACGTAAGGGTTAACTACCCATGGCTCGATAAAATCTGCTGCCGTTATTTTCCCTTGGTGTTCATATAGTAATTAGGGCAATACCCATTATTAAGGACTAGAACGATGGGGCAAAATTGGTTACGTTTTTAATGTTGTTATTTAAGTGTATTTAAATCAAAATTATGCAAAAAAGTTGTCTTGGTATTGATGTAAGTAAACTCAGTTTTGATGTTTCATTAATTGTGGTTCTTAAAGGGCAGAAGCAGCCTGTTGTTACCGGTAAATTTGATAATAATAACATAGGATTAGAAAGCTTCAAGGTTTGGTTGGATGAGCATAATGTCACCTTTGATGCCAATAGCCTTTTAGTCATAGAAAATACCGGCATTTACCATCGGCTGATCTGGAATTTTTGCAGCACTCATTTATTGCCGATTTATATTGGCAATGCTGCGGATCTCAAATGGAGCTTTGGTATAGCCAGGGGTAAAAATGATAAGGTAGATAGCATGCGTTTGTGTGACTATGCGTACAAGAATTATGACGACATTAAACCCACTACCAGCTTGAATAAGGTCCTCATTACCCTTAAGGATTTATTAAGTAACAGAAGTAAATTACTGAAACTAAGAAATGCCATTAAACAAACCCTCAATGAGTTAAAGGGAAGCAACGATAAAACTACCCAGGCACTTATGGAAAAGTTAAATAAAGCGGCGTTAGAGGGTTTACAAAAATCTATTAAACAAATAGATGCGGAACTGCTAAAAATCGTGAAACAGGATCAATTAATTCTTACCAACTATAAGCGTATGCTATCGGTACCAGGCATTGGTAAGATAACGGCTACTTTTATAATTTGCTGCACCAATAACTTTGCCATAAAAGTAACAGGCAAGCAGTTGGCAAATTATGCAGGGGTTGTTCCTTTTGAAAACACAAGTGGTACAAGTGTAAAGGGAAAAAGCCGTGTACATTTTATGTCAAATAAAGAACTTAAATCGTTGCTTACAATGGGGGCCTTGTCAGCCATTCAGGCATACCCGGAGTTTACAGATTATTATGAGCGCAAAATAAAAGAAGGCAAGAAGCATTTACAGGTACTTAATGCTGTGAAAAACAAGATGCTATTGCGGGTAGCCTCAGTTGTTAATCAACAAAAAGATTATGTGAATAATTATAAAAAAGCATGTTAATAACTAAGAAAAAAAAGCATAAAAAACATTTGGTAGAACCATAGTAATCGAGCC